>Ga0116180_1003838_pt1 | contig 11128 bp, 6 predicted proteins | sample AD_UKC073_MetaG_FD_89804 | JGI IMG/M metagenome (GOLD analysis project Ga0116180, IMG submission 89804) | Active sludge microbial communities of municipal wastewater-treating anaerobic digesters from USA - AD_UKC073_MetaG | ecosystem: Engineered > Bioreactor > Anaerobic > Digestate | place: USA... | reverse complement strand
CTGTAGCCCTTGCCCTGCGGCTTCTTCAGGAAGCCCTCGTCGAGCGCCACCGAATCGCCCAGCGCGGCGTCCACGCGGCCGGCGGCCAGGTCCAGCAGCAGTTCGTCGCTCTTGGCGTAACGCACGATCTCGCTGTCCTTGAACAGGTCGGTCAGGTAGCGGTCGTGGCTGGTGCTGCGCTGCACGCCGATCTTCCTGCCCTTCAGCCCGGCGGGCGTGGCTTCGCCCTTCAGGTCGGCCTTGGCGATGAAGCGCGCCGGCGTGGCTTCGTACTTGTCGGTGAAGTTGACGACCTTCTTGCGCTCGTCATTGATCGTGAACGACGACGCCCCCACGTCGTACTTGTTGGCCTGCACGCCGATAATGATCTGGTCGAAGGCGGATGCCTGCCACTCGGTCTTGACGCCCATCCGTGCGGCCACCGCGTCGAACAGCTCGACATTCATGCCGATGACGGTCTTGCCGTCGGTGTCGAGGTACTCGTTCGGCTTGTAGGTGGCGTCGACGCCGATGACGATCTTCTTGGCGTCCTGCACCTTCTTGGGCAGCTTGGCCGTCAACGCCGAGTCGGCTTGGACCGGCCCCAGCGTCGACGAGGCAGTGTTCGCGGGTGCGGAAGCGCCCGACGACGTGGGCAGGGTCGGGGCTGCACCGCAGGCGGCAAGCAGCAGGGAGAGGGTGATGGCCGCGGCGGCGGCAAGGCGTGACTTCATCAGTTTCCTTCGGGTCAAGGTGCGTCGGGAGGAATCATGGCATCACGACGCCTGGATCGCTGCTCAGGATCGCGTGTCGGCATAGGGCTCAGCCTCCGATCGCGCCACGACTAGGATCGACGTCATGCGCACTGGTTGGTCCGTCCTCATCGACGTCGTCGTGATCATCATCTTTGCCATTATCGGTCGAGCAAGCCACGCCGAGGTCCTGTCCCTGGCGGGGATCGCCCAGACCGCCTGGCCGTTCCTCGTGGCAGGTGTCGGGGCGTCCGGGCTCGCCTTCGGGGTGGGGCGGTTGCAGTGGTGGCAGGAGGGGGTCATCGTCTGGCTGGCCGCGGCGGTGGGCGGGCTGCTCCTGCGCGTGGTGTCTGGCGGCACGGCGGCAGTGCCGTTCATCATCGTGGCCACACTCACCCTGGGACTGCTGCTGGTCGGGTGGCGGGTGATCGGGCGGCTGGCCACCCGCGGGCGACGCGCAGCCGCCTGATCTGACCGACCCTGAGACGCCCATCGAGAAGCCCCGGGGCCGGCTTGGCACACCGGCACAGTGCCGGCGGCGGGATCAGCCCCGAGCCTGGACCTTCCGCAGCCAGTCGACCTGCTGGGGCCGAAGCGCGGTCTGCTCGGCGAGCTCTTCCCGTACGGCTGTCACCACGTCATCGACCTTGAGACCTGACGCGCCCCCAGCGACCTCACGCTTGATCGCGACCCGCTTCGCGCGGCCCGCCACGTCGGCGAGCATGGCACCGGAGACGAGGTCAGCAGCCTCAGGCTCATCGAACAGGGCCCCCGCCGCTGCCTCGACCAGGGCGCTGGCTGTCACCCCGGGCGCCAGTGGGAGGTCCTCGGTCAGGTACCGAGCCAAGATGTCGGCCGCAGCGACCTGGTCGGGTCGGTCGAGCCGTACCTTCACATCGAGCCTGCCGGGCCGCAGCAGAGCCGGGTCGATCATGTCCTCGCGGTTCGACGCGCCGATCACCAGCACATGCGACAGCGTCTCCACGCCGTCGAGCTCGGTCAACAGCGCCGGCACGACGGTGTTCTCGACATCCGACGAGACGCCCGAGCCGCGGGTACGGAAGAGCGCATCGAGCTCGTCGAAGAAGATCACGACCGGCGCGCCTTCAGAGCCTCGAACCCGGGCCCGCTGGAACACCTCGCGGATTCGACGCTCGGTCTCGCCCACGAACTTGTCGAGCAGCTCCGGACCTTTGACCGACAGGAAGAGCCCAGGACGGCCGACCCGCTCAGCCAGCGACGAGGCGATCGCCTTCGCCACCATCGTCTTGCCGCAGCCGGGGGGCCCGTACAGCAGCACACCCTTCGGCGCGCTCAGCCGATAGCGGGCGAACCGCTCCCGCTCCAAGAAGGGCAGCTCGACGGCGTCGCGGATCTGGTCCAGCTGCGCCTCGAGCCCCCCGATGTCGGCGTACGTGACGTCGGGAACCTCCTCCAGGAACAGCGGTGAGTCGTCAGGCGGGGCCAGCACGGCGAGGGCCAATCCTGCGCCCTTGTCGACGAGCAGCCGAGCGCCCGCACGGGGGTCGAGACCGGGAGAGCAGGTCAGCACAAGTCGGCCGTCACCCACTCCGGTGACGACCACGCGGCCGTCGAGCACCTCTTCGACCAGGGCCACCTCACCGGTGGGTTGCGCGACGCCGGCAGCGACGATGGTTGTCGTCTCCCCCAGCCAGGCTCGGTTGCCGACCTTGAGGGCGGCGGGGTCGACGGTGGGCTCGACGCCGACCCGCATCAGCCGACCGCCAGAGCTGACGATGGTCTCGTCATCATCGACAGCAACGACCGTGACGGCCGTCCACGGTGGAGTCGTCAGCGCGTCGAGCTGGGCGCGCAGGGTCTCTAGTTGTGTCCGCGCCTGTTTGAGGGCGGCGTTCAGGCCCTCGTTCTGCTGGGCGAGCGCCCGGACATCAGCCCGAGCGTCAGCGAGCCGCCGCTCCGCCAGCTCCCTGGCTCGGTCCGCGTCAGTCGACATCCGCCGACCTCGGCGACCCAGCCTCAGCCGACTCCACCCGCTCTGACTCCAGCCCTGAATCCAGCTTCGCCTCCACGGGCTCGGGCCCCTGGGTCGGGTCCTCGACGCCGCGCGGCCTCGGGCCGGAGTAGTCCACCCCGTACGCTCCCGGTGCAGGTCGCCGCCGCCTCATGGGTGCGGTCACGCCGGCCGCCAGCCGCCGGGTGAAGATCAAGAAACCGGTGTGGCCAGCCGACCCATGCCCCGGCCGTACGGCAAGGCCCTCCGCGTGCCACTTCCGTACGGTGACCTCGACCGCCTCCGGCTCGGTCCAGCCCCCATGGGCCCGCAAGGTGTCCATCGTGCGGCCGAGCTGGGTGGTCGTCGCGACGTAGCAGCACAGCACCCCACCGCCGAGCAGCCGCTCCCCCACGGCGTCGATGCACTCCCAGGGCGCCAGCATGTCGAGCACCGCCCGGTCGATCGGCTCGTCACCGATCGCCTCGACCAGGTCGCCCACGCGCACCTCCCAGGCTGGATGCCGGGCACCGAAGAAGGTGTCCACATTCTGCTGGGCGATGTCGGCGAAGTCCTGACGCCGTTCGTACGAGTAGAGCTTTCCCGCTGGCCCGATGGACCTCAGGATCGACAGCGACAGCGCCCCCGACCCGACGCCGGCCTCGAGCACACGCGCTCCCGGGAACATGTCGGTGTACATGAGGATCTGCGCCGCATCCTTCGGGTACACCACCGCAGCGCCACGCGGCATCGAGACCGTGAACTCCTCCAGTAGCGGCCGCAGCGCCAGGTAGTCGACCCCGCCAGCTGACCGGACGACAACGCCGTCGGGGCCACCGATCAAAGTGTCGTGTGGGATCGCTCCCTTCGTGGTGTGGAAGGTCGCGCCCTCCTTCAGCTTGATTGAGTGGCGACGGCCCTTGGGGTCAAACAGCGACACTCGCTCGCCGGCCTGCAGCAGCCCGGTCCGGATGCCGGACCAGTCCTGGTTCTCGGTGACGGCTGGATCGGTCACTGGAGCCCCACCGCCCACAGGGCGAGCTGCCAGCCGGGTCCGAACCTGGGCTCATGCACCTTGACAGGTGAGGCGTAGAACACGGTGTCATCCTCCTGGGAGATGGGCAGCACGATCATGTCAGCGGCCGCCTGGAGCTGGATCTCGGCCAGCAGTCGATCGCGTGCGGTCACATCGGTGGTCGATCGGGCGTACTGCTCGAGTTCGGCCACCTTGGCGAGACTGCCTGGCGGTGCCGCGTCACGGTACAGCTGCATCCACGCGAACGGGGTCGCTGTCCACGCCTTCATGTCAACCAGCCGCAGATCAGACGTCGCCGTGTCGGGGACCACCTGAACTGAGGCATAACCGGCACTCTCGATCCGGTCACGGATGTCACGTGCGCGCTCACGTTCGCCCGTGATCGTCGAGGTGTACGAGAGGGTCAACACCGGACGCGCCCCTTGTGACGGCGGCAATGACGGCGCGCCACCCTTCGGGAACGCCTCGATGTGGCCGCCAATGCCGCCAGGGATCACCGAGCCGAGGGTACGGTCCTCCTGCAGCGCCTGACTGACCGCCTGCCGGAGCGCAACGTCGAGCCGCTGGGTCGAGGTCGGGTTCCAGACCAGGTAGTGCACCTTCACACCGGGCAGCACCTCGCGACGGAAACCCGACTCGGTCACCTTGTCTTTGCTGGCGTTGATCTGGTCACTGAACCGCTTGAGGGCGGCGTCGCTCAACCCGCGGTAGACGACGTCGATCTCCTTGTTGCGCATCGCCGCCTCCAGCGCGGCACTGTCGGCGAAGTATGCGACCTGCATCGTCGCCACCGACGCGGGGGTGTAGCCCTTGTAGTACGAGTACTGCCGAAGGTGGAGCGCCGTCGCTGTGCCCGCAACGAAGCGGAATGGCCCAGAGCCGACCGGAGAACTGGTCGGTGGCATCACCTGGTCGGCGTCATACACGTCCTCGTCGACGATCGAGGCTGCTGGGCTCGCCAAGGCGAACCCGAACTGCGCGTCCGGCCACTTGAGCACGAACCGTACGGTCAGGTCATTCGGCGTCTCGATGTGGTCAAGCGCGCTGAGCTGCGACGCGGATGAGCCCGGTACGCCGAGCCGGAGCGCCCGGTTGATCGAGAACTTCACGTCTGACGACGTCAGGTTGTCCCAGTTGTGGAACGCCATCTTCTCCTTGAGGGTGCACTCGTACACAGTCGGCTGGACGAACAGACAGTCCTTCGCCGCGTCAGGGAACAGCGACGCCTTGCCCGGATCCGCCGTCATCAGCCGTTGGTACACCGCCATCGTCAGCGCCGTGCTCATCGGGTCGGTGACAGCCACCGGGTCGACCGTGACGACCTTCTCGGTCGTGCCTACGGTGAAGTCGCGAGGAGACGTCGAAGGAGTGACGCTCGGTACGGGTACCTGCTGGATCACCCCGGTACACCCCGACAGCATCAGGGCACACGCCACCACCAACACGGCGAGGGCGCGGCGGGGGGTCAGCATGGTGGACCCATTCAACCAGCAGTACCTACTGGGGGTGGAACCCCCAGACCCCCGCTCGCTCGAATCCGGCTCGCTCCACCGACTACCGGCGCCGCAGCGAGTCGCTATGCCGAGAAGTACTTCGCCTCCGGGTGGTGCACCACGATCGCGTCGGTCGACTGCTCCGGGTGGAGCTGCAACTCCTCCGACAGCTCGACGCCGATTCGTGCGGGATCGAGCAGCCGGACCAGTGTGGTGCGGTCGGCAAGGTCCGGGCAGGCCGGGTAGCCGAACGAGTAGCGCGAGCCGCGGTACGTTTGGTCGCGGATCTGCTCCTCGTTGTCAGCGGCCGGTCGAGCCAGGCCGAGCTCGTCCCGTACGCGCTCGTGCCAGTACTCGGCCAGCGCCTCCGTCATCTGCACCGACAGGCCGTGCAGCTCGAGATAGTCGCGGTAGGCGTTGGCAGCGAACAGATCGGCAGTCTTGCGCGCGATCGCTGACCCCATCGTGACCAGCTGGAGTGCGATCACGTCGGGTCCACGTTCTGCCATCTCACTGGCGTCGCGGAAGTAGTCCGCCAGCGAGAGCCGACGGTCGCGGGTCTGCCGCGGCCAGGTGAACCGGGCAGTCTCGGTCAGGGTGCCGTCCTTCGCGTAGGCCTCCGGATCATGGATCACCAACGTGTTGCCCTCGGAGTGGCAGGGGAAGTACCCGTACACGACCGCGAGCTCGCCAAGGTTCTCCGTACGGATCCGGTCCAGCCACATCCGCAGCCGCGGCTCGCCCTCGGTCTCGACCAGCTGCTCGTACGAACGTGCCTCGCCACCGGCATCGGTCGCCCGTGACGGCTTCAGTCCCCACTGACCGAGGAACGTGGCCCGTTTGTCGAGCCACTGCGCCACGTCGACCAGAGGAAGACCCTTCACGACCCGGGTGCCCCAGAACGGCGGCGTCGGGACGTCGATGTCGCGTGCAACGTCTGACCGCACAGAGTCGTCGAACCGGGGGTCCGGCCCTTCCTGCTCCTCGCCCTGCCCTGGCAGCTTCCTGATCCGACGCTCCTTGATGGCCGGCAGAGCCGCGCCAGGATCGCCACGCTTGACCGCCATCACGGCGTCCATCAGCCGCAGCCCCTCGAAGGCGTCGCGGGCGTAGCGGACCTCGCCGCCGAAGATCGCGTTGAGGTCATGCTCGACGTACGCCCTGGTGAGCGCAGCACCGCCGAGCAGCACGGGGTACTTGTCGGCGAGCCCCCGGTCGTTCAGCTCGACGAGGTTGTCGCGCATCACGACCGTCGACTTGACCAGCAGTCCGGACATGCCGATCGCGTCTGCGTTGTGCTCCTCGGCCGCTTCGATGATCGTCGTGACTGGTTGCTTGATGCCCAGGTTGACCACCGTGTAGCCGTTGTTGCTGACGATGATGTCGACGAGGTTCTTGCCGATGTCATGCACGTCACCCTTGACCGTCGCGATCACAAGGGTGCCCTTGCCGGCCGAGTCGGTGCGCTCCATGTGCGGCTCAAGGTGCGCCACGGCCTGCTTCATCACCTCGGCCGACTGGAGGACGAACGGCAACTGCATCTGACCCGAGCCGAACAGCTCACCCACCGTCTTCATGCCGGCCAGCAGGTCGTCATTGACGATCTCGAGCGCCTTCTTGGTCTTCAGCGCCTCGTCGAGGTCGGCGGCGAGACCCTTGGACTCCCCGTCGACGATCCGGCGAGCGAGACGCTCCGACAGTGGCAGGGACGCCAGTTCCGCGGCTCGGGTGGCGCGCGCCGAGGTGGCTGTGACGCCCTCGAACAGCTCCAGGAAACGCTGGAGCGGGTCGTACCCCTCACGCCGTCGGTCCCAGACCAGGTCGAGGGCAACCTCGCGCTGCTCGTCAGGGATCTTCGCCAACGGGATGATCTTCGACGGGTGCACGATCGCCGAGTCGAGTCCCGCCTCGACAGCCTCGTGCAGGAAGACCGAGTTGAGCACCTGGCGAGCCGCCGGGTTGAGGCCGAACGAGACGTTGGAGACGCCCAACGTGGTGTGGATGCCCGGGTAGCGCGTGGTGATCTCGCGGATCGCACCGATCGTCTCCAGCGCGTCCCGCCGGGTCTCCTCCTGGCCCGTGGCAATCGGGAAGGTCAGGCAGTCGACGATGATGTCCGACGTCGTCAGCCCATGGTTCGTGGTCAGGTCGTCGATCAGGCGGGTCGCCACCCGTACCTTGTGGTCGGTCGTCCGGGCCTGCCCTTCCTCATCGATGCACAGGGCCACGACGGCAGAGCCATGCTCGCGAACCAGCTCCATCACCCGCTGGTAGCGGGACGTCGGGCCATCCCCGTCCTCGAAGTTGACCGAGTTGATCACGCATCGGCCGGCGAGGTGCTGGAGGCCTTCACGGAGCACCTCCGGTTCGGTCGAGTCGAGCACGATCGGCAGCGTCGTCGCCGTTGCGAGGCGTGACGACAGTTCGCGCATGTCGCGCACGCCGTCGCGTCCGACGTAGTCAATGCAGAGGTCCAGCAGGTGAGCACCCTCACGCGCCTGCCCCTTGGCGATCTCGAGGCACTCGTCCCAGTTCTCGGCCAGCATCGCCTCCCGGAACGCCTTGGAGCCGTTCGCGTTGGTGCGCTCACCGATGGAGAGGTACGAGGTGTCCTGGCTCAGCGGAACCTCGCTGTAGAGCGAGGCGACCGAGGGCTCCACCTCGGGTGTGCGAGGTGTCACCTGGCGCTGGGCAACGGTCTCAGCCAGCACCCGGATGTGCTCGGGGGTCGTGCCACAGCAGCCGCCCACGACACCAAGGCCATAGTCGGTCAGGTATCGGTCGATGGCGGTAGCCAGACCATCGGGGGTCAGCGGGTAGTGAGCGCCGTCCTTGGTCAGCTCGGGCAGACCGGCGTTGGGCATGCAGGAGACGCCGATGGTGGCGTGCTTGGCGAGGTGACGGAGATGCTCGGTCATCTCGGCCGGACCAGTCGCGCAGTTCAGCCCGATCACGTCGATGCCGAGCGGCTCCAGGCTGGTCAGTGCCGCCCCGATTTCCGACCCGAGCAGCATGGTGCCGGTCTGCTCGACCGTCACCGAGACGAACAACGGGACGTCCTTGCCTGACTCTGCGATCGCCCGCTTGGCGCCCAGGATGGCTGCCTTGGCCTGGAGGAGGTCCTGGCAGGTCTCGATCTGCACGGCGTCGATGCCGCCCACGATCATCGCGGCCACCTGGGTGGCGTACGCGTCGCGGAGGGCCTCGAACGGGGCATGGCCCAGGGTCGGCAGCTTCGTCCCTGGCCCAACGGAGCCCAGCACCCAGCGCGGCCGGTCGGGCGTGCTCATCTCGTCGGCCACCCCACGGGCGATCCGAGCCCCAGCCTCGCTGAGCTCCCAGATCCGGTCGGCGATGTCGTACTCCCCCAACGCGGCCAGGTTCGTGCCGAACGTGTTGGTCTCGACCAGGTCCGAGCCAGCCTCGTAGTACTTGCGGTGGACCGCAGCGACCACGTCGGGCCGGGTGACGTTGAGGATCTCGTTGCAGCCTTCGTAGCCCTCGAAGTCGTCGAGCGACAGGTCGTACGCCTGGAGCATCGTACCCATCGCACCGTCGGCAACGAGAACACGGGTTCCGAGCGCGTCACGAAGCGACGGACGGGTCCCAGCGGGCGTGGCAGTGGCGAGAGGCGTGGTGGTCACGCCGGAATCGTACGTGAGGACCGCTGTGGGAACAGATTCCGCGCCCGCGATGAGCGCCGTACGGAAGCCGCTAGCCAGAATCAACCGAACGGTGGACGGTCTGGTCCGACGGGGGGCTGAGGCTGGACGAGACCCACCGAACCGATGAAAGGGCAACCTGATGCTCGCCTCGCTCTACCGTTCCGCTGCCGTCTGGACCGCACTCGGACTTGCCTCCGGGCTCGGGTACCGGGAGCTCACCCGGCAGTTCGCCTACACCGGTGACACCCAGCTCGCCGTCGGGCACACCCATGCGCTGGCGCTGGGCACCACGATGATGCTGATCTTCCTGGCGTTGGTGAAGGTGTTCGCTCTGGACGCCGACCGCCGGCTGCGCTGGTTCCTGTGGGTCTACAACATCGGGCTGGCGATCACGTTCGGCATGCTCAACGCCAAGGGGATCCTCCAGGTGCTCGGCTCCCCCATGGCCACCAGCAAGGCACTGGCTGGCATCTCCGGACTGGGCCACATGACCCTGACCGCCGCGTTCGTGCTGCTGTTCCTGATCCTGGGGCGGGCAATCCGTACGGCGCCTGCCGTCAAGGATGCCGAGCCCGCGTCAGTCGGGGCCTGACTCGTCCGACGCAGCGCCGTGACCGCCCGGCTGCCCTCACGCAGGACAGTCAACAGCGACGGCGAGGGAGGCGCACAGCTCACGCATCCGCCAGCTCGAGAGTCGACCTAGGCGATCCACAAGACGTAGCATGAACGTGGCATTTTGCCGCGGCGTACACCAACGCTGACCTGCGTGCAGGAGTGGCCCGATCGAGGGGACCTCTGCACGCAGGTCAGCAGTTGTGTACGCGAGGCCTACACGCCCAGACGCTGGCGGCGCAGCAGTTCCGACTCCGTCTGGTTGCTTGTTGGCACGTGGCCCTTGAGCGGCAGGATCCGCTCGTGGATGGCGTCGATGATCCACTCCGGCTGCGGGAAGAAGAGCGACTCCAGCTCCGGGGCGGGGGTGATGTGGTTTCGCGAACCGACCACGACCACCGGCGCGTCGAGGGCGTCGAAGGCCACCTGTGACACGGTCGTCGCCACCGTCTGCATGAAGGAGCCACGCTCGACGGCGTCGGACGAGAGCACCAGGCGTCCCGTCTTCTTCACCGAATCGATGAGCACCGAGTAGTCCAGCGGCGCGACGAACCGCAGGTCGACGACCTCGGCCGAGATGCCGTACTTCTCCTGCAGGATGTCGGCCGCCTGGAGCGCCCGGTAGAGCGTCGCGCCCAGGGTGGCGATGGTCACATCCGTACCCTCGCGCCGTACGACCGACTGGCCCTCAGGGGTCTCGTAGTAGCCCTCCGGAACGCCGTTCTCCTCGAACTGCTCTCCCACGTCGTACAGCAGCTGCGACTCGAGGAAGACGACCGGATCGGTACCAGCCAGGGCGAGGTTGAGCATGCCCTTGGCGTCGGTCGGGGTGGCCGGGAAGTAGACCTTGAGGCCGGGGATGTGGGCCACGATCGCGGCCCAGTCCTGCGAGTGCTGGGCGCCGTACTTGTTGCCGACCGACACCCGGAGCGTCAGGGGCATCTTCAGCAGGCCAGCCGACATCGACTGCCACTTGGCCATCTGGTTGAAGACCTCGTCGCCCGCGCGGCCGAGGAAGTCGCAGTACATCAGCTCGACGACCGCACGACCGCCGCACAGCGCGTAGCCGACGCCAGCACCGACGATCGCCGCCTCGGAGATGGGCGAGTTGAACAGCCGCCGGTACGGGAGGAGCTCGGTCAGACCGCGATAGACGGCGAACGCGCCACCCCAGTCACGGTTCTCCTCGCCCCAGGCCGCCATCGTCGGGTCGATCGCGAACCGGTGCGCCATGGCCTCGAACAGGCCGTCGCGGAACTGGTACATCTTCACCTTCGAGACCGGCTTGCCGTTCTCGTCAGTAGCCTTCCGGATCTTGCCAGCGATCGCCTTGACGCGCGGGTTCTCCGCCAGCGGATGGTTGATCTCCGCCTCACCCTCGGCCATCTTCTCGACTTTGGTGTTGCTCAGCATGACTGACTCGACGAACGCCTCGTCGACCCGTACGCACTCGGCGTCGTTCGACGCGAGCTTGAGCACCGAGGTCAGTCGCTCCACCAGGCCAGCGCGAAGGTCGTCGATCTCGGTGGCAGTCATCACCTTGTTCTTGACCAGCAACTGCGAGTAGGCGCCGATCGAGTCGGCCTGCTCCCACAGCTCCATCTCGTCCTTGGTCCGGT
>Ga0116180_1003837_pt1 | contig 11130 bp, 11 predicted proteins | sample AD_UKC073_MetaG_FD_89804 | JGI IMG/M metagenome (GOLD analysis project Ga0116180, IMG submission 89804) | Active sludge microbial communities of municipal wastewater-treating anaerobic digesters from USA - AD_UKC073_MetaG | ecosystem: Engineered > Bioreactor > Anaerobic > Digestate | place: USA... | reverse complement strand
GGCCGGCAGCGATCAGACGGTCATTGATCGCCCCGAGACGCTCGGGAGATTCGGGGTGATGCTCACCCATGTTGTGCAGCCAGCAATCCCGGTGCGTGATGAATGCCGTACTCGTCATAAACTCTCCCCTGCCTCTCGCGATTCGTATTCGATATCTGTCGATTTTCGCAACCGTCGAACCCCTGCACCGAAACACACTCCATGCCACTACGGAGCCGTATCGGGAAGCTGTTCCCGGAATGCCGTTGTGCAAGCATTATCCCCTTAACTTCACTCTGAAAAAAGCCTGCGCCATGCCGACCCACATCGCCACCCGACTGATCGAGGCCGCCAGCCGGATCATTCTCGGCAAGGACGAGGCCGTGCGCCTTGCCCTGGCCTGCATGCTTGCCCGCGGGCACCTGCTGATGGAAGACATGCCAGGCGTTGGCAAGACCACCCTGGCCCATGCCCTCGCCCACCTGCTCGGACTGAAGTTCCAGCGCATCCAGTTCACCAGCGACATGCTCCCTGCCGACATCCTCGGCGTCTCGGTGTTCGACCAGCGGGACGGCGCTTTCCGCTTTCATCCCGGCCCGGTGTTCAGCGAGATGATCCTCGCCGACGAGATCAACCGGGCGACGCCCAAGGCCCAGAGCGCCCTGCTCGAAGCCATGGAGGAACGCCAGATCAGCGCCGAGGGGCACACCTACCCGCTGCCGGCGCCCTTCTTCGTGATCGCCACCCAGAACCCGGCCGACCAGATCGGCACCTTCCCCCTCCCCGAGAGCCAGCTCGACCGCTTTCTGATGCGCATCTCCCTGGGCTATCCCGACCCCGCCTCCGAAAGGGCCCTGCTGGCCGGCGAAGACCGGCGCGAGATGCTGGCGCGCCTGCCCCCCGTGCTTGCGGCCGGTGAGCTGGACACTCTGCTGGCCGCCAGCCGCGGGATCCACGTCGGCCCTCGCCTCCTTGATTATGTGCAGGCCCTGCTGGCCCGCAGCCGGGAAAGCACGGACTTCGCCACCGGGCTCTCGCCCCGCGCCGGCCTCGCCCTGCTGTCAGCGGCCCGAGCCTGGGCGCTGCTGGGGGGACGCGATCACGTGCTGCCCGAGGATGTCCAGGCGGTGCTGCCCGCCGTGGCCGGTCACCGCCTGCGCCCCGCCGGCGAAACCCCGCTGCGCCCCGACGAACTGACCCGCCGCCTGCGCGAAGCAGTGCCGCTGCCCTGATGGGCCTGCCGGCCCTGCGCGCCGCCCTGCACCGCTGGCTGTTCCGGGTCAGCGGCCCGGAGCCCGCGCCCATCCAGCTCGGCCAGCGGCGCATCTTCGTGCTGCCGACACGTTTCGGGCTGGCGCTCGCAGCCACCCTGCTGGTCATGTTGCTGGCCTCCATCAACTACACCCTGAGCCTCGGCTTCGCGCTGACCTTCCTGATCGGCAGCGTGGCCTGGGTCAGCATCCACCACGCCTTCCGCAATCTGGTCGGGCTGAGCATCACGCCCGGCAAGGCTGAGGCAGTGTTCTGCGGCAGCCCGGCGCGTTTCGGCATCGTCCTGAACAACCCGGCGCTGCGCCCCCGCCAGGGCCTGCGTCTGGCGCCAAGCGGCGCACGGGAGGCCCTCGCCAGCGCAGCCCCCTTCGACCTGGCAGCCTGCAGCAGCGTGGTCACCGATATCCACCTGCCCACCCAGCACCGCGGCTGGCTCAGCCTGCCCCGCCTGACCCTGGAAACCCGTCACCCCCTGGGGCTGATCCGGGCCTGGAGCCTGTTCCAGCCGGATCTGCGCTGCCTCGTCTACCCCGCCCCGGAAGCGGACGGCCCGCCGCTGCCCATCGGATGCGAAACGGACTCGGGCCTTGGCGGACGGGGGCACGGACAAGACGACTTCGCCGGCCTGCGCCATCACCAGCCGGCCGACTCGCCCCGCCACGTGGCCTGGAAGGCCGTGGCCCGGGGTGGCCCATGGCGCACCAAGGAGTTCGACGGCGCCGGCGCCCGCGACGTGCATCTCGACTGGAATCGCATACCGGCCGGCATGAGCGTTGAAGCGCGCCTGGCACGCCTCAGCCGATGGGTGATGGAAGCCGACCGGGCAGGCATCGACTTCGGCCTGAGCCTGCCCGGCACGGACATCCCGCCGGGCCGGGGCAGCGCCCACCGCCACGCCTGCCTGACCCGTCTTGCGCTGTTCGGGCTGCGTGATGACTGAGCCCCGCCTGCGCCCGGACCAGAGCGGCTGGCTGCTGGCCTGCGCCACCCTCAGCCTCGCCCCCCACGCCAGCCACCTGCCCGTATCCCTGATCGGCGTGTGCGCCCTGTTGCTGGGGTGGCGCGGCCTGCTGGCCCACCAGGGCAGGCCCCTGCCCCACCGCTTCCTGCTGTTTGCCCTGGCAGCCAGCCTGCTTGCCCTGGTGGCCGTGGAGTTTCAGCGCTTCTTCGGCAAGGAGCCGGGCATTGCCCTGCTGGCGGGCCTGCTCAGCATCAAGCTTCTGGAGACCAACAGTGTCAGGGACGCCCGCACGGTGGTCCTGCTGAGTTTCTTCATGCAGATGGGGCTCTTCCTGTACCAGCAGAACATGGGCGTGGCGGCCCTCGCCCTGGCCGGCAGCGTGGCTACCGTGGCGGCCCTGCTCGCCCTCGAGGGCCGGGCCGAGATACCCCGTGCCCGCACCCTTGCCGCAGCGCGCCTGGTGCTGCAGGGCCTGCCGCTAATGGCCGTGCTGTTCGTGCTCTTCCCCCGCATCCAGGGGCCCCTGTGGGGGCTTCCGGCGGATGCCTACACCCGTCGAACAGGCCTCTCCGACAGCATGGCCCCGGGGGACATGGCCCGGGTCAGCGAATCCGGCGCCATCGCCTTCCGCGCCCGCTTCGAGGGCGATCCGCCGCCCCCCGCCGAGCGCTACTGGCGCGGCCCGGTGCTGAGCGACTTCGACGGCCGCACCTGGCGCCAGGGCCAGCGCAGCGTGGCGGAGGCCCCCGCCTATCGCAGCCAGGGCCCGGCCTATACCTACACCCTCACCCTTGAACCCCACAACCAGCGCTGGCTGCTGGCCCTCGACTTTCCCGCCGCCGCCCCTGGCCTGCGCTACAGCAGCGATTTCCTGCTCCTCGCCCTGGCTCCGGTGCACACCCGCCAGCGCGTGGATCTCGTGTCGCACCCGGGCACCCCGGTGGGTCTCCAAGAGCGGGAGGCGGTACTGCGTCAGGCCCTGGAACTCCCCCCGGGGAGCAACCCGCGCACCCGCGCCCTCGGCGCCCGCCTGCGTGCCGAAGCCCGGGCAAGCAGCGACATACCCGCCCTGGCCATCGCCCATTTCCGGGCCAGCGGCCTCGCCTACACCCTCGATCCGCTGCCCTTCGGGCGCGACGACGTGGACAGCTTCCTGTTCGACACCCGCCAGGGCTTCTGCGAGCACTTCGCCGCCGCCTTCGTCGTCACCCTGCGCGCCGCCGGCGTGCCCGCCCGGGTGGTGACCGGCTACCAGGGCGGCGAGATCAACGCGGTGGACGGCAGCTTCGTCGTGCGCCAATCCGACGCCCATGCCTGGGCCGAAGTGTGGCTGGCCGGCAAGGGCTGGCAGCGCATCGATCCGACCGCCGCCAGTGCGCCGCGGCGCATCGACGGTGGCCTCGCCGGGGCCCTGCCCGACATGGACCGCCTGCCCCTGCTGGTGCGCAGCGACCTGCCCTGGTTGCGTACGCTGCGCGACAACCTGGAGGCCATCGACAACCGCTGGAACCAGTGGGTTCTCGGGTACAATCCGGCGCGCCAGCAAGCGCTGCTTTCCGCGCTGGGCCTGGCCCGGACCGACTGGACGACACTGATAGCCCTCATGGCAGCGGCGGGTAGCGTCGTGGCGGGGCTGCTGGCGGCCTGGGCCCTGCGCCAGCGCTCGCCGGCCGACGCCATCGACCGCGACTGGACGCGCTTCTGCCGGCGCCTGGCGGCCATCGGACTCCCCCGGGAAACCTGGGAAGGGCCCCTGGACTACGCCGGCCGGATCGGCCGCCAGCGCCCCGACCTGGGCGCCGCCGTCGCCGCCATCGCCACCCACTACGCCGCCCTGCGCTACGGCCCGGCCAGCACCGACCCCCTCGCCAGCCGGCGCTTCCACCAATCCATCAAGAACTTCCGTCCCCGATGAAAACCGCAACACATCGCCAGCGCTCCGGCCCCCTGATCGCCCTGCTCGCGGCCCTCGCCCTGACGAGCCCCCTTCATGCGGCCGAGCGCTACGCGGACCGGCCGGAAACCCAGCAATTCATCGACGAGATGCAGCAACGCCATGGCTTCGACAAGGACGCCCTGACCTACATCTTCCGCCGCGCCCAGTACCTGCCCTCGGTGATCAAGGCCATCTCCCCGCCCCGCGATCCGGTGGCCGTACGCTCCTGGCAGCGCTACCGCAGCCGCTTCATCGAGCCCGTGCGCATCAAGGCCGGCATCGCGTTCTGGGAGCGCCACCAGGACAGCATCCGCGCCGCCAGCGAGAAGTACGGGGTGCCCGAGGAGATCATCGTCGGCATCATCGGCGTGGAAACCATCTATGGCCGCAACACCGGCAACTACCAGGCGGTGTCGGCCCTGTCGACCCTGGCCTTTGACTACCCGCGGCGGGCCGAGCTGTTCCGCGGGGAGCTCGAGAACCTGTTGCTGATGGCCCGTGAACAGGGCCTCGACCCCCTCGACTACCAGGGCTCCTACGCCGGCGCCCTGGGGCTGCCCCAGTTCCTGCCCAGCAGCGTGCGCAACTATGCAGTGGATTTTGACGGGGACGGCCGGATCGACCTGCTCAACAGCCCCAGGGATGCCATCGGCAGCGTCGCCCGCTACATGCAGATGCACGGCTGGGAGAGTGGCGCGCCGGTTGCCGTGCGCGCCAGCGTGGGCAGTGACGCCAACCTGGTGCCCCTGCTCGCCAACGACATCAACCCGACCTTCGACGCCAGCACCCTGGCCGGCCATGGCGTCAAGGCGGCCAGCGGTGACACCCCCGCGGGCAAGGCCGCCTTTGTCGAACTCGTGACGCCCGGCGAAGACAGCGAATACTGGCTGGGCTACCAGAATTTCTACGTGATCACCCGCTACAACCGCAGCAGCTTCTACGCCATGTCGGTGTTCCAGCTGGGCGAGGCCGTCAAGGCCGCGCGGCTGGCCGCGGTGACAGCACGCCGCTGAAGCTGCGGGCTAGCCCTGCAGCAGCGACAACACCTTCTCCGGCGGGCGGGCCACCACGGCCCGCTCACCGCGTACCACGATAGGCCGCTCAATGAGGATGGGGTGTGCCACCAGGGCATCCAGCCACGCCTCCTCGTCGAGCTCGCGCCCCTGATAGTCGGATTTGTAGATGTCCTCGCCCTTGCGCACCAGGGATTCGGCCGTCGCACCCAGCTTGCGCAGCAGCCCGGCCAGTTCGGCCCGGCTCGGTGGCGTCTTGAGATATTCCACCACCTCCAGGGCAAGGCCCCGCTCCTGCAGCAGGGCGCAGGCAGCACGGCTCTTGGAGCAGCGGGCGTTGTGATACACGCGAAGGATCTCGCTCATGACAGTGAACTCGGAAAAGTGAGGTTGATGGCCGCAGCCATCGGGGAAGCTACAGCAGCACGTCCTTGGAGACCCCGCGCCGCTTGATGATGCGACGTAGCTGACCCAGGGCCTCGAGCTGGATCTGGCGCACCCGCTCCCGGGTCAGGTCCAGGCTGTCGGCGAGCTCTTCGAGGGTTCGCACCTCGCATTCATCCAGGCCGTAACGGTGGCGGATGACCATGCGCTGCTTTTCGCTGAGCTGGCCGATCCACTCCCGCACCAGGGTTTCCACTTCCAGATCCTGGATCTGTACGTCCGGGGTGTCGGCGTCGTCATCGGCCAGGGACTCGCCGATGGACAGGGTGGGGTCGATGTCGAGGGGCGCATCCAGGGACGCGGTGTGCTCGTTGAGAGCCAGGATGGCGCGCACGTCCTCCACCGGGCGATCGAGCCGCCGGGCCACCTCTTCCAGGGTCGTATCCCCGTTGCCGGCAGCCTCGAGCTGTCGCTGGGCGCGCAGCACCTGGTTGAGCTCCTTGACCACGTGCACCGGCAGGCGGATGGTGCGCGACTGGTTCATGATGGCCCGCTCGATGTTCTGGCGGATCCACCAGGTGGCATAGGTGGAAAAGCGAAAACCCCGCTCGGGGTCGAACTTCTCGAGGGCGTGGATGAGGCCCAGATTGCCCTCTTCCACCAGATCAAGCAGCGGAATGCCCCGGTTGAGGTAGTGCTTGGCGATATTGACGACGAGACGCAGGTTGCGCTCGATCATGGTCTGGCGCGCGTCGAAATCCCCCAGCCGGACCCGGCGGGAAAGAGCCAGCTCTTCCTCCGCGGTCAACAGCGGGTTGGCCCCGATTTCGTTGAGATACAGCTGGGTGACGTCGCCCAGGAAGTCGGTGTCGGGCGACGCTGCCGGCACTTCGAGAAAGACCTCGACCTCCGGGGGCAAGTCCGGCTCGGGGGTTTCCAGTTCCTCAGGCGCTGCCGGATCGTACATGGATTCCTCTCTGGATCATGGGCACAGCGTGGCCGGAATCGCGAAGCTCCGACACTGTCAGGCCTGGCCCTTCCCCGTCATCACAGGGGTGAGGGTCTGGCATCGGTTGTCCTGCCGTCAATACACTGCCTCGCTCACCCCGGAAATCCAGGGGTGGATCAGCGCGGCGGGAGGTACTTGCCCGGATCGACCGGCTTGCCCTGCCGCCGGATCTCGAAATGCAGCTTGGGACGATCACTGTCGCTATCGCCCAGCTCGGCAATCTTCTGGCCCTTGCTTACTGCCTGCCCTTCCTTGACCAGCAGACTCTGGTTGTGGGCATAGGCACTCAGGTAGCTGTTGTCATGCTTGACGATCACGAGTTTGCCATAACCGCGCAGCCCCGTGCCGGCATAAACGACGCGCCCGCCTGCTGCCGCGAGCACGGGATCACCGGGCTTGCCGGCCAGATCCACACCCTTGCTCGAGGTTTCGTTGAAGCCGGCGATCACCTTGCCGGCCGTGGGCCAGGCCCACTCGATGGTGCCGTTTCCGTTGGCCTTGCCGTCGTCGGGCCGGGGCTCCGGCTTCGCCTCGGGCTTTACCTCGGGTTTTGCCTCAGGCTTCGCCTCGGGCTTCACTTCGGGTTTGACCTCGGGCTTCGGATCGATCTTGGCGATCACGATGGGCGCCTCCGGCTTCTGGGCCTGGACCCAGGCCTGCTCGGAATAGGGGATCTTACCGCCCCTCGGCTCACGCCGCACACCATCGGCCGGAACTGCCACCGGGGGTGTCGTGGTGGCGGGTGCCCCCGCCGGGCGCACTTCGACGGTGGAGGTGGTCACCGGCCGGGTCACGGCGGTGGTCTCCGGCGGGCGCACCCGCAGCTCCTGCCCGACCTCGATCAGGTTGGGGTTCTCCAGGCCACTCCAGGCCGCGATGTCGCGATAATTCTGGCCATGGTCGAGGGCGATGCGGATAAGGGTGTCGCCCGGCTTGACGATGTAATAGCCCGAACGCGCCACGCGCGGCGGCGCCACCGGCGCCTCGGCTTTCTCAGTGGTGGTAGCGGGCGGACGCGCCCGCTCGGTCACCGGTGCCGGTGATTTGGTGGTGGCACAGCCGGTCACGCCAAGGGCAAGCGCGAGGGAACACAGGGTAAGACGCGACAACTTCATGCTTTCTGGGAACTTCATTCGGTGCCAGGCAGCAGCGGTACAAAGCGCACTGCACTGAGGCGTGTTTCTCGGATTCCGCGCGCGCTGCGTTCGATCAGCACCAGTATCTGCTCGGCAGCGCCCACCGGCAGGATCAGACGCCCGCCTTCAGACAGCTGATCCACCAGGGCCTGGGGCACCTTGGGCGCCGCAGCAGCGACAATGATGGTGTCGTAGGGCGCCGCTTCACGCAGGCCCAGGCTGCCATCGGCATGTTTCAGCCGCACATTGGGCAGGCGCAGATGGCGCAGATTGTTGCGTGCCCGATCAAGGAGCGGCCGCAAGCGCTCGACGGAATAGACTTCGGTGGCCACGTGGGACAGCACGGCCGCCTGATAACCGCAGCCGGTACCCACCTCGAGGGTCTTGCCCAGCTCGCGGCCAGCCCGCAGGATCTCGATCATCCGTGCCACGACAAAGGGCTGCGAGATGGTCTGCTGCAGGCCCAGGGGCAAGGCCGTATCCTCGTAGGCGCGGGATGCCAGCGCTTCCTCGACAAACAGGTGACGCGGCACTGCCATCATTGCCGCCAGCACACGCTCGTCACTCACGCCCTGCTCGCGCAGGCGTTCGATCATGCGCGTGCGTGCCCGCTGGGCGGTCTGCAACGCGGCCCGCAAGACCTCGCTGCTCATTTGCCCAGCCAGTCCCGGATGGTGGTGATCTGACCCTGGTGGGTCAGGTCGATCTGCAGGGGGGTGATGGAGGCGTAGCCGTTGGCGACAGCATGAAAATCAGTACCCTCGCCGGCATCCTGGGCGGCACCTGCGGCACCAACCCAATACACGGTCTCGTTGCGCGGCGTGACGGATTTGATCGTCGGCTCAGCCTTGTGGCGCTTGCCCAGGCGGGTCACCTGGATGCCCTTGATCTGATCAAAGGGCAGATCCGGCACATTCACGTTGAGCAGGGTGGGCACCTTGACCGGGTCGCGCTGGAAGCGCTCGACGAGCTCCCGGGCGATGCGCGCCGCACCGGAAAAATCAGATGCGCCCTTGGCCACCAACGAGATGGCGATGGCCGGAACCCCCAGCAGGAAGCCTTCAGTGGCCGCCGCGACGGTGCCGGAGTAGATGGTGTCATCCCCCATGTTGGCGCCGTGATTGATGCCCGACACCACCATGTCCGGCAACTCGTCGAGCATGCCGGTGACTGCCAGATGGACGCAGTCGGTGGGGGTGCCATTGACATAATGGAAGCCGCTGGCCGCCTTGCGCAGGGACAAGGGCCGATCCAGGGTGAGGGAATTGCTGGCGCCGCTGCGGTCCCGCTCGGGCGCCACGACAGTCACTTTTCCAATCTCGGAGAGCGCGGCCGCGAGGGCTTGCAGGCCGGGGGCAAAATAACCGTCGTCATTGCTCAGCAGAATACGCATGGGGGACCGGAATCAGGCTTTCTGGCGTTGGAGTCGGACTCGCGGGATCGGCTGGCCGGACAGGCTGGCGCCCGAACTACGAGCGGCACTGGCTAAACCCCGAATGGGCCTTGAGTTTAGCAGAGTCGGCTTCGCACCCGCTAGGCGCTCACCGCGGCCTCACCACGCGAACCAAGGGCCACCGCCGCGGTCAGCAGACTAGGTCTGTTGCGGGCACCTGTAATTTTTGGTGCCCTGCTCCGTCTACCCGACATCCCCTCTTCCGGTATGCCCATCATGCTGATCCGCCGCCCCGCCGCCATCCCGCCTTCCGAGATCACCGCCCCCGACCTGTACAGGGAGCGCCGCCGCTTCATGGGCCTGGCCGGCGGTCTGGCCCTCGCCGGCGCCCTGCCGGCCAGCCCGGCGCGGGCCGCCCCGTCGCCCCTCAGCCCGATCACGAAGAGCCCTCTGAGCACCACCGAGACCCAGACCTCCTACAAGGCGGTCACCACCTACAACAACTTCTACGAGCTTGGCACCGACAAGGAAGACCCCGCCCAGAACACCCACCGGCTCAAGCCCGCCCCCTGGACGGTACGCATCGAAGGCCTGGTCAATAAGCCACGGACCTTCAGCATCGACGAGCTCCTCAAGCTGGCGCCGCTGGAAGAGCGCATCTATCGCATGCGCTGCGTGGAAGGCTGGTCGATGGTCATCCCCTGGGTCGGCATCCCCCTGGCCAGCCTGCTCAAGCTCGTCGATCCCCAGGGCAGTGCCCGCTTCGTGGAGTTCATCTCCCACTACGACAGGGCCACCATGACCCGCGGCGTGCTGGACTGGCCCTACACCGAAGCCCTGCGCCTGGACGAGGCACGCCACCCCCTCACCCTGCTGGCGCTCGGCCTTTACGGCGAGGTGCTGCCCATCCAGAATGGGGCCCCGCTGCGCCTGGTGGTGCCCTGGAAGTATGGTTTCAAGAGTGGCAAGTCCATCGTCGCCATCCGCCTTACCGAAAAACAGCCCGTCACCGCCTGGATGAAAGCCGGCCCATCGGAATACGGTTTCTACTCCAACGTCAACCCGGAGGTGGATCACCCGCGCTGGAGCCAGGCCACGGAGAGACGCATCGGTGAGTTTTCGAAGCGCAAGACCCTGATGTTCAACGGGTACGCCGATCAGGTGGCCTCCCTTTATACCGGCATGGACCTGCGCCGCAACTTCTGACCCGACCTAAACCGACACCCATCATGACACCCGGCAAGACCAGCCTCTCCGCCATCAAGGCGGCCCTCTTCCTGCTCTGCCTGACGCCCGCCTTCCTGCTGTGGCGCGGCCTGGAAGCGGACAGCCTGGGGGCCAACCCCATCGAAGCCCTGACCCGCAGCACCGGCGAATGGACCCTGCGCTTCCTGCTCATCACCCTGACGGTGACACCCCTGCGCAAGCTCACCGGCTGGCACTGGATCCTGCGCCTGCGCCGCATGCTGGGCCTGTTCGCCTTCGCCTACGCTACGGCCCACCTGGCCACCTACGTGTGGCTCGACCAGTTCTTCGACTGGGAGGCCATTGCCCGGGACATTCTCAAACGCCCCTTCATCACCGTCGGCTTCGCCGCGCTGGTGCTGATGGCCCCCCTCGCCGCCACCTCGAGCAACTTCGCCATCCGCCGGCTCGGCGGCCGCCGCTGGCAGGCCCTGCACCGGGCGATCTACCCGATCGCACTGCTCGGCTGCGTGCACTTCTGGTGGCTGGTCAAGAAAGACGTCACCTGGCCGCTGGTCTACACGGTGATCGCCGTCGTCCTCCTGGGCCTGCGCGGCTGGTGGCGGGAGCAGGAGCGCCGCAAGCAACTGGCCGGCGGCTATCTGCCTCAGGAGCCGAAGTTCGAGGGCAAGGTCATCAAGATCTTCGCCCGGTGATCACACCGGGCAGCATCAGACCTTGGGCCGGATCGCCGACTTGGGCCGGAAGGCCTTGACCACGGCGTCGTGGGTCTCGATGTAAGGCCCGCCGATCAGGTCGATACAGTAGGGCACGGCGGCAAAAATGCCGGGCACCTTCTGCG
>Ga0116180_1003830_pt1 | contig 11147 bp, 12 predicted proteins | sample AD_UKC073_MetaG_FD_89804 | JGI IMG/M metagenome (GOLD analysis project Ga0116180, IMG submission 89804) | Active sludge microbial communities of municipal wastewater-treating anaerobic digesters from USA - AD_UKC073_MetaG | ecosystem: Engineered > Bioreactor > Anaerobic > Digestate | place: USA... | reverse complement strand
CATCCGAGACGTCAGTCGGCCTCATCCAGACCGGAACAATCTGGACGTGACGTCCGGCTGGCATTGCCGTGATCGAAATGGCGGCTGGTGACACGAGTGTTGGGTCTACCCCATCGACCGGGCGCGGGACAAGCCACGTTGATCGGCTGACGGAATTTTCGGCGGTTCCGGCTTAGAACCCCGGGTTTCAATGCCGGATACGCCTTGCAGCAGCACACTGGTTTCGAGACCCTGCGCGCGCCCGCCGCTGCGGCTGCTTTACGTCGGGCCGCCTCGATCTCGTCACGCACGATGGAACGGACAGTTCCTGCCATGCGCCGGTGCCCTGCCGAAGCTTCGGCTTTGGCCAACTCCGCCGACAAACGGCTGAGTCGGACCAAAAACCACGCAGCCAGCAGACCCAGGAGTCCGCCAAGCAAATAGGCTTCTCGGCTGTCCCCGGTGTATCCGAACAATGCTCCGACTGCCGTCCCCAGAAACGTGATGTTCGTAGTGACGCCGATCAGGGTGGTGAGGTGATCTCGCGACGAGATGACAGTGCGGAAGGGAAGCGAGACGTGCGCCTCCATCGCCTTGCCGATCGCCGTGCGCGAGCGGTAAAGAACGAGCGCGACCACCAGGGTGGCCAACGCTGCCATCACGCCCACGCCGTTGGTTCCCAGAATCTTGTCGATCATGGTGTCCTCCTGTGAGTGTGTGTTGATTGATGAAAATCGGGTTCGCAGATGCGCCAGCCCGGCGGTAATAGGAGCGCGGTCTAGCCGCCGCGCAACTTGTCCGCAGACGCCACGTCGACCAGCTCTTGCAACTCTTCGTCGCTGAGTTGGTCGGCATCCACGGACGCTGCGATGAACGAAACTCGCTCCTCGACTGCGTCGCTGGTGTGGTCCGTCCATTCGGTTTCGCCCTCGCGGACGGTCGCCTTCTCCAGGGCGCGCAACGCGTCCCAAAAGGCGACTTTCGCCGCCAGGACTTCACGAGCGAGCCGTTGCGGTTCCGTGGTCATGCGGGCACCCATCCGGCAGAAGCCTCGCGCTCCGGCTTGACGAACGGCAGCGATCTGTCGGGTTCCCAACGCGGGTAGTTGTCCAAGATCAAGCGCGAGGGCGCGACCTGGTACTCCCCTTCGGGCACGAGGAAGCCAGCGGTGGCTTCATCGCGCCGGCGCCAGCCGCACGCGTAGACGCTTCCATTGCCGACGTCCCAAAAGGCAGAGCCCCAGGCGGCTGTCACGATGAAGTTGTCTTGTGTCTTGGCGTGGAACTCACGTTCCTCGATGGCTCGCGAATCAGCGGCCGTCAGCACCACGTTGAAGTGCGCCATGTACGCATCCGGGAAGCTGTGGCACAGGGTGTTCTGTGCCGACTCCACCCAGTCCGCGGGGAAGCGGTCCGGGAGCGCGATCACCGCGGCTGCCCAGCAGACGTCTTCCTCGAACCAGCGCCGGCCGTCGGAATCCAACATCGCGAGCGCCGCCAGTGCGGGAGGCATGAGAATGGAAGCATCGACGCCGATGCCGCCATGTTCGGCTGTTCCCACGCGAACGACCAGCTTGTCGGCGCCGTGGAAGTGCACGTAGTGCGAGACCCCCCAGGGGGTGGGCATCTTGATCATGTGTGAACTTTCTGCAGCCAACCGCCGCCAACGGCGGGGATGGCCGCTGTTACGGTTGAAGAACACTCGCAGAGCGAGTGCGGACGGAAGTCCAGGTGAAGGCACGCACGGAGGCGCGCACTGACGCATGAAGCGACTAGGTCGCAGAAGTGTGACTTCGACGCGCGGCGTGCGCAAACGATGGCGACCAGTCCACGAAAACGCGCTTGTGCTGTGGGGCGGCGATCAGAAGTCCAAGCCGCCCAGGGATTCGAACCTGGTCAACGGTTTGAGGAAAGTCATTCGCACGGTCCCTGTGGGCCCGTTTCGCTGCTTACTGAGGATGATCTCGGCCACGCCAGGCTCCTTGGAGTCCTTGTTGTAGTAGTCGTCGCGGTAGATGAACATGATGACGTCCGCGTCCTGCTCGATGGCACCCGATTCGCGTAGGTCGCTCATCATGGGGCGCTTATCAGCGCGCGACTCGACTCCCCGCGACAACTGCGACAACGCAATGACAGGGCACTGCAGCTCCTTTGCGAGCATCTTCAGTCCGCGCGAGATCTCTCCGACCGCCGTGGCTCGGTTCTCATCGCTCATGCCGCTCGACACCGACATGAGCTGCAGGTAATCGACGACGATCAACCCTAGCTTCCCGCCACACTGCCGTGCGAGGCGTCTTGCATTGGCACGCAGCTCGCTGACGGTCAGCCCAGGCGTTTCATCGATGTGTAGCGACACGTTGCGAAGCTTTTCGATTGCCTCTGTGAGGCGCGGCCATTCGTCGTCGGTAAGCCTGCCCGTGCGCAGGTGGTTCTGGTCGATCCGACCAATTGAGCCGACGATCCGAATTGCCAACTGTGACGCGCCCATCTCCATCGAGAAAACTGCGACGGGCAATCCTTCGTGCAGCGCGACGTGTTCCGCGATGTTGATAGCCAGGCTACTTTTCCCCATGCTCGGCCTTGCGGCAAGGACGATCAGATCGCCCGCCTGCAGCCCGGACGTCATGCGATCCAAATCGACAAATCCAGTGGGCAGCCCGGTCACGTCGTTCGGGTTCTCGGAACGCGCTTGGACGTTATCCAGCAACTGCACCACGAGGGCTTCCATAGGCTGGAAGCCCTGCTTCATCTTCGCGCCATCTTCCCCAATACGGAAGATCTTCTGCTCCGCGTCATCCAGTATTTCGGCGACGGCACGCCCCTGCGTGTTGAAGGCAGCCGTTGCGATTTCATCGGCTGTTGATACGAGGCGCCTCAGGATCGCCCGCTCACGAACTATCTCGGCATACCGTCGAATGTTTCCCGCACTAGGGACGAATTGGGCGAGGGCATTCAGATATTGAAGCCCGCCGCACTCCTCTGCTTTAGCGATGGACTGAAGGTCCTCGAAGACAGTAATGACGTCGGCGGGCTTGGTCGCGTTCACCAGTCGGGCGATAGCGTCGAAGATGAGGCGGTGTTCGTAGCGGTAGAAATCCTGTGCAGTGAGGAGATCGCCGACACGGTCCCACGCCTGGTTGTCCAGCAACAGGCCGCCCAGAACACTCGATTCCGCCTCAATGGAGTGCGGCGGAATTCGGAGATTGGCCGTGTCTTGTTCGGAATTCATGGGTATTTGGGCCCTGGGCTTAGTCGATGCTCCCACGGTTGCGCCGCCTGTCAAGCCTTCCTCGGTGCATGCCCTGCCCTGGTGGGTAGATCGCCCCTGTTCGCGCCTGGTTCCTGGTTCACGTTTTTCATTGGATCTTCCTCGCAGGTAGCTTGTGGTCCAAGCTACCTGCGATCAGCCCGATGTCTAGGGGGCGCGAAAGAAGATTGCGCCGCATTGCGCGGCGGACCTCCCGTTCTGGTGCTGGGAAGGGAGGCCCAATCCGCGCGGCCAACGCTTGCTCAATCGCACATTGGGCGTTTACCGAGCCGGGATGGCCAACTGACGGCGCCCAGCGAGGTTGCGCGGGTAGAGTTAGGAGCGGAGTGCCGGCGAAGCGGCTTGCTCGGTGCCGGGATAGTGCATCGCTGGCATATCGGCTGGCCAGTCGAAGCGTTCGAATCCCGCAGAGGCCTTTACGCCTGGCAGTAGATGACGTAAATCCTCGACATCGAGTTCGCCCTTCTCCTGCAGGGCTTTCGCGACGGCCTCAACCACGGGCTTGTTCGTGCGGACGAACTCCTTTGCCTGGTCCAACAAGTGCGCGCGGAATCCAGCCAACGAGGCAGCATTCACCTTGCGCTCCTCCTCGTCCACCGTGTGAATGAAGTACGGCCAGCGCTGATCGGGAAACAGGCTCAGGAACTGCCGCGCGCGTCCCTCGAACAATGCGGCATCGCCGATCATGCCCGCCGACGGTGCGCCGTAGAAGACAGCCTCTGCGGCACCTCCTCCACAAAGCATTCCCAGGAGCACCAGCATTTCTCGGCGGTGTAGATCGAGCGTCAGGACCTTTTCCGTCAGCGAGTTGAATGAGGACACGGCGCCAACCGCCAACGCCGCCCTGCGGTCGCCCTCGACCACCTCGCTGAGTTCGGGCAGTTCGTCATCCATCCAGGCGAACAGGTCTTCTGGCACGGTGTTGCCCAGCCCGAAGAACACAGCATGGCCGGCTTCGTGGATGGCCACTTGGCGCCGGGCCTGATCCGGCAACTTGCGCGCCGCCATGGCGAGCAGCTGGTCGACCGGCAACAGTCGGTGCGTGATGTGCCGGGGTGCCTGAAGAGCAATCACCGTTCTGAGAAACAGAGGCCAGACCAGCCATGCCACCAGAAGAAGCGCAATCGCAGTGCCCGCCGACAGCGGCCATTGGAACTGGGCGGCCACGAATGCGATAGCCGCCAGGGCGGCTGTGCGCAGTAGCGTGGGCACGAGGCTGACGCTGAACCGGTTGATCAGAAGATTCGAGCTGTAGGTGCTGGCGAGCATCGCGAGCGATCGCAACGCGATGGCCAGCCCGGCACCGACAACCGAGGCAAAGGCAATCAGCGATGCGATGTTGAGCTGACCCTCCGTGGCGCGCGGCTGTGGGGACCAGCACACCAGGGCAACGCCCGCAATCGTTCCCAACAGGTACCAGATCCTGGTCAGCCGCAGTGTCGAGGCGAGGCCATACCCGGTGATTTTCTCTTCGAGTTGGATGCGTATGCTGCGCAGCGCGACGCGCAGGCCTGCCTGACGGATGACGCCGGCGTAGACACGTAGCCAGGTGCGCGGGCCGAACTTCAGGGGCTGTGGACTGTCAGCGGACATGAGGGCAGTCTAACCAGCGGACAAAGCCGTCCCATCCGCTCGAAGCGGCCCAACCCGAAGCGACCTGATGCCCTCCAGCCCCGCCCGCATGAGAACGGTGGACGTGTCTTCCTCGGTGGCCAGCCAGTGCGCGATCAGGGTGTTGCGGATGATGGCTGCGCCGAACGCCAGCCGTTGCTTGGGAGCAATCACCGATTGCGCTTCCGGGGTGGCGTAGGCGGCCTCTAGGCAGGCCCGTACCGTCCGGTACAGCACCCGCTCGTCCAGCGAGGGGAGTGGCAACGCCGGCTCTCCACTTTGGCGCGGCGGTGGCTGCCTGGACAGGAACAGTGGTGCGTCCGAGTCCTTGGGAATGGTGTGGTGCTGGGGATGCGCCAGCATGCGCCCGGCGTGGATTTTGAGTCGCTCGTGTCGCAACTTCAGCCAGTCGCGCAGGAGCGGAAGAATCGCGATCGGCACCTCCACCGTGCGGGCATCGCCACCCTCCCCGATCTGCAGGAAGACCGGCTTGGCTTTCAGCCCCGGCAGTTCAGCGGCCGGGGCCACATGCGACATAGCCACGCCCCCTTCGCGCAGGCTTTCTCCAGTAAGCGACTGCAATTCAGCGGTGGTGGGCCCGCAATGGGCCAGCAGCGCGACCAACGCGCGATCGCGGCTGGCGCGCCAGTCGTTGCCGTCGCGGGCAGGCATGAGCCGGCGCAAACGCTCCGGGCTGCGCAGCTGCCGCAGCACTCCCGGCGGCAGCACCTGCCCTTGGCGGGTTTCATCCTCTTGGCCAGGTGTGAGTTCGCCCAACAAGGTCGGGTCCGGACCGGAGAGCCACTTCTGGCCTTCGGCGTGCTTGTAGACGCCGCGCAGCACGCGGTAGTAGCGGTAGCGGGTGGCTGCCGACATGTGTGCGGCGTCCTTCGGCGGCCGCCGGCGGCGTAGGCCCGGCGCTGGGCCGTCCAGGAACGCCAGCACGTGATCGCGGGTTGCTGCATGCCACGCCACATCCCCGGGGAGCTTGGACAGCCACCCTTGCCAGACGGTCGAATAGATCTCGGCTGTTTCACTGTTGCGAAACTCCTGCTGGCTCGATGCCCACGCCTCGAAGGCTTTCTCCGGTGCCGGCGGAACGCTCTTTGCATTCATGCGAAGCACCCTTGAATCGCGGTCATCGACCGGCCGATGATCTCAGCGCTTTCCGCGGCGCCGAGTCCCATGTCGCGGTGCAGGACGCCGGCGGCGCGCTCCAGGTCCGCCAGCAGCTTCGCGACCTGATCCGCGTCCACGCTGCCAAATTGCCGGTTGCCTGCTTGCCCTTCGGGCTGCGCATCGACCAGGGAGAGCAAGAGCACGCCCCATGCATCCGGCATGGGAGCGAGGAAGTGGGCGAACTGGTTCCATTGCCCGCACAGGGCCTGCAGGAACCGCCGGACTTCCGGGACCTGCCATACCTCGCGCGGATCCGCGTCGTAGCCGCTGCAGGTGAGTACCACGCCATGGGCCAGCTGGCGACGCAGGCGCGCATCTTCCGACAGCCGCATCAGGTCGTCGACCACGCGCCCGACGGCGCAGGCCTCGACCTCGGAGCGGCTTAGGACCAGCACGAGAAGGTCCACGTCGGGGCCGATTTCTGGCTGGCCAGCGCCAAGGGTCCACTGAATCGGGATGGTCATGGGCAATGGCGAAACGAATCTGTCATGCCCGCCAGCATGCCAGCTGCAAAGGCTAAGTCAAGCACAAACAGAGATTTACGCGCATGCCGCTTCGCTGCACGCGGACTCCCCTCCCTCCTGGTGACGCTTTGGGCGCTCGAACGCCCGGGTCGCGTGCCGCGCGCGCCGGGGCTGCGGCGCGATGGTGCAAGGGAGAATGAAGGGAGACAAAAGGCAGCTTATCAGGGGGGTGGGGTAGCCAAGGGCGTTCGAGGTCGCCCGGGAAGTGGTCGGGTGCGGCCTGCGCGTAAATCTCTGTTTTTTGTGGGCTACTTTCGGCCGGGTGCGTGCCGCGCGTCGGACCCGCTGGCCAACATAGGGTTGACGGTGCGTTGGCCTGGGGTCGCCTGGTCGGTGCCGGCGGGATCATGGGGCATCGCAATCCACCAAGGGAGTCACTCCATGTTCGAACCCATCGCGGTGCCGCTTGGCGCACTGGTCGTGGCCGCCCTCCTCACTTCGACCGAAGCGCCATCGACCCGCACCCGGGCGAGCGCCGCCCAGGTCAAGCCCCGTCCGATCGCACGGGCAACGAATCAAACCGCCCGCGCGCCCACCGTCGACAGCACCCGGTGCGCCGCTATCCGTCCGACCCGGCCCGCGCGCCGCGCCATGAAAAAAGCCCCGGCTTGTGGCCGGGGCTGAAGGGGTTGGGTGCTCACGCGATCGCGAGCAATCTGTTGTGCTCTTCGGCCCTGCAGCAGACGCAATCGCATCCGATGGGGCACTCGCTCGGCGATGACGCCAAGAAGCCCACCGGGGGAGCGACTTCCTCCTGCTCGACGACGAAAGCCGTCTCGCCCGAGGCCAGCGTCGTCGGCCGCAAACTCACGCCGCCTTCAAGGCGCAGGAAGTAACTGTGCCCGCGCTTGAAGACAGACATGGCCATGGCATCGGGGGAGAACCGCAGATGCAAACAGGCGGTTTCGTCCTGGGTGCCGGGCAGATCACCGATCTCGAACGAAACGCCCAGCACGTCATCGACCTCGCCGCTAAGCGGCGCAACGTCGACGCAGAGGGTGCCGTTCGCCGCGCGAAGGTCGGTTATCTCCATGGCGAAGGGTTCGCCGCGGCGGCTCGAATCCCAATGGCGCACAGCGACCAGGTCCGGGGTAGGCTGGGCGCCGCTCATGGTGCGAGCGACGCTTCGATGCCGGCGCTGGCCAGCCAGCCCAGGGAGCGCTCGATCTCGCGCAGGGCGATTTCGGCGCGCTTGTCGCCCAGCCTGGCGTAGTCGACTTCGGCTGCCGCGTTGAACTCCGGCACGCCGGAGATTTGGATCGGCGAGGACAGCAGTGGAGCGCCGCCAGGGCCAAGGTGATAGGCGTTGCCATGCACCACGATGTAGGTGCGGGGCTCGGCTCCGGCCGCTTGTTGGCCGGTGGAAATGGAGTGTGGCATACGATTCCTCAAATGGAGAAGCCGCAGGCTCAACGTCAGCCTGTCGGCTGAAACGGGTCAGCCTGCAGGCGGGTTGAATGCGGACATGTGTCCGCTCGCTAGTGCGAGGTGCCCATTGTTCGCCGCGACCGGCGCAAGCGCAAACGATGCGGTCCAACTCGGGCGGCCAAAGACGGCGGCGCCAAAGGCTGTGGTGGGCCCGCCGCCGAAGACGCGTAGCTCGCCATTCAGTTTTCATGGCGTTCGGCGCACTCGCACCAACCGTGTTGCCGGCCAAAAAAGAAGTGCCCACCGAAGTGCGAGGCGTTCAAGTAAAGTGTTGAAGGGCCGCAGCAATGCGGCCTTTTTTCTTTTGAGCAGCTAGCCGTCCACGTGGCCGGCACCACGCCTGTGGTGCCGGACTGTTCGTCACGGTGCCGAAACCGGCACCGTGGACGCGTCCATCAATGCCCGACTACTGGCCAATCTGGACACTTGAACCAGCCTCCTGACGGACTGCGGCTGCTTGGAACTCTCGCCACGCTTCCCGAAAGGCCCGGATAGCTTCTGGCACGGCACCGCTTCGCTCGAGGTAGGCTTCCAGGTTTCCGCGCGAGCCTTCGGCGATGGGAAACTTTCGGTCGCCCTTCACGTCCCGCGCCAAGTCGCCGACCGGATCATTACGCTTGAGCTGCTGCTCCAGCCAGCAGTGGAACGCGCTGCGAGAGGCCTCACGCGCGGCACGCTGGGCGGTGGCGGCAGCGACGATCAGGTTGCTAGCCGTCGCGGGGCGGCGCACATTGATCTTGCTGCGTGCCGGGCGTCGCTGCCACGCGCGCATCGACGCGAAGAACCGTTCCTCGGTTTCGCCCGCGTGCTCAGCCTCGAAATGATCGGCCGGCACGAACAGGTCGCAGCTGGCGCAAAAGTACTTGGCCGGCTCGCTCTCATGCTGATCGCCGTGGACGTAGTGGCGCCGGGGCTGGGCGTCGCGCCCATGCACGCGGTCGAAGAAGTAAGGGGCGACGGTCACACGCAGATCGGAGTGCTTGCGCTCAAGCTTGCGGCGCAGTCGCGGCGTCAGATCCAGGTCCGAGAAGTCGAAGAGCCAGCCATGAACGACGCCCTCGTCGTTGGCGAGCTCGTCCACCTGGGCGTCCACCAATTCGTCGGCTTCGTCGAAGGTCAGCCCGAGTTCCTCGGCCAAGGCCTCGGTCAGCGACACGCGAGGTGGTTCTTCTTCCCGATCATCGAAGAACCCACGATCGAGCTTTGCGCCTTCGACCTTGCAGACCGAAGCCCAGATGGCGCGGCCCGGGCGCGAAACCCACACCGAGGCCTTCACGTCGATCCGGTGGCCCCAATAAGGCCGCTCCTTGTCGATTTCCATGCTGACGTGGCCCTCGAACGGAAACTCCACGGGATCACCGTTGTCCGGGATCTGGTCCCACTCGATGTCGAAGGGCAGATAGATCTCGCGGATGCCGTCGTTGTTCGTGACGGTCATTTCGCCCACGACAGACTCGTTGTTCAAAACCTCATGCTGGACGCTGTCGCGCAGCGCGTTCTCGAAGGCGTCGTGCGAGGCGTGGACGGCGATTCCTACGAGGCGCTCGCCGAAGGCTGCGTGAATCAGGGCGAGCAAGTCGTCGTCCTTGAGATCCAGCGCAAGCTCCTGGCGGCGCTGCGCGAGCGCTTCGGCGTCCAGCAGGATGTGGGTTTCCCGGTCCATGGGCTGGCCCGGGTCATCCGACGCCTGCAAGGCAGCGAGGCTCTTGTAGCCGAGGGCGGCAGCAATGCACTGCTGTGCGTGGCTGAGCTTGAGGGGGTGAGGCGACTGGGCGGTGTCGCGGCGAAGCGCGAAGGCGATGCCCGAGATGTCAATAGTCATGCGGTGCTCCAAATAGGCACAGGACGTTCGAGCGATTAACCGTCCTGCGCCATGCGAACACGCATGGGTGGGACATGTGACGAAGAAGAAATACGGTTTCGCTGCAGTGCAGCGGTGTCTGGTATGAGCCGCTCGAAGCTCAGGCGGACGCCTTGCGCAGAAGTTTACTACTGCCAGCGCCCGCGCGCAGCGCGCCAGGGGGACTGCCTAGAATCGGCCGCGTGAGCGAGCCCAAGCTACATCCCCGCATCCCGTTCGAGGTGGACGGCATCCAGGTGAACCACTGCAAGACGCCGACATGCCCAAATTTCGGCGTGCCGGCGGCGCAAGCGCCTGAGGGGAAGGTCAACGCGTCCCAGGACCCGTACCGGGTGATCGGGGGCCGTCGCAGCCTGCGGCAGCTCACCTGCCACTTCTGCCAGCGCAGTTCCGCGCTGCGCAGCAACCTGGCGATCGCCCAGGAGGCAACGCGCCTCGACCCGATCCGCTGGCGCGCCGCACGCACGACCTGTGTCACGCCTGGCTGCGCCGCCTTCGGCTTGGCTGTGGCGGATCACCCGCAGCACTACCAGAAGCACGGTCACACCGCCGCGGGCGAGCCGCGCTACCGCTGCAAGGCCTGCCGCGCGACGCTCACTGGCGGCTCGACCCTGCGCACGCAGAAGCGGCCGGAGCTGAACGTCGAGGTGCTGAAGCTGGTGGTGAACAAGGTGCCAATGCGCCGCATCTGCGAGGTGCTGGATCTCAACCCGGCCACCCTCTACAGCAAGCTGGGCTACCTGTCCGAGTTGGCCAGCGACTTCAGCGCGCGCCATGAGCGCCGCATCGCCTCCGGTGAGGTGCCGCTGGCGCGCGCCTACATCAGTGTCGACCGACAGGACCACGTGCTGAACTGGGGCAGCCAGCTTGATCGCCGCTACACCGCCGTGGGCGCGGTTGGCGCGGCCGAGAATGAATCCGGCTACGTGCTGGCCATGCAGCTGAACTTCGACCCCGACAGCGATCCCGAGGACGTGGAAGCCGACGCCATCGAGCGCGGCGACTACCTGGTGCCGCCGGTCCATCGCCACTACGCGCGCCTGTGGCTGCGCCGCGACTACCAGGAGGTCGACGCGCCGGAGGAGGACGAAGCCGCTTTGCCTGCCGATCTCAAGGCCCCCAGCGGCGGGATGCAGGTGAAGCTGGAGGTGCTGTACTTCGCCCTCATGGTGCACTTATTGATTCGGAAGTTTTTATCTTGAAATATTCGGTGATGCCATCACATGGGGATGATGGAAACCATCGACATGAGAAAGCTTTCGCGTGAGGCACGGCATGAACGCCGAGTGCTGGTGATT
>Ga0116180_1003822_pt1 | contig 11163 bp, 11 predicted proteins | sample AD_UKC073_MetaG_FD_89804 | JGI IMG/M metagenome (GOLD analysis project Ga0116180, IMG submission 89804) | Active sludge microbial communities of municipal wastewater-treating anaerobic digesters from USA - AD_UKC073_MetaG | ecosystem: Engineered > Bioreactor > Anaerobic > Digestate | place: USA... | reverse complement strand
GGTAGGCCTCCGGGATCATCATCAGCACTGCGTGCGGCAGGCTCCGGCCGCCGAGGTGAAGCAGCTCGAGCACCTCGTCGAACGAGGCGGAATCCGACATCCCCGGAGAACAGATCGGGAACAGCCGGTCCAGGTCGCCGGTGATCTTGTCGGACGCCAGCAGCGCTTCCCGGGCGCGCATCCAGTTGCGGTTGCCCTTGACGGTGTTGATCTCGCCGTTGTGGGCGATCAACCGGTACGGGTGGGCGAGCTCCCAGGCCGGGAAGGTGTTGGTGGAAAACCGCGAGTGCACCAGGGCCATCGCTGACGTGATGTCTGGGTCGTGCAGTTCGGGGTAGACGAGCTCTAGCTGGTCGGTGGTGAGCATCCCCTTGTAGACCAGGGTGCGGGCCGACAAGGAGGAGAAGTAGACCCCGGCCTCGTTCTGGGCGCGACGGCGAAGCACGTACGCCAGGCGGTCGAGATCGATGCCGGACTCCCCCTCGTACGACGAGACGAGCAGCATCTCCATGTGCGGCATGACGGCGATCGAGATCGGCGACAGCGACGAGGAGTCCACCGGAACCTCGCGCCACGCGAGAACCTTCAGACCCTCCTGGGCAGCGATGTGGCCGATCGCGGCGCGAGCAGTCTCGCGGTCCCGGTCACCTTGGGGCAGGAAGGCCATGCCGACGGCGTACGAGCCAGCCGCCGGCAGCTCAGCGGCCACGACCTTGCGCAGGAACGCGTCCGGCACCTGGAGCAGGATGCCCGCGCCATCGCCAGCGGCAGTGTCGGCCCCGGTGGCTCCGCGATGGTCGAGGTTGCGCAGGATCTCCAGCCCCTGCTCAACAATCGCGTGGGTGGCGTCGCCGTCAAGGCGTGCCACGAACCCGACACCACAAGCGTCATGCTCGTTCGCGGGGTCATAAAGACCCTGGGCTACCGGGCGGAGAGAGGCTTCGCGCGTCATGCGTTTCTCCTTCCTGCGGGCGCACCCGCAGGCGCGCGCGCCGTCGTCGCGAGAAAGTTACCCTCTTGAACAGACAGCGCCCGCATTTGCCGTATTTCGGGATGTCATCGCAGGATCTGCAACGCTCCCGGGTGCCTTCACTCGCTGTCGACGGCTCGATCCGTGCCGGTCTCGGAGTCTTCGGGAGTGACCGGCTCGACGGGGCTGTCGGTGCCTGGCCGGTGACGGATCAGCCAGATAAGTGCCGCGAGCGCGCCTGCGAAGACGATGGCTGAGGTGTAGTTGTTCAATCGGAAGCCGCCGATGTGGTTGACCGTGTCGATGCGCAGGGCTTCGATCCAGAACCGACCGACGGTGTACATCACGACGTACAGGGCGAACACCTTGCCGCGGCTCAGCGACCAGCGCTTCTCGGCCCACAGCAGCACAGCACACGCGGCCACGTTCCAGAGCAGCTCGTACAGGAACGTCGGGTGGTACGTCGCGGCGTTCTCGTAGCCAGCGATCCGATGAGCGGGGTCGATCTCCAACCCCCAGGGCAGGGTGGTCGGGCGACCGTACAGCTCCTGGTTGAACCAGTTCCCGAGCCGGCCGATCGCCTGAGCGAGCAGCAGGCCGGGGGCGACCGAGTCGGCAATGGCGCTGAACGCCACGCCATGCTTGCGGGCCTGCCACCAGGCAGCAAGACCACCGAGGGCGACAGCACCCCAGATGCCGAGGCCGCCCTCCCAGATGAAGAACATCCGCCACCAGTCGCGGCCCTCGCCGAAGTACAGCTGGTAGTCGGTGATCACGTGATAGATCCGGGCGCCGATGATGCCCGCGAGGATGGCCCAGGTGAGGATGCCCTCGAGGGTCTCCGTACGGCCACCCTTCGCCACCCAGCGCTTCATCGTCAGCCACCAGGCCACGACGATGCCGAGCAAGATGCACAAGGCGTAGGCACGGATCGGGATGGGACCGATCCACCACGTGCCTTGGGACGGGCTCGGGATGGACAGCAGGCTGCTTGCGAGGGTCATCGGAGTCGTGCCTCCAGCTGTTGGGGAGTCTGGTTGAGGGCGAACTCGGCGCCGTTCACGTACACCGTTGGCGTGCCGTTACGAGCAGGTCCGGCGAAGGCAGTCTTCGTCATGTCAAGCGCCCACTGCACATGGGTGCCGCCGGTAACGCAGGTGTCGTACGACGTCGGCGCATCCGGGCGGAGCGAACGCCCCAGGGTGATCAGCTTGCCGCTGTCCCACGTCGTGCCGTAGTTGTCGAAGATCGCGTCATGAAGGCCGCGACCGAAAGTCGGGTCGATCTCGGCGGCGCAACGGAAGGCGTTGGACGCGATCGGTGACGTCTGGTTGATGAACGCCATGGGCCAGTACTCCACGACCACCCGCCCAGAGTCCTGGAGCTTGGCCAGTGTGGGCCCGAACTGCTTCTCGAACGTGTTGCAGTGGGAGCAGTTGAAGTCGAGGTACACAGTCACGGTGTTGGGCGCGTTCGCAGCGCCGATCCGGATCCCCTGGGTCGCTGACACGGCGACGGGCGCGAACGCGACGTGGGTGGCGCTGGTCGAGGGGGTTGCGGTCGGGGTGCGGTAGCTGAGCCACCAGCCGTACCCACCCAGCGCAGCGACGATGACGATCGCGGCGGTGAGAACCGAGGCTCCGATGATCCAGCGGCGGCGCCTCTCCCGCTCCATCCTGGCTTGCCGCTCCGCCTGCATCCGAGCCCGTGCGCCGCTCGGGCGGGGTGGCGTCTCGGGGCGGGAGCCCTGTTTGCTCACGGCCGACGCCGTACGCCGGCGGCAAGGTCAGCCGCGAGACTCCGAAGAGCGGTGAAGTCGTCCGGCGTCCCTGCGTCCTCAGCGGCCAGCAGCGTCTTGATGAAGGCCGAGCCGACGATGGCACCGTCGGCGTACGAGCAAACCTCAGCGGCCTGGTCGCCGTTGGAGACACCAAGCCCAACCCCGACCGGGATGCCGGGCGCGAGCCGCTTCACCCGCTCCACGAGCTGAGGAGCGGCTGAGGGGGCGTTGGTACGGGTGCCGGTGACCCCCATCACCGAGGTGGCGTAGACCCAGCCCCGACACTGCGCGACGGTGGACATGATCCGCTCGTCGGTGGACGAGGGCGAGACGAGGAAGATCCGGTCCAGCCCGGCTGCGTCCGAGGCCGTGATCCACTCGTCACCCTCGTCAGGGGTCAGATCAGGGGTGATCAGCCCCGCGCCACCGGCAGCGGCGAAGTCACGCGCGAACCGGTCGACCCCGTACCGCTCGACCAGGTTCCAGTACGTCATCGCCGTGGCCGGCACGCCAGCGGTGGCCACAGCCTCCACTGCGGCGAAGACGTCACCGGTGCGCACGCCGCGGTCAAGGGCTGAGGTGCCGGAGCGCTGGATGGCCGGGCCGTCGAGCACCGGGTCGGTGTAAGGGATGCCGATCTCGATCGCGTCGGCACCCTCCTCGACGACGGCGACCATCGCGGCGATGGAGGTGGGCACGTCAGGGAACCCCAGCGTCAGGTAGGCGACCAAAGCGCCGCGGCCCTCCGCAGCAGCCTTGGCGTACGCCTGGCCGGAGTTGCCCAACCGGTTCTCGTCAAACCTCATGCCAGCCATGTCACTGCCCCGTCGTCGAGTCGGCAGACCCGTCGATGCCGAACCACGAGATGGCCGTGTCGACGTCCTTGTCGCCACGGCCGGACAGGGAGACCAGCAGGATCGGCTGGGTGTCGGGTGCTTCGTCTGCGAGCCGCTGGCCCAGTCGCATCGCACCAGCAACGGCGTGGGCCGACTCGATTGCGGGCATGATCCCTTCGGTGCGGCTGAGCAGCCGGAACGCGTCCATCGCCTCGGCATCCGTGACAGGCTCGTACGAGGCTCGTCCCGACCTGGCCAGCCAGGCGTGCTCCGGGCCGACACCTGGGTAGTCGAGCCCGGCGGAGATGGAGTGGGACTCCCTGGTCTGGCCGTCCTCGGTCTGCAGCACATACGTGCGCATGCCGTGCAGGACACCGACCTCGCCCTCGGTGATCGTCGCGGCGTGGCGACCGGTCTCGACACCGTCGCCCGCAGCCTCATAGCCGTAGAGCTTCACACTGGCGTCGTCGACGAAGTCGGCAAAGATGCCCATCGCGTTGGAGCCACCGCCGACGCACGCGAGCACCGCATCGGGGAGCTGCCCGTACCGCTCCATGACCTGTGCACGGGCCTCTGTGGAGATGACGCGCTGGAACTCGCGGACCATCTCAGGGAACGGGTGCGGGCCGCCGACCGTACCGATCAGGTAGTGGGTCGAGTCGACCGAGGCGACCCAGTCGCGCATGGCCTCGTTCATGGCGTCCTTGAGGGTGCGCGAGCCGGAGCCGACCGCCACCACCTCGGCGCCCAGCAGCTGCATCCGGGCGACGTTGAGCGCCTGGCGCTGGGTGTCGACCTCACCCATGTAGACGGTGCACTCCAACCCGAACAAGGCCGCGGCCGTGGCGGTTGCGACACCATGCTGGCCGGCGCCGGTCTCGGCGATGACCCGGGTCTTGCCCATCCGCTTGGTCAGCAGTGCCTGGCCCAGCACGTTGTTGATCTTGTGGGAGCCGGTGTGGTTCAGGTCCTCCCGCTTGAGCACGACACGGGCGTTGCCGCAGTGGCTGCTGAACCGCCTCGCCTCGGTCAACGGGGTGGGTCGTCCGGCGTAGTCGCGCCGCAACCGCGCAAGCTCTGCGGCGAACTCGGGGTCGGCCTGGGCAGCCCGGAACTCGGTGTCGAGCTGGGTGAGCGCGGCGAACAGTGCCTCGGGGACGAAGCGCCCACCGAACTCTTCGAAGTGGCCGGTGGCATCCGGCAGTCGCCTGATGGCGGTCATGTGTGTCCCTCTCAGCGGCGACGGTACGACGCGAGCGTACCCGCGGCGATCATGTCGGCGACCGCCCGTGTCGGTGCGTGGTCGCGCACCAGCGCTTCACCGACGAGCACGACGTCAGCACCGTCGGCGGCTGCCTGGGCCGCATCGTCGGGGGTCAGCAGACCTGACTCGCAGACTCGCACCACATCTGCCGGGACCAGCGCAGCGAGCTGGGCGAACATGGTCGTGTCCACATCGAGCGTCTTCAGGTTGCGGTTGTTGACTCCCAGGAGGGTCGCCCCCAGGTCGAGGGCGCGGCGGGTCTCCTCGGCGGTGTGCACCTCGACCAGGCAGGTCATGCCGAGATCCTCCGCCTCCCGCTTCAGCTGGATCAGCTCGTCGTCGGCCAGGGCGGCCACGATCAGCAGGATCAGGTCGGCCCCGTGGGCACGCGCCTCCCATACCTGGTAAGGGTCGACCATGAAGTCCTTGCGCAGCACCGGGATGTCGACCACCGCTCGGACCGCGTCCAGGTCGGCCAACGAACCGTTGAAGCGACGCTTCTCGGTCAGCACCGAGATCGCACTCGCACCGCCAGCCTGGTAAGCCCTGGCGAGCTCAGCTGGCTCGGGAATCTCGGCGAGATGCCCCTTCGACGGCGACGCCCGCTTCACCTCGGCGATCACCGACAGCGCATCGCTGCGGAAGGCTGGCATAGGGTCAAGGGCCGGCTCGGCTGATCCGACCTGTCGCTGAAGGTCGGCCAGTGACGTGACGTCCTTGCGCGCCGCGAGATCCTCCCGTACCCCAGTGATGATCGAACCGAGGACGGTGTCGGCCAACGTCACGACCTTGGGCGCCCGTCGTAGCCGAGCGCCTCGCCGTACCCCATCGAGCGCAGCGCGACCGTGGCGATCAGCGAGAGGGCGATCACGATGCCAGCCGTGATGATCACGGGCAGGTTCATCACGAGGAAGCCGACAGTGCCGATGACGAACCCGGCCAGGGTGCCCATCGCCCCGACCCAGGCGGCGGGCGACTTGCCGTCGTGGTAGCTCTGCGGCACACGTCGGTAGTTCGGCTGGGTCTGCTGCGATGGCAGCTTCGGGTCCTGCTTCGCCACGGAGCTCATCGGTGGTCCTTCCTTGGGTCTGGTGCCCATTCAACCGTACGGAACACGCTCAGGCGAGACGACGCACGCTGTTGGCGGCCCTGACGGCCCGCAGCACGGCCGCTGCCTTGTTGGTGATCTCGGCATCCTCGTTCTCGGGTACGGAGTCGGCGACGATCCCCGCGCCGGACTGGACGTAGGCGATGCCGTCCTTCAACAGCGCGGTACGGATGGCGATTGCAGTGTCGGCATTGCCCGCGAAGTCGAAGTAGCCGACCGCTCCCCCGTACAGACCCCGGCGGCTCTTCTCGAGGGTGTCGATGATCTCCATCGCCCGTACCTTCGGGGCGCCTGAGAGCGTGCCAGCCGGGAAGCAGGCGAGCGTCGCCTCCAGAGCGGTGTGATTGCCCGACAGCTTGCCGGTGACCACCGCCTCGAGGTGCATCACATGCGAGTAGCGCCGCACCCGCATGAACTCGAGCACGCGTACGGTGCCCGGCTCGCAGACCCGGCCGAGGTCGTTGCGGCCGAGGTCGACGAGCATGACGTGCTCGGCGGCCTCCTTGTCGTCGGCCAGCAGATCTGCCTCATAGGCGGCATCCTCAGCCTCGGTGGCGCCGCGCGGCTTGGTGCCGGCGATCGGGTGCATCGTCGCCACGCCGTCCCGTACGGTCACCAGCGCCTCGGGGCTGGAGCCGACGATGGCGAGGTCATCGAGCCGGACCAGGTAGAGGTAGGGACTGGGGTTGCCTCGCTTGAGCGCTCGGTAGACGTCCAGCGGGTCAGCGCTCGAGGCCAGCTCGAACCGCTGGGAGGGCACGACCTGGAAGACCTCGCCAGCCTTGATCTCCTCGACCGCGTCGCGGACCATCTGGCAGAACTCCTCGCTGGAGCGCTGCCTCACGATCGCGGTGTCATCGGCCTCGCCCACCTCTGCCAGCAGCGGAGCCTCCGGCTGGGCAAGCGCATCCACCAAGGCTTCCAGTCGCTGGACGGCGTCGTCGTAGGCCGCCTCGAGCCGCTCCGACGAGTCGTCGAAGTTGACCGCGTTCGCGATCAGCCAGACCTCCCCGGTCAGGTGGTCCATCGCGGCCACGTCGCCTGCGAGCAGCATGGTCAGCTCTGGCATGTCGAGGTCGTCCGTACAGGTGTCGGGGAGACGCTCGAGCCGCCGTACGACGTCGTACGCGAGGTAGCCGACCATGCCCGAGGTGAACGGCGGCAGGCCTTCCGACGGCTCGGTGTGCAGCACCGACAGGGTGGTTGCGAGTGCGTCAAGCGGGCTGCCGTCGGTCGGCAGGCCCGAGATCGGACGGCCGGACCAGTGCGCTTGGCCGTCCACCTCAGTGAGTGTGGCAAGGGCGTTCACGCCGACGAACGACCAGCGACCCACCGTGCCATGCTCGGCCGACTCGAGCAGGAACGTACCAGGCCTCGTGCCACAGAGATGGTGGTACAGGCCGACCGGCGTCAACCCGTCGGCGACCACCTTCGCGTAGACGCTGATCACCCGCCGGCCAGCGTCGGCCTGAGCCCGGAACCCTGCGAGGTCGGGGGTGATCCGAACGCTGGTGTTCGTGGTCGTCATCGGCTCGCCTCCACACTGTCGCCAGAGGGTTCAGCCGTCAGCAACGGCTCAGAGGCATGGAAGCAGGTCACCGCGTTGGTGTGGCAGGCCGGACCAACCTGGTCCACGGTCAGCAGCACCGTGTCTGCGTCGCAGTCAAGCCGGACCTCCCGGACGTGCTGGGTGTGCCCTGACGTCTCGCCCTTCACCCAGTACTTCTGGCGCGACCGGGACCAGTAGGTGGCTCGGCGGGTCTCAACCGTACGACGCAGTGCTTCGGCGTCCATCCAGGCGAGCATCAGCACCGCGCCGGTGGTCGCGTCCTGGACGATGGCGGGCACGAGGCCGTCGGGTCCCAGCTTCAGGTCAGGCATGGGGCCATTGTTCCTCAGGCTGCATGGCGGTCCGCCAGGTCGCCACGAAGCGACACATCGGGTCGCGACGGAGTAGGTTGGTCGGCCATGGGTGAGGTGGTGGTCCGGCCGGCGAAGGCCGCCGACGTCAAGGCGATCCGCGCGATTGTCGCGCCGTACGCGGAGGACCGCATCCTCGTCTCCAAGGACCCAGTCGCCTACTTCGAGTCGCTGCAGCAGTTCGTGGTCGCCGAGCTGGACGGCCACGTGGTCGGCTGTGGTGCCCTGCATGTGTTCTGGGAAGACCTGGCCGAGGTCCGAACGCTTGCCGTCGACCGGTCCGTCGTTGGGCGCGGCATCGGGGCGTCGATCGTGACCCAGCTGATCGCGAACGCTCGGACGATCGGCGTCAGCCGGGTCTTCTGCCTCACGTTCGAGACCGCCTTCTTCCGGTCGTTGGGCTTCGTGGAGATCGACGGGGCCCCAGTCACGCACGCCGTCTTCGCTGAACTGCTCAGGTCGTACGACGAAGGCACCGCCGAGTTCCTCGACCTCGACCGGGTGAAGCCGAACACGCTGGGCAACACCCGGATGCTGCTGACGCTCTAAGGCTGCGTCGCCACGCGCAAGCCGCCGCTAAAAGGTTCTGACGACGGGTGATACCCCGCCACTGTTAGGCTCGCGCGCATGGTTGACCGGGTGAAGATTGCCGACGTGGCCGCCCTGGCCGGGGTGTCGGCCACCGCGGTGTCGCTGGTGCTCAACAACCGCCCCGGCTCGCGGCTGTCCGACGATGTGCGACAGCGGGTCCGTGCTGCGGCTGCCCAGCTCGACTACCGACCGAACCCTGCGGCTCGCAGCCTGCGGATGGGCAAGACCCGCACGATCGGATTCGTGTCGTTCGACGTCACGATCACTCGTTATGCGTCGGCGATCATCCGGGGCGCCCTCGATCAGGCAGAACTGAGTGACCATACGGTCCTGATCGCCGAGGCCGGGAGCCGGGCAGATCAGGCCGCCCGGGCGATCGACGCCATGCTCGACCGCCGCGTCGACGCTCTGGTGATCGCCGCCATGCGAGCCCACCAGATCGACCTCCCCTCGGAGCTGCCCGCGTCACTGCCGGTGGTGATGGTCAATGCCACGTCGACCGACGACCGACCCAGCGTCTTGCCTGATGAGCGGGTGGCGGGAGAGCAGGTCGCCCAGGTCCTGATCGACGCCGGGCATCGCCGCATCGCGGTGATCGGCGTCGCTGAGGAGCTCAGGGGCCCGCAGCGCTCGAGCACCGTCGGTGCCCGGTACGACGGCATCTTCGCGGCGCTGGACCGCGCCGGTGCCACCGCGGTCATCCCCGAGGTCGGCACCGAATGGGAGCCGGAGGTGGGGTACGACGTCTCGTACGACCTCCTGGGATCAACTGACCTCACCGGGGTGGTCTGCCTGAACGACCGCCTGGCGTTTGGTCTCTACCAAGCGGCCAGCGACCGAGGCATCAGGATCCCTGAGGACCTGTCCGTCGTGTCGTTCGACGACGACGTGGTCGCCACGTATGTGCGTCCGCGCCTCACCACCGCCGAGATCCCGTACGAGGCCATGGGCCGGGCAGCGGTGGAGATGCTGCTCGAACGGTCGCAACCAGCTGGGCACCGCCGAGTTGCCATGCCCCTGAAGGTTCGCGATTCGGTGGCTCAGGTTAGGCTCGCCGAGTGACCTTCGTACAGTCGGAGCGCGACGCGCTCTGCTCGACCTTGCTCGCCGCCGGACCAGACGCACCCACCCTGTGTGAGGGTTGGAGCACCCATGACCTGGCAGCCCATCTGTGGGTACGGGAGAACGACCCCGTCGGGGCTCCGGGCATCGTCGTCGGCGCCCTGGCTGGTGTCACCGACAAGCGGATGGCTGAGACGAAGGCGCGCTGGTCGTACCGTGACCTGGTTGCCCGGCTGACCCAGGGGCCCACCCGGTGGTCGGTGTTCGCGATCCCGGGGATGGACGAGCAGGCTAACTCGGTCGAGTACTTCATCCACCACGAGGATGTGCGCCGCGCCGGCCCCGCCCCGGAGGCACCCCGGACCCTTGACCCGCAGGTCGAGGAGTCCATCTGGAAGCGGCTTCGGCTGATGGGTCGGGCGCTGTTCCGTCGCTCCCCTGTTGGCATCGTCCTGGAACGTTCCGACGTCACCGGCGCGGAGCCGATCCGCGCGATGGCAGGCAACCCGACCGTGACACTGTCGGGCACCCCGTCAGAGCTGATGCTGTACGCGTACGGCCGGCGCGAGGTCGCCCAGGTCCGGGCGATCGGCGACGAGGCTGCCCTGGCCCAGATCGAGGGCATCGACCTGTCGCTCTGACACCGTCAGCTCTCCGCCGACTCTCGTTTCAGGTCAAGCCACGCCACCTGTTCGGGGCTGAGCGCCACCGTGAGGCCTTGTAGCGACGAGACCGTCTCGCTGATCTGTCGCGGTCCGATCAGGGGGAAGGTCGGGAACGGCTGGTGCAACACCCAGGCGAGCGCGATGGCCGGGGTGGAGACGCCGAGCTCACTCGCGAGCCGCTCGGCTCGCCGAAGCCGCTCGAAGTTGGCGTCGGAGTACCAGCAGCGCACCAGCTCCTCGTCCGAGGTGTCATCGGGCCGTGCCCGACCGGTGAAGAAGCCGCGTGCCTGGGACGACCACGGGGCAAGGATGGTGCCGGTCTCGGCCAGCCACTCCAGCTCGTCCGAGTGGTTGAGCGACTGGCAACCCACCCAGGGCACATCCTCCGCCTCCGCCAGGGACAGGTTGTTCGACAGCACCGTCATGGGGGCGCGACCGTTCGCCTCGGCATGGGCGTTCGCGGCGCTGAACCGGCCGATCGACCAGTTGCTGCCTCCGTACGCCCGCACGCGGCCAGCCCGGAGCTCGGCGTCGAGGGCGTCCACGAACTCCCCCACCGGCACCGACGGGTCGTCGCGATGCATGAGATAGACGTCGACGTGGTCGGTCTGGAGGCGGTCGAGCGACTCGGCGAGCTGACGACCGATGGCCTCGGGCGTGCAGTGCGGCGTGTGGGCACCCTTACCGATGACGACGAGCTCGTCCCGTACACCTCGGTTCTTCATCCACTGACCCAGCATCTGCTCGCAGACGCCTCGCCCGTACACGTAGCCCGTGTCGAACGTACGACCGCCGCGCTCGACCCAGTGGTCGAAGAGCACGCTGGCGTGGGCGAGGGTGAACTGGTTGTCGACGCCCATCACGATCCGGCTGGCCTGCTTGCCCGTGCCGGGGATCTCGGCGTACGTCATCGGCTCGACGTCGCGCACCTCGATTCGCTGACCGGAGACGGGTGCGTGGTCAGAGT
>Ga0116180_1003819_pt1 | contig 11170 bp, 5 predicted proteins | sample AD_UKC073_MetaG_FD_89804 | JGI IMG/M metagenome (GOLD analysis project Ga0116180, IMG submission 89804) | Active sludge microbial communities of municipal wastewater-treating anaerobic digesters from USA - AD_UKC073_MetaG | ecosystem: Engineered > Bioreactor > Anaerobic > Digestate | place: USA... | reverse complement strand
CGCGTGATGGTCACCGAAATCGACCCGATCTGCGCGCTGCAGGCGGCGATGGAAGGCTATGAAGTGGTCACCATGGAAGAAGCCGTGACGCGCTGCGACATCTTCGTCACTGCCACTGGCAATGAAGACGTGATCACCGCCGAACACATGAAGGCGATGAAGCCGATGAGCATCGTCTGCAACATCGGACACTTCGACAGCGAGATCCAGATCGCCGCGCTCGACAATTACAAGTGGACCGAAGTTAAGCCGGGCACCGATCTGGTTGAATTCCCCGATGGCAAGCAGATCATCGTCCTGGCCAAGGGCCGGCTGGTCAATCTGGGCTGCGCCACCGGCCACCCCAGCTTCGTGATGAGCAGCAGCTTCACCAACCAAACCCTGGCCCAGATCGAGTTGTTCACCAAGAACGCCGAATATGAAAACAAGGTCTATGTCCTGCCCAAGCACCTCGACGAAAAGGTCGCCGCGCTGCATCTGGAAAAGCTGGGCGTGAAGCTGACCACGCTGAGCGACAAGCAGGCGGCCTATATCGGGGTTACCCCGCAGGGTCCGTTCAAGCCCGAGCATTATCGCTACTAAGGCCAACAGATCCTCCCCATTTTCGCCGCTTGGCGTAAATGGGGAGGGGGACCGTTTCGGCGTAGCCGAAATGGTGGAGGGGTTTTGCGGCATTCGCGCCATTGCCCCTCCGTCTGGGCCGGTTGGCCCAGCCACCTCCCCATTTGTGGCATTCGCCAAAAATGGAGAGGATTTTGGGCTCACTCCTTGCCATCCACGCCCCTCACGCATAGCTGTCGACCATGAGCTTTACCCCGACCGCACTGGCGCTGCTGGGCCTGTTGCTGGCTGCCTGGACTATGGCGGCGGCAATCGCCGTGGTTGCGGCCCGGCGGCGAGAGCGCAAGGCCGAGGCCGGGCAGCGTCATGCCCGGCGGCTGGCGCGGATGGTCGATGAAAGTCCGGCCTTGCCCTTGCTGGTCCGGGTCGATGGCAAGATCGAGGCACCGCAGCGCCTGGCCGGCTGGCTAGGGTTGGAAAAGGTTCCGCAATTCCTGACAGAGCTGGACGGCGGACGGATCGACGGCGGCGGCGGCGGCCTTACCACCGACAAGCTGGAGGAGCTGACCGAAGCGGTGCGCCGCTGCCAGCGCACGGCCGCGCCGTTCCGGATGGTCGCCACCCCGCGCGGTTCCAAACGCAGCCTGGCCCTGCGCGGGCACCTTGCCGATCCGCAGATTTCGCCCGGCGGCGCGGCGCTGGTCTGGGTTTTCGACTTTTCGGACAGCGAGAGTGAGCTGGTTCAGCTGCGTGACGATGCAGCGCGGGCACGGGGCGATTTTGCCGCGCTGGTCGGGCTGATCGAATCCGCGCCGATGCCGATGTGGTTTCGCGGACAGGACGGCACGCTGCGGCTGGTCAATCAGGCCTATGTCGATGCGGTTGGCGGTGATGACGCGCGGCAGGTGGCCGAAGACGGGATCGAGCTGATCGAAAGTGTCGATGGGCTGACCGCAAAGCAGATCGCATTGCAGGCGGCCGGAAAACAGTTGCCGATCGAACGGATGGTTTCCGTGACGATCAATGGCAAGCGCCGCGCGCTGCGGGTCTCCGATCTGCCGCTGGGGCAGGAAGGCGTGGCCGGCTACGCCGTCGATGTCGAGGAAATGGAAGAGCTTTCGCGCACGCTGCGCGCCTTCCGTGATGCCCAGCGGGCGATGCTCGATCAGCTTTCCGCCGGGGTCGCACAGTTCGATGCCAAGCGGCAGATGACCTTCGCGAACCTTCCGTTCCAGCGGATCTTTGCGCTCAAAAGCACGGTGATGCTCGATCCGCCGCAATTTGACCGGCTGCTCGATATGGCGCGCGATGCCGGAAGGGTGCCCGAAGCGCGTGATTTCCCGGCCTGGCGGCGCGAGCGGGCCGGGTGGTTCACCGCCAGTGCCGCCCAGGAAGAGGCCTGGATGCTGGCCGATGGCACGCACCTGCGGATCGTCGCTCAGCCGCTGCCCGATGGCGGGCTGATCCTGATTGCCGAGGACCGGACCGAGCAGCTCCAGCTTTCCGCCGCGCGTGACACCCTGCTGCGGACCCGCACTGCTACGCTCGACAGCCTGTTTGAATCGGTTGCCGTTTTCGCGCCCGATGGCCGCTTGCAGCAGTGGAACCGCCGCTTTGCCGCTGATTGGGGGCTGGAAAGCTCGTTGCTGGATACCCACCCCCGGATCGAAGGCCTGCTGGTAGAGATCGCCCGTGCCCTGACCAAGCCGGTCCGGGCCAAGGTGGTTGGCGATGTCGTCCGCGCGGCAACGCTTGATCGCAAGCAGACCGGCGGGCGCGTGGTGCTGACCGATGGGCGAACGCTGGAGTTCGCCGGGGTGCCGCTGCCCGATGGCAATGGCCTGCTGACCGTGCTCGACATAACCGATTCGCAGAAGGCTGAGGAGGCGCTCAAGCAGCGCGCTGCCGCGCTGGAAGAAGCCGATGCGATGAAGACCCGCTTCCTTGCCAACATGAGCTATGAATTCCGCACGCCGCTGACCTCGATCGGCGGCTTTGCCGAACTGCTCCAGGCCGGGCTGGGGGGGGACCTGTCCGATAGCGGCAAGGACTATGTCGGAGCGATTATCCAGTCGGTCGAACGGCTTGGCGAACAGATCGAATCCGTTCTCGATCTTTCACAGAGCGAGGCAGGGATGCTGCCGCTGGCGCGCGAACCGATCGAGCTGCTGCCGCTGATGACCCAACTGGTCGAGGACCGGGCAGAGCGGATCAAGGCCGCCGCGCTGACGCTTGATCTGCGCGGAGACAAGGGCGCCGGACGGATCGAGGGGGATCGGCGGCGGCTGGGCCGGGCGATTGGCCACCTGATCGACAACGCCATTGCCGCCGCGCCGCAAGGCGGCCGGGTGCTGATCGAACTGGGCGTGCACAAGGGCCGGGCGCGGATCGTGATTTCGGACAACGGCGCGGGAATGGACGCGGCAACGCTGGCCCGCGCGCTCGAAGGGATCAAGGTCAGCGCCGATGGCAAGGGCGTTGAACGCCGTCAGGGTCTGGGCCTGCCGCTGGCCCGGCAATTGATCGAGGCGCATGGTGGCAGGCTTGAACTGCTGTCTGAGCCGGATCAGGGCACCACGGCGATCGTCGAACTGCCGTGATCCTTGACCTGCCCGATCTGGCCGCGATGGAGCAATTTGGCGCGCGGATTGCCGATGCGCTGCGGCCCGGCGATGTCGTGGCACTGTCGGGTGGGCTTGGCGCGGGCAAGACGACGCTGGCCCGCGCGATCATCGCCGCGCTTGGCCATATCGGCGAAGTGCCGTCGCCCAGCTTCGCGATCATCGAAACCTATGATCCGCCCAGCCTTCGCCTTCCGTTGGTCCACGCCGATTTCTATCGCCTGAAACATCCGGAAGAGGCCGAGGAACTGGGGCTGGACGATTATCGCAACGGCGCGGCGCTGATTGCGGAATGGCCGGAAATGGCGGGCGGTTTCAGCCATGAACCCGGTTGTCTTTCGATCCGGTTGGAAACTGCGCAAAGCGGACGGATTGCGGTTGTCGAACCCGGGCTTGATTGGCTAGGGCGCCTGGGATGAGCGATCAACTTCCCGCCGGGCTGGATGCCTTCCTTGATGCCGCCGGTTGGGGCGGTGCGGCTATCGAACCGCTGGCGGGCGATGCCTCGTTCCGGCGCTATTTCCGGATCCGGCGCGATGGCGGCAAGACCGCGATGTTGATGGACGCGCCGCCGCCGCACGAAGATCCGCAGCCGTTCCTGCGTGCCGCAAAATGGCTTGACGCCAACGGCCTGCGCGCACCGCGCATCCTGGCCGAGGACGCACCGCGCGGGCTGGTGCTGCTGGAAGACTTCGGCGAAGTGCGGATGCGCGAATATCTTGATAGCTGGCCGGCCGATGAGCGGGAAATCTACACCGCCGCGATCGACGCTTTGATCGAGCTGCACCGCCTCCCGGCCGGCCCGTTCCTCGACTATTCGATGAGCGAATATGTCCGCGAGGCAAAGCTGCTGACCGAATGGTATTGCCCGGCGCAGGGGCTTACCGTCGATGGCCCTGGCTATGTTGCGGCGTGGGAACAGGTCCTGGCGCAGATGCTGCCGCGCCAGCGCCCCGGCGTAGTGGTGCTGCGCGATTACCATGCCGAAAACATCATGCTGCTGGGATCGCTGGCCGATCAGGGCCTGCTGGACTTTCAGGACGCGCTGAACGGCCACCCGGCCTATGATCTTGTATCGCTGCTGCAAGACGCCCGGCGCGATGTTTCGCCCGAGCTTGAGGCCGAGATGTTCGATTACTACGTCGGCAAGACCGGCGCGGGGGAGCATTTCCTGGCCGATTACGCGCGGCTTGGTGCCCAGCGTAACGCCAAGATCGTGGGGATTTTCGTGCGGCTGTGGAAGCGCGACGGCAAACCGCGCTATCTGAACTATATCCCGCGCGTCTGGGCGCATCTTGAACGCGATTTGGCCCATCCGGCGCTGGAGCCGGTGGCGCGCTGGTTCGATGCCAATGTGCCGGGCCACCTGCGCGCGGCTGCCGGGGGCTTGTTCGAAACATGAGCAGGACCGCGCTGGTTTCCAATACCGCGATGGTAATGGCTGCGGGGCTGGGCAAGCGGATGCTGCCCTTGACCGCGACGACGCCCAAGCCGCTGATCGAAGTCGGCGGGCGCAAGTTGATTGATTACATGATCGATCATCTTGCCGAGGCCGGGATCGAAAAGGCGGTGGTCAACGTCCACTATCTGCCGGAGCAGGTCGAAGCCTACCTTGGCGGACGTGAGCACCCGGCCATTGCCATTTCGGACGAGCGCGAAGTGCTGCTCGAAACCGGCGGCGGGATGGTCAAGGCATGGCGATCGGGGCTTTTGCCCGATCCGTTTTATTGCGTGAACAGCGACAACATCTGGATCGACGGTCCGCGCAATACCTTGCTTGATCTGTCGGACGCCTGGGATCCGGCGCGGATGGACGCGCTTCTGTTGGTGGTTCCCAAAGAACGTGCACATCAGCACCGCGGCAAAGGCGACTTCCACGTTGAGCCGGACGGTCGTTTGCGTCGCCGCGGGCCTGATGAGGAAAGCGCACCATACATCTTCATCGGCGCTCAGATCGCCGCGCATCGTCTGTTGCGCGACGCGCCTGACGGTCCGTTTTCGACCAATGTCCTATGGGATCGCGCTATCGCCGAAGGCCGCCTGTTTGGCGTGATCCATGCCGGTGAGTGGTTCGATCTTGGCACACCGGAAGCAATTGCCCCGGCCGAGGCGCGGCTGGCAGGTGGCTGAGCGGCGCGGCCCGCAGGTTTATTCGATCGCCGCCCACCGCGGCTTTGCCGATGCGCTGGTGGCCGGGCTGATCCCGCGTTATGCCGACAGGGACCTGGGCCTGGCCCGGCTGACCCTGCTGTTGCCCAACCACCGCGCGGTGCGCACCGTGACAGAGGCCTTTGTGCGCCTGTCCGGCGGCGGGATGCTGCTGCCGCGCATGGCGATGGTCGGCGACCTTGACCTTGATGAGACGCTGGGCCCGCTGCTCGATCCGTTGGGTGGCGGGACGGACATTCCGCCCGCCGCCGATCCGGTCCGCCGCTGGTTGCGGCTGGCCGAATTCCTGAAGGCCGAACTCGGCAAGGATGCCCCCAAGGCGCCGGGCCTGCTGCGCCTCGCCTTCGAAACCGGGCGGACGATGGACCGGCTGGCGGTCGAAGGGATCGAATTGGGCGATCTGCTGCAGGACCGGGTTTCCGGGATCGTCGGCGATCTGGCCGCACACTGGCAGGCCTCGACCCGAACCTTTGCCCGGGTTCAGGCCCGCTGGCTGGCAGAGCTGGCCGTGCGGGGAGAGGTCGATGCCCCGGTGCGGCGGAACCTGCTGTTCGATGCTGCGGCGCGGCGCTGGCGCGGGAACGCGCCGCCGCATCCACTGGTCGCCGCTGGGATCACCAGCGCTTCACCGGCGCTGGCGCGGTTGCTGCGGACCATATCGGAACTGCCCCAGGGCGCAGTGATCCTGCCCGATCTCGATCTGACGTTGAGCCGTGATGTTTGGGATTCGCTCGGCAATGCGGGGCAGGGCGATGTGCCCTTTGGGGAGCACGATGCCCTGGCGCATCCGCAGTACCATCTGAAGCTGCTGCTGGGCCGGATGGGGGTGAACCGCGATGAGGTTGATCCCTGGCACCGCGCCGGGCTGGCCGCCGCGCCGCCAGAGCGGAGCCGGGCGATCTCAAACCTGTTCCTGCCGCCTGAGGGCAGTGCCGGCTGGGTCGATCTGAAGGCAGAGCAGCGCCGCCTTTCGGGCGTGCGGCTGATGGAATGCGCGCATCCGGGCGAGGAGGCGCAGGCGATTGCCTTGCTGATCCGCCGCGCGCTGGATGAACCTGAAAAGCGGATCGCGCTGGTCACCCCCGATCGCGGTCTGGCGGCGCGGGTGGTTGCGCATCTTCGGCGCTGGAACCTGCGCGCAGACGATACCGCCGGGCTGCCCTTGCCGCAGACGCCCGCCGGGCGGGTGCTGTTGCTGCTGGCCGAACTGATTGCCGGTCAGGCTGCGCCGGTTCCGCTGCTGGCGCTGTTGACGCACCCGCTGGTCGGCGCCGGAGAGGGGCGGGCACGCTGGCTGGACAATGCCCGCGCGCTCGATCGAGCGCTGCGCGGCCCGCGCCCGGCGCCCGGCTTTGGCCCGGTCCGCACTGCGATCGTAAAATTGGCAAAGTACGGGCGCGGTGAGGCGATTGGTGAGTGGTGGGACGGGGTTGAGCAAACGCTCGCCCCCTTGCTGGACCTGCCCGAGGAAGTCGCGCTTGCCGATGCGCTGGATTGCCTGCTGTCGGTCGGCGAGGCGCTGTGCGGGCCGCGGCTGTGGAGCGAAGCCGATGGCCGCGCACTGGCCGCCTGGCTTGAGGAGCTGCGCGAGGCGGCGGTCGCGGTCGGCACCCGGCTGACGCCGCAGGATCTGCCACCAGTACTGCGCGAGGCGATGGACCGCGTTTCGGTCCGTCCACCCTGGGGCGTGCACCCGCGGGTGGCGATCTATGGCTTGCTCGAAGCGCGGATGAGCCGGGCCGATCTGGTAATCTGCGCAGGCCTTACCGAGGGCACCTGGCCCGCCGCGCCCAGCCCTGAGCCGTTGTTGCCACCGGCTGTGCTGCGCGCACTGGGCGTGCCGGGGGGCGAATTCCGCATCGGGCTGTCCGCGCATGATCTGGCCGGGGCGCTCGGCGCGCCCGAGGTGGTGCTGAGCTGGTCGCAGCGCGACGAGAGCGGGCCGGTAATCCCCAGCCGCTTCGTGCTGCGGGTCCAAGCGATGCTGGGCGAAAAGCTGACCGAGGAACATCGCGAGACTGAAGCGCTGGAACTGGCGCGGGCGATCGATCATCTGCCGCAGCAGCCACCCTATCCCCGGCCGCAGCCGCGCCCCTCTGCGGCGCAGCGCGATGTTGCCCTGGCGGTCACAGCGATCGACCGGCTGCGCGGCGATCCCTATCAATTCTACGCCCATTCGATCCTGCGGCTGCGGCGGCTCGATCCGCTTGACGCCGAACCCAGCGCGGCCTGGCAGGGCACGGTCGTTCATGCCGTGATGGAACGCTGGCACAAGGCCGGGGGGCGCGCCGGGGAACTGCTGGCGATCGCGCAAGAGGAACTGGCAGCGATGCAGGCCCATCCCGTCACCCGCAGCCTGTGGTGGCCGCGTCTGGCGAAGGGGCTGGAATGGATCGACGCCCAGATCGCCCGCGATGCCGGGGAAGGGCGCAGCGTGCTGGAAAGCGAGATCAAGGGCGAAATGACTCTCGCCGGGGTCAAGGTCCACGGCCGGGCCGACCGGATTGACCGCCGCGCCGACGGAAACCTGATCGTGGTCGATTACAAGACTGGAAAGCCGCCATCGGGCAAGCAGGTCAGGGACGGCTTTGCGCTGCAACTCGGCACACTGGGCCTGATCGCGGCGGCGGGCGGGTTCAAGGGGGTTGGCGGGACGCCGGACGGGTTCGAATACTGGTCTTTCGGCAAAAGCGACAAGAGCGAAACCGGATTTGGCTATGTCTCTGAACCCGTCGCCGAAGGGCGCAAGAGCGGCATTCCGCGCGCTGAATTCCTGAGCGAAACCGAACGCTTCCTGCGCGAGGCAATCGCCACCTGGATCACGGGGGACGAGCCGTTCGAAGCCCGGATGACGCCGGATTTTGCCGGTTACAACGATTTTGACCAGCTGATGCGGCTGGATGAATGGCAGGCGCGCGGAGATGGCGGGGCATGAGCAAGGTCCATCCCCTGACCCACCAGCAACACCCCGCGGTCGATCCGGGTGAGGTCGTCTGGCTCTCAGCCTCGGCCGGAACCGGCAAGACCCAGGTCCTGTCCGCGCGGGTGCTGCGGCTGTTGCTGCAGGAAGACGTGCGGCCCGAACAGATCCTGTGTCTGACCTTCACCAAGGCCGGGGCCACCGAAATGGCGGCGCGGATCAACGAAGTGTTGGCTCGCTGGGTGCGCGCGGACGAGGTGGCGCTGGCCGCGGATTTGATCGCGATTGGCGCGGACCATGGCCCCGAAGTGCTGCGCCGCGCCCGGCGGCTGTTCGCCGAAGTGCTCGATTGTCCGGGCGGTGGGCTGCGGATCGATACGATCCACGCCTTTTCGCAGTGGCTGCTCTCCGCCTTTCCCAGCGAGGCGGGGTTGCTGCCCGGCGTCAAGGCGATGGAAGATCGTGAGCGCGACCTGCTACAACAGGACGTGCTGGCGGAAATGCTGGTTGAGGCGGAGCGCAGCAATGACGTCGCGGTGCTGGCGGCGCTTGAGGCGCTGTCGATCCGGATGGGGCCGCAGGCCGTGCCCGGTTGGCTGCTGCGCTGCGCCAAGGCACGCGAGGCGTGGGAAGGGCCGGGCGGCTGGCAGCCTCCGATGCGCGCCGGGGTGCTGCGCCTGATCGGCTTGCCGAGCGATGCCGGGCCGCAGGATCTGGCCGATATGTGCAGCGACGGCCTGTTCGATACCGATGCCTTGCAGTGCTGCCTTGCGGCCTACGGTGGCTGGAAGACCGCGACCAGTGAGAAGACCATCCCGGTGATCCGCCAATGGCTTGAGCAGGATCCGACCGGACGTCTCGCGCTGCTCGATGATTTGCGTAAACTGCTGTTTACCGCCGACGATCTGGCCCGCAACCGTGACCGGCTGGTCAAGTTCGAAGAGAGCTTTGTCGAAGCGGCGGAGGCGGTGCTGGCCTCGATCCTGGCCGTAACGGAGCGGCGCGCCCTGCTCGATTTCGCCGATTTCCTGACCCCGGCGCTCGAGGTAGGACGCGCGTTCTCTTTGCGCTGGGACGAGGCCAAGGCCCGCGCCGGTTACATCGATTTCGACGATCAGATTCGCCAGGCCGCTGCACTGCTGGCGCGCAGCGATCTGGCCGAATGGATTCGCTACAAGCTCGACCGGCGGTTCGATCACGTGCTGGTCGATGAAGCGCAGGATACCAACGAAGCGCAGTGGCAGATCATCGACGCGCTGACGGGCGAGTTCTTCAGCGGTGAGGGCGCCCACGGCGACAAGCTGCGTACGCTGTTCGTGGTCGGCGATTACAAGCAGGCGATTTTCAGGTTCCAGGGCACCAGCCCTGAAAACTTTGCCAAGGCCAAGGAACGGGTCCGTGCCGCGATGGAGGGCATGGCGGACAATGCCCGGCAATTGCGCAGCGGCACTGCGCCGCGGCGCCTGCAAGACCTCGATCTGGGGCAAAGTTTCCGTACTGCCGCCGAAATTCTGGGCTTCGTTGATCGCGCGATTACGGCGGTGGGGCATGACGGGCTGGGGCTGGACCGTCCGGCCGAACCCCATGCCGGACAGGACCGTCCCGGCCAGGTGGTGCTGTGGCGGGTGCTGGGCGCGCCGGAAGAGGATGCCGAGGCCGAGCCGACCGATTCGCCTGATGAAGGCGCGGAAGGCTGGCTTTCGCGCAGCGATCGGCAACTGGCCGATCGGATCGCCCGGCAGGTGCGCGACTGGACCGATCATGGCTTTCCGCTGGTAAAGGGGCAAGCTGCCGGTCAGGCCCGCCGCGCCACACCAGGTGACGTCATGGTACTGGTCCGCAAGCGCAAGGAGCTGGCCGGGCTGATCGTTGCGCGGCTCCACGCCGCCGGGGTGGCAGTGGCCGGGGTTGACCGGCTGCGGCTGGCTGCTCCGCTGGCGGTGCGCGATCTGATGGCCGCGCTGCGCTTTGCCGCGCAGCCGTTTGATGACCTCAACCTCGCCTGCCTGCTGGTTTCGCCGCTGGTCGGGTGGAGCCAGGACGATCTGCTGCGCCATGGCTGGCGGCCGGATGGCGTGGCGCTGTTTGACCATCTGCGCGGATCGCGCGGCGATGCAGAGGTTGATCGGGTCTGGGCGCAGCTGGGCGATCTGCTGCGGGTCGCCGACTATGATCCGCCCCAGGCGCTGCTCCACTGGATACTGACCGGACCGTGGCAGGGCCGCCGCAAGCTGATCGCGCGGCTGGGGACAGAGGCCAACGATCCGATCGACGAACTGCTGAGCGCGGCCAGTGCCTTCTCGGCCAGCGAGGTGCCCGGCCTCAACACCTTCATCCGCTGGTTCGACGCCGGCGATGGCGAGCTGAAGCGTGAGGCCGGGAAGGCCCGCGACGAGGTGCGGGTGATGACCGTCCACGGATCGAAGGGGCTGCAGGCGCCGATCGTGATCCTGGCCGACGCGGCGGATAACCCGCACGCCTCGCGCGGGTCTGCGCTGGAACTGACTGATGCCTTGAGCGGCAAGACCATTCCGGTTCCAACCCCGCGCAAGCCTGAGCTTGCCGGAGCGATCCTTGAAGCCAAGCAGCAGGCCGAGCTTGAGGAAATGCAGGAGCACTGGCGACTGCTCTATGTCGCGATGACCCGCGCGGAAGAGGCGCTGTTCATCGGCGGAGCGCTGAATGGGCGGGAGAAAGCGCCGAACGACGACAGCTGGTACGCCCGGCTGGAGCCGCTGTTCGATGACGATTGGCTGGCGGACGAGCTGTGGGGCGGGGTGAAGCGCCATGGCAGTGTGCCCGCCATGGCAGCGCCGCCGCGGCAGGGGGAGGGCGGGCAGCTCGCGCTGTTGCCGCCGTGGGTCGATCAACCCGCCGGGCCAGAGCCGCGCCCGCCGCG
>Ga0116180_1003816_pt1 | contig 11175 bp, 10 predicted proteins | sample AD_UKC073_MetaG_FD_89804 | JGI IMG/M metagenome (GOLD analysis project Ga0116180, IMG submission 89804) | Active sludge microbial communities of municipal wastewater-treating anaerobic digesters from USA - AD_UKC073_MetaG | ecosystem: Engineered > Bioreactor > Anaerobic > Digestate | place: USA... | reverse complement strand
TCTTCAGGAATGGTAGGAGGAAGGAGCTTTGCCGACAAAGGACGCAAAAGGTAGCCCTCCAGCCCACTTTGCTTTTCTATAAGACGCAAGGTATTTTTTAGCTGGGATTTGGGACGTTGTCCCACAACTTCACCGGTAAAAACAAAAGATGCTCCCTCTTTTTCCATCTCTCTTCTTGCCTCTTTGAGCATCCAGATTTTGCAATCAATGCAGGGATTCAGGTTTTTTCCATACCCAAATTGAGGATTCTTCAGGAGCTCAAGATACTCTTCTCCTACCTCTATTTCCCGAAGCTCTATCTCCAGCTCCTGAGCTAGCCGCTTCAATGTATTTTTACTTTCCCAGAAAGGGCTCAAAAAACTGAGCCCGATCACCTCTATCCCCTGTTTTTTGAGCAGAAAAATAGCTAAGGCACTATCCAGACCACCTGACACAAGACCAATTGCCCTCATCAGCTCTCCTAAATAGAGAAATCTATCGGTGAAGGAGGGCTATTGGTGAGCATCTGAGCTAAATTTTCCAGAGTAAACTTTTCTAAAGTCTCAGAAATTTTATCTTGAAGCTCTTTCCACATTTTCCTTGCTGCACAGAAAGAAGTCCGGGAACAGATATCGGGACTTTCCAGACAATCCACGGGGAAAATTCCTCCCTCTAAAGCTTCTACCACCTCTTTTGCCGTAATCTGAGCGGGGTGGCGAGAGAGACGATAGCCTCCTCCTGCTCCTCGCCGAGAGGAAATTAAACCTCGAGCCTTAAGAGGAATAGCCAGTTGGGTCAGGTATTTTTCTGAAATACCCTCTTTTTCTGCTATCTCCCTGAGAAAGACCAGGTCTTTTTTACCGTAATAAGTGGCCAGCTCTATCATAAACCTTAAGCCATAGCGGGAACGAGTAGAAAAACGGATTTTTATCACTCCCAAATTTTATAATCCTGATTGCCTTAATAATATTATAGAAACGAAAATCCTGGCTGTCAAACTCGAAAACGTTGCAAATGATAATATAATAAAAGAAATAAAAGTTAAAGGGGAAAGGCTCTATGACTTCTTATGAGAGAATAATCAATGCTTTAGAAGGAAAGCCCACCGACATTCTTCCCTATATCGATGGTTTTAACTGTTTGGAGGCTCGGCTATCTTTCTTTGGCCCTCAGGTGATGAAAGCAGGGTGGGAAGAGATAGCTCTTCTCGAGGCTGAACTTTTCCAGTCTGACTGGGTAATAATCCCTGCTCCTTTGAATATACCAGGTGGCCCCGGTATCTTTTGTGACATAATTTCCGAAGACGATACCCACCTCCTGGCTCGCACTTTCTATGGGGGAATCTGGTACTGGCGCAAAAAGCCCTATCACGCCAAAGCCATTTATAACCCGGTAAATAATCTGGAAGACTGGGAAAGATTGTCCGAGCCCGATGAAGAAAAGCTGAGAAAAAGGATAAGAACCCTCCGAGAACCAGTGAAAAAGCTCAAAGACCGAGGATATTTTGTCACTATGGAGGGCAAAGGAGCTTTTGAGGCTACCTGGATGCTCTTTCGGGGATTTGAAAACACCTTAATGGATATTGTCCTGAATCCCGAGAGAGTGAAGAAAATGTCAGAGCGAGCAGTAAATGCTATCATCAAACTGGGTTTGATGGTAAAAGAAGAGTGTGAAGTAGATGGTATCTGGATAACCGATGATCTCGGAGCACAAAAGGCTCCCTATTTTAGCCCTCAACAATATCGACAGATTTTCAAGGAAAATCACCGAAAAATGGTAGAAGCCTTTAAAAAAGCAGGTCTGAAAGTTACCTTCCACTCCCACGGTAATATTATGCCCCTGTTTCAAGATCTGGTAGAGGTGGGATTTGATTCCATCGATCCTCTCGATTCATATGATGGAATGGACTTTCCAGCCCTAAAAAAAGAATTCGGAGAGGCAGTAACTTTAAAAGGAGGAATAAGTTGCACCATTGGCCAGATGAACAAAGAAGAGCTGAAAGAGCACATCGGAGAAGCGGTAAAGATAGGAGGAGACAGAAGATTCATACTCTCAGGAGCAGGAGGAGTTCCCCCGGAGATGACTCTGGAAAACTTTAACCATTATCGAGAACTCATCTACAAAGCTCGTCGGAGTGAACTATGAAAGAAGAGGCGGCAATCACAAGAGCCGGGTTTCTCACCGAGAATCGCTCAAGAGCATGGTGTGTTCCTCCTCCCGGGTATAGCGAGAAGCGATTTTACCTATCCCGTAGCTATTCTACAATAATGTCCCTTGGAAAATTCTCAAGAAGTGCCCCTTTGGTAAAGCAAAACGAAGTGATGATAGGATGGCCTACAGCGCTAAAAACAAAAAGACAATTCAAAAGAGAAGCCAGGTCGTGGTTTTTTGGCGCTCTTATGTCCAGATAAGTCGTAGGCTTTGAGATGCCCCTCTAATGCTTGCTGGCAGTGAAAACAAACAACGCCCATGGGGGGTTCGGCCACCTCCAGCAGATACTCAGCCGACATAAAGTCTTCATCGGCTTTCTTGATTCAGCAGCTGATGATTTCCTCCTTCATACCTCTATTCCCTCAAGATAGACTTCGTGAACAATGGCAGCTTTTCCTTTTCAAAAACTGCAGAATTCTTTATAAGAATATCAAAAGAGTAGCCGGGAAAAGAAAGGTGGAGGTCATTATAAAGAACGCTCCAGCTTCCTTTCCTTTTTGGGAGAGGAAGCTCTGTATCGATGAGAACCAGCAAATCCCAGTCACTGCTCTTTTGAGGATCCCCCCACGCTCGGGAACCAAAAAGAATTACTCTCACCTTTTCGATGCCCTCTCGAGAAAGAGCGTCCACAATCACATTTTTACATTTTTAATGGCCATTGCTTCCTCTAACATTTAATACACGCTCCAGAATTTTTTCCGAATATATTCGCTAACTATAAGCATATCACCAAACAACCTGTGACAGAACAATAAGAGACGCTCTCTTCTTCGGGGGTTGTATTTGGCAATATGAATTTGCAGCATTCCGGAAGCTAATTTTCGCAGCACCTTCAATTCCAGAACTAACAGCTTATAGTAGAATGAGGCAAAGGATAACTTGGTTCGAAAAAGACCAGCAAATGACTGTGATGAACTAAACGGTCAATGATGGCGGATGTCTTATCTCATCATAAAATATTCCATTCCACTTGCTGAATTCCAGGTTTGTAGTAATTTTTATGCTGTACTTTTTAACTTCCGCTGTGTTGCATTTCTACTCTACCAAACACATCGGGTCAACACATAAAAAGGCAAAATAAATCACGTTGGAAGAAAAACAGCCAGTGTCGCGGGGATCTCTCTTCTGGATTCCTTTCTTTTTTCTCCCTTCCGGGGAGGGCTTTATAATATATTCTTTCTCTCACCCTCACCCCGGCAACTTGCGAGCCGTATTTAGCCTGCCCCTGAATGCTTCTGCGAGGGGTCCAGAAGTATTTGAAAACCATGGATTCCCGACTAAAGATTCAGGAAACAACGGAAGGAGGAATCATCACCCCTGAGTGGGTTCTGTCACTTCCCTTATCTGTCGTTCCTGAATGTTTCTATCAGGAATCTAAATTATTTAAAGACAAAAATATTTGGATTTCCGACAAAAGATTTCGGAAATGAGGGGGAAGAAACCACAGGAAACGTTCCCCACCCATAGCCGCCGCGAACAAAGCTAACCGAGGGAGGGGCTTCCCTCGGTTAGCCTCTTATTACTCAACTACTTTTTTCAGGCGGTCGTGGAGGTCGATGAGGTTAAAAGTCCGGAAATATTTATCCATAGCTCTCTCCACCTGTAAAAGGACCATTTCCTCTCCCCGGTAACCGTTTTGTTCTAAGTTGCGATAAAGAAGAGTGCGACTGGCCACTACCCGAGGTTGAGCCCAGATATAGCGACAACCAGTTTTTATCAGCCACTTCTGGCGAGAGGGAGAGAGATCGTATAAGTCTTTGCCTTTTTCTTCTCCTTTTAACCACTTTTGCCAGCGATTACTCTCGTATACCTCTTTTTCCAGAACCTGAAGAATCAAAGAGGAACGAGCAATGAGCTTCTCTTTTTTCAATTTATCTTCCAGCTGAGCCAGCTGAGTCAAGGCATTGTATTCTTCTTCGGTAAATTCCGGACCCACGTTTGCTGCTCCCATTCCCGAGAGAGGGTATTCTTCAGGGTTTTCCACATAATCGGTATAATGTCCTTTGATAAAAGAGCCATATTTTGCCGCTTTTTCAGCGAGTGTCTTTGCCACCTCAGGGTCAAAAATGGTGGTGTGAAGGTCTGTCCCCACTTTTCCTACGATGAGTATGGGCCACACCTCCGATAACCCCTCTTTTTCTAAGCCTTCCCTGAGGAGGGAGAGAAAGCGGTCGAACACTTCAAGATTGGCCAGCCCTCCGTGAACCTCTTCTGTCCCCACCTCATAACCCAGGGGGGCAATCCCTTTTTCTCGGCGGTAGTTTTCAGCATGTTTTATCAGCTCTATGGTTCTCTCTACTACCCGCTCTATGGGGATAATCTCTCCCGGGGGAAGAGTTTTATCTACTGTGGGATCAATGTGTAGAAAATCATATCCTGCATCTATCGCTGCTTCCAGCGATTTTTTAACCGCTGTCATAGTCTCTTCGAGACTCCAGTTTTCTATGCTGTGCTGGTCTTTAAGCCAGGGGCCTCCATGGTCGAGGGCGACGATGATTAGGCCCTCATAACTAATGGCCTCGGCTTCTATTTTTACCATCTCCACAAATTCAGATTGTGTAAGGCCGGTATATCCTCCATCTTCATCCACCTGGTTTAAAGTGGCAGCAAACTTAATGGGGGCATTGGCTCTCTTTGCCGAACGCAGTGCAGCCTTAATAACCGTCTCAGAATTAGGACAAGCAGCAAAGAGGGTGGAAGGCCTCCCCTCCACTTTTTCTAATTCTTTCATTTTGCGCAGCAAAAAATCAACCACCGGGACTCCTTCTTCTTCTGCCTTGCGGCGGATATAGCTCTGATCTACTTTATCTCTTCTCAACAAAAGACTTCTCTCCTTTTCAAAATTTTTTCAAAAACTCTTCTAACTCTTTTTGAGTGGGCGCTCCCTCCATGGGGCCTTTTTTGGTTACAGCTAAAGCTCCTACCGCATTAGCTAACCTGCCCACCTCTATAAGGGGCAGCCCCCGGGAAAGGCCGGCTAAAAACCCGGCACAGTAGCAATCACCAGCTCCAGTGGGGTCTACTTCCTCCACCGGGAAGGCAGGGATAAATAATTTTTCTTTAGAGGTAAAAATGGTGGAACCCTTTTTCCCCTGTTTCAAGGCAATTATTTCTGGCCCCTGAGATAGCAACACCGCTGTCCCCTTGTCCACATCTTTTTCTCCACTTAGCACTTCCAGCTCTTCCTGCGTGGGAAAAAGAACAAAACTCTCCTGCACAATGGGCTGGAACAGCGCTCGAGCTTTACCTGCTCCCAGAAGCTCGGGGCGGAAATTGGGATCAAAACTGATTTTTCCTCCCTTTTTCTTCACTATTTCTATTGCTCGAAGGTAAGCATCGCAGCAATTATCATTGATGAGCATGCTGGAGCCCATGACATGCAGGTAATCCAGACGAGAAAACTGTTCTTCATCAATATCAGAGGGGAATATCTGGCCAGCAGCAGCTTGAGATATGTGATAAATGAATTTTCGGCTTCCGTCTCGGAAATAGGTGACGAAAGCTACACCGGTCGTAAAATCGGGAAGAATCTTAACCCCTCCAATGTCCACTCCATCTTCTTTCAATCTCCGGAGAATCATTTTCCCGAAGTCGTCTTCTCCCACCGCTCCTACAAAGAAAACTTCTTCTCCTAAACGAGCCAGGCAATCGGCAAAAATAGCTGGAGCACCGCTCGGGAAAGGCCCTACAAAAATATCGGGCACGTCGAAGGGCACATCTACTCTGTCTCTCATTATTTCTACCAGAAGCTCTCCTAAACAACCTACTCGCATAAGCCTCTCTCCTTTCAGGGTTTTATAATTACTTTAATTCTCTTTTTTTTCCATTGCTTCCATAGCTTCCCCTATTTTCTCCAGAGGAAAAGGGTGAGCGATGATTAAAGCCGACCTATTGCTGCTTTCTCCATAAGTACCCGGGAAAGGAGCGTTCTTCCTCTCCTGCCTCTCCCACTATTTCTGAGAATCCATGTCCCGGAATAACAGGAAGCCTGACATTGGTTTTTCCCTGCTATAAGCTTCGTAGTCGATGAGACATGTCCCGCAGGTCTCTAACTCATACCTATGGATTAGAGGGTAAGAAGGGGGGACCCCTTTTACCACAAGCTTTTTGACCCCTTCTAACCCAGCAGTCAACAAAGAAACCAACTCCCCTTTTAATCTTGCTTCTATTTTACCTCATTATCCTTTCTCCACCAATTCTTTTCCAGCTCTGTTTTAAGTTTCTCCAGGGCTCTATCGCGGTGGGTGCGGAGAGAGGAGCGAGAGATGCCCAGTGTTTCTGCTGCTTCTGCCTCCGATAGCCCATCGTAGAAGAGAAGATAAATCGCCTCTCGCTGGCGAGGGCTGAGAACCTCAAGAGGTAGGGAGATGTTTTTCCTCTTTTCTTTGAAAGGCGCAGAGTATTTTTCTATGAGGTCGGGTAAAAGTATCTCTCTTCCTCCTTTATATACTCCCAGTCCTTCTTCCTTCAATCGTTTGTTCCAGTAGTGGAAAAGTTCTGCCTCGTCCATAAGCACCTCCTTATTTGTCCTTATTATAGGACTATAAGTCCTGTGGGTCAACAAAAGAATTTTTGAATTCCCTCTTTCTTTTTGGAGATAAGTGTTCTATAATTTACTTGTTATGGGCGACTGGCAGGACAAAGGACAGAGATTAAGAGAGCTGAGAAATAAAAAGGGTTGGTCGGTCAGGGGATTAGCTCGAGAAATGGGAGTTTCCAAATCTACCGTTTCTGACGTGGAGTTAGGTAGAAGAAAACCCACCGCCAACTATCTGATAAAGGCAGCCAAAACTCTGGGCATAGCAGAGAGAGAGCTGCTGGAGTGGTATGGCTATCTGGAGCCTCTGCCTCCCGATTTAGACCAGAAACTAGAACGGGTGGCTCGAGAGTTTGATACCCTCTTTTTAGACCACCTAGGGGAGCTAAACGAAGAGTCCAAAAAATCTCTCGTTGATTTTTTGGAATATTTGATAGAAAAGCAAAAAAGAGAGGACAGGGATTAAAGATTTACCCCTTGATTAGCTTATCTCCAGAAAGTATCGAAAAAATAGAGAGTTTTTCTTCCTCCCTTCCCCGGATAAATAGTGAAATCGAAGCGCTTAAATTAGCAGAAAAGGAGGGCATAATTGTTGAGTTTTATGACTTGCGAGGATTTAAGGGAGTTCTAGCCCAACGCCGGGGACAAATTTTTCTGGGAGTGAATCAAAGGTTGCGAGAAGCAGAAGAAGTGAAAACCATTCTTCACGAGTTAGCCCATTATTTCTTTCACTGGAATAATCGATTTCGTCCCATATTTCTCTGCCAGGAGTACACCATAAACCGCGAAGAAAAGGAAGCTGATTTCTTTGCCTGGTGTCTTGTGGAGGAATGCTGGCGGGAAACCCTCTCCTGGAAATTCTGGGCCAGAGACAGAGATTTCTCTTAAGCTCATAAATAAGCCGGGACAGGCAGCCCGAGAGCAACCCATGGCGCCATATCATTCTGTCACTGCAAGCATGGATAGCCTAACGGTTGACCGAACCTTGATACTTTCCCCTGGTTTTTTACCTTTTCTGATATTTGAAACCCAGTAAATACAGGCATTCACATTTTATTCTTCTAAAAGCGTAGTGGCAAAGCAACTACACAGCCTATCCTTCAGACAATAAAATGGTCGCTCTTTAAATGACTGAAAAGCTTGGCCTAAACACTCCAACACATTCTTACCTTGTTTTCTCACTGTAGAGATAAACCACGGATACGACAAAAGTAATTAGCTCCTTTCTCAAGAACGAAAACAACCTGATATCTTCTCTTCGCTTTGGCCATACGTAGGCCCCTCTCTGCCAGGTTATCATCAAAAGAAACCTGAAAGCCCTCCATAAACCGGAGAGCATCTTTTTAGTACTTGATGAGCCTATCCAGTAAATTCTTAGCTTTACTCTGTTTCTTTCTACCTCTTCCGGGACTATCTCTTTCATCTTCTCTGGGATAGCACTTGAGAGCTTGAGTTAACTCCCGGAGGTGGCGACAACTACAGAAGGCATGAGCACATTCTCAGTAACTCAACTTGCTCATTTTTTACCAGAAAAATGTGGTATAATTACATCGCAATTCCTCAGCTCATAAGCCTTTCAAGGTTTTTTTAATTTTTGTTGCTTACCCGAAAACGGGAACCTCCAAAAGGAAAAGCCCTATATAGACCGATATTTTTGGAGACCATTGCGCAGCCTGGGTTCATAAAAATTTTCTCTACTAGAGAGAGGAAAATCAGAAACAAAGTAAATATCTTCTACCCGTTCTCTAACCAAAGCGATGGCTGCTGCTTTATGTCCTCCCAGTACAAAGTCTCTTTTTATCCTATCAACCTTGTAATTCATTTTAAGTCATGTTAGGATGTTAATCAAAGTTGAATAAAGTTTTGACCAGTCGTGGTTCTTGACTGATTAAAAAGGAAAACGGTGAGAAGCCGTTGCTGTTGTCGCATCTGTAACCAGCGCAACCCGGTATCATTCACTGCCTAGTGGGTGGGAAGGATGATACCAAAAAGGGGCTGGAAGCCAGAAGACTTGCCACGATTGTCTGCTTATATTACCTCCGACACAGAGGGAAAGCAGGAATAAACCAAGTTTTGGTAAGTTCGGCAAGCTGCCTTCTCATAAGAGGAGGCAGCTTTTTTATTTGCTCTATCTACGCTAAATGGAACAGAAAACAGCTGCTCAGGCAGCAAGAAGCAAAGATGGGTTAGATCCACCAATATTAATTAAAGGAGGCAAGTAAACGATGCACAAGAAAGTTCATTCAGTATTTACTCTCTGCGTGGTTGTTTTTAGCATGTTTTTTAATATCAGTGGTGTTTGGGCAGCCCAACTGGAAGAATTAATTTTTCCTATGGAAGAGATTATAGTAATTGCCTCAAAATATCCAGAAGAGCTGATAGATTCACTCGCCAGCGTAGAAACCATTAGCAGAGAAGAGATCACAATTTCTCAGGCAGAAAACTTAGCCGAGGTTATAAGAAATGTGTCTGGCCTGGAAATTGCCGATTACGGTTATCCCGGAGGCATCAAAACGGCCAGCATTCGTGGTTCATCTCCAGAACAGGTTCTGATAATGATCGATGGTCAAGTGGTGAATAACCCCCAATCAGGCAAAATTGATCTGGGTCAAATTCCCACAGACATTATAGAAAAAATTGAAATCTACCGTGGTCCAGCTTCTGCTCTTTATGGCGCCAATGCCTTGGGAGGTGTGATTAATATCATTACCCGCGGCAGAGAAGGAGGCTCCCACTGGTCAGGAGCCATTTATGGAGGAAGTTATAATACTCAAAAATACCAACTTTCTTACCAGAACCAAAATGATGATACCCAATACTTCCTAACCGGCCACTATTACAAAACAGATGGAGAGCGGGAGAACAGCCAGCTGGATAAAATTAGTTTCATGAGTAAAATATCCAGAAAGCTAGACCAACAAACCAATTTGGATCTAACGATTCGCTATTACGACCAACAGCAGGGGCTGCCCGGTCCTTTTAACCACCCTACTCCCAACGCAGAACAAGAAGACCGTGATTTCAATGTAAACCTTAAATGGCAAAAACAAGAGGAAGATCGCGACATCAATCTAATGATTTGGCATGATACTAACAGACGCTACTATGATAATCCGGGCGAGTGGGAACACACCGGTCCCAGTACCCACAAAACGTATACGATGGGGCTTTCCTTCGATTATACCCAATACGATCTCTCCTTTAATGATGAAGGCACAGAAAGTGGACATATTTTAACTTGGGGAGCAGAGATAAAGCACAACCGGTTAGATAGTTCAGAAATTGGCTACCGGCAAGATTTAAACGGGGCTGCTTTTATCCAAGACAGCTGGCAACCAGCTGAATTAGAGAATTTAAAAGTGACCGCTGGCGTTCGTTATGACTATAACCAGATTTTTGGTGGACAACTTAATCCTCGTGTCGGTTTTACCTATCGCCTACAGGATGAATTGAGTTTTCATGCGTCCATAGGCCGAGCCTACCGTGCTCCCACCTACGACGACCTTTACTGGCCAGAGGATGGTTATGTAGGTGGTAACCCGGATTTACTTCCAGAAACCGCCTGGGCTCATGAAGCAGGGCTGCGTTTTATTAATGATAAAGGTGATACCCAGGCCGAGTTAAATGTGTTCCAAAATAATGTTAGCCAGCTAATCAATTGGGCACCGGACAGCGAAGGCGTTTGGCGTCCTTCAAATATTGGTTCGGCTCAGATAAACGGAGTAGAAGTATTACTTAAGAAGGAATTCAATCAACACTTCAGAGGTAACCTGAATTATACCTATCTGGATGCCAAAGACCTGGATACAAATAACCAATTAAAGCCTAATCATAAATGGGGTTTGGGTCTGAGCTATACTGACCAGATTGGTGATGATCAAGATAATTTTACCGCTGGTCTTAATGGTTATATAGTAGCCGGCCGGCCGGATGGGTTAGAAAACTACTACATCGTTGATGCCAATATTACCAGAGACTTCACCCTGGGGAATGAAAACGACCAAAAAATAAAACTTAGCTTTTCAATTAAGAATCTATTCGATCAACGGCCTGAGTTAGTAAGTGGTTATCCCATCCAAGGTAGAACATTTATGCTGGGTATCAGCACCAATTTTTAATTAACCAAGCAATAAAGGGGAGTATTCCTTTATAATCCCCAAAAAAACAAAGATAAAAGAAAAAACTAAAGGCTGAAAAGATGAAAATAAAAAACTTAAAAATATAAACTAATAACTGAGGAAGGAGAAACGTTTTCCTCAATAATGGGGGCGCTGCCCCCCTTATAACCCCCCCGAAAGGCTAAAAAACAGTTAAAAATCAAAAAATATAAAGGATTTTCTCGCCCTTGACGGGAGAGGATTAAGGTGGGGGTGGTCTTTTAGAAATCCCCCCTTCTGGGGGAAATATAAGCAGGGACCCCAGGTTTTCATTGTTATTTGGTGCTCCGA
>Ga0116180_1003815_pt1 | contig 11175 bp, 9 predicted proteins | sample AD_UKC073_MetaG_FD_89804 | JGI IMG/M metagenome (GOLD analysis project Ga0116180, IMG submission 89804) | Active sludge microbial communities of municipal wastewater-treating anaerobic digesters from USA - AD_UKC073_MetaG | ecosystem: Engineered > Bioreactor > Anaerobic > Digestate | place: USA... | reverse complement strand
GGCGAGGAGTTCCTGCTGGTGTGTCACAACGCGGATGCGCGGGTTGCCCTGCTGGCCGCCGAGCGCCTGCGCCGGATGGTGAAGGCGCTGCGCATCATCATTGCCGGCGTGGAGATCCAGATCACGGTCAGCATCGGCGTCGCCAGTCGCGAGGCGGGCATGGCGAGTGAGGAAAACATGCTGCTGGCGGCGGACAAGGCGCTCTACGCCGCCAAGAACAACGGCCGGGACCGGGTCTGCCTGTGTGTGCAGGGCCGGACGCATTGCCCCTGACCCGGCCCTTCCGACACTGCTGATCGCCACGGTGAATCAGGCACCACCTGCGAAGCGCCACCTGCGGTGACCGCGGCGGTGATCGGTCATGCGCCGGTACTGGCGGCGGTGATCATCGCTTCCCGGCAATGGCGCCGGCGCGCCGGTCCGGGCTCTGGAGCGAGCACTTAATCAAGCAACTTCTGGAAGAAGCCCTTCTGATCCCATTCGCACAGTTTCTTGCCGATCGGGTAGAGCGCCTCGCCGGCGAGCACCCGGGCGGGCGGCGTGGCCTGCCCTTCGGTGATGACGGCGGCCTCGCGGGTCTTGCAATCGATCTGGAACTTGTCCAGCGCATCCGGGGTCTCGGGAACGGCGGATCGATAGAGCGTAAAACTGACCCTGTCGCCTTCGCGCTGTACGCGATCCGGTTCGTAATATGCGCGCATGCCGGGAACGTACTCGCGCGCGGCAGGCTTGGTGGGGTTGCCCGGCGCCCCGGTCGGCTGGGCGGTGGCCGCGGACGGCAACACAAGGGCCAGGGCAAGGACCAGCAAGGGCTTGTGGATCATGTCTAGGAACTCCTCGGGTATGGATGTCGGTACCGTTCTCGAAACATTGGCCATTTTACTGTGATCACGATGCCCGCAAGCCTCCGGCGCATCGATCGATGCCTGTCGCCGACCGCCGCAGGGACCGCTGGGGCATGCGGCGGCCCGGCTGCGATTGACGGCGGCGGCTATGGCCGGCGATACTCCCGGCCATAGCCTTGAAACCCGCACCCGAATCCCGCACCCTTTGGCGCGCAGCAAACCCATGACCGACGAGCAGTTCGAATCCCTGGTCGCCCGCCTGGAGGCCGAGCAGGCGCGCCACCCTGCCGGTTACCGGCGCAAGGTGCTGCTGCTGGCCGTCGCCGGCTATGCCTACATTGCCCTGGTGCTGGCGGGTTCGACCCTGCTGCTGCTCGCCTCGCTGGCGCTGATCACCAAGGCGGCGGCCGCCGGCATCAAGCTGGCGATCGTCTTCGGCGCGTTTTTCTGGCTGGTGGTGCGGGCGATGTGGGTCAAGCTCGACCCGCCCGCGGGCCGCGAGGTTTCGCGTGCCGAGGCGCCGGAACTCTTTGCCCTGCTCGACGACCTGCAGCGCGCGTTGCAGGTCAGCGGCGGCTTCGACCATGTGCGGATCAGCGACGATTTCAACGCCGCGGTCGTGCAGATTCCGCGGCTGGGCGTCCTCGGATGGCACCGCAACTATTTGTTGATCGGCCTGCCGCTGATGAAGGCCCTGAGCCGAGAACAATTCGCCGCCGTGCTCGCGCACGAACTCGGCCATCTGGCGGGCGGCCACGCGGCGCTCGGCAACTGGGTCTACCGTCTGCGGCTCGGCTGGGCACAACTGGCGGCGCGACTGCAGCAGGCCCAGTCGGCCGCCGGCTTCGTGTTCCGCCCGTTCTTCAGCCGCTACGTGCCGTACTTCAGCGCGGTGTCCTTTCCTTTGGCGCGTGCCAACGAGTACGAGGCCGACCGGAATTCCGCGCGCCTGACTTCACCGACCGCGGCGGCGGCGGCACTGACCACGGTCAATGTGCTGGGGAACTTCCTGGAGAACCGCTTCTGGCCCGATCTGCACAAGCAGGCCAACGATCACGCGCAACCCCGGTTCTCGCCGTTTGCCGCGATGGGCGGCGCGATGACCGGCGGCGTAAACGAATCCGACCTGGCTCGCTGGCTGAGCGAGGCCCTGGCACGCAGGACGTCGGTGGCCGACACGCATCCCGCGCTCATCGACCGGCTGCACGCCCTCGCCGAGCAGGCTCGCCTGGCGCTGCCGCAACCGGGCCAAGCGGCCGATCTGCTGCTGGGCCCGGCTCTCGCGCCGATTACCGAGGCGTTCGACCGCCATTGGCAGGAGGCGATCCGCAGCGCCTGGGAACAGCGCCATCAGCAGGTCCAGGAACAGCGCCGGTCGCTCGCCGCGCTCGACGCGCGCGCCGCGGCCGGCGAGCTGAACTTCGACGAGCGTTACCAGCGTGCCTTGCTGACCGACGAAGTCGGCAGCGGCGAAGCCGCCGCACGCGAACAGTTGCAAGCGTTGCACGCGGAGGATCCCGAGCACGCGCCGGTGGCGTACGCGCTCGGCCTGCGCCTGCTGCAGGTTGACGACGATGCCGGCATCGCGCTCGTCGAGTCGGCGATGGTGCGCGACCCCGAGGCCATCGCCCCCGGCGCGGCGCTGCTGCGCGACTTCCACCTCAGACACGGCCGCGAGGTCGAGGCCGCGCGCTGGCAGCAGCGCTGGCGCGAGCGCCAGGAACTGCTCTACCGCGCACGGGAGGAGCGCCAGCAGATCAGCGCGCAGGACACTTTCGAGGCGCACGGCCTCAGCGACGCGGCGGTCGAGGCGCTGCGCCGGCAACTCGCCGGCGTGCCCGGCTTGCGCAAGGCCTGGCTGGTGCGCAAGCGCGTGCAACACCTGCCCGAACTGCCACACCTGGTGCTCGGCTTCACAGCGACGCCGTGGTACCTGCCCAGGACCGCGAAGCGGATCCGGCAAACGCAGGACAGCATAGCCGAGGGGGTCGTGTTTCCCGGGCCGGCCGGAGTGATCGGAGTCGAGGGCGGGAACGCGGCAATTCGCCGGAAGATGCAGAAGGTCGCCGGCGGGCGGCTACTCTAGGCCGACGCGAGGATAAACGACGGATGCGCCACTTCCTGCTGGGCCTGATTGGTCGCCTCAGTGTCGGCCGCAAGCTGATCCTGATCTACGCCCTCGACTTGTCGGCGGTGATCTTCATCTCGACGATCCTGATCAACGAGAAGTTCATTGCCATCGATTTCGCGCGCAAGGAGATCGTCGGCAACGCGTACATCGCGGCGGTGCGCGCGGCGACTCTGGGCGCCGCGACCGACGCCTCGGGAGTTCCTGCGGCGGCCGCGATACTGGCCGCCGAGGCGCGCTACGGCACGGCACGCGGCGATCTCGGCAGCCGCACGCTGGCGCAGGCGCTGGCCCAACGGCTCGAAGCGCACGCGGCCGGCCTGGCCAGGAGCGCAGACAACGGCCATTCCGTGGCTTTGGCGATGCAGGCGCTGATCACGCGCATCGGCAATCAGTCCAACCTCATCCTCGACCCGGACCTGGACAGCTACTACACGATGTCCATCGTCGTACTGCGCTTCCCGGAGTTGCTGGATCTGATCAGCCGCGTCCGCGAGCAGGCCCGGGCGGCCGGCATGGCGACGCCGCGCGAGCGGGCACGACAGCAAACCGAGTACTTGATCCTCGAAGGGCGTCTCGATGCCGTCGCCAGCGGCATCGACGCCGATTACGCCGAGGCCCTGGCCGCCGGCACGCCGGCCCTAGGCGCGGCGCTGCAGCCTTCGCGTCGCAGTCTGCTGGCGGCGGTCGATGCGCTGCGCACGGGTGCGCGCCAGATCGCGATTGAGCAGGAACATGGACCGGACAAACCCGATCTCGAACGCATGGCCGGCGAGGCACGGCAGCAGCTCAACCAGGCGTGGGCGCAGGCCGGGGTGGCTCTCGACGATCTGCTGCAGGGCCGCATCGACACGCTGTTCCAGCGCATGTGGCTGCACCTGGGAACCGCTGCGGCGCTGCTGCTGGTCCTGCTGAGCGTGGTGTTCTTCGTCGCCCGCCAGATCGCGCTGCCGATTCGCCGTCTCGCCGCGGTCGCCGACAGCGTCCGCAGTTCGGGCGACTACACGCTGCGTGCGACGTGGCAATCCAGTGACGAGATTGGACGCCTGATCACGGCCTTCAACGACATGCTGGACCAGCTCGACCGCAGCCGCCGCGTCGAACAGGAACTCGCCGCGCAATCACGCGCAGCCGCAGCACAGCGGCAACTGCTCGAAGCCGTGCCCATTCCACTGATGGTCACCGCCACGCCGCATCACGAGGTCCTGCATACCAATGCGCAGGCGCAGGCCTGGCTCGACGGTCGTCTGAGCGATCCCTGGGTAACCGGGCTGACCCCCGCGGCGCGTGTGCGCTTCTTTCAGATGCTGGCCGACACCGGCGCAGCCAATGAATTCGAAGTGCTGTGGCATGGCGAGAAGAGAACCGACTGGGCGCTGCTTTCGGCACGCTGCCTGCGCTATCAGGATCAGGACGCAGTCCTGACGGCATTCACCCCGATCGGCCGCATCAAGCATATGGAAGAACGACTGGAACTCTGGGCCAAGGTGTTCGAGGCCTCGTCCGAGAGCATCCTGATCACCGACGCCAACCGGCAAATCCTGACCGTCAACCGCGCCTTCTGCCGCAACACCGCCTATGAGCGGATCGAGGTGATCGGCGAACAACCCAACTTCCTGCGCTCCGACCGCCACCCGCACGGCTTCTACGACGACCTCTGGCAATCCGCGAGCGTGCGCGGCTCCTGGCAGGGCGAGATGTGGATCCGGCGCAAGACCGGGGAAGCGTTTCCGGTATGGGCGGTATTGAATGCGGTGCGTGACGATGACGCCCGCATCACCCACTACATTGCGACCTGGTTCGACATCAGCGCACGCAAGGCCGACGAGCAACGCATCAGCCACCTCGCGCAGCATGACGTGTTGACCGACCTGCCGAACCGGGCGCTCTGCGTCGAACGCCTGCGGGTCGCCCTGCAGCAGGCGGAACGCCACCAGCGACGCGTCGCGGTGCTGTTCATCGACCTCGACCGCTTCAAGAACATCAATGATTCACTCGGCCATCACATCGGCGATGGCGTCCTGCGCTCGGTGGCGCACCAATTGCAGTGCGCGGTTCGCACCGGCGACACGGTCAGTCGCATGGGCGGCGACGAGTTCGTGGTGATTCTCAACGATGTCGCCGACGTCGAGGAAATCCGCCAGATCGTAGACAACCGCCTGATCCGGCTGATCCGCCAACCCCACAACGTGGACGGGGCCGAACTGCACGTTTCCTGCAGCGTCGGCATCGCCGTCTATCCGGAGGACGGCCGCGAGATCGACATCCTGATGCGCAACGCCGACGCGGCGATGTACCAGGCCAAGGAGCAGGGGCGCAACAATGCGCAGTTCTTCACCATCGAGATGGACCGACGGGCGCGCGAGCGCATGCAGATCGAGAATGACCTGCGCGGCGGCATCGAGCGCGGGGAACTGCGGGTCTATTACCAACCACGCGTCGACTGCCGCAGTGGCACCCTGCTGGGTGCCGAAGCCCTGGTCCGCTGGCAGCATCCGCAGCATGGCCTGATGACACCGGCGAACTTCATTCCGGTGGCCGAGGAAAGTGGCCTGATCATCCCGCTGGGTACCTGGGTCCTGGCGGCAGCCTGTCGCCAGCAGGTGCGCTGGCGCGAGAGCGGCTTCGCCGACATCGTGATCTCGGTCAATCTCTCGGCGGGGCAACTCCACGACCCGGAATTGCTGGCAACGCTGCAAAGGGCCATTACCGAGCACGGGGTCAACCCGGCAATGATCGAACTGGAGCTGACCGAATCGCTGCTGATGGAGGATGTGACATCGACCATCGATCTGCTGCTGACCACCAAGAGGCTCGGTATCTCGCTCTCGGTCGATGACTTCGGCACCGGTTACTCCAGCCTCAACTATCTGCACCGCTTCCCGATCGACAAGCTGAAGATCGACCAGTCGTTCGTCAGGGACATGCTCGATGACCCCAACGATCTGGCGATCACCAAAGCGGTGATCGGTCTCGGCCACACCCTGGGACTGCGCGTCGTCGCCGAAGGGGTCGAAGAGGTCGAGGAAATGCGCGTGCTCGCCGCCGCCGGCTGCGACGAACTGCAGGGCTATCTGTTCGGGAAACCGATGCCGGCGGAGGCATTCGAGAACTGGCGCGCCGCCGCTGACCCTGGCAACACGGGCGGGTAGGCGTCGCCGTCCAACGCCAACCTGTCGTAACCGGGCGCGCTCGGTTCCTGCTGGCGCCATGCCTGTTCCTCGGCGGACTTCCGGACCAGTCCGTGACCTATTTCCTAACGGCTGCCGGCATGCTTGCGTATCGTTCGTTCCAAGGCGGCGCATCGGCGCCCGATGAATAGCAAGGAGTCGGGAAGTGAGTGAGTACGGGTTTGAAGGTTGCGAGCTCTGTGACTCGCCAGGTGGCGAGGTCGTCTGGGAGAGCGCCCTTTGTCGTGTGGTCATGGTCGCGGACGCCGACTACCCCGGCTTCTGTCGAGTCATCCTGCACCGCCACCTGGGCGAAATGACCGACCTGCCGCAGAGAGAGAGGATGCAGGTGATGAATGTGGTGTTCGCCGTGGAGAGCGCGGTGCGCTCACTTTACCGGCCGGACAAGATCAATCTCGCAAGCCTCGGCAACATGACCCCGCACGTTCATTGGCACCTGATTCCGCGCTGGCGCGACGACCGGCATTTTCCGTTTCCCGTCTGGGCGAAACCGCAGCGACTGAACAGCCCACGCCGAAGCTTCGTCGACGGGCAGCAGCTCGGCGATCAGATCATCGCCGCCCTGCGCACCACATAGTCCGCCACTGGCGGAAGGAGGAGGAAGAATCATGAGCGCAGTCCTTGCCAAGGTCCCGGCCAAAATGAAGATCGCCAACCTGCAGACCGGTTTTCAAATCCTTTCTCGCCTGCCGTTAGCCAACTCGCAACAAGCCGTACTGGATATCAACCAGTTTCTCGATAGCCTGCTGCTGGCCCCGCCGGATGGCGATGTCTACCTGCAACTGCTCGAACAGACGCGGATTTCCCTGTGTTTCATCGAGGACGAACTGGCACGGCGCTATACCAACAAGGCACTACCGCTGGGCGATGTCGAGGAAGAGATCTTCCGGCAAGTCGTTGCCACCTGGTTGAAGGCGGCCCGTGCCTATGCCCACTGCGCCCAGTTGCAGCACGATGAAGATGGCAAGTCCGATGCCGAGCGCCTGGCGCTGATCCTGCACCGCTGCATCTATTACACAGGGATGGCGATGGTCGAACACCATCGCGCCCGTCAGGAGTTCCCGGCCGGCCTGTGGCTGGACCTGCACGGCTATTACGCGAGCGCCGAGGAATGGGGGGTGGCGACACTCCACGTACCCGATTCGCTGGACTCCCTCGGCCGTGGCACGCATTGCATGGCGGCTTTCGTGAGCCTGTTGCTGTGCGAACTGGCTGGCGCCTACAGCCTTTCTGTCCGTGAGTTGGACCTGGTACGGCGCTGGGCAGGCAACTGGTCACCGCTGGTGAGCGTACACCCGGCCGTTCCAGATGACATCCTTCCCGAGTTCGTCGTCGACCTGATGCAGGACTGTGGACTGCGCACTGCCGGCGACTGCCCGCAAACAGTCCATCTGCGTCGCCTCGACAGTTCCCGTCTGACCGCGCAACTCAATCAGGTGAGGATACAGTTGCAGCGGAGAATTCCGCCCGTGCAGCTTGGTCTCGGCGAAGACTGCACCGCCGCGCAATGCCAGCGGCTGCTGGCCCGGATCTTTAAGCCGTGGTCGATGCTGCGGGCAACGCGCAAGTTCCGCCGGCACGCGGCAACGGGTATCTCGAAAGTGTGTTCCGGTTTTGCGGCCATTCACTACAACATCTCCGGTAAGGAATTCTCGCAACCGGAGAGCGAGCGCGTCTACTCACGCGACGAGTTCGACAGCCTGTTCGCCTTCCGCCACATGCTGGAACCCATGCAACACCTGGAGACTCGCCAGACGCAACTGGGGTTTGGTCTGGATATCTGGGAAGTGGTTGATCAATGCGCCAATGGCTTTCGCCTGCTGCGCTCGACCGCCGGAAAGCGGATCGAGCCCGGGCAATTGCTGTCCATTTACCCGCACGACGGCAGTTCTCAACTGCTTGCACAAGCGGTGTGGCTGATGCAGGAGCGGGGCGGCAGTCTCGTCGCCGGAATCGCCGCGCTGCCGGGAAGGCCACAAGCCGTCGCCGTACGGCCCCTTCCCCAGATGGGAGCGCCTGCCGAGCCCTTTGGGCGGGCCTTCCTCCTGCCGTCGGTGCCGACAATCGGTGCCGAACAGACACTCGTCGTAGCGCGTGGATGCTACCATCCGGAGCGAGTTCTCGATCTCTATGCAGACGGTCTCGCACGGGTGCGCCTGCAGCGCCTGATCGGGAGTGGTGCAGACTTTGAGCGCGTGACATTCGTCGCTGACTGACCCTCGACCGGGTCGACGGGCCCTCCTGTTGGCACGACCACGGTCCGAACGGGCCGGCAATTTTGCGTTATCATGTGCCGTCAATTTATGCACAGAGATCGCCATGGCTGGCCTGGACCACAGCACGAAAACACCGACCGAGATCAAACTGCATCAGAAGTCCCGCATACTGGAGCTGAGCTTCGAAGATGGCGAGCGTTTTGAGCTGACCTACGAGTTTCTGCGTGTCTTCACGCCTTCGGCCGAAGCGCGTGGCCATGGTCCGGGACAGGAGGTTCTGCAGTTCGGTAAACGCGACGTAGGCATCGAGCGCGTCGAAGCCGTCGGCAACTACGCCATCCGGCCGGTCTTTTCTGATGGACATGAGAGCGGCCTGTATTCGTGGGACCTGCTCTACAATCTGGGGAAAAACCGCGACCAGCTTTGGCAGGCCTACCTCGACCGCCTGCAAAAGGAACACCGCAGTCGCGAGGCCGACGAATCCTCCGCCAGCCGTGTCACCAGCCACAGCGGCTGCCACAAGCATTGATCCCGCCGGATTCGTCCCCATACAAGCAAACATGAGCGATAGAAATACAACCCACTTCGGCTTTCAGGAAGTCGCGGAGGACGAAAAAGCGCGCCACGTTGCCGACGTTTTCGACTCCGTTGCACAGCGCTACGACCTGATGAACGATCTGATGTCCGGCGGTCTGCACCGTCTCTGGAAGGCCTTCGCGATTGCCAAGAGTGGCGTGCGGGCGGGCTCCCGCGTCCTTGATGTAGCTGGCGGCACCGGCGACCTGGCGTTGTCTTTTGCCAGGAAGACAGGCGCGAGCGGCCAGGTGTGGCTGACGGACATCAACCAGGCGATGCTTTCGCGCGGCCGCGACCGACTTTGCGACAAGGGCTTCATCGTCCCGGTCGCACGGTGTGACGCAGAGAAACTCCCGTTCCCCGACGATTATTTCGATTGTGTGAGCGTTGCCTTTGGTCTTCGCAACATGACGCACAAGGACCAGGCCCTGGGTGAAATGCGTCGCGTCCTCCGGCCCGGCGGTCGGCTGCTGGTTTTGGAATTCTCGCAGGTCTGGAAGCCCCTGGCGCCGGTCTACGACTTCTACTCGTTCAAGGTCATCCCGCGACTGGGCGAAATGATTACCCACGACGCCGCGAGCTACCAGTATCTGGCAGAGTCGATTCGGGTGCACCCGGATCAGGAGGCACTGAAGCTGCTCATGGAACGTGCCGGCCTCGAGCAGGTCGAATATTTCAATTTGGCTTTGGGTGTTGTCGCCCTGCACCGCGGTTTTAAGTTTTGACTGGAGGAATGGTAATGAAGAAGATCCTTATGGCCCTGAGTGTCTGTGTCTTGAGCTTGGGGCTGGCAGTGGGCGATGCAGAAGCCAAGCGGCTCGGCGGCGGCAAGTCGACGGGCATGCAAAGAGAATCGGTGACGCAGCGCCCGGCGACACCACCCCAGAGCGCGGCCGCTGCCCCCGCTGGCGCAGCGCCTGCAGCACCGGCGGCCGCCCCCAAGCGTAACTGGATGGGCCCACTGGCGGGTCTCGCTGCCGGCCTCGGCATTGCCGCGCTGATGTCACATTTTGGTATGGGTGAGGGCCTCGGGAACTTTCTGATGATCGCCCTGCTGTTGCTTGGCGCGGTGGTCGTCTTCAAACTGATTTTTCGCCGCAAGGCCCCGTCGATTCAGGGATCCGAATCCCTGCAGTACGCTGGCGCCGGCGCCGGGGTACCGCTTGATTCCCGCCCGGGCTTCCCAGCCGATGACCACTACGCGGGTCAAGGATCTGGGGCTCCTGGCAGCCTCGCCTCACAGGCGCCGGCCAGCATCCCTGCCGGCTTTGACGTTGACGCCTTCCTGCGGGTCGCAAAGTTGAATTTTGTTCGCCTGCAAGCGGCGAACGATGCCGGCAATCTGGAGGACATCCGCGAGTTTGTCGCCCCGGAATTGTTTGCCGAGATCAAGCTGCAACTCGACGAGCGCGGCAAGGCCATCCAGCAGACTGATGTCGTCACCCTCAACGCCGAACTTCTGGAGGTTGTCACCGAACCCACACGGCACATTGCCAGCGTGCGCTTCAGTGGCATGATCCGCGAAGAGGCGGGTGCTTCAGCAGCGCCATTCGACGAAGTCTGGAACCTGTCGAAGGCACTCGAAGGAAGCAAGGGCTGGGTGGTTGCCGGTATTCAGCAGCTTTCCTGACTGAAATGTTGTTGGCACGGCCCGCGCTCGGTTTCGTCAATCACTTGTTGACCGCCGAGCCTTGGGCGCGCGAGCGGCTACTCGGCTTTGCCGGCAGGATAGCGTCCTTGCAGTTCGGAAACGGCGCAGTCCTGCAGGTTCGGATCAGCGAAACGGGGTTGCTGGAAGAGGACACAACAGGCGTCGAGGCGACGGTCAGTATCGGTCTGCCTGACGATGCCGTGATTCGCGTGCTGACCGATCCGCCTTCCCTGTTCTCCGCGGCGACGATTTCCGGCTCTGCCGACCTCGCTGAGACGCTGGGTTTTGTCTTTCGCAATTTGCGCTGGGATATCGAACACGATTTGTCACGAGTCACTGGCGACATTGCAGCTCAGCGAATTTTTCAGGTGGCAAAAGGCCTGCTGCAATGGCAGTGGCGAGCTGCCAGAAATCTCGCACTCGGGATGACCGAGTATCTGACGGAAGAAGAACGTGCGATTGCCCGCCGTGGCGATGTCGAACAGTTCTGCTCCGAGGTGGACGCTCTGCGTGACGATTGTGCGCGTGTCGAAAAGCGACTTCTGCGGCTCGAATCTGCCTAGTTTTC
>Ga0116180_1003812_pt1 | contig 11186 bp, 7 predicted proteins | sample AD_UKC073_MetaG_FD_89804 | JGI IMG/M metagenome (GOLD analysis project Ga0116180, IMG submission 89804) | Active sludge microbial communities of municipal wastewater-treating anaerobic digesters from USA - AD_UKC073_MetaG | ecosystem: Engineered > Bioreactor > Anaerobic > Digestate | place: USA... | reverse complement strand
GTGCGCCGATCACGATCACATCCGCGGCCAGGAATTGCTGCACCAAAGCTTCTGAAACGGCATTCTCCTGGCGTTGAATATCAGTCAATTCCGCCGCACCCGGAGCCATGCGAAACCCGAGCGAATCGGCAGACAGGTGGCTGGGGGCGTCGATGGCCAGATCCAGGTAGTCCACGGCTGTACCGGGGTGGCTGGCACGCCATTTGGCAACGATTTCGGCGGTCAGTTGGCGCGAGACGGAGTTGTTACCCAGTACGCTGGAGTCGATGTGGAGTAGTTTCATGGTGCTGTCCTAGTTGGTTACTGCAAATTGCAGCCATGGATAGAGTTTGCCTATGAGTTTAATTGTTGATAAGTCAGCAAAATTAGACTTTATTGTTCTACGTGTAGGACAATCATGGGAGTATGCAAGATCTCAACGACTTGATCTATTTTGCCGAGGTGGTGGACCGCGGGGGATTTGCGGCTGCCGGACGCTCGCTGGGGTTGCCCAAGTCCAGGCTGTCACGGCGCGTGGCGGAGCTGGAAGATCGGCTGGGCGTGCGGTTGCTGCAGCGGACGACACGCAGGCTATCGCTCACCGCGGTGGGAGAGCAGTACCACCGGCACTGCGTTGCCATGCGCGAAGATGCGCAGGCTGCGGACGAGGCCGTGGCGCAGGCGCGAAAAGAACCGTCGGGCACCATCCGCGTGGCGTGTCCGGTAACGCTGGCGCAAAGTACCTTGGGCCCCATTCTTCCCGAGTTCATGGCACGGTATCCCCAGGTGAAGATCGATATGCGCGTGAGCAATCGGGCTGTGGATCTGGTGGAGGAGGGCTTTGACGTGGCCCTGCGGGTACGCCCGACACTGGAGGACAGTGGCAGCCTCGTGGTCAAGAACTTTGGCTTTACCCGCACCATATTGGTTGCCAGTCCGGCCCAATTGGCGCGACAAGGTCGCCCGGTTTCTCCCGTTGACCTGGATCACCTGGATACAGTCAGCATGTCCAGTGCCGATGGCCGTGCCACGTGGCAACTGGTGGGGCCAGACGGAACCACGCACACGTTTCACCATGTCCCGCGCTACGTCGCCGACGACCTGGCGACCCTCAAACTGGCCGTGATTCAGGGAACGGGCCTATGCGCCATACCGGACTACATGTGCCGGGACGACATTCGCGCCGGGCGCCTGGAACCCATACTTCCGGGGTGGGCGCCGAAGCCTGGCATATTCCATGCAGTTTTTCCATCCAGACGAGGGCTGGTTCCCGCCGTGCGGACGTTCCTTGATTTTCTGGGGGATGCGATTGCCAAGGATGGCATCGCACAACTGGAACCAGAACGCTGAACCGGTTGATCGGCAGGTTTGGGCGAACGAAGTCAGCTTGCAGCAAGTTGCTTATCCATAATTATGAATTCAGTTTTATCGGCCCGAACGGAGACATAACATGACCGCGTATGCAGAATTTCATCGTCGCTCAATCCAGGACAGAGACGGGTTTTGGGCTGAGCAAGCCCAATTGGTGGATTGGAAGTCTGCACCAACGCAGGTCTGCGACTACAGCAATCCGCCGTTTGCCAAGTGGTTTGTTGGCGGAACAACCAACCTGTGCCACAACGCGGTGGACCGCCATCTGAAAGACCGGGCTGGTCAGGCAGCCCTGATTGCCGTATCGACAGAAACCAATACCGAGCGGGTTTACACCTTTGCCGACCTGCATGCCGAAGTGCAGCGTATGGCTGCGGTACTCAAGGATCTGGGCGTGCAAAAGGGCGACCGTGTCCTGATTTACATGCCCATGATCGCTGAGGCAGCCTTTGCCATGCTGGCGTGCGCCCGTATTGGTGCCATCCACTCGGTGGTATTTGGCGGTTTTGCGTCCGGCTCACTGGCCTCGCGTATTGAAGATTCCGAACCCAAAGTCATCGTCAGCGCCGACGCAGGCTCTCGCGGCGGCAAGGTGGTGGAATACAAGCCACTGCTGGACGAGGCTATCAGTCTCTCCAGCCACAAGCCTGGCGCCGTACTGCTGGCCGATCGAAAACTCGCCGCTATGAATATAGTAGCGGGACGTGACCATTTGTGGGGGGCTCTGCGCGAGAAACACCTGAACACCGTGGTGCCATGCGAGTGGGTTGAATCCACACACCCCAGTTACACGCTGTACACGAGCGGCACGACGGGAAAACCCAAGGGTGTGCAGCGTGACACGGGTGGGTATGCCGTGGCACTGGCTGCATCCATGAAGCACATCTACTGCGGCAATGCGGGCGAAACCTATTTCTCTACCAGTGACATCGGTTGGGTGGTAGGGCACAGCTACATTATTTACGGGCCACTGATTGCCGGTATGGCGACCATCATGTACGAAGGTCTGCCAACCCGCCCGGACGGCGGCATCTGGTGGAGTCTGGTCGAAAAATACAAGGTCACCGTCATGTTCAGCGCGCCCACAGCCGTGCGCGTGCTCAAGAAGCAGGACCCGGCCTTGCTGACCAAATACGACTTGTCCAGCCTGCGGGCCCTGTTCCTGGCGGGCGAGCCGCTGGACGAGCCGACCGCGCAATGGATCAGCGGCAGCCTGAAAAAACCCATCATCGACAACTACTGGCAAACCGAAACGGGCTGGCCGATTCTGGGCATTGCCAACGGCGTTGAGCAAAAAGCCAGCAAGTTTGGCAGCCCTGGCGTGCCCATGTATGGTTACAACGTCATGCTGATGGACGACGCCGGGGAAGAACTGGTGGGTGGCGACAAGAAGGGCGTGGTGATGGTGGAAGGTCCCTTGCCCCCCGGTTGCATGCAAACCGTGTGGCGCGATGATGACCGTTTTGTCAAAACCTACTGGCAAAAGCTCAACGGTAAATACGTTTACAGCACCTTTGACTGGGGTGTGCGTGATGCCGATGGGTACTACTTTATCCTGGGTCGTACCGACGATGTGATCAACGTGGCGGGTCATCGCTTGGGCACCCGCGAGATCGAGGAAGCAATCTCCAGCCATCCCAATATCTCCGAAGTTGCTGTGGTGGGGGTAGCCGACAACCTCAAGGGCCAAGTGGCCGTGGCCTTCGCCGTGGTGAAGGACGCCAGTGTCCTGGTGGACGATGCAGCCCATGCCAAACTGGAAGCGGAAGTCATGAAGGTGGTGGACAACACCATCGGCGCCGTGGGCCGGCCGGCACGCGTGCGCTTTGTGGCAGTCCTGCCCAAGACCCGCAGTGGCAAATTGCTGCGCCGTGCCATTCAGGCAGTCTGCGAGGGGCGTGACCCCGGTGATCTGACTACGATGGAAGACCCGGCCGCGCTGCAACAGATCAAGGACCTTACTGCAGCCTGATAGTGTCAATTGGCACTCTGCTGCAGTACGGTACTTCGTGTTTGCGGAATTCGGTGGCACAATCGAACCCGCAATTTAGGCCCTTCCCATGCCACAGTCGCATCCGCCAAACGGTTCAGCCGTGTCGCGGAAGGTTAATCAACAGCTTTAACCAGCTAATGTTCCCCCAAGGGGAACGGAGGTCAGCGGAATATGAGTGAGACAACGTCCCCCGGGGCGAATCAGCCTGCGTCTGTGTATCAGGCGTACCAGAACAATACCTACCTGTTTGGGGGCAATGCCCCGTACGTCGAAGAGATGTACGAAAACTACCTGGCCAATCCAGGCAGCGTTCCAGACTCCTGGCGCGATTACTTCGACGCCCTGCAGCATGTTCCCGCAGTGGACGGCAGTAGCGCCAGAGACGTAGCCCATCTTCCCGTCATCAATGCCTTCGCCGAGCGCGCCAAGCAGGGCGTGAAGCATGTGGTCATGGCCACCGGAGCCGATTCCGAGATGGGCCGCAAGCGCACGGCAGTGCAGCAACTGATTGCTGCCTACCGCAATGTGGGCGCACGCTGGGCCGATCTGGACCCGCTCAAGCGCACCGAGCGCGACAAGATTCCCGAACTCGAACTGTCTTTTTACGGCTTCAACGATGCCGACCAGGAAACCGTGTTCAACATCAGCAACACGTTCTTCGGCAAGGAGTCGATGAGCCTGCGTGAGCTGATGAACGCCCTGCGTGAAACCTACTGCGGCACCATTGGCGCCGAGTACATGTACACGACGGACCAGAACCAGAAGCGCTGGTGGCAGCAAAAGCTTGAAAGCATTCGCAGCAAGCCCCAGTTCAACGCCGAGAAAAAGCGCCACATCCTGGACCGGCTGACTGCTGCCGAAGGCCTGGAGCGATTCCTCCACACGAAATATGTGGGCCAGAAGCGTTTCTCGCTCGAAGGCGGTGAGAGCTTTATCGCCGCCATGGACGAGCTGATCCAGCAAGCCGGCGCCAAGGGCGTGCAGGAAATCGTGATCGGCATGGCCCACCGCGGCCGTCTGAACGTGCTGGTCAACACCCTGGGCAAGATGCCGGGTGACCTGTTTGCCGAGTTTGACCATACGGCTCCAGAAGAGTTGCCAGCCGGCGACGTGAAGTACCACCAGGGTTTCAGTTCGGACGTATCCACCCTGGGTGGTCCGGTTCACCTCTCACTGGCGTTCAACCCGTCTCACCTGGAAATCGTTAACCCGGTGGTGGAAGGTTCGGTGCGCGCCCGCATGGACCGCCGCGCCGACCCGCTGGGCAAGCAGGTGTTGCCGGTGCTGGTGCACGGCGATGCTGCGTTTGGTGGCCAGGGCGTCAACCAGGAAACCCTGTGCCTGGCCCAGACCCGTGGCTACACCACCGGCGGCACGGTGCACATCATCATCAACAACCAGATCGGCTTCACCACCTCGGACCCGCGTGACATGCGCTCCAGTGCGTTCTGTACCGATATCGTGAAGATGGTGGAGTCTCCCGTTCTGCACGTGAATGGAGATGATCCCGAAGCAGTGGTCCTGGCGACCCAGCTGGCTCTGGAATTCCGCATGGAGTTCCGCCAGGACGTGGTGGTGGACATCACCTGCTTCCGCAAACTGGGCCACAACGAGCAGGATACGCCGGCTCTGACGCAGCCGCTGATGTACAAGAAGATTGCTGCGCACCCTGGTACCCGCAAGCTGTACGCTGACAAGCTGGCCACCCAGGGGCTGGGCGAGACGTTGGGCGAAGACATGGTCAAGGCCTACCGTGCCGCCATGGATGCTGGCAAGCACACGGTCGACCCCGTGCTGACGAACTTCAAGAGCAAGTACGCGGTGGACTGGTCTCCGTTCCTCGGCAAGAAGTGGACCGACGCGGGTGATACCGCCATCCCGCTGACTGAGTGGAAACGGTTGTCCGAGAAGCTCACAGCCATTCCTGCCAGCGTGAATCCGCACTCCCTGGTGAAAAAGGTCTATGACGACCGCGCCGCCATGGGCCGTGGTGACGTCAATGTGGACTGGGGCATGGGCGAGAGCATGGCCTTTGCTTCCCTGGTGGCCAGTGGCTACCCGGTGCGCCTGTCGGGTGAGGACAGTGGTCGCGGCACCTTCACCCACCGCCACGCCGTGGTCCATGATCAGGCGCGCGAAAAATGGGATGCCGGTACCTATGTTCCGTTGCAAAACGTGGCGGAGAACCAGGCACCGTTTGTCGTCATCGACTCCATCCTGTCAGAAGAAGCCGTACTCGGTTTTGAATACGGCTACGCCTCCAACGATCCCAACACCCTGGTGATCTGGGAAGCGCAGTTTGGCGACTTCGCCAACGGCGCCCAGGTGGTGATTGACCAGTTCATTGCTTCGGGTGAAGTGAAGTGGGGCCGCGTGAATGGCATCACGCTGATGCTGCCCCACGGCTATGAAGGCCAGGGCCCGGAACACAGTTCGGCCCGCGTCGAGCGTTTCATGCAGCTGGCGGCGGACACCAACATGCAGATCGTGCAGCCGACCACGGCCAGCCAGATCTTCCACGTGTTGCGTCGCCAGATGGTGCGCAACCTGCGCAAGCCGCTGGTGATCTTCACGCCCAAGTCCCTGTTGCGCAACAAGGATGCGACCTCTCCATTGTCGGAGTTCACCAAAGGTGGCTTCCAGACCGTGATTCCCGAGAGCAAGGCACTCAAGGCAGACAAGGTCAAGCGCATCGTGGCCTGCTCTGGCAAGGTGTATTACGACCTGGTCAAGAAGCGCGATGAAAAGGGTGCCGACGACGTCGCCATTCTGCGCGTCGAGCAGTTGTATCCGTTCCCGCACAAGGCCTTTGCGACCGAGTTGAAGAAGTACCCCAACGCCACGGAAGTGGTGTGGTGCCAGGACGAGCCGCAAAACCAGGGCGCGTGGTTCTTTGTGCAGCATTACCTGCACGAGAACATGGTCGAAGGACAGCGTTTGGGTTACTCGGGCCGCGCCGCATCGGCATCGCCTGCAGTGGGCTATTCGCACTTGCACCAGGAGCAGCAAAAGGCTCTGGTGGAAGGTGCTTTCGGAAAACTCAAAGGCTTTGTCCTGTCCAAATAAGGAAAGAATTGTTATGGCTATCGTAGAAGTAAAAGTGCCGCAGCTGTCTGAATCTGTGGCCGAAGCAACCCTGTTGCAGTGGAAGAAGAAGGTCGGCGACGCTGTGGCGGTCGACGAGATCCTGATCGAAGTCGAAACCGACAAAGTGGTCATGGAAGTGCCCGCCCCATCGGCGGGTGTTCTGGTCGAACTGGTCGTGGCAGATGGCGCCACCGTGGCTGCCGAGCAACTGATTGCCCGTATCGACACCGAAGGCAAAGCGGGCGCTGCGGCACCAGTGGCGCCCATCGTTGCTGCATCCGCAGCGCTGGCTGCCGCACCGGCCGCGGCAGCGGCTGTGCCGGCCAGTGCTTCCAAGGCTGGCGTGGCAATGCCCGCGGCTGCCAAGCTGATGGCAGACAACGGCATGGCTGCAGGTTCCGTTGCAGGAACCGGTAAAGATGGCCGCGTGACCAAGGGGGATGTGCTGCAGGCTGCATCTGCTCCTAAAGTAGTAGCAGTTTCCCCAATCCCCACGGGGGTTAAAGCGGCATCCTTGCCTCAAGTGGCTGCGCCCACAGTCAATCTGGGTGATCGCCCTGAGCAGCGCGTGCCCATGAGCCGTCTGCGTGCCCGTGTAGCCGAGCGTCTGCTCCAGTCGCAAAGCAGCAACGCCATCCTGACCACCTTCAACGAAATCAACATGGCTCCGGTCATGGACATGCGCAAGCGCATGCAGGACAAGTTTGAGAAGGAGCACGGCGTCAAGCTGGGCTTCATGAGCTTCTTCGTCAAGGCCGCAGTGCACGCCCTGAAGAAGTTCCCGGTCCTGAACGCGTCCGTGGACGGCAACGACATCGTCTACCACGGCTACTTTGATATCGGTATCGCCGTGGGCTCGCCCCGTGGCCTGGTGGTGCCAATTCTGCGCAACGCCGACCAGATGAGCTTTGCGGACATCGAGAAGAAGATTGCTGAATTCGGCCAGAAGGCCAAGGACGGCAAGCTGGGCATTGAAGACATGACCGGCGGCACCTTCTCCATCTCCAATGGCGGCACTTTCGGCTCGATGATGTCCACCCCCATCATCAACCCGCCGCAAAGCGCGATTCTGGGCGTACACGCGACCAAAGACCGCGCGATGGTGGAAAACGGCCAGGTGGTGGTTCGCCCCATGAACTACTTCGCCATGTCCTACGACCACCGAATCATCGACGGCCGCGAAGCCGTGCTGGGTCTGGTGGCCATGAAGGATGCGCTGGAAGATCCAGCCCGACTCCTGTTCGACATCTAAGGCCAGTTTCAAGGGCAGCCAGGGCTGCCCTTGGTCTAACTGCCTCTGTAATTTAGATTGGATATTTCATGAGCAAGAATTTCGACGTGATCGTCATTGGCGGCGGCCCCGGCGGCTATATCGCTGCCATTCGCGCTGCCCAGCTGGGCTTCAACGTGGCCTGTATCGACGAGTGGAAGAACGCCGCTGGCGGACCTGCGCCCGGCGGTACCTGCACCAACGTGGGCTGCATTCCTTCCAAGGCGCTGCTGCAGTCGTCCGAGCACTTCAACCATGCCAACCACCACTTTGCCGAGCATGGCATTGAGGTGAAAGGTGTGAGCATGGATGTGGCCAAGATGATTGCCCGCAAGAACTCGGTGGTCAAGCAGAACAACGACGGTATCCTGTATCTGCTCAAGAAGAACAAGATTGCTTTCTTCCATGGCCGTGGCTCGTTTGTGAAAGTCGCTGAAGGCGGCTACGACATCAAGGTGGCTGGCGCCGCCGAAGAAGTCATCACCGGCAAGCAGATCATCATTGCCACCGGTTCCAACGCGCGCGCTTTGCCCGGTACCCCGTTCGATGAAGTCAACGTGCTGTCCAACGATGGCGCTTTGAACATCGGCGCGGTGCCCAAGAAGCTGGGCCTCATCGGCTCCGGCGTGATCGGTCTGGAAATGGGCTCGGTGTGGAAGCGTCTGGGTTCTGAAGTCACCATCCTCGAAGGTCTGCCAGTGTTTCTGGGTGCCGTGGACGAAGGCGTCGCCAAGGAAGCGCACAAGGCATTCACCAAGCAGGGCCTGAAGATTGAACTGGGCGTGAAGGTTGGCGAAATCAAGAACAACAAGAAGGGCGTGTCGGTGGCTTACACCAACGCCAAGGGCGAAGCCCAGACGCTGGACGTGGACAAGCTCATCATCTCCATCGGCCGCGTGCCCAATACCATCGGCCTGAATGTCGAAGCGGTGGGCTTGGCGCTCGACGAGCGTGGTGCGATTGTGGTGGACGGTGACTGCAAGACCAACCTGCCTGGCGTGTGGGCGGTGGGCGATGTGGTGCGTGGCCCCATGCTGGCGCACAAGGCGGAAGAAGAGGGCGTTGCCGTGGCCGAGCGCATCGCCGGCCAGCACGGTCACGTCAACTTCAACACCATTCCCTGGGTGATTTACACCAGCCCTGAGATCGCATGGGTCGGCCGCACCGAGCAGCAGCTCAAGGCCGACGGCGTGGCGTACAAGGCAGGTCAGTTCCCGTTCCTGGCCAACGGCCGCGCACGTGCACTGGGCGACACCACCGGGTTTGTGAAGTTCCTGGCAGATGCCAAGACGGACGAAATCCTGGGCGTGCACATCGTGGGTCCGCAGGCATCCGAGTTGATCTCTGAAGCCGTGGTGGCCATGGAGTTCAAGGCCAGTGCCGAAGACATTGCACGCATCTGTCACGCGCACCCCAGCTTGAGCGAAGCGACCAAGGAAGCTGCTCTGGCAGTGGACAAGCGCACGCTGAACTTCTGATTTGGTGTCGAATCTGCTTCTAGCCCTCGTGGATATTGCGCAAGCAGCTATTGTATTGATAGCGGTTTAGTAGTATGCGGGCAAGTGTCAAGAAAACCTACGAGGCGGAGCTCAAGGCCAGGGGCTACACCGCGGATCCTGCGCAGCTGAGGGCCGTCGAAGCCCTGGACCGCTGCGCAGGGGAGTGGGCTGCCTACAAGGACAAGCGCTCCAACGCGTTCAAGAAGCTCATCAACCGGCCCGATATTCCCCGTGGTGTTTACATGTACGGGGGGGTTGGCCGGGGCAAGAGCTTCCTGATGGACTGCTTTTTCAATGCGGTACCTTTGAAGCGCAAGACGCGGCTGCACTTTCACGAATTCATGCGTGAAGTGCACCGCGAACTGGCCGACCTGAAGGGGACGGTCAACCCCCTGGATGTGCTGGCCAAGCGCATGTCCCTGCGCTACAAACTGATCTGTTTCGATGAGTTCCATGTCGCCGATATCACCGACGCCATGATCCTGCACCGCCTGCTGGCGGCGCTGTTTGAGAATGGCGTGGGCTTTGTCACCACGTCCAACTTCAAGCCGGACGATTTGTACCCAGGCGGTCTGCACCGCGACCGGATCCTGCCGGCGATTGCCCTGCTGAATGACCGGCTGGAAGTGCTGAACGTGGACAACGGCACGGACTACCGCCAGCGTACGCTGGAAGCCGTGCAGATGTACCACTGCCCATTGGGTCCGCAGGCAGACCAGGCCATGGAGCAGGCGTTCAACGCACTGGCCGAGTCGCATGACGAGGATCCGGTGCTGCACATCGAAGCCCGCGAAATTCGCTCCCTGCGCAAGGCCGGCGGTATTGTCTGGTTTGACTTCAAGACCCTGTGTGGGAGTCCGCGCTCGCAGAATGACTACCTGGAAATCGCTTCGCGGTTCCACACGGTGCTTCTGAGCAATGTTCCGCACATGCCTGTGCGCCTGGCCTCGGAAGCCCGGCGCTTCACCTGGCTGGTGGATGTGCTGTACGACCGCCGGGTCAAGCTGATCATGTCCGCTGCGGTCCCGCCGGAGGAGTTGTACACCGAGGGACCCATGGCCCATGAGTTCCCCCGCACGGTGTCGCGCCTCAACGAGATGCAGTCCAGGGAATTCCTCGCGCTGGAGCACCGCCTTGTGGATACGGGGCTGACATGACCCGGTGGTGGCTCGCACTTGTGTTCCTGCTGGCGGCCGGGCAGTTCCATGCACATGCGCAGCAGGGCACATCGGCAGGGGTATCCGATGAGCAGCGCCGGCTGGATGCCTTGCGCCAGGAGTTGACCCGGCAGTCGCAGGAAGAAGAAAGCGCTTGCCAGCAGCGGTTTGCGGTCAATGACTGTCTCAAGACAGTTCAGGCCCGCTACCGTGCAAAACTCGCAGACATCAAGAAACAGGAAGCCGGCTTGCATGACCGGCAGCGCCAGCAGCGGGCAGAAGAGCAGAGCCAGCGGGCAGAGAAGCGGAGCCGAGCACGAGAGCAGCAACTGCAGGAGCAGTCAGCTACTGCAGACCGGTCATCCAGAGAGGATCGGCCCCAGAAAAATGCTGCAGGTATCGCTACAGCCCCCAAAGTTCCTGCGAGCGCTCCCAGGCCCGCCGCAAGGGAACCCTCCCCACAGGGGCGGGAAGCGCATGCCAGAAAACTGCGCGAAGCCGAAGACCGCCGGGCGGCGCGAGACAAGCGGGTAAAGGAAAAGGCTGCAGGGAAGCAGCCCATCCCTCTGCCAACTGCACCCTAGCGTTTGTCCAACGGTTCGAGCTTGACGATCACCAGCGACAGGTTGTCGCCGCCACCGTGGGAGCGTGTTCTGGCTTTTTCGATCAGGAATTCAGTGGCTTCCCGGGCGGACAGCGTTGACAGCACGGACCCGATTTCATCGGTATTGAAGTAGTGCCAGATGCCGTCACTGCAAGCCATCAGCACATCGCCGGGGCGTAACTGCGCAATGAAGTGGTTGTCCACCGGCGGATCATTGTCGGTGCCC
>Ga0116180_1003811_pt1 | contig 11186 bp, 8 predicted proteins | sample AD_UKC073_MetaG_FD_89804 | JGI IMG/M metagenome (GOLD analysis project Ga0116180, IMG submission 89804) | Active sludge microbial communities of municipal wastewater-treating anaerobic digesters from USA - AD_UKC073_MetaG | ecosystem: Engineered > Bioreactor > Anaerobic > Digestate | place: USA... | reverse complement strand
GGTCCGGCCTGGGGCGGCCTTTCCGCCGCCCAGCGCCAGGTGCTGGCGCCCTTGGCGAAGGATTGGGCCAGCCTGGAGGCTCCGCGCAAGGCGAAGTGGATCGAGGTGGCGAACCGCTTTCCATCCATGCCCGAGGCGGAGCGGCAACGTGTCCAGGAGCGAATGGCCGAATGGGCCCGCATGAGCCCTGCCGAACGGGGCCGGGCGCGGTTGAATTTCCAGGAAGCCAAGCAACTGAGCCCCGAGGAACGCCAGCAGCGCTGGGAGGCCTACCAGGCCCTGCCCGATGACCGCCGCAAGGCCCTTGCCGAGCGCGCCAAACCGGCCGCCGACGGTGCACGCAAGCCGGCCGCAGCAGCGCAGCCGCTGGACGTCGCCGTGCCCAAGCGGACGGCCGAGGCACCGCGGGCTGCCGCCTCCGGTCCACTGGTCAAGCCTGTCGCACCGACCATCGTGCAGGCCAAGCCCGGGGCCACCACCACGCTGATGACGCGGCCGCCCTCGCCGCCTGCGCACCAGCAGCCCGGGCAGCCCAAGATCGCCGCCAAGCCTGATCAGGTCAACCGCAATACCTTGCTGCCGCAGCGCGGCCCGCAGGCCGCGGCCGCGGCGTCGGCCCCTGCCCAGCCGTGACCCGGGCACCCGGCCTGGCCCGCCGCCTGGCGGCCTTCGTCTACGAGGGTGTGCTGCTGTTCGGCGTGGTCATGATCGCCGGTCTCGTCTACTCGGGCCTGACCCAGCAGCGCCATGCCCTGCAGGGCCGCGCCGGCATGATGGTCTTCCTGTTCCTGGTGCTGGGGATCTACTTCAGCTGGTTCTGGTCGCATGGCGGGCAGACGGTGGCCATGAAGGCCTGGCACGTGCGCCTGCTGGGTGCCGACGGCCAGCCGGTCTCGCGCCTGCGTGCGGCCATGCGCTACCTGCTGAGCTGGCTGTGGTTCCTCCCCGCCACCGCCGCCATCTACAGCGCCGGGCTGCACGGCAAGGGCGAGATCAGCGTCGCGCTGCTGGCCGGCGTGCTGGCCTATGCCGCGCTGGCCTGGCTGCGGCCTGACCGCCAGTTCTGGCATGACGTGGTCTGCGGCACGCGGCTGGTCGATTGCAAGCCCGCGCCGAGGCCAAAGGCAGAATCCGCGGCATGAACAATCCGCACAAGATGCGCACCGGCATCGACCGCGTGTGGCACGCCTTCGGCTACTCGATGCAGGGGCTGAGCGCGGCCCTGCGTTTCGAGAGCGCGTTCCGGCAGGAGGCCGCCATTGCCGTCGTGATGCTGCCTGCCGCGTTCTGGCTGGGCCGCAACTGGATCGAGGTCGCCCTGCTCACCGGCTCGGTGCTGCTGGTGATGATCGTGGAGTTGCTCAATTCGGCGATCGAGGCGGTGGTCGACCGGGTATCGCTGGACCTGCACGAACTGGCCAAGCGCGCGAAGGACTACGGCAGCGCGGCCGTGCTGCTGGCCCTGTTGTGGTGCGGCGGCGTGTGGTGCAGCGTGATCGTGCAGCGGTGGTGGGCATGACCACCTCACCATTGACGGTCGCGGTCTACTGCGGCTCGCGCAACGGCGTCCGGCCAGCCTACCGGGCACTGGCACAGGCGCTGGGCAGCGAGATCGGCAAGCGCGGCTGGCAACTGGTCTACGGCGGCGGGCGCGCCGGCCTGATGGGCGCGGTGGCCGATGCCACACTGGCTGCCGGCGGCCGGGTGGTCGGCGTGATCCCTGAATCGCTGATGAACCTGGAGGTCGGCCACGCGGGCCTGAGCGAGCTGCACGTGGTGCAGACCATGCACCAGCGCAAGCAGCTGATGGCCGAGCGCAGCCATGCCTTCATCGCCCTGCCGGGTGGCATCGGCACCTTCGAGGAACTGTTCGAGGCCTGGACCTGGCGCCACCTGAACTACCACGACCGGCCGATCGGCCTGCTCGACACCGAGGGCTACTGGGCGCCGATGCTGCAGTTCCTGCGCCATTCGGTGGCCGAAGGCTTCATGGGCGATGACCAGATGGCGATGCTGCACAGCGACGACGACGCGGCGCGCCTGCTCGACACTCTGTTCGCCCAGGCCGGCGATCCGGCGGACGACAACTTCAGCCGGATCTGAACCGACCGGCACAAACACGACGGGGCAGGCCTCTCGACCTGCCCCGTTCGTGCTTCTGGCTGGACGGTGTGCTCAGACCGCCGATTCGTCGGTCTCGCCGGTGCGGATGCGCACCACCTGCTCGACCGCGGTGACGAAGATCTTGCCGTCGCCGATCTTGCCGGTCTTGGCAGCCTTGACGATGGCCTCCAGGCAGCGGTCGACATCGCTGTCCTTGACCACCACCTCCACCTTGACCTTGGGCAGGAAGTCAACCACGTACTCGGCGCCGCGGTACAGCTCGGTGTGGCCCTTCTGGCGGCCGAAACCCTTCACCTCGGTGACGGTCAGGCCGGACACGCCCACGTCGGCCAGTGATTCACGCACCTCCTCCAGCTTGAAGGGCTTGATGATGGCGGTGATCTGTTTCATGCGCGGCTCCGGCAGGCTTCAAGGGACATTCAGGGAAAGGGCTTGCGTCGACTGTAAATCAAGCCCGCTCAGGCGCGGAACTTCGACGTGATCGGGTAGCGCCAGTCGCGGCCGAAGGCGCGGTGCGTGATGCGGATGCCCACCGGCGCCTGGCGGCGCTTGTACTCGTTGATCTTGATCAGCCGCGTCACCCGCTCCACGTCGGCGCGCTCGAAGCCGGCGGCGACGATCTGCTCGATGGACTGGTCCTCCTCCATGTAGCGCGCCAGGATCGCGTCCAGCACGTCATAGGGCGGCAGGCTGTCCTGGTCGGTCTGGTCGGGGCGCAGTTCGGCCGAGGGCGGGCGGGTGATGATGCGCTCGGGGATCACAGGGCCGGTGCTGCCGTCGGCGCGCCGCGTGGGCTGGCGGTTCTTCCAGTCGCACAGCCGGTAGACCAGGGTCTTGGCCACGTCCTTGATCACCGCGAAGCCGCCGGCCATGTCGCCATACAGCGTGCAGTAGCCGGTGGCCATCTCGCTCTTGTTGCCGGTGGTCAGCACGATGGACCCGAACTTGTTCGACAGCGCCATCAGCAGCGTGCCGCGGATGCGCGCCTGGATGTTCTCCTCGGTCGCGTCTTCGGGCAGGCCGGCAAATTCGGCCGCCAGCGCGCCCTTGAAGGCCTCGAACATCGGCAGGATCGAGATCTCGTCGTAGCGCACGCCCACACGCTCGGCCATGTCGCGGGCGTCGATCCACGAGATGCTGGCGGTGTAGGGGCTGGGCATCATCACGCAGCGCACGCGGTCGGCGCCCAGGGCGTCGACGGCCACCGCCAGCACCAGGGCCGAATCGACGCCGCCGGAGAGGCCGATGATCGCGCCCGGGAAGCCGTTCTTGCCGATGTAGTCGCGCACGCCGGTGACCAGGGCCGCCCAGGCCTGGGCTTCCAGTTCGGGCACCGGTTGCACCTCGCCGGCCAGCGTGCCGTCGGCTTGCCAGTCGACCCAGACCAGGTGCTCGTCGAAGCAGGCGCCGCGCGCGGCCACCCGGCCCTGCGCATCCAGCGCGAACGATGCGCCGTCGAACACCACCTCGTCCTGTCCGCCCACCAGGTGGGCGTACAGCAGCGGCAGGCCGGTGGCCTGCACCCGCTGCACCATGCGCGCCTCGCGCTCGCCGCTCTTGTCGAGGTGAAAAGGCGAGGCATTGACCACGCACAGCATCTCCGCACCCGCAGCCTTGGCGATGGCGGCCGGCTCGTCGAACCAGGCGTCCTCGCAGACCAGCAGGCCGAAGCGGCGGCCGCCGGCCTCGAACACCACGGCGCCCTGGCCGGCGTCACGGCCGGAGAAGAAATAGCGCCGCTCGTCGAAGACCTGGTAGTTGGGCAACTCGCGCTTGCAGTAGGTGGCGGTCACCCGGCCGCCGGCCAGGACGGACGCCGCATTGAAGCGCTGCACCACCGCGTGCGAACGGCTGCGCTGGTCGGCCTGGCCGTCAAACTGGTGCGGATGGCCGACCACCACGGTCAGGCCGTCCAAGGGCGCCAGCGCCGCAGCCAGCGCTGCCAGCTCGGCCGCGCAGGCCTGCATGAAGGCCGGGCGCAGCAGCAGGTCCTCGGGCGGATAGCCGGTCAGCGCCAGTTCGGGCGCCACCAGCAGGGCCGCACCGCCGGCATGGGCAACGCGTGCGCAGTCCACAATGCGGCGCGCATTGCCGGCGAGATCACCGACGGTGGCATTGAACTGGGCCAGCGCGATCCGGACCGTCGGGACCTCAGGAATGGGAGTGGACATTTGGTGGGCGATCAGACCGGCCCGGAGGCCATGACGAACGATGTTATCCGGGTCCACCAAGACCCCTGCGCACTCGACGGCGCCGCCTGGAACGCCCTGCTCGACCGCCAGAGCCGGCCGACACCGTTCATGCGCTGGGAATACCTGGCCGCGCTGCATGCCTCCGGCAGCGCCATCGCCCGCACCGGCTGGTCGCCGCGCTTCGTCACGGTCGAGCGTGCGGGTCAGTTGGTGGCCGCCGCGCCGGCCTACCTGAAGAGCCACTCGTACGGCGAATACGTCTTCGACTGGGCCTGGGCCGACGCCTACGAGCGCCACGGCCTGCGCTACTACCCCAAGCTGCTGGTGGCCGTGCCCTTCACGCCGGTGCCGGGCAGCAGGCTGCTGGCAGTGGACGATGCCGCCCGGGCGCGCCTGCTGGACGGCCTGCAGCAGGTGGCCGATGACGACCAGGTTTCGTCGCTGCACCTGCTGTTTCACACCACTGCCGAAGCCGCCGCAACGGCCAGGCGCGGCTGGCTGGCGCGCCAGGGCGTGCAGTTCCACTGGACCCGCGATGAGGCCGCACCGGCGGCCGACTTCACGGCCTTCCTGGCCAGTCTGCAGCGCGACAAGCGCAAGAAGATCCAGCAGGAGCGGCGCCGCGTGGCCGAGGCGGGTGTCAGCTTCACCGTGCACGAGGGCGCCGCGATCGACGCCGACCTGTGGGCCTTCTTCCACCGCTGCTACGTCGGCACCTACCGGGCGCATGGCTCCACGCCGTATCTCACCGCGGCCTTCTTCCGTGCGATGGCCACGACGATGCCGCAGCACTGGCTGATGTTTGTGGCCCGCCGTGAAGGCGCGCCGGTCGGTGCGTCGCTGGTGGCGATCGACCGCGACCGCGGCGCGGCCTGGGGCCGCTACTGGGGCGCCACCGAGTTCATCCCCTGCCTGCACTTCGAGGCCTGCTACTACCAGCCGCTGCAGTGGTGCATGGCCAACGGCTTCCAGCGCTTCGAGGGCGGTGCGCAGGGCGAGCACAAGATGGCGCGCGGCCTGCTGCCAACGGGCACGCAGTCGGCGCACTGGCTGGCGCACCCGCAGTTCTCGGCCGCGGTGGCTGATTTCCTGCAGCGCGAAGGCCACGGCATCGCCGCCTATGTGGACGAGTTGCGGGAGCACAGCCCGTTCAAGCCGGGCGCTTGACACAACGCAAGCCAAGGGCCTGGGAAAACCCTGTACGCGGCGCGGCCTTCCCCTATGCTGCAGTCAGTTTCACGAAGGCTGCGGCCCGCCTCCCACGCCCATGGACAAGCACTACCTGACCCCGCTGTTCTCGCCCGCGTCAATCGTCGTCTTTGCCGGCGGCCCGGATCAGGCTGACAGCCAGACCGGCCTGGCCCGCGCCCTGCTGACCAACCTGCGCGATGGCGGCTTCGCCGGCAGCATCACGCACCTGGACATCCACATGACCGGCACGCTGGCCGATTTGGCGCAGTCGCGGGCCGACCTGGCGCTGATCGCCCTGCCTGCCGACCAGGTGGCTGCGGCGCTGGAGGTCACCGGCCGCATCCGCTGCCGCGCCGCCCTGGTGCTGTCCTCGGGCCTGGGAGCGGCGCCCTGCGCCGAGCTGCTGGCCATCGCCAAGCGCCACGGCGTGCACTTGCTGGGGCCCAACAGCCTGGGCTTCCAGCGGCCGCAGCTCAAGCTCAACGCCAGCGCCATCGGCGCGATGGCGGCACCCGGGCCGCTGGCCCTGGTGTCGCAGTCGGGCGCGCTGACATCGTCCATCCTGGATTGGGCGCAGCACAACAACGTGGGCTTCTCGGCCGTGGTCTCGCTGGGCCCGAACACCGCCGTCGACCTGCCGCAGGCCCTGGACTTCCTGGCCAACGACGCCGCCACCAAGTCGATCCTGGTCTACATGGAAGGCATCCGCAACGCCCGCCGCTTCATGAGCGCGCTGCGCGCCGCGGCGTATGCCAAGCCGGTGGTGGTGATGAAGGCCGGCCGCAAGCCGGCGGGCAGCACCGCGGCGCTGACACACTCGGCGGCCATCGTGGGCAGCGACGATGTGTTCGAGGCTGCGCTGCGGCGTGCCGGCGCGGTGCGGGTGCGCATGTTCACGCAGCTGTTCTCGGCGGCGAAATGCCTGGCCTCGCGCTACCGGCCGGTGGGCAAGCGCCTGGCGGTGGTCACCAACGGCGGCGGCCCCGGCGTGCTGGCCGCCGACTGGGCCAACGAGATCGGCCTGGAAGTGGCCGCGCCCGGCGAGGCCAGCCGCGCCACGCTGGCGCCGCTGTTGCCGGCGGGCACCCCGCTGCAGACGGTGATCGACCTGGGCGAGGACGCCCAGCCCGTGCACTACGCCGCCACGCTGAAGGCGCTGGGCCAGGACCCGGCGGTGGACGGCATGCTGGCGATCTATTCGCCCAAGCCCGACGGCGACCCGGCGGCGGTGGCCCGGGGCGTGGCCGAGGTGTTCCGCCTGACGGCCAAGCCGGTGCTGGCCTGCTGGATGGGCGATGCCCGTGTGAAGGAGGCCCGCGAGGTCCTCAACGGCGTGGCGATCCCGAGCTTTCGCACGCCCGAGGCGGCGGTCGATGCCTTCGGCAACATCGCCAGCTTCTACCAGAACCAGCAGTTGCTGCAGCAGACGCCGCCGCCCGATTCCAGCCTGGCCAAGCCCGACATCGAGGGCGCGCGCCTGCTGATCGAGGGCGTGCTGGCCGAGCGCCGCAAGGTGCTGACCGAGATGGAGAGCAAGGCCCTGCTGGCGGCCTTCCACATCCCGGTGACGCGCACCATGCTGGCGCGCAACGCCAACGAGGCGATGCTGATCGCCGCCCAGCTGGGCTATCCGGTGGCGTTGAAGATCGATTCGCCCGACATCAGCCACAAGAGCGACGTGCAGGGCGTGGCGCTGAACGTGACCAGCGCCACCCAGGTGCGCGACGTCTACAACGACATGCTGGCGGCGGTGAAGCGCGCCCAGCCGCAGGCGCGCATCAACGGCGTGACCATCCAGCCGATGAGCGGCCTGCGCCACGGCCGCGAGATCTACATCGGCCTGACCACCGACGACCCCTTCGGCCCGGTGATCACCTTCGGCGCCGGCGGCACGATGATCGAGCTGATCGCCGACCGGGCCATGGAACTGCCGCCGCTGAACCAGTTCCTGGCGCGGCGGCTGATCGAGCGCAGCCGCGTGTCCGAGATGCTGGGCGCCTGGCGCGGCACGCCGGCGGCCGACATGGAGGTGGTCGAGCAGATCCTGCTGCGGGTGTCCGAGATGGTCTGCGAGCTGCCCCAGCTGCGCGAGATGGACATCAACCCCATCATCGTCGACGAAACCGGCGCGGTGGCGGTGGATGCGCGGGTGGTGATCGAGCATGCGCCGCCCACCCACCACGGCAGCGGCGACTACAACCACCTGGCGATCCTGCCCTACCCCAGTGCCTACGAGCGCGAGTGGCCGATGAAGGGCGGCGGGCTCTACACCATCCGCCCGATCCAGCCGGACGACGCCGACATGCTGCAGACCTTCGTGCGCGGGCTGTCGCAGGAGAGCCGCTACTTCCGCTTCGCCAGCGCCATGCCCGAGCTGCCGCCGCGCATGCTGGCGCGCTACACGCTGATCGACTACGACCGCGAGATGGCCCTGGTGGCCGTGCACCGCACCCGCACCGCGGGCGACGACGGCGCCTTCACCGAGACCGAGCAGATCATCGGCGTGTCGCGCTACATCACCAACCCCGACCAGACCAGCTGCGAGTTCAGCCTGGTCGTCAGCGACGACTTCAAGGGCCAGGGCCTGGGTTCGCGGCTGATGCTGTCGATCATGGAGTTCGCCCGCGCCAAGGGCCTGGCCGAGATCGACGGCCTGGTGCTGGCCAACAACCCCAACATGCTGCGGCTGATGACCGGCCTGGGCTACACCGTGCAGGCCTTCCCGGAGGACCCGGACTTCAAGCTGGTCTCGAAGGCACTTTGAACCCCTGAAACGACGACGCCCCGCCGGGAGGAGGGGCGTGCGGCGCATCGCGGGGCGCCAGGCGCCCCGCTCACTCAGGCCTTCTTGTGCTCGGCGTCGTAGTTGGCGATGCCGTCGGTGATTTCCTTGTGCGCGCCTTCGGGGCCGGTCCAGCCGGTCACCTTGACCCACTTGCCGGGCTCCAGGTCCTTGTAGTGCTCGAAGAAGTGCTGGATGGTCTTCAGCCGCAGCGGGTTCAGGTCCTCGGGCTTCTTCCACTGGCTGTAGATCGACAGCACCTTGTCGATGGGCACGGCCAGCAGCTTGTTGTCGGCGCCGGCCTCGTCTTCCATCTGCATCATGCCCAGGGCGCGGCAGGTCACGACCACGCCGGGGATCAGCGGCACCGGCGTGATCACCAGCACGTCCACCGGATCGCCGTCACCGGACAACGTGTTCGGGATGTAGCCGTAGTTGCACGGGTAGTGCATCGCGGTGCTCATGAAGCGGTCGACGAACAGCGCGCCGGACTCGTGGTCGACCTCGTACTTGATCGGGTCGGCGTTCATCGGGATCTCGATGATCACGTTGAATTCCTGGGGCGCCTTGGCGCCGGGGGTCACGTTGTGCAGGCTCATGGAGGGCTCGGGTGAATGGAGGGCACGAAACAAGGGTTGACCCGCATTCTACGAAGCCCTTCTTGCCAAGCCCTGACGTTGCGCTGTCCCGCTTGACACGCGTCGCCCGGGGGACACCGGTGGAAAACACCGTCGTCGCCCCCGCGATGCGCGCTTACATTGCCACGGCGACCCGTGCCAGCTCCTGCACACAGGGCAGCCGGCGACAACACCCACCGGGCGCGTTCGTTCACAGGGCTTGACCGAGGAAGGAGATCTCTTGATTTCGACCAACATGGCGCTCTACATCGCGCTGGCCTGCGGCATCGCTGCCGTGGTTTACGGGTTCGTCCAGCGCAGCTGGATCTTGTCGCAGGACGCGGGCAATGCCCGCATGCAGGAAATCGCCGGCGCCATCCAGCAGGGTGCGGCCGCGTACCTGGCGCGTCAGTACAAGACCATCGGCATCGTCGGCGTGGTGCTGGCCGTGCTGATCTTCTTCTTCCTCGGCAGCACCACCGCCGTGGGCTTCGTCATCGGCGCCGTGCTCTCCGGCGCCTGCGGCTTCATCGGCATGAACGTGTCGGTCAAGGCCAACGTGCGCACCACGCAGGCGGCCACCAAGGGCATCGGCCCGGCGCTGGACGTCGCCTTCAAGGGCGGCGCCATCACCGGCATGCTGGTGGTGGGCCTGGGCCTGCTGGGCGTGGGCCTGTTCTTCATGGTCCTGACCAAGGGCGGCACCGCCGACTCGGCGACGCTCAAGCCCCTGCTGGGCCTGGCCTTCGGCTCCAGCCTGATCTCGATCTTCGCGCGCCTGGGCGGCGGCATCTTCACCAAGGGCGCCGACGTGGGCGCCGACCTGGTGGGCAAGGTCGAGGCCGGCATCCCCGAGGACGACCCGCGCAACCCCGCGGTGATCGCCGACAACGTGGGCGACAACGTCGGCGACTGCGCCGGCATGGCCGCCGACCTGTTCGAGACCTACGCGGTGACGCTGATCGCCACCATGGCCCTGGGCGCGCTGATGGTCAGCGCCGCCGGCAGCATGGCCGCTGCGGTCTACCCGCTGCTGCTGGGCGGCGTGTCGATCATCGCGTCGATCATCGGCTGCGGCTTCGTCAAGGCCAGCCCCGGCATGAAGAACGTGATGCCGGCGCTGTACAAGGGCCTGATCATCTCGGGCGTGATCTCGCTGGTGGCCTTCTACGGCGTCACCGTCGCCCTGTTCCCCAACGGCCTGGAACTGGCCGCCGGCGGCAAGGTCTCGGCGATGGCGCTGTTCGGCACCTGCTTCGTCGGCCTGGCGCTGACGGCCGGCATGGTCTGGATCACCGAGTACTACACCGGCACCCAGTACCACCCGGTGCAGCACGTGGCACAGGCCAGCACCACCGGCCACGGCACCAACGTCATCGCCGGCCTGGGCGTGTCCATGAAGTCCACCGCCTGGCCGGTGGTCATGGTCTGCGTGGCCATCATCGCGGCCCATGCGCTGGCCGGCCTGTACGGCATCGCCATCGGCGCGACGGCGATGCTGAGCATGGCCGGCATCGTGGTGGCGCTGGACGCCTACGGCCCCATCACCGACAACGGCGGCGGCATCGCCGAGATGGCCGAGCTGCCCGACAGCGTGCGCGACGTGACCGACCCGCTGGACGCCGTGGGCAACACCACCAAGGCGGTGACCAAGGGCTACGCCATCGGCTCGGCCGGCCTGGCCGCGCTGGTGCTGTTCGCCGACTACACGCATGCGCTGGAAGCGCGCGGCATGCACGTCACCTTCGACCTGTCGAACCACATGGTGATCGTGGGCCTGTTCATTGGCGGCCTGATCCCCTACCTGTTCGGCGCGATGGCGATGGAAGCCGTCGGCCGCGCCGCCGGCAGCGTGGTGGTCGAGGTGCGGCGCCAGTTCCAGGGCGGCGAGATCATGGCCGGCAGGAAGAAGCCGGACTACAGCGCCGCGGTCGACATGCTGACCACCGCCGCCATCAAGGAAATGATCGTGCCGTCCCTGCTTCCGGTGGTGGTGCCGATCGTCGTCGGCATGCTGCTCGGCCCCGCGGCGCTGGGCGGCCTGCTGATGGGCACCATCGTCACGGGCCTGTTCGTCGGCATCAGCATGTGCACCGGCGGCGGCGCCTGGGACAACGCCAAGAAGCTGATCGAGGAAGGCTTCACCGACGCCGCCGGCGTGCTGCACAAGAAGGGCGGCGACGCCCACAAGGCGGCGGTCACCGGCGACACCGTGGGCGACCCGTACAAGGACACCGCCGGCCCGGCCGTCAACCCGCTGATCAAGATCATCAACATCGT
>Ga0116180_1003807_pt1 | contig 11199 bp, 10 predicted proteins | sample AD_UKC073_MetaG_FD_89804 | JGI IMG/M metagenome (GOLD analysis project Ga0116180, IMG submission 89804) | Active sludge microbial communities of municipal wastewater-treating anaerobic digesters from USA - AD_UKC073_MetaG | ecosystem: Engineered > Bioreactor > Anaerobic > Digestate | place: USA... | reverse complement strand
CAGCCCCGGGCCCGTACAAAAAACAATAGAAATATCGCGCTGTAGGCAATCGGTTGCGACGGCATAAAAGCCTTTATCCCACCGGCAATGACGGTGGTGCTGCACGCTACAGCTGGCTGCAGCAACCGGCCTGTTCAGGCCGGTCATGACCGGCCCCTACAACTGTAACCGTTACTATAACCTTTTATAGCAATTTACATCTAACTCAAAGAAGCAACATAAAGGGCTGTCATTCTGGGACAGCCCCATATATTAATCCCCGGTTGTTATACTGGGCGGGCATGGAAGCCCGCCCCTACAATTATTCCTGCTTTGTTTTCTCGAGGTAGTAGCGCAGCGCCCGCGGGGTAATTTTGAGCAGCTCCGCCGCCTTGACCTGGTTCCCGTATGTAGTCTCCAGGGCCTGCTCAATGACCCGCCCGGCCGCTATCTCCCTCCAAGATTTCAGATCTTCCTGGAAAGCGGCAAAATCAAACCCTTCCTTCAGGTCAACACCTGCCGTGAGCAGCTCTTCGAATTGCTCCAGTAAACGGCAAAGCTTCTCTCTCTGCGGGTGAGCCCGGAAAAAGATTGTTTCTTCGGCAGCGGCGCTCTCCGCCGGGGGATCTCCCGGCGGCATCTCTGTCTCATTCTTCACGCCGCCCGTTCTGATCCGCGGCGGGAGCTCATCGGGTCCGATCAATTGTCCCTTGCTCATAAGAACGGCCTGGGCCACGGTGTTGGCCAGCTCCCGGATATTGCCCGGCCAGCTGTGCTGCTGCAATATCTCCATGGCCTCATTGGAAAATTTCTTGGGGGGCATCCCTCTCTCCACGGTCTCTTTCTCCAGAAAATAATTGACATAAATCGGTATATCCTCGGCCCTCTCGCGCAGCGGCGGAATATACAGGGAGGCCACGTCGAGCCTGTAAAAAAGGTCTTCCCGGAACCTGTCCTCTTCCACCCGGGCGGCCAGATCGGCGTTCGTCGCCGCAATGACGCGCACATCCACCTTGCAGAGCTCTTCGCCTCCCACCCGTAAAAACTCGCCCGTCTCCAGGACGCGGAGCAGCTTGATCTGGATGGCGGGGCTGGCCGAATCGATCTCGTCAAGAAAGAGCGTCCCCTTGTGGGCCATTTCAAAGATGCCCTTTTTCTTGCTGGTGGCTCCGGTAAAGGAGCCTTTCTCATGGCCGAAGAGTTCGCTTTCCAGCAGCGTCTCGGTAAAGGCTCCGCAGTTGAAGGCCAGGAATGGGCGCTCGCTGCGGTGGCTGACGGAATGAATGTAGCGGGCCAGGACCTCTTTCCCCGTCCCCGTCTCCCCCTGGATCAAAACTGTAATATTTTTTTTCGCTATTTTCTGGGCGGCGGCAACCAGGTTAAGCATTTTTTTATTTTTGCCGACCACGAATCCGAGATCCTTGTGAGAAATCGATAACCTCTCCAGCTCGGCGCGCACATCAAGGGCCCTTTCAATCAGTCTCTCCATCTCCTCGATATCGCCGAAGGGCTTCTCTACGTAATCGAAGGCGCCGGACTGGATCGCCTCCACCGCCGACTTTACCGTGGAGTAGCCGGTGATGATGATCACTTCGCAGGCCGGCTGCACTTTCTTGATCTCGCGCAGAATCTCCAGGCCGTTAAGATCGGGAAGTTTCAGGTCGACCAGGGCCACATTGAAGCGGTGCTGTTTAAGCAGGTCCAGCGCCTGGCGCCCGCTGTTTGCCGGTGTAACCCGGTAGCCTTTTTTCTGCAGCAGGTAGGAGAAAAAATTGCAGACCTCCTGCTCATCATCCACGACCAGAAAGTGCGGTACAGCTGTCACCCGATCAACCTCCCTCTTCCCGCGGCGGCTCGCCGGCGGCCGCCGCCTCTTTTTTCTCATTGTTGTTATCGTTGTTGTAGGCCTTGTCCAGGGGCAGGATCAGGCTGAAGGTGCTTCCCTTCCCGGCGGCGCTGTCCACGTCTATAACCCCCCCGTGAGATTGGGCAATTCCCAGGCTGACCGAGAGTCCCAGCCCCGTTCCCCGGCCAACCCGCTTGGTAGTAAAGAAGGGATTGAACACATGCGGCAGATCTTCATCATCGATCCCGCTTCCGTTATCTCTTACATGCACCGCCACAACCTTGCCCGAAGAGCAGGTTTCGATGACAATTTTCCCCTTCTCCCCGTTACCCTCGAGCAGCGCCTTGCTTTCGATGGCATCCTTGGCATTGAGCAGCAGGTTGATGATGACCTGTTCCAGACCCTGCTCGTTGCACAGCAGCAGCGGCAGCTCCGGCGCCAGTTTTACCACCAGATCGATGTTGCTTTTCTCGATCTGGTACGATAGCAGGCTCAGGGCGCTCTCCACGACCTTGTTCAAATTGATCTCTTCAAAAGTGTATTCTTCCTGGCGGGAAAAAGTAAGCAGGTTCTGGATAATCCGCTGGCAGCGCATGCCGCTGTTCCTGATATCCTTGATCAGCTGGTAGTGGGGGTTTGAAGGATCAGTCTCCCGGAGCAGCAGCTGCGAATTTCCCACTATGGCCGTAAGCGGGCTGTTCAGCTCGTGGGCCACTCCCGCGGACATCTCCCCCATGGAGACAAACTTGATTGAATCGACAAAGCGGGTTACATCCTTGGCGTAATAGGTCACGCCGTAAGGCTCGTTATCCCCGGTATAAGCCGGGTAGGCGAAAATGTCGAGGACCCGGTTATAGCGTGTCCGCGACTGCAGGTAAGCCGTCTTCTGGGTACGGAAGACCTGGTCGGCCAGGCAGGGGTTGCACTTTGATTCGCGCCCGTAAAAAAGACGGTAGCATTTCTGGCCCAGAATGTCCTCTTCGGACATGGTAAAAAAGTCCATCACCGCCTGGTTCACCCTTTGGACCCGGCAATCACGGTTGATAAAAACAAGCAGGTCGGTCACTGCAGAAAAGGTGATCTCCCACTCCCGCTTGTGCTGCCAGACCTCGTTGTAAAGGCGGGCATTCTCCAGGCCCACCGCCAGCTGGTCGGCAACCTGCTCCAGGAAAAGAAGGTCGCTCTGGTCAAATCCCTGATCGCAGATCACCTCCAGCACCCCGATGACCTTTTCTTTAACCAAAAGCGGGATCAGGACCATGGCGGGAAGCCCTTCGCCGGCATCACCCGGCGTCTCCGTCTCCCGGTGATCGACGAGGATCGTTTTTTTCTCGCTGAGGACCTGCCAGAAGGATTCAGTAGCCTTCTCCCCCTTTTGCGCCTCCGCCTCTCCGCTCTCCTTATCCCTGTCCGCGGCGCCGCTTTCGTGGTTGGTTACAAAAACAGTGCGGTTTACAAGGGTTCCCTTGTCAATAACATAAAGGCTGAGCGTATCAAACGAAACCACCGCCTGCATCTTGGGGATTACGCTCTCAATGATCTCCTGGAAGGACATCTCAATGCCGATCCCCTTGGCCAGCTGGTTGATGATCTCGAGCTGGATGTTCCGCCGCGTGGTTTCGTAGATCTTCTTTTTCAGCTCCACGTAATATGATTTTTTAGAGCTGTGAATCCCCGTCAGCTTCTCAATCAGCGCTTTTTTGTTTTTTATAACCATACCGCTCACCCTTGTTTGCGCTAAAGTGCCGAGCGAAAAATTTCAATGATATCGGTGACATCGGCATCCCGCGGGTTGGTGATGAAACAGGCATCCTTGATCGCGTTTTCGCTTAACTCGGGCAGCACATCTTCGGGCAGCCCCAGCTCGGCCAGGCCCGAAGGGATGCCCACGTCCTGGGCCAGTTCCCAGACCATGGCTATGGCTTTCTCCGCGGCCTCACGGGGGGTCATATGCTCCACCCGCGCCCCCATGGTCGCGGCAATGCGCACATACTTGTCGATGGAGGCAAGCATATTGAAGCGCATTACATGCGGCAGGATAATGGCGCTAATCTCGCCGATGGGCAGATCCAGCAGCCCCCCCACCTGGTGGGTCATGGCATGAGCCAGCCCGAGAACGGCATTGGAGAAAGCAATTCCGGCATGCAGGCTCGCCTTGCCCATGGCCTCCTTGGCCCCTTCATCGACCTGGCTGGCCACAGAGGCGCGCAGGTTGCGCGAGATGAGCTCGATGGCATGCAGCGCATGTATATCGGTCATATCGGTCGCCGCCAGGGAGAGATAGGCTTCTATGGCATGGCTCAGCGCCTCCATGCCCGTCTGGGCGGTGACCCGGCTGTCAATGGTGGAGAGGATCAGCGGGTCGGTGATGGAAATATCGGGCACCAGCGATTTTGAGATAATGGTCATCTTTATCTTGCGCTCGCTATCGGCTATAATTGAAAACTGGGACACCTCGGAACCCGAACCGGAAGTGGAAGGGACCACAATTAGCGGCGGCAAGGGATTTTTAATGAGGTCAATCCCTTCATAATCCTGGATTCTCCCCTTGTTCGTGGAGAGGGTCGCCACCGCCTTGGCGGCATCGATGGTGCTGCCGCCGCCGATAGCCAGCACCGCGTCGCAGCCATACTCCGCGTAAAGCCGGGCTCCCTCTTCCACTTCGTAGTCGCGCGGGTTGGCGGAAAAACCGGACCAGATCTGGTAATCCAGCTCCGCCTCTTCCAGGAAAGGCAGCGCTTTCTCAACCCACCGGTGCCGGATGACCCCCCTGTCAGCAACGAGAAAAACCCTGGACGAGCCCAGGCGGCTGCAACATTCGCCCACCTGGTTCAAAGCACCCTTGCCGAAAATTATTTCCGGGGCCATAAATTTGCTGATATACATTACTATTCCATTCCTTCGCTATTATTAGGCAAGAAGGAATTAAGTAAATCTAAAATTAAATCTATAATGTTTTAATGTTTCTACGAAGATGGGCAAAAATCCTTTTTTCTCTCATTTCCCCCAAAAGGAAAGCCCCGGCACATCGCCGGGGCTGTGTTGATAGAATGTTCCGGAGACTGTTCGCTTAACGCATAACCTGCAACTAAGCCCTGCCCTTGACGGAAACACTCTTGGCGGCAGCAGGTTTCAGGTATGCACCCCAGTAAACGGTAGCTACGAAAATCACGCCGCCGATAAGGTTGCCGATGGTAACCGGGATCAGGTTGTTCAGGAAAAATCCCTTCATGGTCAGGCCTTCAATAACCGCAGGATTAAGCAGCTCCTGCAGGGCAGCCTGATTTTTCAGGGCCAGGCCCATGGGAATGAAGTACATGTTGGCGATACTGTGCTCAAAGCCGGCGGCAACAAATGCGGCAATGGGAATCATGATCGCCAGGATTTTGCCAATGACATCGCGGCCGGCATTGGAGAGCCAGACCGCCAGGCAAACCAGCCAGTTGCAGAAGATGCCGCGGAAAAGCGCTTCCGCCCATGGCAGAGAAGCCTTTGATGCCGCAATATTCACCGCCCGGGCGCCGATGGCGCCGCCGTTGGCTTTCCAGATACCGGAGTAGTAGAAGAGGAAGACTACCAACAGGGATCCCACAAAATTAAAGAGATAAACCCAAAACCAGTTGGTTAGAACCTGCTTGCCCGTTACCTTCTTCTCGAGATAACCGGTGAAAATAAGGTTGTTGCCGGTAAAGAGCTCCGCTCCGGCAAGTATAACCAGGATCAGGCCTATGGAGAAGGAAATCCCCCCAACCAGCCGGGTGAGCCCATCGCCGATAAATGCGGCCAGGTCATTGGTAATAATGGTAAACATGATCGCACCGAGAGCGATATAGGCGCCTGCCAGAATGGCCAGCCACGCCAGTGAAGGCATGCCCGTATTGGCCTTTTTTTCAGCCACGCCGACCATGGTCTTGGCCAGCTCCGGGGGAGGGCTGCAGGAGACAACCGGTGTAACCGGGGGATTCGGCGCCGGAGCCGGGGAAGGAGCGCTTGAATTGATGTTCAGCTCCACGCCCCCGGGGCATTCCTTCCGCATTTCGGCGGTGCAGCCGATCTTCTTTAGAAAATCAGGATTTACCGGCTGGTTGAACGCAGCCAATTCACAGTATAAAACAGAACCATTGCCTGTGCTGTACGTCTTTAAAAACTGGCACTTGTCAGCCATTGTTTGACCTCCTTTTACTGCATTAATTGCTGTGTTTTCTCTGTTTTTTGCTTAGTCTCCGAAATCTGCAAGCTGGATCCCCGGTATCCTCATCTCCTTTTCACCGTTCTCGCTTTTTGCGGGCAGCTCCGCAAACTGCTCCACAAGATTTGATTATTCGCTGAGAAGCCCGTAAATTCCTTTTTTCACAAGCGCCAAAAAATTAAAAAAAGGCTCCGCATTGTTTACGGAGCCGCATTACCATGTTGAGTGCCCTAAATAAGGTTACAGTTCAGAAGCAGCTTTTTGCTCTTGCGTAGCAGCTTTTTTTCCTTCAAGGATATCGGGAACCAGCCCGTAGCCCAGGTTGCTCTCCATAATTTTTTTACAGGTGGCTCTCTGGGCGATGGTGCAGCCGCACTGTTTCGCCTCTTCTTTACTCAGCTGCTTCGCAAAAGCGCCGGCGCTGCAAAACATAACCCAGCCGTTTAAACCCTGGTATTCTTTCCAGTGCAGGCATTGAACCAATTTTTCCATTGCATGTCACTCCCTTCCGGCTCAGTTCCCCCTGCAGGCAAACATTTAACATGCATCTACATCTTACCGTTGGCCGCTAAATCCTTTTTCGGAAGCGCGGGACGCAGGTAAGCTCCCCAGTAAATTGCGCCTACAAACCCGGCCCCGCCGATAATATTGCCGATAGTCACGGGAATAAGGTTATTCAGGAAAAACGCTTTCCAGGTCAAGCCCTGGACAACAGCGGGGTCAAGCAAGCCCTGGAGGGCTCCATGCCCGGCCAGCGACAGGCCCATGGGAATAAAATACATGTTGGCAATACTGTGCTCAAAGCCGGCGGCAACAAAGGCGGCAATGGGGATCATGATGGCGATAATTTTGCCAATCACATCACGGCCGGCGTTGGCGAGCCAGACCGCCAGGCAGACCAGCCAGTTGCAGAAGATACCGCGGAAAAGCGCCTCCACCCAGGGCAGCGAAGCCTTTGCCGCCGCAATGTTCACCGCCCGCACGCCGATGGCCCCGCCGTTGGCTTTCCAGATTCCCGAGTAGTAGAAGAGAAAGACCACCAGCAGTGAGCCGACAAAGTTGAAGAGATAAACCCAAAACCAGTTGCTTAAAAGCTGCCTGCCGCTAACCTTCTTCTCCAGGAATCCGGTCATGATCAGGTTGTTGCCTGTAAAAAGCTCCGCCCCGCCAAGGATGACCAGGATCAGACCAAGGGAGAAAGAGATCCCCCCGATCATGCGGGTCAGGCCGTCCCCGATATAGGTGGCCAGGTCATTGGTGATAATGGTAAACATGATCGCTCCCAGGGCGATGTAGGCGCCGGCGAGGATGGCCAGCGGAATCAAGGAGCCCATCTTTGTAGTCGCCTTCTTCTCGGCCACGCCAACCATTGTTTTGGCTATTTCGGGGGGCGGGCAGAATGAGCCTACCGGGGTGACCGCCGGTTCTGCCGCAGGCGGCGGCGCCGGTGCCGGGACCGCCCCCGCCCCGATGTTCAGCTCCATGCTCCCGAGGCATTCCTTTCTCTTGGCCTCGGTGCATCCAATTTTAAGCAGGAAATCGGGGTTTACCGGGCGGTTGAAAGCGGCCAGCTCGCAGTAAGAGACCGGACCTCCTACCGAATCGTAATCCTTCCAAAACTGACACCTCTTGGCCATGATACAAACCTCCTTCACTATATCTTTGTCTCTTTTGCCCGTATATAAGTGCAAAACCCGTGCCAAGAGACCCCGGAGGCCTGAATGATATGAAAAAGCCGCCTAAGGCGGTTACCAAAGGGGAAATTGGCTGTGATTTCGATATGTGCGAGGGATTAAAGAAGGTCGGACTGCTTAATGTTCGCCTAAATAGGTTATTTAAGTGACGTAAATGCGTCACAAAAGTTACTATATAGGTAATTTAAATTATTTTCGAACTATTGCCTTTGTTATAGTTTTTTGGCGGATGCCATGCATCAAGCTTTCTTTTGCTGGAAATACTCCTCCTTGAGGATTCCCAGGCGTACGGTATCGGTATATCGGCCGCGGATAAAGAAGTTCTGCCGGGCCCGCCCCTCCTCCTGAAAGCCGCATTTCCGGTAGCAGCGCAAAGCCCTGGTATTATAATCGCGGGCCTCAAGTTCAATCCGGTGCAGGTTGAGGCGCTGAAAAGCAAATTCCAGCATCAGCCCTATCGCTTCGGTCCCGATACCCCGGCCCCGGTTTTCCGGAGCGCCGATGACGATCCCCAGCGTACCCACGCGATTCTTCCAATCAATCTTGACCAGATCGATCTGGCCGAGATAGGCCTCTGTTCGCCGGTCGGCAATGACAAAACCCTTTATCGGGCTGCTGCCGTCGAGGATGCCGTTGAGAAACTTTTCAGTTTCGCCGGCGGTATGGGGAAAAAGAAAAATATCGGAAAGATGTTCAGTTACCTCCGGATCGTTTACCCATTTCCGGATCCCGGCGAAATCCTCTTTTTGATATTCCCGCAGCATGATCCTTTCGCCATATATTCTTGCCATAAAACAGCCCCCCGGCATGTAATATTTATCCCTAATTTCGGCAGCCCTCCGGCCTATCCTGCCGGGAAGTATAAAAATACAGCAGCAAGCAGATGCTCTAGGATAAGGAGGTGATCAATGCATGATCCAGTTAACTCAAAAAGAGCGGCTCCTCCTGGAGGACCAGAAGTCGCACGAGGAACTTTGCATCCTGAAATACAGTTCCTATGCGCAGCAAGCAAAAGACGCCGAGTTAAAGCAGCTTTTCTCAACCTATGCCGGCCAGGAGCAGCAGCACCTGAACACGATCAACCAGATCCTGTCCGGGCAGCAGCCGGCGATGGGATCGGGACAGCAGCAACAGCAGCAGGGCCAGGGGCAGCAGGCTCAACCGGGTCCGGGGGCGATTAAACAGCCGCTCACAGCAGAGGCGCAAAACGACGCCGCGCTCTGCCAGGATATGCTCTCCACCGAAAAATATGTCTCGGCAACTTACGACACCGCCATCTTCGAGATGACCAATGCCCAGGTGCGGCAGGCGCTCAATCATATCCAGAAGGAAGAGCAGCAGCACGGCGAAGGGATCTTCAACTACATGCATAGCAAGGGTTACTACCAGCCAAAGTGAGCTTTTGAGTCCAAGTAATTGGACTCAAAAGCTCATCCTGAGGGCTGCGCGAAGGCGCAGCCCGAAGGATCCCTTGACGGCGCAGCCCGAAGGCCTGTTCTAAAATGTTTGTAGAGGCGGCTCACGGGCCGCCCAAACCCGTTACCGGCCAACAATTCAATAATCGCGTTTAGAGCAAAATGCTTCCACTAGACGAAGGTCTGCGGGCGGGCACAAGGCCCGCCCCTACATATGAAAACAATAACTTTATCTGTTAATTGCTAAGTCCACGTATAGTTAAATACACCACAATAATCGCATCTAGAGAAAATGCTTCCACTAGACGAAGGTCTGCGGGCGGGCACAAAGCCCGCCCCTACATATGGAATTAATACCTTTATTTATAAAATACCAGTCCCAGGTTTAGGCAGCTTCTTGTGCCTGTCTCGCCTGGATCTATTTTTTGGGGATGAGCTGCTCAACCAGGTTAAGCACGGAAAAATGGCCTCCAGTCAGCGCCGCCAGCTGCGTCTCGCGGCCGAAGATGCGGTCGCGGATCTCGGGCGCGCTCAGGGACTGACCGGCCAGCCGGGCCACCTCATCGCGCAGCGCGCTCATGCGGCTTAAGAAATTCCTGATCGCTCTCTTGCCTTCAGTGAAGATCCGGCCGATGGCGGTGTAAAGAATAAGATCATCCGCCGGCAGCTCCAGCAGCTTCTCCAGGGAGCTTATAATGCCGCCCATATCCTCATCGGCGCGCAGCATTTTCAGATTCTCCGATACGAAGAGGTCCCCGGTAAAACACCAGCCCTTTTCCGGCTCGAAGAGAGCTACATGGTCGGCGGAGTGGCCCGGCGTTTCGATAAGCTCGAAGTGGCAGCGGGTTGTGTCAATGGCCGCGGGTAAAGGCCGCACTGCAGTTGGTTCCGGATAGCCCCAAACCATCTCCTGGTATTGGCGTAGGGGCAGGCGCCTGCCGATCAGCGGAACAGCCGGCGCAGGGGCAAATATATCAAGGCCCAGCTCCCGCTGAATGAGATAGTTTGCGCCGACATGATCTTCGTGGTGATGCGTGTTCACCACCTGTTTCACTTCATGCTCCCTGAGAAAGCGGATCAGCTCCTCCGCGGTAAAGGCGCAGCCGGTATCGATAAGCAGGCCGTCCACCAGGTAGGCGGCGGTCCAGTAAAGCACCGCGCCGTCCATCTCCCGTCCCATCATGATCTGGGTAATCTCACCGCAACGGTTGGCCTTTAACATTCAAGCTCTCCCAGCTAATTTTACTCCAGCTCCTTCTGCACCAGGGGCAGATCGCGCAAGGTAATAATTCCCATAAGGGGTTCCGCCGGGTGGCCGGTAGAGGTAATCAGGATTGCATCCAGTCTTTTACCGCGCTGATAATAGCCATAAAAGAGATCCCGGATCTCAAACAATGTTGCCGTTGATCCAACAAACTTGAAATTATCCTTATGCTCCGTATATTCCAATACCGCAGCCACTGCTGTATCCCCCGGATAAACCTTGCTTTCAAAGGATTCCCCCAGCCAGCGGGTAATGGTATTGCTGGTCAGCAGCGCCACTGTAACACCCTTGTCTGTCACCGGCAGTTGAGAAAAGGAATGGCGGTATAGCAGCCTGACCGCTTTGCTGATGGGATCCCGGCCCTCCACCGTAATGACCTTCTTTTTAAAGAGCGGCAGCACCCGGGGCGGCGCCGATAGGTGCGCGGCAATCCGCTCGATTGCAGCCACCGCTTCATCATCAGGCTCGGCAATGATCCGTCCGTCAGCGCGGTTGTGAACAATGGCATTGCGCAGCTCGCCGAATTCCAGGAGATCGGCCCGGTACTCTTTTACCAGCGGCTCAGTTTTACCGGCGCAGTTTACCAGCTCATAAAATTTTAAAAAGCGATCCGGGGCCACTATTTTGCGCAATGTTTGCTCTATGCGGCAATATGCATCTAAAAAACGTTCGGCATTGCTGTTCAAATTAATCATCCCACCAGTAATCTATCTTTTTTTTATTTCAGCTGACTGCTTCGACAGATACTTCACCCGATCCTGCAAGAAATGGTATATCACATGTAGGGGGCTGTCCCAAAAGGGCAGCCTTTT
>Ga0116180_1003806_pt1 | contig 11201 bp, 11 predicted proteins | sample AD_UKC073_MetaG_FD_89804 | JGI IMG/M metagenome (GOLD analysis project Ga0116180, IMG submission 89804) | Active sludge microbial communities of municipal wastewater-treating anaerobic digesters from USA - AD_UKC073_MetaG | ecosystem: Engineered > Bioreactor > Anaerobic > Digestate | place: USA... | reverse complement strand
GAGCGAAAGATCGGCGCTATCCGAATTACGGATCTTGTCGCGCATCTGCGTTACGAGACCCACGGGGTGCCTGATCATGATTTCGACGAGTTTGATGACGAGGTCGAGGATGAGGACTCCACGTTTGATCCGTGGTTTGATCGCGCCTCCCTCGCCTACCCTATCCTGCTCGAGGGGCTAACTGCTGCGGCCGAAAAGGGCGACGCCAACGCCCACTACGCCCTGGCCCTCATCCACGCCCCCTCGGACGATCCCTTCGATGAACCGAGTTCCGGCAGTGAGTACTGGTACAACGCGGGACGTAACGGTCGCGTACTCACAGGCGTCGAAAAGGAATGGGCAGATGCATACTCGGCCACGCTCGATTGTGATGAGAAGTGCGAACACCACATCCGGGCCGCCGGCGCACTTGGCCATAACGCTGCCTTGCTCGAAATGGCAGAGCAGTTTGGCGATCCAACCTTCTTCGAACAACGAACCACCTTGTCCTCCAGCATCGACGCAGCTTATGTTGCGGATCTCGCCGAAAAGCTCGGCCGGCGCCAGGATGCATGGCGTTACTGGACGATGGCAGCGCAACACGGCGATACCGAAGCCATGCGAGAGCTGATCGAAGGCTATGACCGGTTGAACCTGCAGCAGTGCTGGACCTGGTTCTATCTTGCCAAACTGCTTGGCACCGATCTGTCGAAGGATGAATAACGGGCAATCAATGAAGACGGCTCTGACTACGATGACGATTTCGGTGGCCCGGCCTATGTCAGCGGCCGGGACGGTGTGGTACTGGAACCGATAGATGGACACCAGCAAGCCGCGGCTCAACGGGCTGCTGCCGCGCTACATCAAGCCATCGAGGTTAATTAAGAGGGGTAATCGAGGCTGACGAACCAATCGCCGCAAATTCTGCGGCGATTTTCACCCGCTTTCACCGCAATCCGGCGCTGCGCCCGCTATCACTGGCACACCTCTCACTGGAGGATCACGCTCCCAGTTCGACGATAGGTCTCATCTAGCCTCGGAACCGCCTGGGCTGTGCAGTTACTGCGGAGCAAGATGTCCTCGATGAACAGGTGTCACACCAGTCGCGATGGCATCGCCAGGCGGTTTGAGTTGCCCAAGTGTAATCCATGGACTACACTCAGTTCATGCTTGAAATCGTTCAAAGTACGACCTTCTCACGCTGGCTTACCAAGTTGAAGGATCGGGCGGCCGTCATGCGCATCAATGCCCGAATCCGCCGTGTGGCGGAAACCGGTAACTTTGGGGATGCCAAGCCGGTCAGAGATGGTGTCAATGAGATCCGCATCGACTATGGCCCGGGCTACCGACTCTACTACCAGCAACATGGCCCGATCATCGTGGTCCTGCTTGCCGGTGGGGACAAGAGCACCCAGGACGCCGATATCAACCGAGCGATCGAGATTGCGAAGGAATGGAAACCATGAGCGAACAATTTTCCCGTTGGGACCCTGTTGATCACCTTCACTCTGAAGAAGACATGGCGATGTATCTGGACGCCTGCCTTGAAGAAGATCCAGGTGATGGCAGCGTCGTGCGCGCGGCGCTCAACGACATCGCCCGGGCCCAGGGCATGACCCAACTGGCCAAGGCCACGGGAATCACCCGTGAAGGCCTCTACAAGGCACTTTCACCCGCCGGCAACCCGGAGTTCTCGACGATTCTGAAGGTCATCAAAGCGCTGAAGATCAAGCTCCACGCGTCAGCCGGCGGCGAGCCGTTAGCGGCTGCATGAGCGGGACGTGCAATAACAAACTGTCCCCGCCTCAGGTTGCGGAACTGGAGGCTCTGCGTACCCAACCTGATGAGGCCATCGACTACTCGGGCATTCCGGCGAGCACTCCGGCCGAGTGGCGGCAGGCTCAAATCGGGCAGTTTTGCCGGCCGCTCGAGAAGCCCTTCGCCGGTTCATCTCAGGGGTGAGTTGGGCCATCTGGTTCATAGCTGGTCACACGAAATCGACCGCATCGTACCGGGCGCCACCGCCAAGCCCTTGGGAATCCAGGCCAGGCCTCCCACCCGCGGCTACACTTCTCCGGACTGTTAATCCGTAGGTCCCTGGTTCGAGCCCAGGTCGAGGAGCCAAGATTCAAGCAGAAAGCCAGTCCTTCGGGGCTGGCTTTCTGCTTTTTGTCGTGGCCATACGGCCACTCCACGCAGCGAGTTGGCCCGCGCTTCCGCCTTGCCCTGCCTCCCGCCAGGCGCCATAATTTTTGAAACACGGGGGTTTCTTAGCGCGAGACAAGGCGTGCCCGCCCCCATCGACCTATAAGAGGCGGCAGTATCGCCCTCCCCCCGACAACACGATGAACCAGCGAGTGATTCCCCTGGCCGACGAGCGCCAGCTCCGGCAACTGCCAGCGATCCCCTCCGACCTGAGCCCCGCCAGCGGCACGCTGCTGGACAGCCGTGGACGCCCGGTCAGGGATCTGCGCATCTCGGTTACCGACCGCTGCAACTTCCGCTGCGTGTACTGCATGCCCAAGTCGGTATTCGACAAGGACTACGCCTTCCTGCCGCGCAACTCCCTGCTGTCCTTCGAGGAGATCACCCGACTGGCCCGGCTGTTTGCCGCCCATGGCGTCACCAAGATCCGCCTCACCGGGGGCGAGCCCCTGCTGCGCCGCAATCTCGAGCAACTGATCAGCCAACTGGTGAGCATTCCAGGCATGGAAGTCACCCTGACCACCAACGGCGTGCTGCTGCCCAAGAAGGCTGCAGCCCTCAAGGCAGCAGGGCTCCAGCGCGTGACGGTCAGCCTCGACTCCCTCGACGACACCATCTTCCGCGCCATGAACGACATGGATGTGCCGGTCACCGACGTGCTCAAGGGAATTGCAGCAGCAGAGGCGGCCGGGCTCGGGCCGATCAAGATCAACATGGTTGTCAAGCGCGGTCTGAACGATCAGGAGATTCTGCCCATGGTCGAACGCTTTCGCGGCACCGGGCATATCCTGCGCTTCATCGAGTTCATGGATGTAGGCAGCTCCAACGGCTGGCGGATGGACGATGTGGTGCCATCGGCCGAGGTCGTGCGGCGCATCCATGAGCACCATCCACTGGTCCAGGTGGACCCCAACTACACGGGCGAAGTCGCCGAGCGCTGGCGTTTTGCCGACGGGGGCGGCGAGATCGGCGTCATCTCGTCGGTCACCCAGGCCTTCTGCGCCACCTGTACCCGCGCCCGCCTTTCCACCGAGGGCAGCCTCTACACCTGCCTGTTCGCCCAGAGCGGCCACGATCTGCGCAGCCTCATGCGTAGCGGCCGCAGCGACGCCGAACTCTCCGCCGCCATCCGGCACATCTGGCACGGGCGCAGCGACCGCTACTCCGAGATCCGCACCGCCGAAACCGCATCCCTGCGCAAGATCGAAATGTCCTACATCGGGGGTTGACCCCCGCCTGGCAGGCGGGGGCGGCAAGGCCGCCCTGTGACGAGGTGCATAGTTTTCGGGTGAATTTGTTGGTCGACTACGTCGACAGGCCCGTTATGGTGCAAAATTTCGTGCTGCAGCAAAACATACGAAGCCACTAAATGGCCAAGCCGCCCCCCAACCCTAGCAAGAGCGGATCATGAACAACGACGTCCCGGAAGGCACCAAGCAGATCATCGATGGGCGTGAACGGGTTTTTTACTCGGGATACTGGGTCAAGACCTATAAGGTTCCCGAAGACACCCTGCAAGCCAAGCGCAAGCTCATCGGCGCCCTTACCCGCCGACTTTTCAACCACGTCGAGCACGGCCTCAACATTCCCGGCAGCCGGCTCAACGAGGCCCGCAAGAGCTACGAAGACGAAACCGACACCGACCGGCGCAGGGTGAAGGGCGCCATGCTGGCCGGCGCCTTGTTCAACCGGGCCGCCGACATCTTCACCAAGCTGGTCGAACTGCAGAGTGTCGGCATCGAGATCCAGTCCGACAATGCGCTGATGCGCGAGTGCGGACGCTGCCTGCAGGAAGCCCTGGGCCTTGGACGGCTGGTCCTGCACCGCTCCGGCGAGGAAGGCATCGACGAGTTGTGGGGCGAACCCTTCAAGGCGTTCTCGATTCCCCTCGAAGACTTCTACGAAAGCCGCTACGTCAAGATCGCCATGACCCTGCGCGACATCGACCTGCTGGCGGAAGCCATGATTGCCACCTTCGAGGCGCTCCCCTGTTTCAAGGGTGTCGAGCCCCACATCCACGAATTTGCCAACGCGGCCAAGATCAAGACAGAAACCCTGCGTACCGACCCGGACATCTTCGACATCTGGACCAGCTTCGTCACCGCCTCCGAACGCATGTGCGGCCACTTCAACGCCGATGCCATGCCGGCCAATCTCGAGGAACAGCACCTGGTGGCCGACGGCCGCCTGCTCATCCAGCAGGGACGCGACCTGGTCAGCTACATCACGCGGGCACGCACCCCCATGCCCAAGAGCGCCAACGAATACATCGAGCGCTGCCGGGCCCACACCGAACGCTGCGCCCGGAGAGCTTCCCGCTCGGCACTCTAGAAGACCATACCCATTGCAGGGAATTGCCGCTTCCCAGAAAATGACGGGTGAACACCTTTTGCTCGCCAGCGCCGATCTTTCCCCTTCGCCGTGACGAGCACCTGCCTATCGCAGTCACCAAGAAGAAGGAAGCCAGGCCATGAGTGCAAAACAGGACGCCACGCCCCGCAACACCGCCAAGCCCCCGCGAAAGTCATCGACCCCGCGCCCCAGCAGCGCCGGTGACATCGCCCCCCGGAATACCCCCGAAGCCCTTGAGGACTACGTGGTCGACGAGGCCGTAGAGGCGGCACGGGACGCCAAACTCTCCGCGGTCAGCGACATCGTCGCCACCCTCGCCCGCCACGACACCCACAGCATCGCCGAAACCCTGCAGGCCATCATGGCCGGCGCCTCCCCCGACGACGCCGCCATCCTGCGCAACGCCCTGCTGGCCGAGGACGAAGCCGTTTACAAAAAACTCCCCTCCCACCCGGACGAGGAGCTCGCCGATGGCTGGCGTGAAGGTGGCTACCCCTACAAGAACCTGATGTCCCGCAAAGCCTACGAGAAGCAGAAATACCGCCTGCAGGTGGAACTGCTCAAGCTCCAGGCCTGGGTGAAGGAGACCGGCCAGCGCGTCGTGATCCTGTTTGAAGGCCGCGACGCGGCCGGCAAGGGCGGCACCATCAAGCGCTTCATGGAACACCTCAACCCGCGGGGCGCGCGGGTCGTGGCCCTGGAAAAGCCCACCGAGACCGAACGCGGCCAGTGGTACTTCCAGCGTTACGTGCAGCACCTCCCCACCGCCCGCGAGATCACCCTGTTCGACCGCTCCTGGTACAACCGGGCCGGCGTCGAGCGCGTCATGGGCTTCTGCTCGCCGGACGAATACCTGGAGTTCATGCGCCAGACCCCCGAGTTCGAACGCCAGCTGGTGCGCAGTGGCGTGCACATCATCAAGTTCTGGTTCTCGGTCAGCCGTGAAGAACAACGCCGCCGCTTCAAGGAGCGGGAGGCCCACCCCCTCAAGCAATGGAAGCTCAGCCCGATCGACCTTGCCTCCCTCGACAAGTGGGACGACTACACCAAGGCCAAGGAGGCCATGTTCTTCCACACCGACACCGCCGATGCCCCGTGGACGGTGATCAAATCGGATTGCAAGAAACGCGCACGCCTCAACGCCATGCGCTACATCCTGCACAAGCTCCCCTACGCCAACAAGGACATGGACCACATCGGCCCCCTCGACCCGCTGCTGGTCGGCCGTGCCCACGTGGTGTACGAGCGCGGCGAACACGCCGGCAGCCCGCTGCTGTAAGGCTGCATGAGCGCCCCATCGACCATCGATCTGGCCACCCTCCGGGCCGCCTTCTACGGCGGAGAGTTCTACCTGGAGTACCTCCCGACCATGCAACTGGCCGATGGGCGCTGCGTCGGCGCCGAGGCCCTGATCCGCTGGGGCCGCCCCGATGGCGTCGTGCCTCCGGACGCCTTCATCCCCGTCATCGAGAACACCCCCTGTCGGGGGTGCTCACCTACTGGGTCATCGAAACGGTATCCAAAGAGCTCGGTGGCTGGCTGGCGGCCAACGATGATGTGCACCTCAGCATCAACGTTCCTCCCGAAGTCCTGGGCCGGGGCGGGCTCGAATACGCGGCGGTCAAGGCCGGGCTCGGCCCTTTCGCCCACAAGCTGGTCATGGAGATCACCGAGCGCAGCATCCCCGACCGGATCGGCCTGGACGATTTCGGGCTCCACGACGCCAACCTGCTGCTGATGTCCCGGGTCCGCATCGACATCATCAAGACCGACAAGAGCTTCGCCGACAGCATGCTCGCGGCCGGCCCCGCCGATCCGCGCATGCAGGCCCTCGTCACCTTCATGCGCACCAACTCCTTCGAGGTGATCGTCGAAGGAGTGGAAACCGAAGCCCAACGGGATTTCCTGCGCGATGCAGGCATTCCCATGGCCCAGGGCTGGTACTTCTCCCCCTCCCTCCGGGCGGCCGACTTCCAGGCCTTTTACTACGCCAATCAGTAACGAGCGGTTAAACTGCGGCGCGTGAACGCCCAGCCCCCCACCCCCACCTTCGCCCTCTTCGACAACAATCTGGACGCCGCCGATGCGCGTGGCGCCTGGCTTCTCACCGATCTGCGGGAAACTGTGGAATGCCGGCACACGGACGACTGGCAGGCCGCCCTGCAGCGCCTCGAGGACGCTGCCCGCCGCGGCGCATGGGTGGCGCTGGCCGCCAGTTACGAACTCGGCTACGTGATCGAAGCACGCCTGCGCCCGCTTCTTCCCCCCGGCAAGGCCCCGCTGTTCACCGGCTGGATCTTTGAACAGGGTCAATGGCTCAGCGACGAGGCCTGCGACGCCTGGCTCGCCGCGCAGGCCACATCGCCCGCCGGCGGCACCAGCCACCTGGACGCCCTCATTCAGGGGGACGCCTACCTGACAAGCATCGCCCGCATCCGCGAGTACATCGCCGAGGGTGACTGCTACCAGGTCAATTTCACCTTTCCCCTGTCCGGTCAGACCTTCGGCGACCCCGCCAGCCTCTACCGCGCCCTGCGTCAGGCGCAGCCGGTACGCTACGGCGCCTTCATCAGCCACCCCGGCGGCGCCGTCCTGTCCCGCTCGCCGGAGCTCTTCCTCGAACGCCAGGGCCACACCCTGAGCAGCCAGCCCATGAAGGGCACGGCGGCGCGCCATACCCCGCCGGAGGCGCTGGCCGCCTCCGAGAAAGACCGTGCCGAGAACATCATGATCGTGGACCTGATCCGCAACGACATGGGGCGGCTGGCCCCTCCGGGCGGCGTGCGGGTCGAGGATCTGTTCCGCATCGACCCCTATCCCACCGTCTGGCAGATGACCTCCCGGGTCATTGCCGAACCGGTGAAGGCCGATCTCGGCACGATCTTCGGCGCCCTCTTCCCCTGCGGCTCGATCACTGGCGCCCCGAAGATCCGGGCCATGGAGATCATCCACGAACTGGAAGTGGAAGCCCGCGGCCTGTATTGCGGCGCCCTCGGCTGGATACGCCCCGGTGGCGACTTCCGCTTCAGCGTCCCGATCCGTAGTCTGCTGGTGGACAAGGCCGGCGCAGCCCGTCTGAACGTGGGTAGCGGCGTGGTACATGACTCCATCCCGGAATCGGAATGGGCGGAATGCCATCTGAAATCCCGCTTCCTGACCGCCCTGCCCAAGGGCCTGCGCCTGATTGAAACCCTACGCTACACGCCGGGCCCCAACCCCTTCCCCTTCGAGGACGAACACCGGGCACGGATGAAGGGCTCGGCGGCCATCTTCGGCTTTCCCTTCGACGAGGTGGCGTTCCGGCAACTGCTCGATGGCGTGCATGCCGAAGAAGCCCTGCGCGTCCGCATCACCCTGGGGCCCGACGGCGACTTCACGCTGGAGCAGGCCAGCCTGGCCGTAGGTGCCCCCACGGCCAGGCCGAGCATCGTGCTTTCCCCCCGGCGCACCTCCAGCCGCGAGCTGCTCTTCCGCCACAAGACCACCGCCCGCCCCCTGTACGACGAAGAGCTGGCGCGGGTCATGGCCCTCGGGCATTTCGACGCGGTGTTCCTGAATGAAAAAGACCAGCTGACCGAAGGCGCCCGCAGCAATCTCTTCGTGGAAAGGGGAGGCATTCTGCTGACCCCGCCGCTGGAGGCCGGGGTATTGAACGGCGTCCTGCGCCAGCGTCTGCTCAGCGAAGGAAAGGCCCGCGAAGCCCATCTGGGCCGGGACGACCTCCGCGACGCAGAGGCCATATTCATGGGCAACGGCCTGCGCGGCCTGCTCCGTGTCCGGCTGGAAACCGCGGAGCAGGCAAGCCTGGCCTGAGAGGCCCCGGCCTTACTTGGCGCCCTTGCCCTTCGGCACCACCACCAGGCGCTCGACAAGGGCCTTGGCGCTGGCCGTGTCTTCCTTCAGCAACAGCTGCACGCCGGCACGCAGCAACTCCGACTTGGTGCAGATCCGCCCGGCCTTGGCCAGGGTTTCACGCAGCAGCTTGAGCTGGGCATGCTCGCTCTTCGGCATCGAGAAGGAGTCACGCACCACCTTCTCGCGGCTGGCCTTGACCGGCTTCTCGGCCTTGACGGCTTTCTCCTTCACCGGCTTCTCCACCTTGACGGCCTTCGGCTTCTCGGCCTTGGGAGCCTTCACGGCGGCAGCAGCCTTGGCAGGCACAGCCTTCTTGGTCACGACCGGCTTGGCAGGCGCCTCCACGGCCGGCGCGGGCGCCTTTGCCGGCTTGCTGGCGACCTTAGCCGGGGCCTTGGCCGGAGCAGCCGCCTTCACAGGCTTGACCGCCTTGGCGGCAGGCGTCGGCTTGGCCGCTGCAGCCCGGGCCGAGGCCTTCACCGGTGCCGACGCGGCAACTAGCTCGGGCGCAGCAGTCGCAACCACAGCCGCCACCGGCGCGGCCTCATCGGCCACCACCTTGGCGGGTGACTCGGCCACCGGAGCGGCAAGCTCGGCAGGCACCACCGGGGCATCCTGAACCGGGTCCGGCAGACGTGCTGCCACGGCTTCATTTTCTTTCTGCAGCGTCGAACGCAGGGCAGACTTGGTCTTGCTGTTCATACCTTTTCTCCTGTCAGTTTCAATACTTCCACAACCAGTTTGTCCACTTCCCGTGCCGCCTCGGCCCCACTGCGGCCCAGCTGATACACCGTGCCGCCAATGACCGCACTCTGGGCAAAGGCGTTGCGCTGGGACAGCGCAGCGCCAAGGACCGGCAAGGAAAAGTCACGCATTACCTCGAGCACATCCCAGGCAAGATTGGTCCGCAGCACCCGGTTAGGCACCAGCGCGGCACGCAGCCCTTTGCGACTTGCCTGGGCCTGGAGAATCAGCCGCTCCACCGCTTTCGTGGACCACAGGTCAGCCGGGCTGGGCACCACGGGCACCAGGGCCACATCGGCCTCAGCCAGGGCCGCCAGCGTCATGGGGTGCTCGATGGACGGCGGACAGTCGAGCAACACCATGCCGGCCTCCCGCCCAAGCCGCCGCAAGAAGGCCTGCAAGCCCTCGGCAGGCCCGTCGAGCTGCACCACCCGGGCCGGAAAGGGCGTTGCCTCCGGCGCCGCGTGGGACCAGCGCAAGGCCGTCTCCTGGGGGTCAAGATCGATCACCACCACCCGCAGCCCGCCACGCGCCAGGCCGCCGGCCAGCTGCATCGTGAGGGTCGACTTCCCCGCACCGCCCTTCTGGGACAGCACGGTCACCACCTTGGCTCTTGCCACGGAACCTCCATTAGGTAATACCGTATTATTTTTACCCAAGACCACTGCAAACACAAGCCACGCTCGACGGAACAAGCTTCCCCCCGCAAGGCGGAACGAGGCACGCAGCACCTGGAGCCGGCAGACACAAGCGCTGGCCCGATAACGCAAAACGCCCCGGAAACAGGCCGGGGCGTCAGGAAAAGCCGGGCTGAAGCTGCGCGGGTCAGCGCAGAAAATCGGTTCGGAAGGATGGCCGTCGCGAAGGCGACTGGATGACGATCTGCCGCGGCCCTTCGGCGCGGCGCGGGCGCACCCCGGCGCCGTCACACTCCCGCAGCCCGCGGGCACCCAGGCGCAGGCACTGCACCTCGCCAGCGCCACAGTGGGCCCCCATATCCGTCGGGCACCCCTCTTCCATGTGTTCGATGCGCAGCAGTTCGAGAAAGCGGATGGCAGAATCGCGACAGCCGAAGACCGTAAGCCGGCCGTCGTTGGCGCACAGCCAGCGATCATTCACCGTGATACCGACACAGCAGTCACGCCCGCCTTTCAGCGTATGGATGCGTACCCTGGTCTGCCCGAGGCGCCAGAGTGGCGCCACGGCGAGTTCGAGCCAGGTCGCATTGCGTCCTTTGAGTTCCATTTGTCCCCTCCATTATTTTTGATGTGCCAGCTGGAAAGCGCCAACATCAGGGCGGTTTCCGCGACACTTTGAGTATTATCGGCAAATAACCCAGATATGGGGAGGGGATTTACGATTGGCAGCAATTCCGGGGCGCCCCGGCAGCCGCCAGCCCGACTCCCCCCACACGCTTTCAACCGGAGAAAAAACACAATGAAAATCGAGACACTCGCCGTCCACGGTGGCTACAGCCCGGACCCGACCACCAAGGCCGTGGCCGTGCCCATCTACCAGACCACGTCCTATGCCTTCGACGATACCCAGCACGGTGCCGACCTGTTCGACCTGAAGGTGGCCGGCAACATCTACACCCGCATCATGAACCCCACCCAGGCCGTGCTTGAGGCCCGCGTGGCCGCCATGGAGGGCGGCATCGCCGGTCTGGCCCTGGCCTCCGGCATGGCCGCCATCACTTATGCGATCCAGACCATCGCCGAAGCCGGCGACAACATCGTGTCGGCCTCCACCCTGTATGGCGGCACCTACAACCTGTTTGCCCACACCCTGCCGCAGATCGGCATCAACGTGCGCTTTGCCGATCACCGCGACCCGGCCTCCTTCGCGCCGCTGATCGACGCCCGCACCAAGGCCATCTTCTGTGAATCGGTGGGCAACCCCCTGGGCAACATCACCGATTTCGAAGCCCTGGCGGCCATCGCCCACGCCCACGGCATTCCGCTGATCGTGGATAACACGGTGCCCTCGCCCTACCTGTGCCGGCCCATCGAGCACGGTGCCGACATCGTGGTGCATTCGCTGACCAAGTACATCGGCGGCCACGG
>Ga0116180_1003805_pt1 | contig 11203 bp, 11 predicted proteins | sample AD_UKC073_MetaG_FD_89804 | JGI IMG/M metagenome (GOLD analysis project Ga0116180, IMG submission 89804) | Active sludge microbial communities of municipal wastewater-treating anaerobic digesters from USA - AD_UKC073_MetaG | ecosystem: Engineered > Bioreactor > Anaerobic > Digestate | place: USA... | reverse complement strand
GGGCGGGTTTTCTTAAACTATTATTTTAGGTACACCATTACACCTAAATCACTGGGGGGCAAATATGAAAAAGAGAAAAGTGTTGTTCATCTGCACTCAGAATTCCTCCCGTTCTCAAATGGCGGAAGGCCTATTAAGAGCCCGGTACGGCCATCGCTACGAAGTGTTCAGCGCTGGCACCAAACCCTTGCAAGTTAACCCTTTTGCCATTGCTGCTATGCAGGAGGCGGGCATCGACATCAGCGGACACCGCTCCAAGAGCATTGATGAGTTTGCAGAGATGGACATCGATTATGCCATCACTGTGTGTGACAATGCCCGGGAAGAATGTCCTTATTATCCCCAGGCCAGCCAACTCATCCATCACAGCTTCAGAGATCCTGCTGCCGTCCAGGGCAGTGATCAGGAGATTCTGGCCGAATTCAGGCGAGTCTGGGATGAGATAGAAAACTGGCTGGACAAAGCAGTAATAACCGGGCTTATCTGATATAAATCTGTGTCTGATAATTACAGTCTGCCAAGCTATTTGACAGCTTTTATAAAGGCACCAGCGAAGGCACTATCGGCCATTTCCCACTGGTCTTTGGTTAGCCTGGTGTCTTCGGCACCCAAGCCCTGCAACACTTCTCGGGTATAATAGTTTTCAGGAGTGACGCTGATCTCCTTAAAACCGGCCCGGGCCAGCAGTTCTTCATACTCCTGCACGCTTAGGCTCCCGGCAATGCAAGTTACCCACAAGGCAGTGACCTGCCGAATCTCTGCGGGCACTTCCCGGGTAGATACTATATCGGCAATGGTTAATCTGCCCCCGGGTTTTAAGACGCGGTATATCTCACTCATTACCTTACCTTTGTCGCCGCTGAGATTGATTACGCAGTTGGACATTACTACATCCACACTTTCATCTGGCAGGGGTATTTCCTCGATATAGCCCTTCAGGAATTCTACATTGTCAGCACCCATGCGCTCTTTGTTATTATTAGCCAGAGCCAGCATCTCATCAGTCATATCCAGACCATAAACCTTGCCAGTCCGACCCACATATCGGGAAGCTACCAAGACGTCAATGCCTCCACCGCTGCCCAGATCCAGTACGATTTCTCCTTCCTTTAATCCGGCCAGAGCATGGGGATTGGCACAGCCCAGAGAGGCATTGAGCGCTTCTGCTGGCAGTGCGGACAGGTCTTCGTTTTTATAATTGATATCTATGCGGGTGATAGTACTGCAGCAGGAACTGCTGGGTCCACAACAGCACCCCTGCCCTCCCGTACCTATCTTCCGGGCTATTTCTCCATAGTGTTTCTGCACTTCCTTACGAATTTTTTCCATAAGGTAATTCCTCCTTTGTTAATTATCTAATACCTCTTATGACATTACATAGAGAGTTAACCAGACTCATCATTAAGTGGAGCTCAACAATTTTCACAGCCCTTAACATTCTGGAGCCGCAGGGTATCCTGCTGACAACATGGGATTTTACTGGCTTCGTCCTTAATTATCATGCTTAGGAAAGGATAACGCTGTAGAGTTTCCTCATTCATCCGATAGTAAACCCATTGAGCTCTCTTTTCCGAACAGACCAGTCCGGCATTCCTGAGTTTCTCCAGATGCCGGGAGGCATTGGACTGCTGTATGCCCAGAACTTCCTCAATTTCACACACACATAATTCCCGTTCCTTTAGCAGGTACAGCATCCTTAACCGGGTTTCATCGGCCAAAGCTTTAAATACCCGCACCAGTTCCATTTTTTCATCACCTACATGCGTATATGCAGTTATACTCATATACTACACCCTCCGACTCATTTGTCAACACTTTCTTTTCCTTATAGGATAGACTTGATATTAGTGTTCTATATATGACTTTAGCAAAGGAGGTTCGGTATGTTATATATCGGCTGTCACCTTTCATCAGCCAAAGGCTACAGGCACATGGGCGAAGAAGCGTTAAAAATAGGAGCCAGCACTTTTCAGTTTTTTACCCGCAATCCCCGGGGCTCCAAGGCCAAGAAAATGGACGTGCAAGATGCTCAAGCCCTGATGGATCTAGTGCGACAACATAATTTTGCCCCCATTATCGCTCATGCTCCCTATACCTTAAATCCCTGTGCTGCTGACCCTCGCGTGCGGGAATTTGCCCGCCTGGTGGTAACCGAAGATCTGGCTAATCTGGAGTATTTGCCGGGGGTGCTGTATAATTTTCACCCGGGCAATCATGTAGGTCAGGGCGTGGAAACCGGCCTAGAACTGGTAGCCGGACTGCTCAATGAAACACTTCGTCCCCAGCAGGCTACTACGGTGCTGTTGGAGACTATGTCCGGCAAAGGAACCGAAGTGGGAAGTAGTTTTGAGGAGATTGCCGCCATTTTGGAGCGGGTGGAATTGCAGGACAAGGTGGGAGTATGCCTGGATACCTGCCATATCTATGCTGCTGGTTATGATATTGTTAATAATCTGGATGGGGTTTTAGAATCATTTGACAAAACGATTGGTTTATCTAGACTGAAGGCGGTTCATCTTAATGACAGCCTGAACCCTTTGGCCAGCCGCAAAGACCGCCATGCTAAGATCGGCCAGGGCACAATTGGCCTGGAAGCCATAATTGAGATCATTAATCATCCCCGCCTACGGCACCTGCCCTTCTGTTTGGAAACGCCCAATGATCTGAAGGGGTATGCTCAGGAAATCGAAATATTAAAGGAAGCTTTCCGCTGGTAAAGGGGGCTTATACCTTTTGGCCTGTTCTTTAGGTGATATCGTTATCGCCCTCCTATATGCTTCCTTTTTCATGAATAATTAATTATTATGTCGAACTCGGAAGGATTTGCCACCAATTGCTCGAATATTACGCTTATAACAACTTAGGATGTGAGAAATTAGAGAGTTGTCAGGAGGGAACCTATGAGAACTAGTGTTACAGCCCGATTTGTGGTGTATATTTCGGTGTTATTAATAGTACTATGCGGCAGTCTAGGGTTTATTGCCAACACTACCGCATCCAATGCCTTACTCAGTAGCATTGAACAACAGCTTCCCAATAAGGCTATAGATGGAGCAAAGGTAGTGGCCAGCCAGGTAGAAGCCCGCCTTGAATCAGTGGTCACTTTGGCTCATATGCCCGTCATGCAGTCTATGGACTGGTCGGTTCAAGAAAACGTTTTGAAAAGGGAGCAGGCACGTTTGGGCTTTATGTATATGGGGGTAGCTACTCCCGAGGGCAATGTTGAGCTCACCAACGGCTCATCTGCCTATATTGTGACCCAGGATTATTTTCTCAAAGCCTTGTCAGGACAAAAATACATATCTGATCCACAAGAGGGCAAATCACCCATCTTCATATATTCCGCTCCTATTTTCGACGAAAATGAAGAGGTTGTAGGCGTACTAGTGGGAGCCGCCAACGCTCTGGAGTTAAGCGAAATTGCCAAAGCCATAACATTTGGTGAAACCGGCTATGCTTTTATTCTTAATCAAAATGGAACTACAATAGCCCACCCCAATACTGATCTGGTCATAAACAGGGACAATGATTTCGAAAATGTTAAAGAAGATCCCTCCTTAACATCTCTGGTAGAACTGGAAACGAAAATGGTAGCCGGGGAAACCGGTTTTGGTGAGTACGTATATAACGGTGAAGTAAACTATATGGGCTACGCCCCCATTCCCGGCACGTTATGGTCTATAGCTGTGACCTCAACCCAAGCGGAAGTGCTGGCTGATGTATATAAGTTACGAACTGCTATTTTGGGAGTTACACTAGCGTTCTTAGTGCTGGGCTTGATTTTTTCCTTTGTTCTCGGTAGAAGAATTGGCTATTCGGTAAAAGAAATGGCTGCGCAATTGGATAAAGTAGCTACTGGCGATCTAACGGGCGACTTTGACAGCAAGGCTCTTGAAAGAGATGATGAGTTCGGCATCTCAGCCCGCAGCTTGCAGCAAATGATAACCAAGCTGAGAGAAATGATATATTCTATCACCAGTAGTTCCCATGAGGTAGCGGCTTCTTCTCAACAGCTAACCGCTCAGGGAGAAAATGTAGCCTCAACTATGGAACAAGTAGCAGCATCATCAGAGGAGATTGCCGCTGGTATGGAAGAAGTAGCCGCATCTGCTCAGCAAATAAATGCCTCAGGAGAAGAAATCGATGCAGCTTTAACCGCATTGCATCAGGAAGCCGAAAAAGGACATGAACAGGCCAAGAAAATTGAAAAGCGCGCTCTACAGGTACAGCAGGGAGCTGAACAGGCCCAACATAATGCCATCCAGGTTTATGAAACCATTCAGGCTAAGCTGGAACAATCCATTAATGATGCCCAGGTAGTAGACCAGATTTCCAATCTGGCGGAAAACATCGCGGGTATAGCCGATCAAACCAATCTTCTGGCCTTAAACGCTGCCATCGAGGCGGCCCGGGCTGGTGAGCAGGGGCGCGGATTTGCCGTGGTTGCCGAAGAAGTCCGCAAGTTGGCAGAAGACTCGTCCCATACAGTGACTGAAATCCAATCACTCACCCGGCAGGTTCAGGAAGCTATTAGAGCACTAATAGCCAATTCCCATGATGCCTTGAAGTTTATGACCGAAGATGTTATGCGTGACTACAAACAGATGGTGGATATCGGTAAGCAATACAAGCGGGATAGTGAGAGGGTTTACGAGCTTACGGAAAGAATGTCTCAGAACGTAGAACAAGTGATGGCCGCCATGCACGAAATCAATCGTTCTATTGAAGCTACGGCTGCCACGGTAGAAGAGTCTTCAGCTAGTTCCCAGGAAATTGCCCGCGGCACTGAGGTAGCCGCTCGGGCTGCTGAGGAGATTAGTCAAGCCTCATACCGTTTAGCGCAAAATGCCGAACAGTTAACGAACCTGATTGCCCAGTTTAAGCTGTAACTATAACCTGCAAATCAGGCCACGATAAATGAAAGCGCCCGCTGCTGTAGGGGGCGATGCCCACATCGCCCCGCTAGGTATTTTCACAGCAAGACTAAAGCTGACTTAGCCAGGACCTTTTGACTAGGTCAGCTTTAATTATTGGAACGAATATTATAAGAAAATATGTCTCATTAGGCAGGAATTTCCATTAATTGCTCGAATATAATCTTTATTACCTTGCCATGCTGGATAATTGCGGCCTTCAGGAGGAGTCATATGAAAAAAAGTGTTACCGCTCAATTTATAGTTTATATTGCGGTGTTATTAATAGTAATATGCGGCAGCCTGGGGCTGATAGCCAATGCTACCTCATCCAACGCCTTAATTAACAGTATCGAACAGCAACTGCCCGCTAAAGCTGAAGACGGAGCACGTCTTGTAGCCAGTCGCATAGACACCCGGTTGAAATCGATAATTACCCTCACTAAAATGCCGGCTATGAAATCGATGGATTGGTCTGCCCAATACGAGATACTGACCCAAGTGCAAGAGGGTCTGAAGTTTACCCACATGGGAGTAGCTTCCTACAGCGGACGCTGTTCGTTTACCAATGGTAAAACCATTGATTTGTCTGACAGGGATTATTTTATACGGGCTTTAGCTGGACAACCCTGTATGTCTGATCCAGTAGTTAGCAGAATCGATGGCAGTCTCATTGTTGCCTTTGCTGCCTATATGATCATAACGACTACGTACGGGGAGTGCTGGTAGGAATAAGTGATGGTTTTGAACCAAGTGATATCGCCAGATCAGTGTCTTTCGGTAAATCCGGCTATGCCTTTATACTCAATAAAGACGGCACTACCATCGCCCATCCCGATACTAAGCTGGTTATTACTATGGACAACAATTTCGAAAATGTCCAAAAGGATCCTTCCTTGGCACCCCTGCTGGAACTGGAAAAGAAAATGATAGCCCTGGAATACGGTTTTGGTGAGTATGTGGATAATGGTGAAGTAAAATATATGGGCTACGCTCCTATTCCCGGTACTCAATGGTCTATAGCAGTTAATATATCTCAGGACGAAGTGCTGGCAGATGTAAATAACTTGCGAATCGCCATTCTAGGGCTTACTCTGGTGGCTTTGTTGCTGGGCTTAATATTCGCTTTTATTATTGGCAGAACCATTGGCAAATGGGTAAAAAGAATGGCACAGCAGTTGGATAAAATAGCTGCCGGCGACCTAACGGGGGACTTTAATGACCAAGCTCTAAAAAGAGATGATGAATTCGGCATCTCAGCCCGCAGTATGCAACAAATGACCACTAGGTTAAGAGACATGGTATACTTTATCACCAGCAGCTCCAATGAAATCACGGCTTCTTCTCAGCAGCTGGCAGCCCAGGGGGAGAATATAAACTGGACTATGAAAGAAGCGGCAGCATCGTCACAGGAAATTGCCTCTGGGATGGAAGAAGTGGCCGCATCCGCTCAGCAGATTAGTGCCTCAGCAGAAGAAATCGATGCGGCTTTAACCACGCTGCATCAGGAATCTGAAAAGGGGCATGAGCAGGCCAAAGAAATTGAAGAGCGCGCTCTACGGGTACAGCAAAGAGCCGAACATTCCCAACAGAGTGCCACCCAGGTCTATGAAGCTATACAGGCTAAACTGGAAAAATCCATTAGCGATGCCCGCGTAGTAGACCAGATTTCTAATCTGGCGGAAAATATTGCGAGCATAGCTGATCAGACCAACCTCCTGGCTTTGAACGCTGCTATCGAGGCCGCCCGGGCTGGCGAACAGGGACGGGGCTTTGCCGTGGTTGCCGAAGAAGTCCGCAAGTTGGCGGAAGATTCGTCCCAGACAGTGACTGAAATCCAGTCTCTCACCCACCAGGTTCAAGAAGCTATTGGAGCCCTGATTGCCAATTCCCATGACGCTTTGGAGTTTATGACCGAAGAAGTTATGCGGGACTATGAACAGATGGTAGATATCGGTCAGCAATACAAGCGGGATAGTGAAACTGTTTATGAACTTACGGAAAAAATGTCTCAGAATATAGAACAAGTAATGTCCGCCATGCAGGTAATCAATCGTTCCCTTGAAGGAGCTGCTTCCACGGTGGAAGAGTCTTCGGCTAGTTCCCTGGAGATCGCCCATGGCACCGAGGCTGCCGCTCAGGCTGCTGAGGAAATCAACCAGGCCTCACGCCGTTTAGCTGAAAATGCTGAACAGTTGAAGGCTCTAATTGTTCACTTTAAGTTATAACTTCTTTAAGCGAAGGGAAATTACCTAAAAAAGAAACCCGTTGAAAGTCAGTTCAACGGGTTTCTTTAGTTTTTAATAATTAATCAATTTCGATATGGAATGTGTCGTCGTGGGTTTCTTGCTTAGGTACTATAATTTTAAGGACTCCATCTTGCAATTTAGCTTTTACGCCTTCAGTCTTGGCATCGCGAAGATAAATAGTTCTCTGCATCGAACTGTAGCGTCTTTCCCGGTGGACGTAGTTTTTCTTGTCTTCCTGGATATTCTCCTCCCGCTCAGCCGCTATAGTAAGCCGGCCATCGTCCTTCAGTTGAAGGTTAATTTCCTCCTTGGTAACACCGGGAAGCTCAGCTTCGATACAATACTCCCGTTCGTTTTCCTGGATATCCAACTTAAAGGTATCCCGTGCCAGACTTCTCACCGGCCACCATGTATCACTAAAGAAGTCGTCCAGCATGTTGTAAAAGTCCTCGAAATCATTTCTCCTAAGCCCCCATCTGTTAAAAGGAACCAATCTTGACATGAGCAACAACTCCTTTCCTCATTATTAAAATCTATTTATTGTTAGCACTCTCCTCTGGCGAGTGCTAATCCTTATCATTATTATATAAGCATATCCTTATGAATTGTCAATCAAAATTTTTTTGTTCCGTTCCCTGGAAACGGCAGCTGGGGTTAATGCTGATTACTTGGCTGTTTCTTGGAAGATGCACAGTTAAAAAACTAGTGTACCTATAAATAATAGTAAGGAAAAGGCAGTAATACCAGCATATAAATAGATATTTATGGGATAATCCTCTGTGAGTGCTGATTTCACCAGGATTATTCTGGATATTTCAATGCTCCGTGATTTGTTTTACCTGATGAGTTCCGCTAACATTTAAAGAGATAATTTTAGCCGAAGCTTCAGCATGAGGCACGGGGGAACCATTTTTGGGGCGAGTTTTCTCGATTTTTATGGAATTGAGGAGTAGGGCTACCCAGGCCCGAGCCCGTCAGCTAACCTCGTAGGCGAGAATGGGATTATTTGTTTTTGAAGTATTCATTGGCCCGCCTCTGTGGCTGGTAAAACCAGCCTTTCTTTAAGCAACTTTCATTTTTTTAACGCTATAATCTCTTTTCTCACCGCTTCCCCCGGCTGAGCTGTGGTTTCGTGCCGGTAGGAGGTATTCTATGATCACGATTAAAAATGAACTGGGTAAAAAAACGGCTAAATGGCTGCTATTATTGGTGCTGCTCATTTTTGGACTGTCGGCAGTGGGCTGCGGGGGTAGTAACTCCGGCTCAAAGGATGATGACACCACTAATGGCAGCGATAAGCCTAAACTGGTTATGGCTGACATAACCTGGGACAGTGTTCAGGTACATAACCGTGTCGTAGGTTTCATTCTCCAGCATGGTTACGGTTATCCTGAACCGGAGTATACCTTCGGCGATACTATGCCACTGTTACAAGGTATGGCTCGCGGGGATGTAGATATTACCATGGAGGTCTGGCAAGATAATTACGCTGAACCCTGGAACGAAATAGTCAAAAGCGGTTCAGTGATAGATCTGGGTTCTATTTATCCCGATGCTCCTCAGGGTTGGTATATTCCCACTTACATGATAAAAGGTGATCCTGAACGGGGTATCGAGCCCATGGCTCCTGATCTGAAATCAGTATTCGACCTGCCTCGCTACTGGGAGCTCTTTAAGGATCCTGAAGTTCCTACCAAAGGCCGTTTCCACAACAGCCCTCCCGGCTGGATGGTAACTGATATTAACGAAGCCAAGTTTAAGACTTATGGGCTAGAAGAGACATTTAACCTTTTCAGTACCGGTTCAGACTCTGCTCTGTCCGCTTCTATGGTATCTGCCTATGAAAAAGGCGAAGCATGGGTGGGCTACAATTGGGAGCCTAACTGGGTGATGGGCCAACTGGACATGACTATGCTGGAAGAACCCCCGTATGATCCAGAAGTCTATAATGATCCCGATAACCGCGGCTGTGCCTATCCGGCAGCCCAGGTCCTAAAAGGAGTTCATGTAGACGTGCAGACTTCTGCTCCTGAAGCATTCGACCTGGTTTCCAAATATGAGACTACCTTAGAGCAAAATAACGACTTCCTTTCTTATATGAGTGAAAATAATGTGGATACCCAGGCAGCAGCTATTTACTTTTTGAAAACCTACCCAGAAATCTGGAAAGCTTGGGTACCGGAAGATGTCGCTCAGAAAGTAGAGCAAGCATTAGAAGAGGTGAACTAGTATGACAGATGCCAACTGTAGCGACACCTTGGTAGAAATAAATGGTTTGTGGAAAGTGTTTACTGATCGCCCGGTTGATTTTGACCTCCAATATGAAGATGCCATGGAAAACCTGGAGGACAATGGAGCCGTCGTAGCGGTACGGGATGTGTCTTTTCAGGTGAAAAGGGGCGAGGTATTTGTAATAATGGGGTTGTCAGGCAGCGGAAAATCAACTCTGATCCGCTGTATCTCCCGCCTGGTAGAACCTACTCAGGGAGAAATCATAGTCAAAGGGCAAAATGTTCTGGAGATGGATGAACAACAACTTCTCGAGTTTCGCCGCTATGAAACCGCTATGGTGTTTCAGCATTACGGTCTCCTTCCTCATCGCAATGTAATCGAAAATGTAGCCTTCGGCCTAAAACTGCGCGGGGTATCTGAACGGGAGAGGAACGAACGGGCTCGTACAGCCATCGCCCGGGTGGGTTTGGAAGGTTGGGAAAATCATTATCCTTCCCAGCTATCAGGAGGAATGCGTCAAAGAGTCGGTATTGCCCGGGCCCTGGTCCAGGAAACCGATTTACTGCTGATGGATGAGCCCTTCAGTGGCTTGGATCCCCTGATTCGCCGGGAAATGCAGGACACACTCATTCGCCTGCAAAAGGAAGTTAATAAGACCATTGTCTTTGTCACCCATGATCTAGGTGAAGCTATTCGTTTAGGGGACCGCATGGCGGTCATGCGCCAAGGCCAATTCGTGCAGCAAGGTACTCCGGAAGAAATAATGAATAATCCAGCTGATGAATACGTAGAACGTTTTGTTGCTGACGAAAGGGCTCTCCTGTCAGGTAAGGGAAGACAACCGGTTTATTTTCCCAGTAAATCGCGCCTTACTAAAAAAGCCAAGAGTACTTCCCCCTCTGCTCCGCTGGCTGCAGCTGGGGCGGAGGTGAAATAATTGTTTCCTGAACAACTGCATTATAACGTAGCACCCTTTATTGACAGGTTTGTAAAATGGCTGGTATCTGCCTGGGGCCCTTTCTTCGATGGTTTATCCAACTTAGTGTTACAAATGCTACTCCACATAGAGCATTTTTTAAAGTGGCTCCCCTGGTGGGCTTGGATTTTAATTGTTACCCTTTTAGCCTGGCGGCTGACTCATAACTGGCTTAAAACCATACTTCCCGGCGTACTCATATTTACCATAGGTATGTTTGGTCTGTGGGAAGTAGCTATGGAAACCCTGGGTATAGTAATCATTGCGGTTTTGATTTCTTTAGTTGTTGGCATTCCGGTGGGAATTGCCATGTCCAGTTCTGAACGGGTCAATGCTGTTATTACTCCTATTCTGGATGCCATGCAGACTATGCCCAGCCTGGTATATCTAATTCCTGCTCTGATGCTGTTCGGGTTAGGTAAGGTTCCTGGGGTATTTGCTACGGTCATCTATGCACTGCCCCCGGTAGTGCGTTTGACCAACCTAGGCATTCGCCAAGTCTCCCGTGAAGTTCAGGAAGCCGCTTTGGTGTTTGGAGCCTCCCGCTGGCAGATGATGAAAGAAGTGCGGTTTCCTCTGGCTATGCCAACTATCATGGCCGGCATCAATCAGACCACTATGCTGGCTTTGTCCATGGTGGTGATCGCCAGCATGATCGGTGCCGGTGGTCTGGGTGAGGAAGTCCTCAAGGCCACTAACCGGGTAGCGGTAGGTAAAGGCTTTGAAGCCGGTTGGGCCATCGTGGTGCTGGCTATTGTCATAGACCGTATCTCTCAGGCCGCCGCCAAGAGTTGGGAACCTCCCCAAAACTAACCGTGACACGGGTAACCGTG
>Ga0116180_1003798_pt1 | contig 11218 bp, 11 predicted proteins | sample AD_UKC073_MetaG_FD_89804 | JGI IMG/M metagenome (GOLD analysis project Ga0116180, IMG submission 89804) | Active sludge microbial communities of municipal wastewater-treating anaerobic digesters from USA - AD_UKC073_MetaG | ecosystem: Engineered > Bioreactor > Anaerobic > Digestate | place: USA... | reverse complement strand
GGCTGCGCAGGTGACGCAGGTGGCCAGCTTCAAGGCCGGCATGCAGTTGCACGATCCCAGCTTCATCGACATCGTTCCCGAGGCCTGGTGGAGCGGGCCGGCGTCAACGGACCCTGCCGCACCAGTACCCACGGCGGTGATGACCACCCTCTTCCCCAGCGTGATCCTGCAGCAGCAGGTCAACAGCGTGTCCACGTGCCACATCCAGCCCGACGGTCGCGGCAGCTTCGACTTCGTCTGGACGCACTTCGGCTTCGCCGACGACACGCCCGAGATGACCCAGCGCCGGCTGACCCAGGCCAACCTGTTCGGCCCGGCCGGCTTCGTGTCGGCCGACGATGGCGAGGTGATCGAGTTCAGCCAGCAGGCCTTCGAAAGCAAGCCCGCGCACCGCGCCGTGGCCGAGCTGGGCGGGCGCGACGTGGGCGACACCGAGCACATGGTCACCGAGACGCTGATCCGCGGCATGGACCGCTACTGGCGCGACGTGATGGAGGCGCCGTGATGACCATCGACTTTCCCGACTGGCTGGCCATCACCCAGCTCTATGCCGACTACGCCAGCACGGTCGATGCCGGCCGCTGGGCCGACTGGTGCGAGTTCTTCACCGAGGACTGCGTCTACCGCCTGCAGCCGCGTGAAAACCACGAGCGCAGCTTTCCGCTCGCCACGCCGGCCTTCACCAGCAAGGGCATGCTGCAGGACCGCGCCTACGGCATCCAGGAAACGCTGTTCCACGACCCGTACTGCCAGCGCCATGTGGTCGGCATCCCGGTGCTGCGCGAAGCCAGCGACGACCGCTGGCGCTGCGAGGCCAACTACGCGGTGTTCCGCACCAAGCTCAGCCACACGTCCACCGTGTTCAACGTCGGCCGCAGCTTCGACACCATCGTGCGCACGCCGGCGGGGCTGAAGTTCGCGGTGCGCGAGATCATCGACGACAGCGAGATGATCCCGAATTCGATCATCGATCCCATCCGACTCCCATCATGAGCGACAAGCCCTGGATCGACGCCACTGCGGCCGACGCCCTGCCCACCAACGACGTGCTGGGCGTGGTCGTCGCCGGGCGCGAGATCGCGCTCTACACCGTGGGCGATGCGGTCTATGCCAGCGACATGCTGTGCACCCACGGCGATGCCCGGCTGTGCGATGGCTTCCTTGACGGCCACGAGATCGAGTGCCCGCTGCACCAGGGCAAGTTCGACGTGCGCGACGGCCGCGCCACCTGGGAGCCGGCCTGCGAGCCGCTGCGCTGCCACCCGGTCAGGATCGAAGGCGGCCGGGTGTTCGTGCAGATCGACTGACGCTCAGCCCGCGGTCATGCCGCCGTCGACGCTGTAGCGCCCGCCGGTGCAATAGCGGCTGTCGTCGCTGGCCAGGAACAGCGCGGTGGCGGCCACCTCGTCGGGCGTGCCGTAGCGGCCGGCCGGGATGCGGGTGGTGATCATCTGCTTGGCTGCGGCCTCGGCGCCGGGGGCCCGGCCGCTCTCGATGGCCCGCATCATCCGCGTCTCGATGGGCGAGGGGTGGATGGTGTTGATGCGCACGCCCGAGCTGCCGGACTCCAGCACCGCCGAGCGCATCAGCCCCACCACGGCATGCTTGCTGGCCGCGTAGGGTGCCAGGTAGGCGCCGCCCTTGAAGCCGGCCACCGACGAGGTGATGATGATGCTGCCGCCACCCTGGCGCTGCATCACCGGCAGCGCATGCTTCAGGCCCAGGAACACACCGCGCACGTTCACCGCCATCACGCGGTCGAAGTCGGCCACCGTGGTCTCGGCGATCGGCGCGATGCGGCCCTCGATGCCGGCGTTGCAGAACAGCACGTCGAGCCGGCCGTGGCGGGCGACGGTGTCGGCGATGACGGCCTGCATCGCCGCCTCGTCGCTGACGTCGGCCACCTGCGCCGAAACGGCCGAGCCGGCGGCGATCTCGGCCACCGCCGCATGCAGCCGCGCCGCGTCCAGGTCGACCAGCACCACCGTCGCGCCCTCGGCCGCGAACAGCCGGCCGGTGGCCGTGCCGATGCCGCCGCTGCCACCGGTGATGACGCAGACCTTGCCCGCGAGGCGGCCGGCCATGTCAGCGCTGCCCGGCCGCCCGAAGGCGCTGACGCGCCCCCTCGGGGGGCAGCGAACGAAGTGAGCGTGGGGGCGTCATGTTCATCAATACACCTCGAAGAGGCCGGCGCCGCCCATGCCGCCGCCGATGCACATCGACACGACCACATGCTTGGCGCCGCGGCGCTTGCCTTCCATCAGCACATGGCCGGCCAGGCGGGCGCCGGTCATGCCGAAGGGGTGGCCGATGGCGATGGAGCCACCGTTGACGTTGTATTTCTCGGGGTCGATGCCCAGCTTGTCGCGGCTGTACAGGCACTGGCTGGCGAAGGCCTCGTTCAGCTCCCACAGGTCGATGTCGCCGATCTTCAGGCCATGGCGCGCCAGCAGCTTGGGGATGGCGAAGACCGGGCCGATGCCCATTTCGTCGGGCTGGCAGCCGGCCACCGCCCAGCCCTTGAAGGCACCCAGCGGCTGCAGGCCGCGGCGCTCGGCGTCCTTGGCCTCCATCAGCACCACGGCGGCGGCGCCGTCGCTCAGCTGGCTGGCATTGCCGGCCGTCACCCACTTGCCCGGGCCCTTGACCGGCTGCAGCTTGGCCAGGCCTTCCAGCGTGGTGTCGGGGCGGTTGCACTCGTCGCGGTCGACGGTGACCTCGCGCAGCGACTCGGCGCCGGTGGCCTTGTCCACCACCTTCATCACCGTCTTCACCGGGATGATCTCGTCCTTGAACTTGCCGGCTTCCTGGGCCGCGGCCATCAGCCGCTGCGAGCGCAGCGAGTACGCGTCCTGGTATTCGCGGCTCAGGCCGTAGCGCTCGGCCACGATGTCGGCGGTGTCGATCATCGGCATCCAGAATGCGGGCAGCAGCTCGGTCAGGCGGTCGTCCTTGCCACCGCCGCCGCCGCCCTGGAAGGTGATGCTGTCGACGCCGCCGCCGACCATCACGCTGGCGCCGTCGTGCACGATGTGCTGCGCCGCCACGGCGATGGCGTTCAGGCCCGACGAGCAGGCGCGGTGGATGGTGGCGCCGGAGGTCGTCACCGGCAGGCCGGCCAGCATGGCCGCGGCACGCGCCACGTTGCCGTGTGCCGCCACTTGGCCAGCGACCACGTCCTCCACCTCGGCCGGGTCGACGCCGCTGCGCTGCACCGCGTGCTGGATGGCATGGCCCAGCATCGTCATGCTGGGCGTGTTGTTGAAGCCACCGCGCGCGGCCTTGGCCAGGCCGGTGCGGGCATAGGAGACGATGACGGCCTGGCGCATGGTGCGTGCCTTTCGGAAGGGGTGGATCGAGTGGACTGGCCAGTCTTCCACAGCCCCGCCGGCGGCCTGCGTCACACGCGGTACACCCTGCGGGCAAGCCCGGGGTGGGCGGCAGGCGCTACAGCCCGCCCTTGCCCAGGTCCAGGGAGCCGCGCGCCAGGTTGACCTGCAGCACGTCGGTCTCGCCCTCGGCCAGGCGCAGCGCGCGCAGGTGGCGCAGCGCCGCCTCCAGCGGGTGGCCGGTGACCAGGGCCTCGCCACCCACCAGCTGGATCGCCTGGTCGACCAGCTGGCCGGCGGTCTCGGTGGCGATCACCTTGGCCGCGATGCTCTCGTTCACCGCGTCCCGGCCGCTGTCGTGCAGCCGGGCGGCGCGGTAGACCGCCGACCGCGCCGCGTAGGCCTGGATGCGCATGGCGCCGTAGCGCAGGCGCATGCGCTCGCTGGCGGCCCGCGGTCCGCCGCGCCGCTGCCGCAGCAGATCGGCGCCGACGAAGTCCACCGCCCACAGCGCCGTGCCCAGTGCGTCAGCGGCCACCAGGCGCCGCACCGCGCTGATGCGCGCCAGCGCCTGGCTGCGGCCGGCGCCCGGCGCGCCGATGGCATGGCTGCGCGGCACGCGCACGCCGTCGAAGCGGAAGGCGGCATGCGTGCTGCCGTCCAGCGACGCAAACCTGCGGTCGATCACCACGCCCGGCAGCGCGGTGTCGATGACGACCATCGCCGGGCCCTGGCCGTCCACCTCGACCAACGCGACGAGGAAATCCGCCTCCGCGCCGCCGGTGACGTAGCTCTTGCGGCCGCTGACGATCAGGGTGTCGCCGTCGACCGCCGCCCAGGTCGGCCGAGGCGCATCGCCGGGTTCGGTGAAGGCAAAGCCGCCGCGCCGCTCGCCGGCCAGCATCGGCGCCAGGTGCGTGCTGCGCAGCGGCTCGGCCACGCCCGCCGGCAGGCCGGCATCGGGGCCGAACAGGCCGGGCAGATGAGCGGCACCGTGGCGCGCCAGCGTCTCGCGCGCCACCAGCAGGGTCAGCGCGGGGGTGCGCGCGTCCTGCGTCAGCCCGAACAGGCCGGCCTGCTTGGCCAGGGCGCGCACCTGGGCCGACCGCTCGGCGGGCGTCAGCGTCGGGTCGTCGCGCAGCGCCGCCAGCGGGCCTTGGGCCAGCGCCACCGTGCGCTGGCGCAGGGCGGTCAGTTCATCGCTCAGGAAGTCGGGCATGCGGACCTCAGCGCTTGACCGCCGCGGGCACGCCGCCCGGGTCGACCACGGTGCCGAACACCTCCTTGTTGTGCGCGTGGCACAGGTGGTGCAGGCCGAAGGCGGCATCCACCGCGCTCTGCTGGCCCTGGATGTCCAGCGTCTGGTTCACCGCCTGCTTGGCCATCGCCAGCGCGAAGGCCGGCTTGCTGGCGATGCGGCCGGCCATCGCCAGCACGGTGGATTCCAGCTGATCACGCGGCACCACCTGGTTGACCATGCCCAGGCGGTGCGCCTCGGCGGCCGACCAGTTGTCGGCGGTGAACAGGAATTCCTTGGCCTTGCGCGCGCCCAGCTCCCAGGGGTGGACGAACCACTCGACGCCCAGCACGCCCATGGTCACCACCGGGTCGCAGAACAGCGCGTCGTCGCTGGCGACGATGATGTCGCAGGCCCAGGCCAGCATCAGCCCGCCGGCGATGCAGCGGCCCTGTACCGCGGCAATCGTCGGCTTGGGCAGGTTGCGCCAGCGGCGGGTGTTCTGCAGATAAATCTCTTGCTCGCGGGCGAAGCGGCCATGCGCGCCGGGCTGGGCAAAGCCGCCCCAGTTCGACACGGTGGGCTGCTGCCCGAGCACCACGCCGCCGTCGCCGCGCAGATCGTGGCCCGACGAGAAATGCGGGTCGGCCGCGGCCAGCACAATGACCTTCACCGCGTCGTCGGCCACCGCGCGGTCGAAGGCCGCGTTCAGGTCGTAGCCCATCTGCAGGTTCTGGGCGTTGCGCGCCGCCGGGCGGTTCATCACGATGCGCGCCACGCCGAAGGCAGGCTGCTCGTACAGGATCGTTTCGTCGTCGCTCATGATCGGTGCTTGGTCTCGCTGAAGGATCAGACCACCACCACGCCATCACCCGGCGGCTCGGCATACAGCGCCGCCACCAGGCTGGCCCGGCGCTCCAGCGTCTGGCGCTGGTTCACATAGCCCTTGTCGGTGATCTCGCCGGCGTCGATGGACGGTGGCTCGGTCAGCAAGGTGAAGCGCGCCACGCGGCGCGACGAGCCGCCGGCCAGGGCGTTGAAGCCCGCCAGCCGGTCGGCCACCACGGCGCGCAGCTTGGTCGTCGCGTCGCCCGGCCGGCCATCGGCGTCCAGCGCCTTCAGCCCCGCGGCCGACGGCCACAGCAAAGCACCGGCGAAGGGCTTGTCCTGGCCGGTCACCACGGCGTCCATCACATAGGGGCTGCAGGCGGCCACGATGTCCGGCCGCAGCGGGCCCACGCTGACCCAGGTGCCGCTGTCGAGCTTGAAGTCCTCGGTCACCCGGCCGTCGAACACCAGGCCCTGCGTCGGGTCGGCCTCGTCGACGAAACGCGCGGCGTCGCCCAGCTTGTAGAAGCCTTCTTCGTCGAAGGCAGCGGCCGTGCGCTGGGGGTCGGCGTGGTAGCCGGTGGTCACGGTCGGGCCTTTCACCCGCACTTCCAGCTTGCTGCCGTTGGGCACCAGCTTGATCGTCATGCCCGGCACCGGCAGGCCGACCAGACCGACGCGCTCGGTGGCCCAGTGGGTGACGGTGACGCCCTGGGTCTCGGTGGCGCCGTACATCGTGGTCAGCGGAATGCGGTGGCCGGTCTCGGCAATCGCCAGGGCCTGCAGGCGGTCGTAGACGTCGTTGCTCAGCGTGGCGCCGCCGTAGCCCATGTAGCGCAGGTTCCGGAAGAAGTTGCGCCGCAGGGCGGGGTCGCGCTCCATCGCGTCGGCCAGCATGCCGAAGGCGATGGGCGCCGAGCCGAACACGGTGGGCGAGACCTCGTACAGATTCTTGATCGTGGTCTCGAACTGGCCCGGGATGGGCTTGCCTTCGCACAGGTGCACCGTGCCGCCGTTCCACAGCACGCCGTTGAAGCCGATGTTGCCGGCGCTGATGTGGCTCCAGGGCATCCACTCCAGGCTCTGCGGCACCACGCCGGACTCGGGCGGCTCGGCACGCAGGCCCTCCTGGCCGGCGATGGTCGCGCTCATCATGCCGAAGGTCTGCGGCACGCCCTTGGGCAGGCCGGTGGAGCCGCTGGTGAACAGGGATTTCGCGACCGTGGCCGGGCCCAGCGTGTCGCGCGCGGCAGCTATGGCCGCGGTCGGCTGGGTCGCCAGCAGCATGGACAGCGCAATCGCGCCTTCGCCTTCGCCATCGACCGTGACGACCACCAGCCCCGGGTGCGCGGCACGCAGCACCGCCAGCGCCTTGGCGAAGGGCGCGCCGGCCTGGGCGAACACCATCTTCGGCCGCACGACGGCCGCGCAGTGGCGCAGCCGGGCATGGTCGCTGGACAGCAGCGAGGTGGCCGGGCTGATCGGCGCGATCGGCACGCCGCCGGTGTAGCAGCCCAGGGTCAGCAGCGCGTGCTCGATGCTGTTGGCCGACAGCACCATCACGCTGTCGTCGGGGCCCAGGCCGCGGTCCAGCAGCCACTGCGCGATGGACTCGGCCGCCGCCAGCGCCTCGCCGTAGGTCACCGTGCGCCAGGGCCCGTGGCCTGGGGCGCGCTGCTTCATCCAAGGCCGGTCGGGGTGCTGGCCGGCGCGCTCCTGCAGCAGATGGGCGATGCTGCGCGGGCTGGGGCCGGGCGCGTGGCGCGAGCGCAGCAGGATGCAGCCGTCGGCGCGCCGCTCCACGTCGACGGCCGGCGGCTTCAGCGGCAGGGGCTTGAACGCGGGCAGGGGAGCGCGCATCAGAGTCCTTTCAACCAGGGGATCAGCAGCGCGTTCACCTTGGCGGGCGCCTCCTGCTGCGTCCAGTGCCCGATGCCGGGCAGCATGTGGGCGCCGCGCAGCCCGGGCAGGTGCGGCGCCATCCCGTCCACCGGCTTCACGCCGGGCAGCATGCGCAGCGCCAGGTCGCGCTCGCCGCCGATGAACAGCGCCGGCTGCGTGATCTGGCGGCCGGTGAACTGCTGCTGCCAGGCGAAATCCCGGTCGTGGTTGCGGTAGCGGTTCAGCGGGCCGCGAAAGCCGGAGGCCTCGAACTCGGCAACGAAGTGGTCTTCATCCGCCCGGGTCCACCACGCCGGGAACGGCTGCGGATCCGGCAGGCCATCCAGCAGCTTGGCGCCATGCGGCTTGTCCTTCGGCCAGGTGCCATCAGGCGCGTCGCCGCTGATGGCGTGGACGAACTGGCGCAGGCTGGTGCGCACGTCGGCCTCCAGCTCCGCCTCGGCCACGCCCTCGTCCTGGAAATACACCTGGTAGAAGAAGCGGCCCTTGGCGGTGTACGCCGCGCGGATGGGTTCGAGGAACGGCGCCTTCGGGATGCCGGTCCACGGCACCGACAGCCCCGCCACCGCGCTGACGTGCTGCGGGTGCGCCAGCGCCGTGTTCCACACGATGGGCGCACCCCAGTCGTGGCCGACCAGGATGGCCGGCGCGCCGGGTTGCAGGTGGGCCGCCGCGCCGGCGATGTCGGCGGTGATCTGTTCGAGTGTGTAGTCGGCCACCGCGGGCGGCTTGTCCGAGCCGCCGTAGCCGCGCACGTCGACCGCGCAGGCGGTGAAGCCGGCGTCGGCGATGGGCTGCAGCTGGTGGCGCCAGCTGTACCAGCCTTCCGGAAAGCCGTGCACCAGCAGCACCAGCGGGCCGCTGCCCACCACCGCGCCGCGCAGCGTGATGCCGTTGGTGGGAATGCTGATGAACCGCATGGCGGTCAGCGGTCCGGCAGCGGCGTCAGCTCCAGCCCCGGCAGCGTGCCGGCCTTGCGCCATTCGTCCAGCATGCGGATGAAGACCATCGGCCCGCGCCAGAACTGGCTGTTGCGCTCGGTGCGCGCGTCGGGTGCACCCTCGTTGTTGTAGTAACCCGGCGTGCACGCGGCCAGGAAGTCGCGCCGGCCCCGCGCCAGCTTGACGATGGTGTCGACCCAGGCGGCCTCGGCGTCGGCGCTGGCTTCCAGCGTGTTGACGCGCCGCGCCTTCACCTCGCCCATGATGTGGCCGATGTGGCGGCTCTGCTCGTCGAGCATGTGCTGGAAGTTCGCGCTCTGGCCCGACTGCTGCGTGGTCATCACGAACAGGTTGGGGAAGCCGCGGGTGAACAGGCCGTGGAAGGTGCTGGCACCGTCCTTCCACTTGTCGGTCAGCGTCTGGCCGCCGCGGCCGGTCACCTCGAAGCCCAGGCGGCGGGTGAAGTCGGTGCCGACCTCGAAGCCGGTGCCGAAGACCAGGCAGTCGAGTTCGTATTCCTTGTCCGCCACCACCACGCCGCGCTCGGTGATGCGCTCCACGCCCTGGCCCTGGGTGTCGACCAGGGTGACGTTGGGCCGGTTGAAGGTGGGCAGGTACTGGTCGTGGAAGCAGGGGCGCTTGCAGAACTGGTTGTACCAGGGCTTCAGCGCCTCGGCGGTGGCGCGGTCCTGCACGATGGCGTCGACCCGCGCGCGCACCTTCTGCATCTTCAGGTCGTCGGCGCGCTGCACCAGGGCGTCGGGGTCGACGACCTCGCCGCCGGCCTGGGCGTGGCGGTGCGCGGCCAGGGCGATGTTGTTGATCAGGTCGGTCCAACCATCATTCACCAGGTCGACCTCGAAGCGTCCGCCCGAGATCACCGTGGTGAAGTTGTGCATGCGCTCGCGCTGCCAGCCGGGCTTCAGGCTCTTGACCCAGGCCGGGTCGGTCGGCTGGTCGTTGCGCACGTCCACCGACGACGGCGTGCGCTGGAACACGTACAGGTGCTGGGCGCCCTCGCCCAGGTGCGGCACGCACTGCACCGCGGTGGCGCCGGTGCCGATGATGCCCACCCGCTTGTCGGCCAGGCCGGTCAGGCCGCCGGCCGAACTGCCGCCGGTGTAGGCGTAGTCCCAGCGGCTGGTGTGGAAGCTGTGGCCCTTGAACGTGTCCAGCCCCGGGATGCCGGGCAGCTTGGGCAGGTTCAGCGGGCCGCCGGCCAGCACCACGAAGCGGGCGGCCAGCTGGTCGCCGCGGCTGGTCGACACCTGCCAGCGCGACGTGGCCTCGTCCCAGGCCATGCCGGTGATCACGGTCTGGAACAGCGCATCGCGGTACAGGTCGAAGTGGCGGCCGATGCGCTGCGTGTGTTCCAGCATCTCCGGCGCCTTGGCGTACTTCGCCTTGGGCATGTAGCCGGTCTCTTCCAGCAGCGGCAGGTAGATGTAGCTCTCGGTGTCGCAGGCCGCGCCGGGGTAGCGGTTCCAGTACCAGGTGCCGCCGAAGTCGCCGGCCTTCTCGATGATGCACAGGTCGTCGTAGCCGGCGGCGCGCAGCCGGGCCGCGGCCAGCAGGCCGCCGAAGCCGCCGCCCACCACCAGCACGTCCATCTGGCGGTTGATCGGGTCGCGCGTGAAGCCGGGCGCGACGTAGGGGTCGTCCAGGTAGTGCGCGTAGCGGCCTGTGATCGCCACGTACTGCTGGTTGCCGTCGCTGCGCAGGCGCTTGACGCGTTCTTCCTCGTACTTGCGGCGCAGCGCCTCGGTGTCGACGGCGCCAAGCTCGGGCAGGGTGGTGATGTCGCCGTGGGCGTCGCCGGTGGAGGCCATCTGGAAAGCTCCTGCAAGGGATGACGGGCCCGCGGCAAGGCAGGCAGCCGGGCCACTCTAGGCGCCGGGGCGGCGCGGCTTCTGTCGCGCAGCGGTCAGTTCGATGCGGTGCCGGGTTCGCCCGGAGGCGGCGCAGGGCAGCCGTTTGTAGGACAGCGCCCACAGCCGATACCGACGGCCACCGCCTTCCACCGCCGCAAAGGCGTCGTGATAATTGGTTCGTCTGTCCCGTCCTGCCCGCCTGCCGATCCCCGCGAGACTTCCGTGAGCGCCCAGCCCCTGCCCGACCCGGCCCGCCTGCCGCCAGCGCCGCCGCTGGCCTGCTTCATCGTCGAGGACAGCCCGGTGATCCGCCAGAACCTGATCGCCACGCTGGAGGAGATGCTGCCGGTGCGCGTGGTGGGCACGGCCGAGGACGAGCAGACCGCGCTGGGCTGGATGCGCGGCCCCCAGGCCCGCTGCGACCTGATGGTGATCGACATCTTCCTGAAGTCGGGCACCGGGCTGGAGGTGCTGCGCCAGGCCGCCACGCTGTGCCCCGACGCCCGCCGCGTGGTGCTGACCAACTACGCCACGCCCGACATGCGCCGCCGTTGCACCCAGCTGGGCGCCGACCGGGTGTTCGACAAGTCGGCCGAGCTGGAAGAATTGCTGGCGTACTGCGCCGATCTCGCCGACCAGCCCCGGACCCATTGAGCGCTGCGCAATGTCGGCGACCCCCCTATTGGATCAGCCCGTTCTTCAGCGCGTAGTAGGTCAGGTCGCTGTTGGAGGCGAGCTTCATCTTCTCCATGACCCGGGTGCGGTAGGTGCTCACCGTCTTCACCGACAGCGCCATGCTGTCGGCCATGTGGCCGATGGTCTCGCCCTTGGCCAGGCGCAGGAAGACCTGGAACTCGCGCTCGGAGAGCAGCTCGTGCGGCAGCTTGTCGGGGTGGGCGCCCAGGCCGTCGGCCAGCAGCTCGGCCACGGCGGGGGTGATGTACTTGCGCCCGCGCGCCACGGTGCGGATCGCCGTGACGATCTCCTTGACCTTGCCCCTGAATCCCGTAGCTCTTAGCGCCCTTGTCACGCGGCCTTGTTGAGCTGTGCCGCTACCCAGCGTTCCTCGTACTGCCTTGGGCTCAGGTAGCCCAGCGTGGAATGTAGTCG
>Ga0116180_1003795_pt1 | contig 11223 bp, 12 predicted proteins | sample AD_UKC073_MetaG_FD_89804 | JGI IMG/M metagenome (GOLD analysis project Ga0116180, IMG submission 89804) | Active sludge microbial communities of municipal wastewater-treating anaerobic digesters from USA - AD_UKC073_MetaG | ecosystem: Engineered > Bioreactor > Anaerobic > Digestate | place: USA... | reverse complement strand
TCGACCTTCATCTCCTGGCAGGTGGTGAGGTCGAATTCCTCGCCGGTCAGCTGCTCGATCAGGTGCCAGGACAGCGCCGGGTCGCCCTGGAAGGCCGGCAGCGTCGGAATGCCCCAGCCTTCGTCGGCATTGCGGTACTCGGGCGCGGCGCCGACCGCAAAGGTCGGCATCTTGTCGAGGAAGAAGTTCAGCCCGTGGTCGTTGTAGAGCACGATGGCGACGTCGGGCTTCACCTCGCCCAGCCACTGGCGCACCGGTGCGTAGGCATCGAAGAACGGCTTCCAGTACGGGTCCTGCTGCAGGCCCTTGGCAATGGCGCGGCCGATGGCCGGCACGTGCGAGGTGGTGATGCCACCGATGATGCGGGCCATGTCAGATGCTCCGGCGGGGTTGGTCGTTGGCGGCCAGCAGCTTCGCCTGGAATTCGGCCTTGGTCAGGCCGGTCTGCTGGGCGCCGATGTCCTGCATGTCCAGGCCGAAGATGCCGGCGAACTTGGCCAGGTAGTAGGCGTTGCCGCCGGCGGCAATCAGCTGCAGCACGTTGCGGGCGCGGATCGCTTCGCGTTGCTGCGTGTTCAGGCCGTATTGGGCGCAGTACGCGTCCTCGTCCGCGATGAAGGCCTGGCGGTTGGCGGCGTCGTTGAACGAATAGCACATGCGATTCAGGGCATAGCCCTTCATCGCCTGGGCGCCGTCGAAGATGACGGTGCCGGGAATCTCGGTGTGGTCGGTCAAGGGTTGTCTCCTGAAGAACTGCGGGTGTGGCGACCTGCAGTATTCGATGCTGCATCATTCGGAAAAAGCCCTGGCCTTCGATGCAACCCATGAGTGATTTCGATCATTTGGACCTGGACGGCCGGCTGCTGGCCCTGCTGGTGGCGGTGGTCGAGGAGCGCTCGGTGACCCGCGCGGCGCTGCGGCTGGAGGTCAGCCAGTCGGCGGTGAGCCATCTGCTGGACAAGCTGCGCGGCATCGTCGGCGACCCGCTGGTGGTGCGCTCGGGCCGCGGCATCGTGCCGACCGCGCGGGCCGAGCTGCTGGCCCAGCGCGCCCGGCCGCTGCTGGACGAACTGCGCGGCTTCGTCAGCGCCGGCGGCTTCGACCCGGCGCGGCTGCAGGGCCCCATCGTCATCGCCGCCAATGACCTGCAGCGCGACCTGCTGCTGCCCGCCCTGCTCGACCGCCTGCGTGCTGCGGCGCCCGGCGCCAGTCTGCAGGTGATGCCCTCGGGCGTGCCCGGCGCCGAGCTGCTGCGCGATGGCCAGTGCCAGTTGCTGATCACGCCGCGCCCGCCGGATGCTGCCGACCTGGTGCAGAAGCGGCTGTTCAGCGACCGGCAGGTCGTGTTCTTCGACGCGGCGGTGCGCGCCGCGCCGGCCAGCTTGGCCGAGTACCTGGCGGCAGAGCACGTCACCGTGGTCTACCACCCGCACCGCCAACTGGACCTGGACCAGACGCTGACACGCCAAGGCGTGCAGCGGCGCTTCGTCGCCACTGTGCCGGGCTTTGCCGGCGTGCCGGCGCTGCTGCGCGGCAGTGCGCGCATCGCCACGGCGCCCAGCCTGCTGCAGCGCGGCTTGTTCAACGGCCTGGATGCCGCCGAGCCGCCCCTGCCCTGCCCGCCGCTGCCGATGTTCCTGGTCTGGCATGTGCGCCACCAGGCCGATCCGCTGCGGGCCTGGCTGCGGCGGCTGGTCGAGGACTGCGTGCCGCCCGCGCTGAAAGCGGCCGGCGGCTGATCAAGGCGGCAGCAGCACGTCCCACGCGGCGTGCAGGCTCCAGATCACCAGCGCCAGCGTGCCGAACGAGGCCACGGTGCTGACCAGCAGGCAGGCGGCGTTGACCGCCTGGCGGCCGTAGCGCTGGCCCAGGATGGGGTAGATGCCCAGCACGATGGGGTTGCGCCGCAGGCCGAGCACGGCACGACCAAAGGCCACAGCCAGCGTTTCATGGCGCGCACCCGCGCTGTCGGCCAGCGCCAGGCACAGCGGGATCATCAGGAAGTTCTCGACCAGCATCGTCAGCGCCAGCGCCACGGTGGCATCGGGCCCGACCACCTGCAGCGCCACCGGGTAGCCGATGAAGGCGGTGTTGGCGCAGGCCATGCCCATGCCCGTCATCGCCGCGGCGTCGCGCGGCTGGCCCTGGGCTCGCGCCCACAGCAGGCCGGCGGCCAGGGTCACGAGCGAGCCCGCGGCGTAGGCCAGCAGGTAGCTGGTGTTGGCCACCTCGGCGATGCTGCGCTGGCTCAGCGACTTGAACAGCAGGGCCGGGATGCAGAAGGTGATGACGAAGCTGCCCAGCGCCGGCAGCGCGGCCTTCGCGAACAGGCCGCTGCGCACGGCGCCATAGCCCAGGCCGATCAGCAGGAAGATCGGCGTGGTGATCGAGAGGACGTCAGGCACCGGCCGGGAAGTCCTCGGTGTCGATCTCCGCCTGGTTCTGCGCGTTGTAGCGGGGGCCGTGGATGGCGCCGGGGGTGAACAGCACGTTGAGCCGCGCCACCACCTCGGCCGGCAGCACGACGTCGGCCGCGCCCAGGTTCTCTGCCAGGTGCGCCGGGTTCACCGTGCCGGGAATCGGCACGACATGGTCACCACGCGCCAGCAGCCAGGCCAGGGCCAGCTGCGCCGGCGTGCAGCCCACCTCGCCGGCGATGGCCGCATACGGTTCCAGCAGCGCCAGGTTGGCCGCGTAGTTCTCAGGCGCAAACCGTGGCATCGCCCGGCGGATGTCCTTGGCGTCGAAGCCGGACACGTCGCGCAGCGTGCCTGTCAGGTAGGCGCGGGCCACCGGGCTGAAGGCGACGTAGGCCGCGCCGATCTCACGGCAGGTGTCGAGCACCGCGATCTCGGCGTTGCGGCTCCACAGCGAGTATTCGCTCTGCACGGCGGCGATCGGCGCCACCGCATGCGCGCGCCGCAGCGTGGCGGCCGACACCTCGCTCAGGCCCAGCGCACGCACCTTGCCGGCGCGCTGCAGGTCGGCCATCGCACCCACCGAGTCCTCGATCGGCACCGCCTTGTGCCAGCGGTGCAGGTAGTAGACGTCGATCACGTCGGTGCCCAGGCGTTGCAGGCTGGCCTCGACGTCGCGGCGGATGCTGTCCGGCCGGCCGTCGATGACGCGCTGCAAGGCACCGTTCGGGCCGGTCGGCTGCCCGGTCATGCCGCCCTTGCTGCACAGCACGATCCTGTCGCGGTGCGCCTTCAGCACCCGGCCGACGAGGGTCTCGTTGGCACCGAAGCCGTACAGCGCCGCGGTGTCGAACAAGGTGACACCGCCGTCTAGCGCCTGCAGCAGCAGGCGTTCGGCATCGGCCACCGGCGGTGGCGCGCCGTAGGCGTGGCTCAGGTTCATGCAGCCCAGGCCGATGGCCGAGACGGCAAACGGCCCGATGCGTCGCTGCGGCCGTGTCATGTCAGCCCCTGGTCCGACGAGTACGTCGGCCAATCCCCCAAGGGGATCGCGGGCCGGCTTGGGAGCGGCCCGGCGCTCGGCCCGCACACACTGATGAAGGTCCGCTCCAGCATCGTCAACCTGCGTTCAGCTGCTGCTCCAGCTTGTGCAGCACCTGGTAGCAGGGCAGCACCTGGGCCAGGCTGCTGTTGGGCTCGCGACCTTCGCGGATGGCGGCGAAGAACTCGCGGTCCTGCAGCTCGATGCCGTTCATCGACACCGCCACCTGCGACACGTCGATCTTCTCGTCCTTGCCGTTGAACAAGTCGTCGTAACGCGCGATGTACGTGCCCGTGTCGCCGATGTAGCGGAAGAAGGTGCCCAGCGGGCCGTCGTTGTTGAACGACAGGCTCAGCGTGCAGATCGCGCCGTTGGCGGCCTTCAGCTGGATGCTCATGTCCATCGCGATGCCCAGGGTCGGGTGGATCGGGCCCTGGATGGCGTTGGCCTGCACGATGGGGCTGCCGCACTGGTAGGCGAACAGGTCCACCGTGTGCGCGGCGTGGTGCCACAGCAGATGGTCGGTCCAACTGCGCGGCTGGCCCAGCGCGTTCATGTTGGTGCGGCGGAAGAAGTAGGTCTGCACATCCATCTGCTGGATGTTGAACTGGCCGGCGGTGATCTTGTGGTGCACCCACTGGTGGCTGGGGTTGAAGCGGCGGGTGTGGCCGCACATCGCCACCAGGCCGCCCTGCTTTGCCAGCGCCACCGCCTGTTCGCCATCGGCCAGCACGTCGCACAGCGGAATCTCCACCTGCACATGCTTGCCGGCCTGCAGGCACGCGATGGTCTGGCTGGCGTGCATCTGCGTGGGCGTGCACAGGATCACCGCGTCCACCTCGGGCAGGGCCAGGCTGTCGGCCAGATCGGTGGTGACGTGGCCGATGCCGTACTTGGCGGCGACTTCCTTCGTCTTGTCCAGCTCGCGGCTGATCAGCGACACCACCTCGACGCCGTCGATGTTTCTGATGCCGTCCAGGTGCTTGATGCCGAAGGCACCGGCGCCAGCGAGCGCCACCTTGATCGTCTTGCTCATTGGAGCCCCTCGTCCGTCGAGTACGCCGGCCGATCCCCCGAGGGGATGGCGGGCCGGCTTGGGAGCGGCCGGGCGCTCGGCCCGCTGGCAGGTTGAAGTTGCTTGGGTGTCATGCGTTGTTCTCCAGGATCACGTGGCCGACGGCCGTGTTGGAAGCGGGCACATGGTAGAAGCGGTGGCGCAGCGTGGGCTTCGCGCCACCCGCCACATCGGCCATCGCGCCGCGGGCGATCAGCCACATCACCAGCTCGATGCCCTCGCTGCCGGCCTCGCGCACGTAGTCGATGTGCGGCGTGGCGGCGGCGGCGGCGGGGTCGTCGATCAGCTTGTCCAGCCAGGCGTTGTCCCACTCGCGGTTGATCAGTCCGGCACGTGCGCCCTGCAGCTGGTGGCTCATGCCGCCGGTGCCCCAGATCTGCACGTTCAGGTCCTGGTCGAAGGATTCCACGGCACGGCGGATCGCCTGGCCCAGCGCGAAGCAGCGCCGGCCGCTGGGCACCGGGTACTGCACCACGTTGACCGCGAACGGGATGACCGGGCAGGGCCAGGCGGGGTTGGGCCCGTCGGGCTGGCCGCACATCAGACTCAGCGGCACGGTCAGGCCGTGGTCCACGTCCATCTTGTTGACGATGGTCAGGTCGAAGTCGTCCTGGATCACGCTCTGCGCGATGTGGGCCGACAGCTCGGGGTGGCCGATCACGGGGGGCACCGGGCGCGGGCCCCAGCCCTCGTCGGCCGGCTGGTAGCGGGCCGCGGTGCCGATGGCAAACGTCGGGATCAGCTCCAGGCTGAAGGCCGTCGCATGGTCGTTGTAGACCAGGAAGATCACGTCGGGCTTGTTGTCCTTCAGCCACTGCTTGCTGGGCTCGTAGCCCTTGAACAGCGGCTGCCAGTAGGGCTCGTGGGTCTTGCCCAGGTCGATGGCCGCGCCGATGGCGGGCACATGCGAGGTGAAGACGGAGGCGGTGATGCGGGCCATGGTTCAGGCGTCCTTGCGATGGGCTTTGCCTTGCGGCTGGTTCTGCGGCTGGGCGTCGCCGTTCTCGCCGAGCACGCGGTTGCCGTCGATGCGCCGGCCGCCGCCGAGCATCATCGCCATGTACTCGTCCTGGGTCATGCCGGTCATCGTGGCGGCCATGTACTGGAAGCTCTTGCCGTCGGTGGCACCGATCTTGGCCAGGAAGTAGATGTTGCCGCCGGCGGCGATGCAGCGGTTCAGGTCACGCGTCAGCACGCCCTGCTTCTGCTCCTCGCTCATCGGCCAGGCGTCCAGGTAGGCGCGCTCGTCGGCCTTGAACTTCTCACGGTTCTCCGCCTTCATCAGGCTCATGCAGAACTGGTTCAGCCAGTAGCCCTTGCGGGACTGCTCGGCGTCAAAGATGGTCGTGCCGGGCACGTCCAGGTAGGGCTTGTCGAGGGCCATCGGGTCATCTCCGTCATTGCACACATTCAAAGCTGGTCGCCTGGGCCGCATCGCCGCCCTTGTAGCGCGGCCAGGTCGGCCATTCGCACAGCGGGCGGGCGCGCTGCACGGCAAAGCCGGGGGCCTGCACCGCCTGCTCGACCAGTTGCAGGCCGGCCGGCGCCCTGCCCTGCTCCACCCAGGCCTGCAGCGCGGCCAGCATGTCGACGTTGGCCGGCGCGCCGAAGCCCACGTGGTCCACGCCCGGCGCGGCATAGAGCTTGAAGAAGCCATCGACCGTGCTGCGGCCCAGCTTCTGCACCACCGACTGGTGGTAGCCGATGCCGGCATACGGGCTCTGCGCGTAGTCGGCCAGGTTCTCCAGCAGGATCAGCTTGCCGCCGCGGGCGTGGAAGGCGGTCAGGTCGGGGTTGGTCGAGTCCATCAGCGCCGACACCTGCTGCACCCGGGCCTGGTGGTTCTCGGGCTTGTAGGTCTTCAGGTCCGCGTTCGGGTTCTGGGCGTAGAAGTACTGGATGGCACCGGCGCCATAGAACCAGGCGATGCCGTTGGCGGGCACCGGCGGAAAGGCCGGTGCCGCGCTGCCCAGCCACCAGGCGCCCCAGCCGCCCGTGGGCCCGTTGGCCGGCAGGCCCTCGCCGCTGGGGCCGCGGCCGGGGTACTGGCGCAGGCCGTTGGCCAGGGCAAAGGGAAAGTCCAGCGGCGCATGCAGCGTGCGCACCGCAGCCACCTGGGGCGCGGTCAGGCAGTCGTCGGCCGCGGCACCGGCGCATTGCAGCTGGCCCACGCGGAAACGCTGGCGGCAGCCCACCGGGTCGCTGACGATGCCGTCGGCCAGGCCGTCGGCGCTGTCGCAGGCGGCCAGCACGGCCTTGTGCACCGCCTGCACCTGGGCCGGCTTGATCCAGCCCTCGCCCACCGTGGCCAGGCCGTCGCGCAGGCCGGCATGCTGCAGGCCGGTCCAGTGGATCACCGGCACGCGGCTGAAGATGCCGTCGAAGGCCTCGGGGTAGCGCTGGGCCATGGTCAGGCCCTCGCGCCCGCCCTCGCTGCTGCCGACGAAGTACAGCCTGGCCGGCGCCTGGCCATAGGCGCGCTGGGCGATGGCCACCGACACGTCGCGCACCTTCTTGTAGGAGGCATGGGCGAAGTTCAGCAGCGCCTCGTCGTTCAGCGCAAAGGCCTGCGGCGGCTCGCCCGGCTTGTTCTGGTGGCCCGAATCGGTGCCCACCGTGACGAAGCCCTGGGCCAGCGGTGACGGCGTGTCGAAGCGCTGCGCCGGCGGCAGGCCCAGCGCGTTGATCAGCACGCCGTTGAAGCCGCCGCCGCCGTACTGCACGCTGCGGCCGTTCCACTGCGCCGGCAGGTTGACCTGGAACTGGATCGGCGGCGCCGCAGGGTCGACCGGCGCGATGCGCCCCAGGATGCGGCAGAAGGCCGGCGTGGCCGGCGTGACGCGGGCCGCTGGCGTCGGGCCGCGCTCGGCCACGGCCAGCGGCGTCGCGGCCATCCAGGTGGCACTGTCGATGGTGGCGGCGCCGCTGGGCACGTCACCGGCGCGGATGGCACTGGCAGGCACCGGCGCGGTCAGCGCGGCGCAGGCGGTGGCGGGGTCGCTGCCCAGGCTCAGCGGGGCGTTGCCGGCTGTGCTGGCACAGCCGGCGAGCAGCGCGGCAGCGGCAGCGGCCGCAATCAGGGACAGATGGCGCATCGTCGTGGTCTCCTCGGCTCTGGGGTCGGATCAGGCGCGGGCTTCTTCGGGCCAGTACAGCCGCATCGGGTTGTCGACCAGCAGCTTCTTCTGCAGCTCGGCGGTCGGCGCGATGTGCGGGATGAAGTCGACCAGCAGGCCGTCGTCGGGCATGTGGTCTTTCAGGTTGGGGTGCGGCCAGTCGGTGCCCCACAGCACGCGGTCGGGGAACTGCGCGACGATGCGGCGGGCGAAGGGGATCACGTCCTGGTAGGCGTTCTGCTCGCCATGCAGGGCCTTCGGTCCGCTGACCGACAGCCGCTCGGGGCAGCTGACCTTGCTCCAGACGTTGGTGTGCTCGCGCATGAACCTCTCGAACAGCGCGAACTGCGGGCCGTCCACCGGCAGGCTCACGTCGGGCCGGCCCATGTGGTCGACGACCACGGTGGTCGGCAGCGCAGTGAAGAAATCCCACAGCTCGGGCAGGTCCACCGCCTCGAAGTAGATGACCACGTGCCAGCCCAGCTTGGCGATGCGGCCGGCGATCTCCATCAGCTCGTCCTTGGGCGTGAAGTCGACCAGGCGCTTGACGAAGTTGAAGCGCACGCCGCGCACGCCGGCGGCATGCAGGGCCTGCAGCTCGGCGTCGCTGATGCTGCGCTTGACGGTGGCCACGCCCCGCGCCTTGCCGCCGCTGGCGATGCAGGCATCGACCATGGCCCGGTTGTCGGCTCCATGGCAGGTGGCCTGCACGATGACATTGCGGGCAAAGCCCAGGTGGTCGCGCAGGGCGAACAGCTGGGCCTTGCTGGCGTCGCAAGGCGTGTACTTGCGCTCGGGGGCATAGGGAAACTCGCCGCCCGGGCCGAAGACATGGCAGTGCGCGTCGACCGCGCCGGCCGGCAGCGTGAAGCGCGGCTTGCTCGGGCCGTCGTACCAGTCCAGCCAGCCGGCGGTCTTGCTGAAGTCGCCCGTCGTGGGTTTGCTCATGGCGTGCTCCTGGTCAGTCCAGCGACGCCTTGGCGCGCCGGACCACGTCGGCGTACTTGGCCGATTCGGCACCGATGTAGGACCTGAACTGCTCACGTGTGACCGGGAACGGCTCGTAGCCGAAGGTCGCGAAGCGGTCCTTGACGTCGGGCTCGGCCAGCGCCGCCTCGATGTCCTTCTGGATCTTGTCGGCCACGGCCTTGGGCAGGCCCGGGGGCGCGGCGATGGTGGTCCAGCCGGTCACCTCGTAGCCGGCCGGGCCGCCCGATTCGGCCACCGTCGGCACATCCGGGAAGGCCGGGTGGCGCTTGGGCGCCGTGACTGCGATGAACTTGATCTTGCCGCTCTTCTGCAGCGGGCCGGCGGTGGCCAGCGAGCCCAGCGAGAAGTTCAGCTCGCCGTTGGCCACGCCGGTGTAGAGCATCGACGTCTCCTTGTAGATGACGTGCTGCATCTCGGCGCCGGTCATGGCCTCCAGCAGCGCGCTGCCCAGGTGCACCGGGTTGCCCACGCTCCAGCTGCCGTAGTTCAGCTTGCCCGGGTGGGCCTTGGCGTCGGCCAGGATGTCGCCCACCGTCTTGTAGGTGCTGGCCGCGCCCACGCCGACGAAGAAGTAGGTGCGGAACAGCGGGGCCAGCTGCTCGAAGTCCTTGCCCGGGTCGTAGGGCAGCTTCTTGAACAGGTGCGGGTAGGCCACCAGGTGCACGTTGTCCAGCTGGATCAGGTCGTGGCCATCGGTGGCGCCGCGCTTGAAGCTGTCGATGGCGATGAAGCCGTTGCCGCCGGGCTTGTTCTCGACGACGACCGGCTTGCCCCACTTCTTCTGCAGCTTCTCGGCCAGGATGCGCAGCACCGCCTCGGGGCCGGCACCCGCCGGGAACGGGGTGACGATGCGCACCGCCTTGGTGGGGAAGTCCTGCGCCTGTGCGGCGCCCGTGAGGCCGGCTGCCAGGGCGGCCAGCGCCGCGATGAAGGTCTTGCGGTTCATGGTGTCTCCGGGATCAATCGATGTATTTCAGGCCCGCAGCGGCCAGCGGCTCGCGCATCTTGTACATGTCCAGGCCCAGCACGCCCTTGGCCAGCTGGTCGCGCTTGGCGCCTTCGTTGGCCTCGCGGGCGCGGGCGGCTTCCAGCGTCTTGGCGGCCAGCGCACGCGGCACGCAGACCACGCCGTCGTCGTCGGCCACGATCACGTCGCCCGGCGTCACCAGCATGCCGGCGCACACCACGGGGATGTTCACCGAGCCGATGGTGGCCTTGATCGTGCCCTTGCTGCTGATGGCCTTGCTCCAGACCGGAAAGCCCATTTCGGTCAGCGTCTTCACGTCGCGCACGCCGGCATCGATGACCAGGGCACGCGTGCCGCGGGCCATGAAGCTGGTGGCCAGCAGGTCGCCGAAGTAGCCGTCGGTGCATTCGGCGGTGATGGCGGCCACGACGATGTCGCCTGGGCGGATCTGCTCGGCGACCACATGCATCATCCAGTTGTCACCGGGGTGCAGAAGGACTGTGACCGCCGTGCCGCTGACTTGCGCCCCGGCATAGATCGGCCGCATGTAGGGCTTGAGCAGGCCCACGCGGCCCATGGCCTCGTGCACCGTGGCGCTGCCCAGGCTGGCGAGCGCATCGGCCGTGACGGCATCGGTGCGGGTGATGTTGCGGTAGACGACGCCGAGTTCGTACATGCTGCGCTCCTGAGGGGTTACAGGCCCTTGGCCTTCAATTGCTGGTCAAGGCGAGCGAACACGCGCCGCGCATTGCCTTCGTAGATCTGCTGCTTCTGCGCCGCGGTCAGCTGGGTGCTGGCCTCGATGTAGCGCTTGGTGTCGTCGAAGTAGTGGCCGGTCTCGGGGTCGATGCCGCGCACCGCGCCGATCATTTCGCTGGCGAACAGGATGTTGTCCACCGGGATCACCTTGGTGAGCAGGTCGATGCCGGGCTGGTGGTAGACGCAGGTGTCGAAGAACACGTTCTTCAGCAGGTGGTCGGCCAGCAGCGGCTTCTTCAGCTCCTGCGCCAGGCCGCGGTAGCGGCCCCAGTGGTAGGGCGCGGCGCCGCCGCCGTGCGGCACGATGAACTTCAGGGTCGGGAAATCCTTGAACAGGTCGCCCTGGATCAGCTGCATCACCGCCGTGGTGTCGGCATTGATGTAATGCGCGCCGGTGGTGTGGAAGCAGGCGTTGCAGCTGGTGCTGACGTGGACCATCGCCGGGATGTCGTACTCGACCATCTTCTCGTAGATGGGGTACCAGTGGCGGTCGGTCAGCGGCGGGCTGGTCCAGTGGCCGCCCGACGGGTCGGGGTTCAGGTTCAGGCCCACGTTGCCGTACTGCTCCACGCACTTCACCAGCTCGGGGATGCAGGTGGCGGGGTCCACGCCCGGGCTCTGCGGCAGCATCGCCGCCGGCACGAAGTGGTCGGGGAACAGCTGGGCCACGCGGTGGCACAGCTCGTTGCAGATCGCCGCCCAGGTGCTGCTGACCTGGAAGTCGCCGATGTGGTGGGCCATGAAGCTGGCGCGCGGGCTGAAGATGGTCAGGTCGCTGCCGCGTTCCTTCATCTTGGCCAGCTGGTTCAGCTCGATCGTCTCGCGCAGTTCATCGTCGCTGATCTTCAGGTCGGCCG
>Ga0116180_1003793_pt1 | contig 11227 bp, 8 predicted proteins | sample AD_UKC073_MetaG_FD_89804 | JGI IMG/M metagenome (GOLD analysis project Ga0116180, IMG submission 89804) | Active sludge microbial communities of municipal wastewater-treating anaerobic digesters from USA - AD_UKC073_MetaG | ecosystem: Engineered > Bioreactor > Anaerobic > Digestate | place: USA... | reverse complement strand
TCAATCGCTCTTCAATCGCTCTTCAATTACTCTCAATCGCATCTTAATCGCTCCTTAAGGCCTCCACCGGCTGGAGCTTCGCCGCCCGCAGGGCGGGATATATGCCGAAAATAAAGCCTACGAGCACCGCAAATCCAAACGCTATGCCTATCGAGGCGGGAGATACTGCAGTCTTGGGTCCGAGCCTGGCAACTAACCGGGACCCTCCAATACCCGCAAGCACACCGGCTATGCCACCGATTGAGCAAAGGAAAGCCGACTCAAACAAGAACTGGAGCAGTATCTGGGATTGTCTGGCACCGAGGGCTTTGCGCAACCCGATTTCTCTCGTACGCTCGGTAACCGCCACCAGCATGATGTTCATCACGCCTATGCCCCCGACCAGCAAGGACACTCCGGCAATCGCACCTAACATCAAGGTCATGGTCCTGGTGGATTCCTGAACCTGCTCGAGCATGGACTGCTGAGTCCAGATCCACACTGCATCAGGCCCGTACCTGGCCTCGAAGATCCGCTGTACCGTAAGCTGCACCGCCTCGACGGTATCCCTGCTCTTGGCTTTGAGCAGTACCTCGTCTACCCTGTCGGTGCCCCTCCGCCGCATGGCTACGGTGATCGGCATGAGGATCATATGGTCGATCCCGTCACCCAGGTACTCGCCTTTTTCGTCCAACACGCCGATGATCTCAAAGGGCTCCTGGTCAATGTATATATACTTACCTACCGGATTACGGCCGGCAAACAGGTCTTGCATAACCCGCCAGCCTATCACCGCTACAGGACGGGCGATTTCCACTTCAACCGCGGTAAAGAACCTGCCCGTGTAAAGGTCGTGGCTCCGTATATGCGGGAAGTTCTCAGTTACACCCTGGACAGACCAGTAGCCTTCTTTTCCTTCGTAAGTCACCCGGCCGCCCCACCAAAGCTGGCATAGCGCGCCTTCCAGGTCAGGCACCCTTTGCATCAGTTCGTCTATCTGGTCCAGGGTAAGCCTCACATCCCAGCGCTGTACATACAGCCTGAGGATATTAGTCCCTATGCTCTCAAAACTCTCAATTACTTCTCTCCGGGCGCCTTCGCCTACCGACACCAGGGCGATGACCGAAGCCACCCCTATGATCACACCGAGCATCGTAAGAGCGGACCGCAGTTTGTTCGTTGTGAGTCCCCGCAAAGACACACTGAAAAGGTCAGACAGTTTCACGACATCCCCTCCTAATGAAAGGCCACTCCCATGCCGGTAACACTAGTAACCGTACGGATAGATTCCGCCGCCTCCACCTGCCTGGTCAGGGTCTTTGCTCATGGCCACAACTACTTCCTGTCCTTCCTCAAGGCCGCTCAGGATCTCGGCATATATTTCGTTCATGGCGCCCACTTCTACCTCAACAGGTTTCCTAGTATTGCCGTCTTTGATATCGGCAAACCACTTGTCGCCCTCTTTGTAGAGCGCTTCCACAGGACAAAGTAGCACATCGTCTTTCTTAGATACGAAAATCTGAGCGGTTGCATGCATATAGGGACGCAAGTATCCCGGATTAACAACCTTGATGGCAACACCGAAAGCTGCCAGGCCATCCTGGGGATTGCCTGACAAACCTACCTTGGACACTACACCTTCTACCAGCTGCCTGCCCTGGGGGCCCCACACTTCTATCTGAGCTATTTGCCCCTCTTGGATCTTGGGCAGGTCTATCTCATCAACCTGCAGCTGCAAGTTCATCTCGTTGTAATTGGATATCCTGCACAGGGCAGTGCCCTTTGCTATGGCCTGGCCCTTTTGCACGTTCTGAGACATGACCACGCCATCAATCGGGCTGACGATTTCCAAGCTGCCAAGCTGGCTCTTCTTTTCCTCAAGTTGAAGCAGGAGGCTCTTGAACTCAAGCTGGGTTTGCATGGCTGCCAGGAGTGCTTCGCCCGGTTCGAACTCGAGAATCGGGTCGCCGGCTTTTACCAAAGCACCGTCCTTAACAAACACTGCTTTCACCGTGCCTGAGAGCGACGAGTATACAGTCTCTTCAACGCCGTAGGAGGTTATCTCTGCCCTCTGCTGGATATCGCCTGAAGGAGCGTGGATAAGCAAGGTTCCCGTGTCGCCCACCTTCAGCAAACCGGGGTTTTGCATCTCAACCCATACTTCGTAGTAATAGGTGGACTCACCGGCAATAGGCGTGGGATCGGCTTCTACCACCACACCGGGATCCATGCCTTCAAACCTGTCAGGCATGAAGGTGGTCTTCTGGCCCACTTCCACCTTGTCAAACAGGGGTTTTGGCAAAAGCAGCTGGACCCTGAGGACGGAATTGTCCACCACCCGGCATATGATCCCTGGGGAAGCAGCACCGGGCTTGGCTGTAAGCCCTGCAATCCTGCCTGAGATCGGGCTGCGTACCACAAGCGCCGCTTCAGGTTCTACATCAGCCACTTCGTCCGGAGACACACCGAATTCTTTCGCAAGTTTTACCCTTTCCTGCTCTATTTGAATCTCAAGCTTCCTTATCTCCATTTCGAGTGAACCCGCGTCCACTGTGGCAAGCACTTGCCCCGCCGAAACTTGCTGGCCTGGTTCAAAGAACACTTCCTTGACGACACCTTGGGCTCCGGATATCGCATCCTGCTCCTCGCTAGCCATGAGGTTGCCCCAGCCTCTCACCATCACTTCCAATTCACCGCGGATGACAGGCTTGGTGACCATCACGAGTTTGCCTTTGTCACCTCCGGAAAGTGCCTTGACTCCCCAGTAGCCCACAGCTGCAATCACAAGTATGATGACGGTAATAGTAATCCACTTCTTGCCTTTCTCCCAAAACCGATCCATGGAATCGCCCCTCTCCCGATCTACCGGTAGATACATATTCCCTTTAGGGTCTCTTTAGGGTCATGCCTCGGCGTTTGTGTGAGCCCGCTGACCAACACGATAATCAATACGATCAGGTCTGTTGCCGGTCTCAAGTGCGCCTGGTTCTTCCACCTATGACGAATGGTTCTTCAAGTTTGTTCCCTCGTTTGTTACCTCGTCTATTTCCTCCGTTATCAGGTTCAAGCTACCCTTCTTAGCCCTGCAAACCGGTCCTTCTCCGGATCTTACTAACTAATTGTAGCAACTGAAAGGTTAGTTGTGCGATAGGATGAAGCAGGATAGACGCATGGTGTAGCCGAATGAATCATGTGAGCCAAGGCGAAAACCGTCGCAAAGGCAAACTCGTGAAACTTGTGATCATACATTTCTCACCAGATCCTTTGGTAAAGCGGCAAACTTCGCAGGCTAACGCTCCAAAGAAAGAGGGAGAGACCATCATGATCTTCATATGTTACCCGAGATGCACTACCTGCCAAAAGGCAAAGAAGTGGCTGCAGGAAAACGGGGTGGCCTTCGTAGAAAGGCATATCAAAGACGACAACCCTACAGTTGAGGAATTGAAAGAGTGGCACAGAATCAGCGGGCTCCCGCTCAAGAGGTTTTTTAACACCAGCAGCCAGCAGTACAGGCAGCTCAAGATCAAAGACAAGCTGCCGTCGATGAGCGAGGACGAGCAATATGAGCTGCTGGCATCAGACGGCATGCTTGTAAAGCGTCCGATTCTCGTAGGCGACGGCTTTGTTCTCGTAGGCTTCAATCAAACCGGTTGGCAAGAGGCGCTCGGAATTGGATAACCAAGTAACCGTTGTCACTTGATCCAATCGGGGCTTCTTTAAGGGAGGTGAAAAACAGCAAAGACAGCAATAAACCAATTTTCACAAGGAGACAGGCATTTAGCCATATCGACTTAGCCCATTATAAGTATAATAGTTGATAGAATAATCAAGAAGAAAGAGGAGGTCTACTCATGCAGGGTGATCCGAAACTTATTGAAACCCTAAACGCTTTGCTGGCTGACGAACTTGCGGCTATTAACCAGTACATAGTGCATGCTGAAATGGCTGAGGACTGGGGCTACGGCAAGCTGCATGAAAGCTTTGAGAAGCGGGCACTAAAGGAAATGATTCATGCGGAACAGCTCATCGGCAGGATTCTGTTCCTCGGCGGAAAGCCCATTGTAACCGAACTTACTGAAATCAAGATCGGTGAAGACGTCCCGCAGCAACTTGAATTTGACCGTGAGGCCGAAGCAAGGGCGATCAAAGCTTACAACGACGCCATCAAGCTCGCAGCCGAAGTAGGCGACAATGCAACCAAGGATCTTCTACAGGACATTCTAAACGACGAAGATGAACATATGGACGAGCTTGAAGAGCTCTTGGATCAGATTGAGCAGATGGGTCTACCTATATTCTTGACCACTCAAGTTGGATGATGAGTCCTTCTAGGCAAACAAAAGCAAGATAGGCAAAAGCGTATTGAAGGGGCTGTAGTGATACAGCCCCTTCAACTTTGCAAAACAAATTCACCCGGGAGGAGGCCCCCCGGGTGAGTTCCACTTAAATCCAGCAGATGGATTAGTAATCGAAATCAGGGTTGGGATAAGGAGGTGTCTTCTCCTTCTCGGGCTTTTCGGCCACAACCGCCTCTGTGGTCAGCAGCATGGACGCGACAGATGCGGCGTTCTCAAGGGCTGAACGTGATACCTTGAGCGGGTCGACGATTCCATGCTTGGCTACTTCCACAAATTCCTCGGTTACTGCGTTGAGGCCCCAACCCTTCTTGTCGCTGCTCTTTACCTTCTCGACCACGACCGAGCCCTCAAGCCCTGCGTTTTCGGCAATCTGACGAAGGGGTTCCTCGAGAGCCCTCTTGACGATCATGGCACCTACCTTCTCGTCGCCTTCCAGCTCGAGCTCGTCGATGACGCTCATCACGTTGATGTATGTGACTCCGCCACCAGGCACCATACCTTCCTCAACTGCAGCTCTGGTAGCAGCCAGGGCGTCCTCGAAGCGATGCTTCTTGTCCTTGAGTTCGGTCTCAGAAGCAGCGCCGACCTTGATGACTGCTACGCCGCCTGCCAGCTTGGCGAGCCTTTCTTGCAGCTTCTCGCGGTCGTAGTCAGAATCGGTCTCCTCGAGTTCGCGCCTGATCTGGTTGATCCTGGCCTCGATGGCTTCCTTGGTACCCTTACCCTCGACGATTGTGGTCTTCTCCTTGGAGACCCGGACCCTGGCAGCTTCGCCGAGCATATCGAGGTCCACGTTCTCCAGCTTGACGCCGAGGTCTTCAGAGATGAACTGTCCGCCGGTAAGCGCTGCAATGTCGCCGAGCATTGCCTTTCTCCTGTCACCAAATCCAGGAGCCTTGACAGCGCAGATGGACAGGGTTCCCCTGATCTTGTTGAGCACCAAGGTGGCAAGGGCTTCGCCCTCAACATCCTCAGCGATAATCAGCAGTGACCTGCCGGCTCTTGCTACCTTTTCGAGCAAGGGAAGGAGGTCTGCAACTGCGGAGATCTTCTTTTCGTAGATAAGGATGAACGGGTTCTCCAGCTCGGCTTCCATTGCGTCGGTATCGGTCACGAAGTAGGCTGACAGATATCCTCTGTCAAACTCCATACCTTCTACCACTTCTACAGTGGTGTCGGTACCCTTTGATTCTTCTATGGTAATGACGCCGTCTTTACCCACTTTGTCCATGGCGTCAGCGATAATCTCTCCGATTTCAGGATCGTTACCGGAAATAGAGGCGATGTGTGCAATGTCCTGCTTGTCTTCAACGGGGGTTGCCAACTTCTTCATCTCTTCGACTACGCGGGCAACTGCCTTGTCGATACCACGCTTGATGAATACAGGGTTGGCACCTGCAGCCACGTTCTTGAGCCCTTCCTTGACCATTGCCTGGGCCAGAACGGTAGCGGTGGTGGTTCCGTCGCCCGCTACGTCGTTGGTCTTAGAGGCTACTTCGCGGCACAGCTGTGCCCCCATGTTCTCAAAGGGGTCTTCCAATTCGATTTCCTTTGCGACAGTAACCCCGTCCTTGGTGATAACAGGCGAACCAAACTTACGGTCGAGAACTACGTTTCTTCCCTTTGGCCCCAAGGTAATTTTGACCACGTTTGCAACAGCGTCGACTCCAGCCATAAGGGCCGTACGCGCATCACCGTGGTACTTGATAATCTTTGCAGGCACTTAACGATTCCCTCCTTAAGAGATTTGCTTGTATACGTGTACAATCTCTGTGCACGGTCTCTGGTTTAAGAGATTTCGTAAGTAAGCTTAGGCATCGGTCCTAATCGCAAGGATGTCGCTTTCTCTGACGATCAAGTATTCCTCGCCGTCAATCTTAACTTCAGTGCCGCTGTACTTGGAGTAAATGACGCGGTCGCCAACCTTGACTTCAGGCTCCAGCTTGGTGCCGTTTTCGAGGATTCTGCCGGGACCGACAGCGATGACTTCTCCTTCTTGAGGCTTATCTTTAGCAGTGTCAGGCAAAACGATACCGCCTTTGGTCTTCTCTTCTGCCTGGACAGGTTTGAGGACTACGCGATCTGCGAGCGGCTTAAGAACCAAAATGAACCCCCCTTATGTTATTGGCTGACAAATCCTTCTTGTTAGCACTCTCCCTTGGTGAGTGCTAACACTGAGGATTATTATATGGATCGACAATACTAATTGTCAACGTTTTCTTCAATGTCCATTCATTTGCTATGGTAAGTGTTGTAGCATACAGAGGAAAGCATTGTGAATGCGTCTGCCTAAGACGGCCGATCCGGCCGGTCCGCCCGGCGTGAGGCGTAAGAGGAACCGGGCTTCTTGCGTAAGGCGTAAGAGGAACCGGGCTTCTTCCACCGGTAGATTATCTTACGGTTATCAGAGGTTCAATTTTGGAATACGTGGCTTCCCCTATTCCAGATACCTTCTTGATATCTTCCTTCCGGTCAAAGGGTCCTCGCTGGCTACGAAACTCAATTATCGCCGCGGCCTTTGCGGGCCCGATTCCAGGAAGAGCCTCCAGTTCACGGGCGGTTGCTGTGTTTATGTTGATGGGAAAAGATACCCCCGCTGAAGCTGAGCCGCTCCCTGTCCTGCTTGAACCATACCCTGAGCCGCCTGTTCCGTATCCTGACCCTTGTCCCGGCGAACTTGTTCCGGCTACCGGACTACCGGACCCAGAAAACTCACCCTTCTTTGGCACATATATCTTATCCTGGTCGTACAGTATACCCGCAAGGTTCAGGTAGTCCAGGTCTGCATCTTCCAGGGGAACCGCCAGCTCCAAGGCTTCATAAAGCCTCTGTCCCTGCTTGAGTTTGTACACGCCTGGCGCTTCTACGGCGCCGGCTATGTGGACAAAGATCACATTATCGTCTTCTTCAGGCAAATCGCCGGCACTGCCAGCATCCGGGGAATCCCTGCCGGCTGCCTGGCGTCCTTGGACATCCCCGTGAGGCGTCGGATCTGGGTGCCCTGTTTGGCCGGCTTGATCAGTCTGACCTGGGTGATCAGCCTGACCTGGCTGACCCGGGCCTATCTCCAAATCCCCCCAGGCAGGATTGTCTTCAGGGGTAAGCACAAGTTCGTCACCTGATGGAAATATGCCGCGCCACCACAGGCTGGCGGCTCCCACAAGCAAGAGAAGGCATATGGCGTAGATTATCAAATCCAATCGGCGGTTCATGACAATATACTACCACAATTGCCATAATCTAACAAGCGGAAGCTCATTCCCAACGCCCCGTCAGACAACGGTGCTCAAAACGGCGCACGGGATGTACCAAGCACCCAGCTTCCTGGGATACCTCCCCCCAAAACGGTACATCCCGTGCGACACGGTCACGGCTGACACAATCACTGTCAGCGCTTGGTAACTATGTTCACCAGCTTATCCTTCACAACGATCACTTTGGCGATCTTATTCTCCGGTTCAGGCCCCAGCATCTTCGCAATCCTCTCCGACGCAAGCGCCTTTTCAGTAACCACGTCGTCGCTGGAACCGGCCTCAACCTGGATGCGGTCCCTGACCTTGCCGTTTACCTGCACCACTATGGTCACGACTTTCTCTGCAACCAAGTCGGGGTTGTAGTCAGGCCAGCCTGCCTCTTCCACCGTGCCCTCGTAGCCAAGCCGTTCCCACAGTTCATGGGCTATGTGCGGGGCAAACGGCGCAAGCAGTTTCACCAGGGTTGACTTGGCTTCGGCCAGTGCCGCTTCACTCTGTGCTTCCTTGGGCAGCCTCTGATACCTGCCAATGTAGTTGGAGAACTCCATGAGCTGAGACACTGCCGTGTTGAGTGCCCACCGCTCCAGATCTTCAGTTACCTTCTTGATGCTCTGATGGGTTATCCGGAGCAGCCCCTCGGTGAAAATCCCGCCGCCAGGCGCCTCATTGGCATCAGCATGTTCGCCGGCAGGATCGCCCACAAGCTGCCTCCAAACCCTGCGCAGGAACCTGTTGGCACCCTCGACCCCTCTGTCAGACCATTCTAGGTCCCTCTCAGGAGGTGCGGCAAACATCATGAACACCCTGATGACATCAGCGCCGAATTTTCCGACTATCTCATCGGGCGAAACTACGTTGCCCTTGGACTTAGACATCTTGGCGCCGTCTCTCACCACCATGCCCTGGGTAAGCAGGTTCTTGAAAGGCTCGTCAACGGGAACCAGGCCTGCATCGTACAGGGCTTTTGTGATGAACCTTGCATACAGCAGGTGCATGACCGCGTGCTCTACCCCGCCGATGTAGAGGTCTACGGGACTCCAGTAATCCACAGCAGCCTTGGCAAAAGCCTCGTCTGTGTTGTGGGGGCTGGCGTACCGGAAGAAGTACCACGACGAACACACAAACGTGTCCATGGTGTCGGTTTCCCGCTTGGCAGCCTCGCCGCACACGGGGCAGGTTGTATTCAGAAATTCTTCATGCCTTGCCAAAGGCGAAGGCCCTTCGGCCCTAACCTGCAGCCCCAATGGCAAAATCACAGGCAGATCCTCTTTGGGGACCGGCACTGTACCGCACTTAGGACAGTAGATTATGGGAATGGGCGCACCCCAGTACCTTTGCCTGGATATCAGCCAGTCCCGCATCTTGTAGGTAACCTTGCCCCGGCCTATGCCGTTTTCCTCCAGGTACTTGGTAACCTGCGCCCGCCCTTCCTCACTGCCGAGGCCGGTAAACGGGCCTGAGTCTACCATGATCCCGGGATCCACGTAAGCGGTTTCCATCTCCTCAAGCCTGAGGCTCTGATCTTGGTTTTGGATCACTATCTTGATGGGCAGCCCGTATTTCTTGGCAAAATGGAAGTCCCTCTCGTCGTGGCCGGGTACTCCCATGACAGCGCCTGTGCCGTACTCGTAGATTACGTAATTGCCTATCCAGATAGGCACCTTGTCCCCTGACACCGGGTTGGTTGCGTAAGCGCCTATAAAGACGCCTTCTTTCTCCATAGTCTCGGCGGTCCGGTCAATCTCAGACATCTTGCTCACTTTGTCGATGAATGCCCTCACCGGGGCTTCGTACTCTGTACCCTGGATGAGTTTCTCCACCAACGGGTGTTCCGGGGCCAGCACCAGGTAGGTAACACCGTAAATCGTGTCCTGGCGCGTGGTAAACACCGGGATCTTCTCGTTGTTGGGCCCGATGAAGTCAATCTCTGCCCCTTCGCTCTTGCCAATCCAGTTGGCCTGCATAGTCTTGACATGCTCAGGCCATCCGTCGAGTTTGTCCAGGTCAGACAAGAGCCGCTCGGCATAATCGGTTATCTTGAAGAACCACTGGTCCATCCTCCGCCTTTCCACCAGGGAGTCGCAGCGCCAGCACTTGCCTTGCTCCACCTGCTCATTGGCTAAGACGGTGTGGCACTTGGGGCACCAGTTGGCCGGCGCCGTCTTCTTGTAGACCAGCCCGCGTTCGTATAGCAGCAAGAACAGCCACTGGGTCCACTTGTAGTACTCGGGGAAGGCTGTAGTGACTTCCCTGGACCAGTCGTAACTGAAGCCCATTCGTTTGAGCTGCTCCCTCATATGGGCTATGTTATCCCACGTCCACTTATCCGGCCTGATGCCTCGGTTGATTGCAGCATTTTCCGCAGGCAGCCCAAAAGAATCCCAGCCCATGGGATGGAGCACGTTGTACCCCCTCGCCCGCTTGTAACGGGCGATTACGTCCCCGATGGTGTAGTTCCTCACGTGGCCTACATGGAGTTCCCCTGACGGGTATGGGAACATCTCAAGCAGATAATATTTGGGCTTGGACGGGTCTTCGGTAACCACAAAGGTCTCGTTGTCCCGCCAGATCTCCTGCCATTTCTTCTCCACATATTGAGGATCATAGTCGTTGTTGCCATTGTCAGATGCCGTGCCATTTGTGCACAAGTTCCGGTTTTGGTTTCCGCAGGCACAGCAATTGTCGTCAGTACCAGTATGGCTTCTGGCTCCACGGTTCTTGGCTCCACGGTTCCTTTCGTCCGGCATAATCATGTACCTCCTGCTTCAAAATTCCTGTTGACGATTCCGCCTATTCACCCAAAGCTTGGATAAACTCGAACCAGGCTAATAAAGATAAAACCCTCATCCAAGGGACGAGGGCTCTTTGGCTTCATCGCGGTACCACCCTGGTTCGGCTTATCACCGGGCTGCATCTTGATCATGCTGATGGGCAGCTGGTCCTGTTCTAGCCATCAGTCGCCGGGGCATCAGTGATCTGGCCTGCTACCCAGCAGTCATCATATATTCATCGGCCCCATGTGATAAACCGCACTCTGAGCGCTTAACGCGCGCATCACGTGTGCCGCTACTGGGCTCTCCCAGACGCAGGTGCCAAGTGCTTGCGGTTGTCGTTGCCGTTATGTTTGCCGTTACTCAGGCCTGGCACCCTAACCCGATAATCGCTGCATCCTAAGCCGTTCGCAACACATGCTCCGGGACGAGTTCGGAATCTTCCGCGGTACCGGGCTCCCACCTGCCCCCGGCTCTCTTCACCGGGCTGGGATTCCTACTGCTTCCCTTCATCGCGTGTATACGGATTTTCATTTTGTACGGATTTAACGGATCCAGATTAATGGTTCCTGATTAATGGTTCAATATCAATGGATTTAACCAATGGATTTATATGATTATCTTATATGTCCGGCAATGATGCAATGGGTCGTAGACGGTTTGCCGATCGCCCGGATTATATGGTATGCCTCGCGTGAAGTCAACGTAACCGGCGATGGCCTAAGATGGAGGGCTGTCCGGCGATGTCAGGCTAGCCTGGTCTGAAATTGATCAGCTCTTCTCAGGCCTTGGTCAAATACAAGCCAGCCCGCACCACGATAGGTCCTTGCCGGCTACAATCTAGCCAATTCCAAACCTGTTCTGC
>Ga0116180_1003788_pt1 | contig 11232 bp, 10 predicted proteins | sample AD_UKC073_MetaG_FD_89804 | JGI IMG/M metagenome (GOLD analysis project Ga0116180, IMG submission 89804) | Active sludge microbial communities of municipal wastewater-treating anaerobic digesters from USA - AD_UKC073_MetaG | ecosystem: Engineered > Bioreactor > Anaerobic > Digestate | place: USA... | reverse complement strand
GTCGGCCGACCTCCGCGTCCATGTGAGTGCCATGAAGAATCCTCCCGAGAATCTCCCCCGCGCCGCATCGCGGCGCACGCGAAAACCTAGCAGTGTCAACGTGATCCGACAACTCATCGAGAAGCTCGCCGCTCAGCACGCGCACTTCCCTTGGGCTATCTCGCCCGGACGTCGGGGTTGAGGAAAGAACAGATCACCATTCGTGATGTGCCGCGCACGTTCAGGCGGAGGCAGTGCAGGTGGCAGCCTGAACCTCCTTCGACCTCTTCACCCGGGGGCGCGGGCTTCGTCTCCGGCCCAGGTGGGGGAATGTGCGGATGCCACACTGGTGCCGGTGACGACGCGACTGGAGTGGACGGCATACCTGGAGCAGTTGCGGCGCGAGAGTGCCGCCTTCCGCGCGGCCATTGCGCGCGCCGAGCCGACCACGCGGGTGCCGACCTGTCCGAAGTGGGACGCGGACGACCTGCTCTGGCATGTGGGCGAGGTCCAGTGGTTCTGGAGTCGGGTCGTCGGGCCGCCGCTGCTGACCCGGGAGAGCGTGCAGGCGCTGGAGCGCGTCGAGCGGCCGGGGGATCGGGAGGGTTTGCTGCGCCATTTCGACGAGTCCCATGCGGCGTTGGTGGCGGCTCTGGAGAGTCACTCGCCGGGCCAGGCGGCGTGGAGTTGGGCGCCGGACCAGACGGTCGGGTTCAGCTATCGGCGGCAGGCGCACGAAGCCGCGATGCACCGGGTCGACGCCGAATTGCTCACGGGCACAGCCGCCCCCATCGATGCCGCGCTGGCTGTCGACGGGGTGGACGAGGCTCTCGCGCTGATGTTCGGCGGCGATGGCACGGAGACTCCTGAACCGGTGCAGCCGGTCGAGTTCGTCACGACGGACGTGCCGCACCGCTGGGTGCTGCACCTGGTCCGCGAACCGGTCGGGGGTGGCGAGGCTGGGGGCGAGTCTGAGGGCGAGCCTGGGGGCGAGGCCGGTGGCGGCCGCCTCGGGTTGTTGCCTTCGGTGGATGCGCCCGGGGCGTCGGTGCAGGGCGCGGCCGGCGACCTACTGAAGTGGCTATGGAACCGGCCACCGACGGGGATGGTCCGGACCGAGGGCGACCCGGCCGTCCTGAGGGCCCTGTCGGAAATGCGCGGCGCAGGCATCGACTAGCCGCGACCTCGGCTGCTGGCCGGGCTGACTGTGGCGGAATGCGTCACCGGTGACCCCTATCGCCACAACGATGGCGTCCCGACCCGAGGAGTGAGCCACACGGCATACCGCGCGTGCGCGCACGAACGGCGCAGTTCATGAGCGTGCAGCCCCGGTGAAGCGATAGAAGAAGCCTTGTCCTCGCCGGTTGGGTTGTGACGGCTCGAGCACGCCCTCATCCTCGAGTGCCCGCAGGACTGAGCCGACGTTACTGCTCTGGGCCTTGACGAGGCTGGCGAGCTCCGAGGAACTGATGCGACCCCGAGCTGCGGCGTAGGAGGCAGCCACGCTCCCGGATGGGTTCACCGCGCTCAAGTGCACCGAGCGCGTCGGCCACGAGGTCATGAAGGGGATCGCGACCGAAATTATGGTTCACAGGCCAACCCACCTCCTGGTCATAAATTGATTGCTGTCAAATTATGGTGGCCTGCGGAGAAGTGGCAGCCCACAGTTTCCCGCCCGGCACCGCCGACGACCTGCGTCAGAGGCTCTGAAACGGGCCGCAGGTCGGCAGGGTCTGGGCCCAGGGCGACCCGGCTGCGCGTCGGGTCCTGTCCGAGATGCTCGGCACGCGAATCGCTAGCAGCACGGCATACAGGCGCTCGTCGCCTGCACAGCCGGAACTCGTCATCGGCGAGCAAGGCGCCGAGCTCTGACCTGCCCTGGCCCGCCCTGGCTGCACATTAACTCATGCGATCGACCGTGCGCTGAGTCGTGGTGTGCTTGAGCGCTATCGGACAACACTGCACAGTTATGGTTCTCGTCTCGATCTGAGCCCTCGGAGTCATAACTTTTAAACGGTTTGAGAGCAGGGTGCCTCCGGGTTCCGGGCATGACCGCAGGAGAGAAGGCTCGAGGGTCAAGCCCTTGAAGGAGACGAACGCAACGCTTCCGACGACCCACCGAGGACGGGCACCGCTTCCGGATCCGCTGCCCCCACAACGCGGCGCCTGCCCGCTCAGGTGGAGGTCGAACTCACCCTGCCCAGCCGCGAGCCGCTGCTGCCCGAAGCATCTACGCATTCGATCGCCAGCCCAGGTGCGCTCATGTCATCACTCCACCTCGAAGACCTTCATCACTTCGTCGCCGTAGTCGTTGATGACCTTCACCGCGATCCGACCGGTCGAGGGCACGTCGAACGGCCGAGACACCGTCGAGTTGAGGGTCGCCCAGGCCTCCTCGTCGATCTCGGCCTTGAGCGCCACCTTCAGTCGCATGTAGGGATCGCCACCCCCCGTGAAGTAGCAGTGCCGCACGAAGAACGAGTCCCCGTTGTATGCCGTGTCGATCATCCACAGCGCGATCTGTCCGGTGTCGTTGGAGCGCACCGCCCCGGTCGTCGGGTCGTCGACGTCAACGCCGTGCAGCGTGACGACGACCAGCCCATCGCCAGTCCGCTCGAGCGAGATGTCCGGCTCGCCGAAGACGGTGAAGAGGTTGCCCGCCCCGGTCTTCTTCAACTCCTGGCCTATGAGCAGGTCAACGGGGCCGCCGCTCACGGCATGTCGGGGTAACCACCTTTGATGAAGAAGACCATGTCGACGACCTTGGCCCTGGTGTAAAGGCCGGTGGTTGGCTGCCCAGTTGTGAAGTCGAGAGTGGGCTGTCGCAGCCCGTCGATCCGAGCAGCGTTCGCCCGATAGAAGTCACCCACCTGTTCCAGCGAACCCCTGCGAAGTTCGAGACGCCGAAGCCCTTCTTGAAGTAGGTGTCGAACGCCGGAACGCATCCGAAGACACCGAGCATGACCTTGGTGACCAAGATGTCGGACGCTCGGAGCGGGCGAAGGGCGTCCCGGATATCGCCGGCCGTCCGGTAGACCAGATCGACGCCGGCCTGGTCGTAGCTGTCGAGATCCACGTCCCACAACGCGGGGGGCGTATCCGCGATGGTCTCAACCAGCGGCACGAGGTGCCGCACGCTCCGCTGGAGCAGTTCAGCTGAGCCCCGCAGCATTCCCCAACTGGCTAGATAGAAGCCGAGCTGAAGGCAACTGATCTCCATCCCCATGGGCGCGCCCCACACCTTGACCTCTGCCCGATGCCGCTGGAAGTGGTTGAAGCAGTAGTCAAACGACGTGTAGCGGGAACCCGGGTCGCGAGCGCCGAGGTAGCGGCGGACCGCCTCGTCTATCTCTGCGTCGTCCAATCGCACCCTCCCTTCCCTGGGGCGCGCACGCTCAAGCGGCTCACCCTGCACCAGTGCTCCGGCGTCGTAGCGGCGGTACAGGCCGTGGCTGATCCGTGTGATGAGCGGGCTGCGAGGCATGGAACGGCTCCGACAACTGGCCCACGCACTCCTGCAGGCGATCCCAGATCGTTTCCGACATGTAGGTCATCCTGCTCCGGTGTCCAGCGGCCAGGGCACCAGCGGCCCCGAGGACTGCGACCCGACGTAGCTGCGTCAGCGAAACCGGCCACACGGCATACGAAGCGGTGCGTCACCATGGGCGACCGCCGCGACCACTTTGACGACGAAACGGGTGTTCAGGGAACTACCAGTGAGTGGGTAGTTCCCGAAAGCCGCGGGGCTGTGGGAACGCGACCCGAAGCCCCAACACCCGGCACAGCCGATGGCGGGTTTAGGCACAACCTTGACCTCTCAGACCCGGACGTACCTGGCACCGCGCCGCTCGCCGACCAATCGCAGTTCACCGCGGTCGACCATGCGCTTGAGCACCCCCCTGGCCTGCGTCGGCGACAACTGGCACAACCCCGCCGCTTGCGCTCGGGTGATCGATCCATATGCATCCACGTAGTCACCGATCATCCGCTCTTGCTGGATGGGGTCTGCATCCTTCACGCGCACGTAGGCGGTCCTGTCCTGAGCCAGGTCGTAGAAGCGGGGAGTCAGATGGAGTCGCCGGCTCCGGCCCACGCCTCGGGTCTCGAGAATGCCCAGCTCCACCAACTGCGTGGTGGTGTTTCGCACCATGGCGGGGAGCATGGACAGTGACTCGGCGAGCTCGCTCGGCGCGGCTGACCCCATGGCCTTCATCTCGTGCACCACCCGCAACTGGTCCAACCCCAGAGAGCGCTGCTGTTCGTTTTCGAACGTGAGCAGGAAGCGGACCAGATCGAGGTCGGCCGTTCCGAGAGGGACGGAAACCAGAACTGAGTTCGTCGTGGAGCGGGCGTAGCTCGGCGCGTCGCGGCCGGCCCGCAGCTGCTGCTCGAACATCTCGTTGACCCCTTTGCCCTTGCGTTCGACGAGTCCGGCCCGCTTGAAGGTGTCGGCAAGAATCGGGCTCCTGGGACGAGACTCATCGAGGATGTTGTGGATCGTGACGCCGGGCGGCAGACCGCCTGGGTTGCTGACCACGAACTCAGCATCGTCAATCTGCACTCTCGTCGGACCAAGGGCCGAGTAGTCACGGTGCACGATTGCGTTCGCGACTGCTTCGCGTCGAGTCACTGACGGGATGAGCGGGAGATCGACTCGGTGGATACCCGCCAACAGCTCCGTCACGCTGTTTCGCGCATCGATCAGCGCCTGGATGTCCTCGGTGACACGCAGGAGTGGCCCGACCATGCGCTCGTTGGAAGGGCTAGCCGCCCGCAGATCCTGGAAGATGAACTCGGCGTTGGGCACCCATCGTGCAACTGCTTCAGCCCTGCCGAAGAGCAAAATGGCGCCGAGACTCACCGGGGCCGCGATGGGGACCAAACCCAGAGCACGAAGGATGTCCTCGTCCTGGAGGTTCGCGGTGCTGTCCCTTGTCTGGGCGGAGAGTCGGCGATAACGGTCGAACTCAGCAGGGTCGAGATCCGTCTGGGTGGCGCCCACAGCGACGGCGGCGGCATAGTCCTGCCCGCGGGTGACCATCCCCATGCTCACGATCTCCTGCGGCGACATGGGCACGCACTGGGGTTGACCGAGGGTGTCAAGCACTCGCTTGGTGTAGTACCCGTCTTTGGTTGCGACAGGGCCCGGCATCGCCAGTGGCACATCGATTCGGAACACTGGATGCCCGTCGACGTGCTCCAGTCTCACCGCCACTCCAAGGGGCGGGTCCGTGCTGTTCTGGATGTATGCCGCGACGCGCACCGGATCCATGTGACCACCTGGGCGCGGCTGAGCACCTACGACCCGTCCGTCGTCATCCACGCCGAGCAGGAGTGTGCCGCCCTGGGCGTTCGCCAGACAGGCCACGGCCTTGGTGAGGTCCCGATCGTTGAGGTGAGACTTGAACTCCGTGGTCAGCGTCTCGCCACGACGAAGGAGGTCACTCGTGTCCATACGCCATAATATTGCATAGTTATGGCTTTGCTCTCGCCACGAGCGTTCGGAGTCATAACTTTTAGAACGTTCGAGACCATGGTGTCTCTGGGTTCCAGGCATGACCGCGAGCGAGAAGGCCCGAGCGCCAAGCCCCTCGAGGGAGGAACGCAACGTATGCCGTGACAGAGCGTCGGGCGCCGCGCATCGCGTCAGCCGGGTATGCCGTCACGCTCACCATCGTCGCGAGGGACCGACAACCGCTCATCGAGAGGATGACCGGAGCGACCGGTTCAGGTCACCAGATCCACGTCGCTTGCGGGATGTCCAACTCGTAGTGAGCGGGCCTTACAAGCATCACCGACTCTGGACCCGTGCCGCTCTCGCCGCCGATGGGAAACGCAAGCCGACTCTCGCCCGAGTCGATGGCCACATACTCTCCCTCAACGACTTCGAAGCCCTCCACCACCCGGCCGACTAGAGACACAATCGACGCCGGTCCCACTCCTTGGCAGCCGATCATGCCGAACGGCTTAGTCATCCCGGTGAGGATGACGTCCTCAATGTGAACCTCGATGAAGTCGTGACGGAAGCACACCCCCGTGATCTGGCGACCGACGACTTCGGCCCGAGCCGACGCCGTTGGGTCACTGTTGTTCGTCGCCATCACTCCACCTCGAAGACCTTCATCACTTCGTCGCCGTAGTCGTTGATGACCTTCACCGCGATCCGACCGGTCGAGGGCACGTCGAAGGGCCGAGACACCGTCGAGTTGAGGGTCGCCCACGCCTCCTCGTCGATCTCGGCCTTGAGCGCCACCTTCAATCGCTTGTAGGGATCGCCGCCCCCGGTGAAGTAGCAGTGCCGCACGAAGAACGAGTCCCCGTTGTATGCCGTGTCGATCATCCAGAGCGCGATCTGACCGGTGTCGTTGGAGCGCACCGCCCCGGTCGTTGGGTCGTAGACATCGACGCCGTGCAGCGTGACGACGACCTGCCCATCGCCGGTCCGCTCGAGCGAGATGTCCGGCTCGCCGAAGACGGTGAAGAGGTTGCCCGCCCCGGTCTTCTTCAGCTCCTGGCCCATGAGCAGGTCGACGTTCATCCGCACGAGCAGCAGCTTGACCCGACCGAAGGATCGCTCGTCCTCGATCGACGCGAAGCCCTCCTTGGACACGTCGACCGCGACCCCGGCCTCCTCCATCGCCTCGCCCGTCGCAGCATCGAAGGCGAAGCCGAGCACGCAGACCAGCTGGATGTCCTTGGCCTCGATGGCCTCCTTCACCGCGTCGCGACAGAAGCGCTGACTCACCGTGCCGTACTGCGGCCCGATCGCAATCCCGATCCGTATGCCGTCCGCTCGCCCCCCAGCCTCGCTACCGGTCGGCTTGCGCACCCCGACCGACTGGATGAACTGGCCGGCATACGGCTCGAGTGAGGCGAACTCGATGCGCTCGTCGCGGCGGCCGTTCTGGATGCCGGCTTTGGCGAGGTTGTCGAGGATGGTCCGCTCGAAGGTCGGCGAGTCGGGCTGTTCGGCGCCCTGGCGCTCGCTGATCGACTCGCGCTGCGCGTTGCCCGGCTCGTCGGGGCCGCCGGCGAAGGCGAGCGAGCGATGCGGGCTGAGGCTCTCGACGGTGAAGGGGCCGCTGACCCGCACGACGCCCTTGTCCTCATAGGGCCGGTCGTAGAGGGTCTCGAGGTCGGCGTGCTTCTTGATCGCGGCGTCGATCTCGTCGCGGGTCATGCCTTCGACGATGTCGGGGTTGTTGGCGATCGACTTGAGGGTGATGTGCTGGACGCGCTCGTAGACGAAGCCGTGCCGGATGTCGTCGGTGCTGGTGCCGCCGACGCGCGGCCGGCCGCTGACCTGGGCCTCCTTGGCCTTGCCCTTGTCGGAGTCGGCGAGCAGGTAGTTGGGGGCGCGCGCCCATGAGCCGCTGCCGAGCGAGGGCGACTCGGGAGCACGTCGTTGCCTCGCAGGTTGTCGATGACCCCAGCCAGGTTCGATGGGACCGTCCCTCAGGCTCCGATTGACCGTCGAGTCACAGCGCGGACTGAAGGGTCCAGGGTGCAGCGAGGAGCGTCGTGACTCCGAAATGGTGCCGTTCTCGACACGATCTACTGATTTTGGGTAAAGTGTGCGGCATGAGCGAGCGTGAGCGGATCCTGGGTGTGCTGGGCCAGACCGGTGTCTTGGCAGGCATTAGATGGGCGTATGAGTCCGCCGCACGTCGAACCCGGGAGGACTACGACGAGGCCACCGGGCACAACGCCACCTGGGTCGGCATCAACCGGTGGAACCTGTTGTGCGACCGCCTGGACCGTGTGTTCTCCTGCGGTCGATACGCCACCCGCGATAACAGCTCCGGCACCGTGGGTCTCGACGTGTTGTACGCGACTTTGACCGACGAAGAGCGGGCCACATTCCCGCACATCCCACCGGGCACCGTAGTCCGTGACGACCTCGCCGGCAGTCCAGGCTGGAGCAACGGTGACGTCCGCTGGCTTCTTGCCTCCGCCGACTTCGGGGGCGTCGATCAGATCAGATGGTCCCGTCGCAGCCGGGTAAAACAGCGCACCGCCAAGCAGAGCGACCCCGACAACGACCAGCTATCCATCCTCGACGTCCTCATGGACGACCCCGGCGCCGCGAAGCTCCCGGTAGCACTTGAGCACGCCAGTGAGTTCGACATCACGACGTTGGTCGTCACGCACACCCACAACATCGACACCAACGACAGCGAACTGTACCTTGGCCTCCCCTCGATGGAGACGCAGGGCAAGGCATGGGCGTGGAAGGAAAACCTCCTCGCCGTTCCCCCGGCCGACGGGGGTCGTCAGAATCTGCCGGCCACCGACCCTGACAGCCCAGCGAACGTCCCTGACGCCCCGGTCCGCCTCCGAACCCCTGCCGAGCAGGCTGCTCCGAGGACCATCCTTGACGCTCCGCGCGCCGCCGAGGGACTGTGAACCCCCGGACACGAGCTCAAGAAGTGGCCCCGTTCTTCGACGGGTCGCGACTAGCTCTCGCCCGGCACCTCGCCGGAAAGAGGAAAAGCGAGCTCGCAATCAAGATCCACCGCAGCCCAAGCGCAGTCACGGCATGGGAAGCCGGCACAAAGCAACCGACTGCCGCCAACATCGCCGAACTCGCCATCGGCCTGAACGTTGACCCGTGGTTCTTCGCAGTCCGCGGCGAAGACGTCACCGCCATCAACGTCGCACCTCACTTCAGGTCACTTCGTTCAACATCGCAAGTCCTGCGCGACCAGGCGCTCGCGTACGGGCAGATCGTTGTTGACATTGCATCCGCCATCGAGGTGCACGCCGAGTTCCCGTCGCCCCAAGTGCCCGAGTTCCACGTTGAACCTGGTGACACCGTCGGCCCGGACTCCGCGGCCCGCTACGTGCGCGAAGCATGGGACCTGGACCCTGGGCCCGCCGGACATCAAGTTAGGCTCCTCGAGAACCACGGTGTGCTCGTCGTCTTCAGCCCTCCGGGTGCCGCAGCAATCGACGCCTACTCCTTCGCAGCAGCAGGCAGGCCCACAGTGGTCCTTAACCCCATCAAGAAGGACTACTACCGACAACGGTTCGACGTCGCCCACGAGCTCGGCCACCTGGTAATGCACGGCGAAGCAGAACCAGGCACCAAAGCTATTGAAGACCAGGCACACCGGTTCGCATCCGAGTTCCTTCTGCCGGCCGAGGAGGTGCATGACCTGCTCCCTACAGCCATGGGCCGCAGCGCCTGGACGACCCTCTTCCGACTCAAGGAGCAATGGGGCGTTAGCGTCAGCGCGCTCCTGTTCCGAGCACGACAGCTCGGACGTCTCTCCGACGTGTCCTACCGCAATGCGATGGTCCGCATGTCGCAGCAAGGTTGGAGGCGCGACGAACCCGGCGCCATTGCCTCGATCGAACAGCCATCGCTGATGCCGCGGGCGCTAGAACTCCTCGACTCCGTAGGCATCACCACCGGTGAGTTGATCGCCCAGTGTCGGATCCCATCCCACCTGTTCGAGGCAGTAACCAGCCGCACTCCCATCGTCCACGCGGCCGGCAGCGCCGCGGTTAGCGATGGTGGGTCCAACGCCGAGCCGGCTGACGGGCACCAGAACGCGAAGAGTTCAGTCGTCTCATTGCTGCGGCCGTCGAATCCAACGACCGGTGATCTCGCACACCCACGGGAGTAGCTTCATGATGCAATAGACAGCCCCTGGCCACGGTCATCTGATCCGCCGCGGCTGCGAATTGCCCCGCTTGCGATGGGCGGGCGCGCTAGCGTTCCTCCCACTGCTCCTATGTCGTTCGTCGTATGACGGCGGGAGTGGCCCGAGATACGGTCGTCGCAAACGTCTTCATCGTCCCGCGGCTCGACCTCTCGACAGGACTCCCGAGCGATCGACGGACATCCGACGGTCGGGACTCGGCCTACCACCCGCCTCACCCTGATCGCTCCAGTCCATCAGGCAGTCCCCCGCAGTTGCTGGGCGACGTGACGGGCGAAGTCGGGGTCGGAGTGGATGCGGGCAACAACGTCGTCGGCTATTCGGTTGACGTCGATCGGGCCGAGGAAGTCGACCTGCACGGCCTCACGTGGATAGTGGAAGTCGGTTCTACCGTCGTAGGCGCTGTCACCGTTGTCGCCGTAGGCCGTCAACACATGGTCGAAGACGAGCTGGACCTTGGACTGGAAAACGTCCACGGTGTACGGCGCCTCGGGAAGGCTCTGATCGAGCACGCGCCGGATGGTGCTGTTGACCTCGTTGGCGGTCGCGACCTTGCGGCGCCAGTCCTGGACGAGCTTCTCGTGCAGGTGCTCGAGCAGTGTCTTCGCACTCGCCTTCACCGTCTCTCGCTCTTCGTCGGTGAGCACAGGGTCGGGCTGGGTCAGGAGGTCGAAGATGGCGAGCTCTTCCTCAGTCATCCCCTCTCGAACGGCTCGCTGCTCCTCGGCCGTCAGCGCCTTGGACAGTTCGATCAGGCGGCGGAGGTACTCATCGATGTTGACGCTGCCCGCGTTGTAGTCCGAGATGAGCTCTTCGATACGTTCTACCAACTCGTAGCGATTGGGGTTGCGGAGCGCAGCTGCGATGGCCTGCTGGCGGAGCAGCTGGGCCAGACGGTCGGTTTCGGCACGCTTCCGACCGGCGAACTTGGCCGCCAGTCCTTCGAAGTCGATGAGAGACAGGTCGATCAGGGGGTCCGGCTTGGTGCCTTCGGCTGCGGCACGGATGACATATTCCTCTGCCCCGACAGAGCGGTCCAGCAAGGCATCGACAGCGTCGCTGACCGCGGAGATGTCTGGTGCGGGGGGCTTGATGACTTCCAGAATCCGCTCGTGGACGACGCGGATGGCCGCGACGGTCCGTTGTTGCCCGGCGGCCTTGGAGTTGGGGAGCAGGGGTGGGGTCATAGCGTCGTAGCAACGGCGGGTCTGACGGGTCCTGTCCGGGGTCGGCTGGGAGGGTCGGTTGATGGCTGGGACGCGGCGGATGGTGACGGTAGCTGATCGGGTGGAGATCGCCACCGGGTTGAAGGCGGGGTGGTCGATCACCGCGATCGCGGCACACCTGGGTCGGGACAAGTCGGTGATCTCCCGAGAGGTACGTCGCAACTCGACCAAGACCTGCGGGTATCGGCTGGTGCACGCCGACTGCCAGGCCCAACGACGCCGGGCCCGCCCGCAGCTGGGCAAGGTCGCGGCCAGTGTGGTGTTGTCCGCGCGGGTGGTGGCGGATTTGAAGCGAGGCCGGTCTCCGAAGGCGATCGCGGGGCGGCTGGCGGCCGAGGCTGCCGATCCGGGATTGCCGG
>Ga0116180_1003781_pt1 | contig 11246 bp, 9 predicted proteins | sample AD_UKC073_MetaG_FD_89804 | JGI IMG/M metagenome (GOLD analysis project Ga0116180, IMG submission 89804) | Active sludge microbial communities of municipal wastewater-treating anaerobic digesters from USA - AD_UKC073_MetaG | ecosystem: Engineered > Bioreactor > Anaerobic > Digestate | place: USA... | reverse complement strand
TCAGTGGGCGACCTGGGCGAAGCGCTCGGCGCCTCGGGTGGCCATCTCCTCGTACTCCTCCCAGCGACGCAGGACCTGCTCCTGGCCCAAAGCGAGCAGGCGCTCGGCCGAGTCGGGATCGGAGTTCATCAGCATCCGGAAGCGCAGTTCCTTCATGTGATAGTCGCGCAGCGGCATCCGCGGACGCGGCGAGTCCAGCAGGAACGGGTTCTTCCCGGCGGCTCGCAGTACCGGGTTGTAGCGCATCAGCGGCCAGTGCCCGGACGCGACCGCGGCGTACTGCTGGTCGAGTCCCTTGCGCATGTCGATGCCGTGGGCGATGCAGTGGCTGTACGCGAGGATCAGGCTTGGCCCGTTGTAGGCCTCCGCCTCGCGGAACGCCTTCAGCGTCTGCTGCGGGTCGGCGCCCATCGCCACCCGGGCGACGTACACGTTGCCGTAGGCAGTCGCCTGCAGCGCCATGTCCTTCTTCCCGGTCGGCTTGCCGGCCGCGGCGAACTTCGCCACCGCCCCCATCGGGGTCGACTTGGACGCCTGGCCGCCGGTGTTCGAGTACACCTCGGTGTCCAGCACCAGCACGTTCACGTTCCGTCCGGACGCGAGCACATGGTCGACGCCGGCCGAGCCGATGTCGTACGCCCAGCCGTCACCGCCCACGATCCACACCGAGCGACGCAGCAGATGGTCGGCCACCGAGCGCAGATCCTCGACCCCCGGCGCCGACATGGTGTCGAGCAGCGCCTTCAACGCGTCCACCCGGGCCCGCTGCTGGCTCAGCTCCGATTCGTACTGCTGCGGCGCGGTCAGGATCGCGTCCACCACCTCGTCGCCCAGCTCCGGACGCAGCGACTCCAGCCGCTTCCGCGCGGTCCCGGTGTGCAGGTCGGCGGCCAGCCGCAGGCCCAGCCCGAACTCGGCGTTGTCCTCGAACAGCGAATTGGACCACGCCGGCCCGCGGCCGTACTTGTTGGACGACCAGGGCGTCGTGGGCAGGTTGCCGCCGTAGATGGACGAGCACCCGGTCGCGTTCGCCACGGTCGCGCGGCCGCCGAACAGCTGGGTGAGCAGCTTCAGGTACGGCGTCTCGCCACAGCCGGAGCACGCACCGGAGAACTCGAACAGCGGCTCAAGGAACTGGGTGCCGCGGACGTTGGCGAAGTCGATCCGGGAGCGCCGGTTCACCGGGATGGATTCGAAGAACTTCACGTTCTCCTTCTCCTTGGTGCGCTCCAGCACTGTGCCCAGATTGATCGCCTTGCGGGAACCGCCGGTGCCCAGCGGCTTCACCGGGCACGCCTCGACGCACAGGCCGCAACCGGTGCAGTCCTCGGCGTAGACCTGCAGCGTGTAGCGCGAACCGGGGAAGCCGGCGGCGTTCAGCGGTGCCGACTGGAAGCCCTCCGGTGCGCCGTTGAGCGCAGAGCCCGCGTAGTACTTGGCGCGCAGCACGGCGTGCGGGCAGACGAACGCGCAGTTACCGCACTGGATGCAGGCTTCCGGATCCCACTCGGCGATGATGTCGGAGATGTTCCGCTTCTCGTACTGCGTCGTGCCGGAGGGGTAGGTGCCGTCCACCGGCAGCGCGCTGACCGGCAGCTGGTCACCCGTCCCGAGCAGCATGGACGCGGTGACGTTGCGCACGAAGTCGGGGGCATCGGCCGGCACCGGCGGAATCATCCCGACATCGCCGACGACCACGGCCGGCACCTCGATGCGATGCAGGTTGTCCACGGACGCGTCCACTGCGGCCTCGTTCTTGGCCACCACGTCGGCGCCCTTGCGGGAGTAGGTCTTGCGGATCGTCCGCTTCACCTCTTCGATCGCGGCCGCACGCGGCATCACGTTCGAGATCGCGAAGAAGCAGGTCTGCAGCACGGTGTTGGTGCGCCGGCCCATGCCGGCCTTGCGCGCGACCATATTGGCGTCGATGGCCCATAGTTCGATGCCCAGATCGATGATCTTCTGCTGCATCGGAATGGGCAGGTGGCCAAAGACCTCGCCCGGCTCGTACGGGGTGTTGATCAGCAGCACGGTTCCCGGGCGCGCGAACTCCAGCACGTCCACCCGCTCCAGGATCGACCAGTGGTGGCAGCCGATGAACCCGGCCTGGCTGACCAGGTAGGGCGCCTCGATCGGGTTCGGGCCGAAGCGCAGGTGCGAAACCGTCCGCGAACCCGACTTCTTCGAGTCGTAGACGTAGTAGCCCTGGGCGTAGGTGTTCTCGATGCCGCCGATGATCTTGACGGTGTTCTTGTTGGCGCCGACGGTGCCGTCCGAACCCAGGCCGTAGAAGACCGCGCGCAGGGTCTGCGGATCCTCCAGGTCGATGGTCGGGTCGTAGGGCAGCGACAGCATGGTCACGTCGTCGTTGATGCCGATCGTGAACCGCGGCCGCGGGGACGGCAGCGCCAGTTCGGCGTAGATGCCCACTACCATGGCCGGGGTGAATTCCTTGCTGGACAGGCCATAGCGGCCGCCGACCAGCAGCGGCAGGTGCGGACGCCTACCGGCAGCGCTGGCTTCGCCAATCGCGGCGGCCACGTCGAGGAACAGCGGCTCGCCACCGGCGCCCGGCTCCTTGGTGCGGTCGAGCACCGCGACCACCTTCGCGGTGGCCGGAATCGCGGCCAGCACGGCCTCGGTCGGGAACGGCCGGTAGAGCCGCAACTGCACGACGCCGACCTTCTCGCCCTTGGCGACGAGATGGGCCACGGTGCTGCGGACGGTCTGCGCGCCCGAGCCCATGATGATGGTCACCCGCTCGGCCTCGGGATGGCCGTAGTACTCGACCAGGTCGTAGCTGCGTCCGCTCATCTCGGCGAACTTGGCCAGGGCTTCGGCGACCACGCCGGGCACGGCCTCGTAGTAGCGGTTCACGGACTCGCGTCCCTGGAAGTAGGTGTCCGGGTTCTGCGCGGTGCCGCGGATGTAGGGGTGCTCGGGGGACAGTGCGCGCCGCCGGTGCTGGCGCACGAGGTCCTCGGGCACGTAGCTGAGCAGCTGGGCGTCGGTGAGCAACTCGACGCCGTTCTCCTCATGGCTGGTGCGGAAGCCGTCGAAGAAGTGGACGAAGGGCACCCGCGAGATCAACGTGGCCAGCTGCGAGACGGCGGCCATGTCGTGGGCCTCCTGGACGCTGGAGCTGTTCAGCATCGCGAAGCCGGTCTGGCGGACGGCCATCACGTCCTGGTGGTCGCCGTAGATGCTCAGGCCCTGGGCTGCCAGCGACCGGGCCGCGACATGCAGCACGGTCGAGGTGAGCTCGCCCGCGATCTTGTACATGTTCGGGATCATCAGGAGGAGGCCCTGGGACGCCGTGAACGTGGTCGACAGCGCACCGCCCTGCAGCGCCCCGTGCAGAGCGCCGGCTGCACCACCCTCGGACTGCATCTCCACCACGGTCGGCACCAGGCCGTACACGTTGGCGCGGCCCTGCGCCGACCACTCGTCCGCCAGCTCGGCCATCGTCGAGGACGGGGTGATCGGGTAGATGCTGCACAGCTCGTTGAGCCGGAACGCAGCCGAGGCCGCGGCCTCGTTGCCGTCGATGATCACGCGGCTCATGCCTTCTCCTCAACCATCTCGATGGCGTGCACCGGGCACTGTTCGTAGCAGGTGGCGCAGCCGGTGCACTTGTCGTAGTCGAAGCGGTAGCGGAAGCCCTTGCCGAGCTTGATCACCGCGTCCTCGGGGCAGGAACCGAGGCAGCCGTCGCACTCGAAGCAGTTGCCGCAGGACAGGCACCGCGCGGCCTCGAAATGCGCCTGCTCGTCGGTCAGGCCACCGACGATCTCGTCGAAGTCGGTGATCCGGTCCTCGGGCTCGAGCTCGGGCTGGGAGTGCCGGCGGGCGTCGCCGAAGTACCAGAGGTTCAGCCGGTCGAAGTCGGCCAGGTCGTGCTTGGGTCGGGCCCCGGCTTCGCGATTGCCCAGCCAGGCGTCGATCTGCTGGGCGGCACGCTTGCCGTGGCCGACGCCGATGGTCACCGTGCGCTCGGACGGGACCGCGTCGCCGCCGGCGAAGATGCCGGGGACGCCGGTCATCAGCGTCCGCGGATCGACCTGGACGACGTCGTGGTCGAAGTGCATGCCCGGAATCCGGCGCAGGAAGTTCGAGTCGGCCTCCTGGCCGAGCGCGAGGATGACGGTGTCGGCCTGCAACCGCTCGAAGCGTCCGGTGCCGCGGGCGCGTCCGCTCTCGTCGAGTTCCATGATCTCGACGGTCAGGTCGTCGTCCTCCATCGAGGAGATGGTGCGCAGCCAGTTCATCTTGACGCCCTCGGCCTCGGCGCCTTCCTTCTCCTCTGCGTGCGCCGGCATCTGCTCCTCGGTGCGCCGATAGACGATGATCGACTCCTCCGCGCCGAGCCGGCGGGCCACGCGGGCGGCGTCCATCGCGGTGTTGCCGCCGCCGTAGACAGCGACCTTGCGTCCGATCAGCGGACGTTCGCCCGAGGCGACATCGCGCAGGAAGCTGACCGCGTCCACGATCTTGGACGCGTCCCGGTTCGGGATGTCGATGCGCTTGGACAGGTGCGCGCCGATCGCGACGAAGACGGCCTCGAAGCCGCCCTCGGCCTGGTCGGCCATCAGATCCTTGACGGTGTAGTTGGGCACGAAGCGGACGCCCAGGTCGACCAGCCGGGAGATCTCGGCGTCCAGGACGTCGCGCGGCAGACGGTATTCAGGGATGCCGTAGCGCATCATTCCGCCGGGAACGTCGGAGGAGTCGCGGATCTCCACGTAGTGGCCCATCTTGGCCAACTGGTAGGCCGCGCTGAGGCCGGACGGGCCGGCGCCGATGATCAGCACGCGGCGGCCCGAGGAGAAGCGGGGCTTCTCGAACGTCCAGCCCTTCTCGATGGCCAGGTCGCCGAGGTAGCGCTCGACGGAGTGGATGCTGACTGCGCCGTCCAGCTCTTCGCGGTTGCAGGCGGCTTCGCAGGGGTGATAGCAGACCCGGCCGTGGATGGCGGGGAACGGGTTGTTCTTCACCAGTTCGCGCCAGGCCTTTTCCTCTTCGCCGGCCTTCACCAGGCGGAGCCATTCCTGGATGTTCTCGCCGGCAGGGCACGCGTTGTTACACGGTGGCAGCAGGTCGACATACACCGGCATGCGGGTACGGACGGGGGCTACGCGGCCGCCCTCAACGGCGAGGTCGGGAAGTCCGGTCATATCGCGGGCCATGGCTTGGCACCCTTCTCTGGGTTCAGATCAGGGTCAATGTACCTCACTAGAACTACGGTGTTGACAAGGGCATTTATGCAATATATAGAGCGCGTAAATACCCCAGGAGGTATTTGTCAGAATGTTAAGTCAGGCTCTCGAATTCTGCTGGAATTGAAACAGCCGCCGGCCGGACGCCGCGACCAGACGGATGTAGGCGTCCGTGGCTTCCTTGTTCTGGCGCAGTTGCGCCTCGGCGCGCTTGGCCATGCCGCCACCGATCGCGGAACAGGTCGCTGATGATGGAGAACAATGCCAGCAGGTACGAGATGAACACGATGATCATCAGCGCGTACCAGATGGTGTTTCCGAGGGTTGGCCAGAATTCGGGAATTCTTTCCTTTCAGACTCCGATTGCCGAACGCATCCGGCAATCGCGGGTTCATGAGCCCAACCTGAACCTATGCTGAGGTCATGCGCGCGACGTGTGCGCAGATTGAATCGGAGAACGAATTGAGCACTGCCGAGACCCCTGCGCGCGCGGCCTGGTTCCGCCGGCTGTTGCCCGTCGAGCCGCCGATCGGCTCGGGATCGGTGGCTGCACCGGGAGCGTTCGGAAGCGAGCCGGCGCTGGCTCGGCTGGCGCAACTCGAAGGACTGGACCCGGGTATTCCGGAGGCCACCAGAACGCGTTTGTACGAGCCCGACGGCGGGGCGGAGATTTCAATCGTGCTGTGGCACGGGTTCACCAATGCGCCCTCGCAGTTCGGCGAAGTTGCGCAGAATTTACGGACGCTGGGATACCGCGTCCTGGTGCCGAGAATGCCGTACCACGGCGAGGCCGATCTGTTGAACCGGGAGTTGGCAAAGCTCACCGTCGCGGACTTGGTAGAGCAGGTGGATACGTGCGTGGACATCGCTTCCGGGCTGGGTTCGAAGGTCTGGGTGCTCGGGCTCTCGGCGGGCGGCACGATGGCTGCGTGGGCCGCGGCCACCCGTCCGGAGGTGAGCCGAGCCGCGCTGGTGGCGCCGCTGATCGCACCGGTCGGCTTCCCGCTGCCGGTGGTCCGCGCGCTGGTGAAGTGGCCGGCGATCGTCCCGAAGTTCTACATGTGGTGGGATCCGCGGGTGAAGGAGAAGCTCACCGAAGGCCAGAGCCCGTACGCCTACCCGGGCTTCCCGGTGCCTGGACTGTTTCCGTTCCTGCACTTGTCGGAGGCACTTTTCGACCATTCGGTCGCGGCCGGGCACGAGCTGGAGCGGGTTGCCCTGGTGACCAATCCGGGCGACTTCGCGATCCGGAAGGATGTCGCCCAAAGGTTCGTCGAGGAGGTGTTCGCCCCGCGGGCCCGCGCCACGGTTGAAGCCCACGTCGACGGCGATCTGAAGTGGATGCACGACTTCGTCGACCCTTGGGGCGGTAACGGATCGACCGAGCAGGTGGTGGCGATCATCCTGGCTGCGTTCGGTGTGGGCGAGCCGACCGCCGGCGGCGTCCTGGTGCCCCCGCTGGTCACCGAGCAGCCCTAAGGAAGCGCTGATCAACGCTCCCTGGGCTCCTCCCCCACGATCCCGTCAGGCTCAGTCGGCGTTTCTAGGCGCACTCGGCGCAAATGCCGTAGAACTCCAGCTCGTGGTCGAGCTTGGTGAAGCTGTGCTGGGCAGCGATGCCGCCGACCAGCTTCTCGATGGACGGCAACGCGACTTCGACCGTCCGTCCGCACGAACGACAGATCAGGTGGTGATGGTGCCCGGGCGAACAGGTGCGGTAGGCCGTCTGTCCGTCCGGGGTGCGGATCGCGTCCAGTTCGCCGGACGCAGCCATCGACTGCAGCGTTCGGTAAACCGTGGCCAGTCCGACACCCGAACCCTGGTGGCGAAGCTGGTCGTGAATCTCCTGCGCGGTCGCGAACGTGGCCAGTGCTTCGGCGGCCTGCCGAATCTCGGCGCGCTGTCGGGTCTGGCGCGGGGTGGCCGGCTCAGTGCTCGTCATAGTGGTCACCGTGGGCGGCGTGCCGATGGCCGTCGTGGATGTAGTCGACGTGTCCGGCGTGCTGGACGGGCTGGTGTCCGCACTGCTCGTTGTGCACGTGCGGGTGCGGTTCGGTTAGGTCGTGGCTGACCGGCGGCAGGTCGTCGGTCACCTCGATGATCGGGCGGTTCCGCCGCTGCACTGCTCGCGCGAGCGGCCAGCTCAGCACGAACAGGACGATCGCGATCACCACGATCAGCGAGCCTGGGGCGGTGTTCAGGTAGAACGAGCCGACCGTCCCGGTGACCGCAGCGATCGCGCCAAGACCCATGGACGCGAACAGTCCGCGTCGGAAGCCGATCATCACCTGGTTCGCCGTGGCCACCGGCACCACCATCAGCGCGCTGACCAGCAACAGCCCCACCGTCCGCATCGAGACGGTGACCGTGACCGCGGCCAGGCTCACCACCAGGATGTTCAGCAGTCGCACGGGCAGGCCGATCGAGCGCGCAAACGCCTCGTCCGCAGAGACCGTGAACAGTTGCGGCATCAGGCCGACCGCGACCACCAGCACCACCAGGCCGAGGCCGGCTATCGCCCAGAGGTCCCCCGTCGCCACCGTGAGCAACGAACCGAACAGGTAGGCGGAAAGGGTGCCCGCGCCCTGCCCGGCCAGGCCGGCCAGCAGCAGCCCGCCGGAGAGGCCGCCGTAGAACAGGATCGCCAGGCCGACGTCACCACTGGCGCGTCCGGACTCCCGCATCAGTTCGATGCCGATCGAGCCGAGCACGCAGATCACGATCGCCAGCGGCAGCGGCGCGGTGCCGGTGAGGATCGCCAGGCCGACGCCGGCCACGGCGAGGTGGCCGAGCCCGTCCCCGAGCAGGCTCAGCCGGCGCTGCACTAGGTAGGTGCCGATGGCCGGGGCAGTGACGCCGGTGATCAGGGCGGCCAGCAGCGCGCGCTGCATGAAGGCGAGGGCGAGCCAGTCCATCACGCCTCCAATCCGGTGCGATGCAGGTGCGGACGCGGCAGCTCATCCACCTCGTGGCCGCCGTGGGCCGCGCGATGGTCGTGGTCGTCGTGGTCATGGTCGCTGTGGTCATGGTCGTGCTCGTGGTGGCGGTAGCCGGGCGGCATGACCCGTCCGTCGACGAGGACGATAGACCGGTCGATCAGCGCACGGAACGCGCCCAGTTCGTGCAGCACCATCACGGTGGTGCGGCCGGCGGCCTTCAGATTTCCGGCAACCTTGGCCAGCAGTTGTTGGGTGGCCTGGTCGACGCCGGCGAGCGGTTCGTCCCAGAGCATCAGGTCGGCCCCGGTGGCGATCGCCCGCGCGATCAGGACGCGCTGCTGCTGCCCGCCGGAGAGCCTGACGAAGGGGTTCTTGGCGCGGTCTATGAGGCCCACCTCCTCCAGACCCGCGTTGATCGCCGTCCGGTCGGCATGGGTTTCGGGGACGAACGGACGCCGGCGCCCCAGGCGTCCGCTGGCGACCACTTCGCGCACGGTGGCCTGCTGCACGTTGATGCTGCTGCGCTGCGGCACGTAGCCGATGCTTCGCCAGTCCTGGAAGGTGTTCAGCGGGGTGCCGAACAGCTCGATGCTGCCGCGGTGCGGCACCAGTCCGAGCAGCGCCCGCAACAGCGTGGTCTTGCCCGAACCGTTGTTGCCCATGATCGCCACGAGCTCTCCCGGCTGGACGGTTAGGCTGGCGCCGCGGATGATCGGGACGCCGTGCAGCACCACGTCCACGGAGTCGGCGGCGATCACCGGCGGACGATCAGATGTCACGAGCATTGGTTGGCCGTTCGCAGGGCGGCGAGGTTCGCGCACATGACCTCAAGGTAGTCGTTGCCGCGGGAGTCGGCGCTGATGCCCTCGAGCGGGTCGAGCACGTCGACGGCCAGGCCGAGGTCGCCGGCGATCGACCGGGACACGACCGGGGAGACGAGGGTCTCGAAGAAGATGGTGGTCACGCCTTCGGTGCGGGCGATCTGCTGCACTTCGGCGATCCGGGCCGCGCTCGGTTCCACGTCCGGCTCGAGGCCGCGGATGCCCACCTGGGTGAGTCCGTAGCGGTGGGCGAGGTAGCCGAAGGCGGCATGGGAGGTGATGAACGTGTTCCGTTCGCACTTGGTCAGGCCGGTCTTGAAGTCCTCATCGAGGGCGATCAGATCCTTGGTCAGGGCTTCGGTGTTCGCTGTGAATTCTGCCTTGGCTTCGGGTTTCGCCTCGCTGAGTGCGTCGCGGACGTGTTCGGCGACCACGACCAGATTGGTTGGGTCGAGCCAGGTGTGCGGGTCGTCGGCACCGTGATTGTGGCTGTCTTCGGCATGGTCGGCTGCGGAGTGGTCGTCGGCGTCCGCGGTCAGGAAGGTGAGGAAGGTGGCGGTGTCGACCGTCCGCTTGGGCGTGACCTGCGTGACCGCATTGTCCACCGCGGGCTGGAATCCGGACTGGAGCACCACCAGGTCGGCTTCGGCCAGCCCAGCCACCTGTCGCGGCGCGAGTTCGAGGTCGTGCGGCTCGGATCCGGGCGGGGTGAGGTTCGTGACCGTCACCTGGCTACCGCCAATGCGCTCGGCGACGAGCTGGAACGGGTAGAACGCGACCGCGACCTGCAGTTTCCCGTCCGCAACGCCGGTGTCGGACGGGGCTGACGCGCAGCCGCTCAGCGCCAACACGGACGCGAACAGCAACGCAATCGAGGTCCTTACGAACATGACAATCATTCTCAGTAAGGAGGGAGTGGTTGTCAACTCGAGCGGCGGACTTCAGCCGAGCCGCACCACGCGATCGCAGCGGGCGACCAGATCGGGGTCGTGGGTGATCACGAGCACCGGAGAATCGGTCGAATCGGCCCAGATGTCCTCGATCAGGGCGTTGGCGGTGGCAGCGTCCAGGTGTTCGGTGGGCTCGTCCAGCAGCAGGACCTGGTAGTTCCCGACCAGCAGCCTGGAGAGCGCGACCCGACGGGCCTCGCCGCCCGACAGGCTCTCGCCGGTCTCCCCGACTGGCCGCGCCGGGTCGAGCTCGAGTCCGGCCCTGCCGAGCGCGGAAACCACATCGCCCCTAGTCGCGTCCCGGTTGCCGATCTTGACGTTCTCCTCAACCGTGGTGGTGAAGATGTGTGCGTCCTGTGCCAGGTAGCCGATCCGTCCGCGCACCTCCACCGCGCCGGCGAGCGCCGGGATCAGCCCGAGGACCGTGGCCGCTACCGTGGTCTTCCCGATTCCACTTGGGCCGACCAGCGCCACCTTCTCGCCTGCTCGGACGCTGAAGCTTAGCCCGGCCACCACCGGCGCCGAGCCTGGCCAACCGGCCGTGAGCCCGCGCACCGTCAGGCTCGGTTCGGGCACCGGCGCACCCGGGTCGGCCAGATCGCCGGAGCCGACCGGTTCGGCGTCCAGCACTTCGCTCACCCGGTCGAGCGCGGCCCGGGCGCGCGTGCTGGTCTGCGCGCTCAGGATCAGCGTGGCCAGCGCCTCATGCAGAGCCAGGGGGGTGAGTACGGCGACCGCTAGGAACACCGGCGAGAGCGTGCCGGCGTGCACCTGGTTGCCGGCGATGACGAGCGCACCGATCACAGCGGTGCCGGCGGCCAGCAGCTGGGCGGCGGCGCCGACACCACGGATCCACGCCGACCGCGCGGACGCCAGCCGTAGCTGCTCGTCGATCGCTGCGAAGTCGGCCAACCGGTCCTCGGCGGCGCCGTAGGCCACCAGGTCGGACGCGGTCCGGGAAAGCTCGCGCGCCGCGTCCGCCAACTGCCCGCGCAGGGGCAGGGCGATCGCGTCCGCACGGGCGGAAGCCGTCCGCGACAGCCACGGGACGACCGCCGCGGCCACCAGCGAGGTGAGCAGCAGCACGCCGGCCGAGCCGGGAGAGAAGAAGGCGATGCCGGCCGAGGTCACCAGCAGCACGGCCGCCGACGAGACGAACGGGATCCACACCCGCACCACCAGGTCCTGGATCGCCTCGACATCGGCGATCACCCGGGACAGCAGGTCGCCGCGACGACGGCCAAGCAGGGTGGTGCGCGCGAGTCTGACGTAGGTCTCCAGCCGCAGCGCCGACTGCAGCCGCAGCGCCACGTCGTGGCC
>Ga0116180_1003780_pt1 | contig 11247 bp, 12 predicted proteins | sample AD_UKC073_MetaG_FD_89804 | JGI IMG/M metagenome (GOLD analysis project Ga0116180, IMG submission 89804) | Active sludge microbial communities of municipal wastewater-treating anaerobic digesters from USA - AD_UKC073_MetaG | ecosystem: Engineered > Bioreactor > Anaerobic > Digestate | place: USA... | reverse complement strand
TGGACGTCGACGAGATCGCCAAGGCGATCCAGTCGGCGAAGTGAGGAATCTGACATGCCCGTCATCGACTTCGTCGTCGCCGAGATCCTCTCGGTCCCGGCCTACCTGGTTGGCATCATCACCGCGATCGGCCTGATCGCGCTGCGCAAGAGCGCCGGCCAGGTCATCGGCGGCGCACTGAAGACCATCCTCAGGCTTCCTGATCCTGGGTGCCGGCGCGAACGTGGTCATCGCCTCCCTGACCCCGTTGGGGGAACTGATTCTGCAGGCCACCGGCGCCCAGGGCGTGGTCCCCACGAACGAGGCCATCGTCTCCATCGCCGCGGCCGAGTTCGGGGCCCAGGTCGCCTGGGTGATGATCGGCGGCTTCGCCGTCAATCTGCTCATCGCCCGCATCACCCCCCTGAAGTACGTCTTCCTGACCGGCCACCACATGTTCTTCATGGCCACCATGCTCACCGTGGTGCTCGCCACGGACCAGATGCACCCGGCCCTATTGATCGCCGTCGGCTCACTGCTGCTCGGCACCATCATGTGCGTCATGCCGGCCCTGCTGCAGCCTTACACCAAGAGGGTCACCGGCAACGACAAGCTGGCCATCGGGCACTTCGGCAGCCTCGGGTACCTGGTCGCAGGCCTGGCGGGCCAGGCCACCGGCCGCAAGTCGCGCTCCACCGAAGACGTGAAAGTCCCCGAGGGCTTGCGCTTCCTGCGCGATTCGATGGTCGCCACCGCCCTGTCGATGGTGCTGTTCTACCTTGTATTCACCGTCTGGGCCTGGATCGCGGTCGGCTCCGAGGCTACCTCCCCCGTCCTGTCCGCTACCAGCGGCGGCAATTTCATCATGCAGGGCGTCGCCAAGGGCCTGCAGTTCGGGATCGGCGTGTCGATCATCCTCTACGGCGTCCGCACCGTACTGGGTGAACTCGTCCCCGCATTCGAAGGATTCTCCCGCAAGGTCGTCCCCGGGGCCGTGCCCGCGCTCGACATCCCCATCGTCTACCCGTTCGCCGCCAACGGCGTCCTGATCGGCTTCATCGCCTCCTTCGCCGGCGGCCTGGTCTCGTTCGCCCTCCTCGCCACGGTGTTCGGACCTGCACTCGGGCTCGCGCTGATCCTGCCAGGCATGGTGCCGCACTTCTTCACCGGTGGCGGCGCCGGCGTCTTCGGCAACGCCACCGGCGGACGCCGCGGCGCCATCATCGGCGGTTTCCTCAACGGCATCCTGATCTCCTTCCTACCCGCACTGCTCCTCCAGGTCCTCGGCTCGCTCGGCTTCGCCAACACCACCTTCGGTGACGCCGACTTCGGCTGGTTCGGCATCGTGGTCGGCAACGTCGTCAAGCTCGGCCCCGTCGGCGGCTTCATTGGACTCCTGGCCCTCGTCGGCGTCATGCTCGCCGGCACCAGCTGGTACCAGAAGAAGTTAGTCGACTCCGGCTGGGACCCCGGCCTCAAGCACGGCGAATGGATCATCCCCCAGAAGGAACTGGCCAAGGCCAAGGACTGACCGCAAGCCGAATTCCGCCGATCCGGCCAGCACCCGACTATTTGCCCTTCGCTACAGGTTGAGGGCCCCACAGGCCTCACATCCCCCTGCAGACACCCCTGGATAGGCGGCTGACTACGGTCGTTAGTGGCAGGGAGGGTTCTCAAACCCGCTACGGAGGTGTACTGCGAAAGGCCCCGGTCAATTGACCGGGGCCTTTTAGCTGTCGCCTCAACGCGGCTGCTTCCGTCGGTTCTGCACCCAAATCCGAGCTACTGCGGCTGCCAACGTCCCTATGCGGACACAGGCAACCGCACTACCCCGATTCAGGCAGCCAAACCGACGGACGCAACCGCGTTGTCGACCTCATCGGTCTCAGCAGCATTCCGGGCCGAGCCCGTGGAGTCCCGTGCCGCACCGGACCCGGCAAACCAGACATCCCTTTCGGATATTTCGAAATTACGCATACACTGGTTCCATGAGCACCCCGACCACAGGGCCGACGACCGTCCTCCCACCTGCGGACATGGAGGCAATGCTGGATCTGTCGCGGTTCCTCGCCCACGTCACAGCACCAGCCGCCATGCTCGGACCCGATGGACAGACGGTTCCGTTGCCGATGGAGGCCTACCAGGTCCTGGTGAAGGTGGTCGAGTCGATGGGGGCAGGCAAGGCGATCACCGTTGCCCCAATCGATCAACGACTGACGACGCAGGAGGCGGCGAACTTCCTCGGCGTCAGCCGCCCCACCCTCGTCAAGCTCCTCGACCGGGGCGAGATCGCCCACGAACGTCCCGCCTCGGGTCGGCACCGCAGGGTCCGCCTCAGCGATGTGCTGGACTATCAGCGTCGCATGCGCTCTGAGCGCCGTGTCGCTCTGGACGAGCTGACCGCGCAGGCCGCGGAAGCCAGGCTCTACGACGAGGTTCCGAACTCGAGCAGCGTCGCGACGGTGGCACCGGCTTACGCGACGGATCCTGATGGGCGGTCGCGCTCGCGCGGCCGTCGCGCCAGGCCTCGAAGTCGGCCTCAGTCGCCCACGTGGTGAAGACGAAGTAGCTGTAGGTTTTACCTACGCAATCGTAGGTAAGGAACCCCCATGTCGAATGCCACCGACGCCATCCGGTCCGCCCGCGACCTCCTGCTCGGGCTCCGCGGCCAGGGCGACGAGGCCCGCGCCCAGTTCTCGTGGCCCGAGATCACCGGGCCGTTCAACTGGGCCGTCGACTGGTTCGACGCCGTGGGGCGCGGCAGCGACCATGTCGCGCTCTGGCTCCGCGACGAGCACAGCCAGGACGAGCGGTACACCTACGGCGAGATGGTCGAGCGCTCCGACAGGCTCGCCGCGTGGCTCGAGGCTCAGGGCGTCGGCAAGGGCGACGTCGTCATGCTCATGCTCGCCAACCAGGTGGAGCTGTGGGACGCGATGCTCGCCGTGATGAAGGTGGGCGGCGTCATCCTGCCGACGGCGCAGGCGCTGCAGCACCACGACCTCGCCGACCGGGTCCAGCGCGCCTCCGTCTCCGCGGTCGTCGCCAACGCGATCGACGAGGACAAGTTCGACGGCATCGGGGGCATCACGCGCATCACCACCGGCGCGGCCCACGACGCCTGGCTCTCCATGGCCGAGTCCGCCGACCTCCCCGCCGAGGCGCGCGCCGTCGTCACCGACGCCGACGATCCCGTCCTCTACTACTTCACCTCCGGCACCACCAAGGACCCGAAGCTCGTGGTGCACACGCAGGTGAGCTACCCCGTCGGGCATCTGTCGACGATGTACTTCCTCGGCGTCCGGCCCGGCGACGTGCACCTCAACATCTCCTCCCCCGGCTGGGGCAAGCACGCCTGGTCGAGCTTCTTCTCCCCCTGGCTCGCCGAGGCGACGGTGTTCAGCTACAACTACGAGCGCTTCGACGCCGCCGCGATGCTGAAGGAACTCGAGGACTCCGCCGTCACCACCTTCTGCGCTCCGCCGACGGTGTGGCGGATGATGATCCAGGCGCACCTCGGGGACAAGCCGTCGTCGCTGCGCGAGGCCGTGGGCGCCGGGGAGCCGCTGAACCCCGAGGTCATCTCGTCGGTCGAACGGGCCTGGGGCCTGACCATCCGCGACGGCTACGGCCAGACCGAGACCACCTGCACCATCGGCAACGCGCCGGGCGAGGCGGTCCGGCCGGGATCGATGGGCAAGATCATGCCCGGCGTGCGGCTGGACGTCGTCGACCCGGACACCGGCGAGGTGTCGCAGCACGGCGAGATCACCTTCCCCCTGGACCCGTGGCCGTTCAACCTCACCCCGGGCTACCTGGGCGGCAACCCGCCGACGGCGGGCGAGGACGGCCGCTACCACTCCGGCGACCTCGTCTCGGTGAGCGACGACGGCTACCTCACCTATGTCGGCCGCACCGACGACGTGTTCAAGGCCTCCGACTACAAGATCTCGCCGTTCGAGCTGGAGTCGGTGCTGATCGAGCACCCCGCCGTCGTCGAGGCCGCGATCGTGCCCGCGCCGGACCCCATCCGGCACGCCGTCCCGAAGGCGTACGTGAAGCTGGCCGCCGGCCACGAGCCGACCCGCGAGACCGCGCTGTCGATCCTCGCCTACGCCCGCGACAACCTCGCCCCGTACCTGCGCGTGCGCCGGATCGAGTTCGCCGATCTCCCCAAGACCATCAGCGGCAAGGTCCGTCGCGTGGTGCTCCGCGCCCGCGAGCACGATCCCGCCGCCGAGATCGACGACTTCCGCTACGAGGACTTCCCCGAGCTGAAGCGCCGATAGTCGGGCCGGAACATCGGTCTATTGGTTTCGACACGAGTCGCGGTCGACTTCGTCGACGCGTCTCGGCTCAACCAGCGGGACGAACCGCGGGCAGCTCCGCGCCGGGAGCCGGGTACGACGACTGGGCGCCCTCGAACTGGACCGTGTAGGCCGCGAACCGGCTGGCGTAGGCCGCGGCGTCGAGCAGGCCATCGCCCGCGGCGAGGCGCGCCGAGAGGGCGCCGCAGAATGCGTCGCCGGCGCCGACGGTGTCGACGGCCCTGACCTTCGGCGAGGGAACCGCTGTCACCGCGTCGCCCTGGGCGACCAACGAGCCGGCGGAGCCGACCGTCATGACCACCGTCTCGACGCCCGCGGCGCGGAGGCCCGCGACGATCTCAGGCGGGTCCGTCAGTTCGGGCCCGCCCAGCTGGGTCAGGGCCTCCGCGCCCTCGTGCTCGTTCACGACCAACGGGTTCGCGGCCAGCAGCACGGCCGGGTCGACCCGGATCACCGGGGCGAGGTTCACCACGAGCCTGCCCTTCACCAGGCGCGTGGCTGCCAGGTCGCTCTCCGCGGAGATCTCGCCCTGCAGGACCACGACGTCGGCCGTCTCGATCTCCTCGGCCCATCCCGCGACCATCTCCGGCGTGACCAGCGCGTTCGCTCCCGGAACCACGACGACGGTGTTCTCGCCCTGCGCATCGACGCTCACGACGGCGAGCCCGCTGGGCCCCGGCGCGCGCACGACGCGGCTGAGGTCGACCCCGGCCTCCTCCAGCCGCGATGTCGCGACCGAGCTGGCGGCGTCGTCGCCGAGGGCACCCAGCAGGGTGGTCGGCGCGCCCGCGAGCGCGGCGGCGCACGCCTGGTTGGCTCCCTTACCGCCCGGAGAGAAGGTCCCACCCCCAGCCAGCAGCGTCTCTCCCGGCAGGATGTGGCGTTCGAGCAACAAATGCAGGTCGACGTTCAGCGACCCGACGACGACAACTCGCGACATCGCGAATCCCTTCTATAGATAGAGGCCCATGCCGCCGTCGACGACGACTCCGGAGGCCACGGCGTGGATGTCGCGCTCCCGCAGGAGCACGTAGGTCTTCGACTGGAGCTCGACCTCCGCGCGCTCCTCCGGATCGAACAGCACACGGTCGTCCGCCTCTACCGAGCGGACGTTCGGCCCGATCGCCACGACCTTGGCCCACGACAGCCGGCGCCCCATCTGCACGGTCGCGGGGATCAGGATGCCCCCGCCGCTGCGCCGCTCTGAGGAGCCCGCGTCGGGATCGACGAGCACGCGGTCGTGCAGCATGCGGATGGCCAGCGGCTGCTCGCTCATGCGCGGCTGGCCTCGAGGGCCTTGCGGGCCGCGGTGTTCAGTTGGCGCTGGTTCGAGACGCGCGAGAGCACGACGGCGAACACGACGGCGCCCAGCACCGCCCCGCCGATCAGCAGAAGCTTGTCGCGGCGCCATCCACCGGTCTCGTCGCGGAACTGCGAGGTGGCGTTGTCGAACTCGGTGCGCGCGAACTGCTTGGCCTGGGAGACGGACTCGCGGGCGATGTTCTGCGGCTTGAGCGCCTCCACCGTCTCGGTGGTGACGTCGACCAGCTTCGCCCGGTTTGCGGCGAGATCGGCGCGGATCTGCTCCACGGTTCGGTTGCCCATGATCGGTGGCCCTCCTCAAAGTCACCCACAGCCTAGCCGTCGCGAGGCGCACGCACGCGTAGCCCTGAACAGCCGGCCGGCGAGCCCGGATACACTGTCCGGCATGACTGCTCGACTGACGGCCGGATCGACGGCGCCCGCGTTCACGCTGCCCACCCAGGACGGCGCTGAGGTCTCCCTCTCCGACTACGCGGGCCGCACCGTCATCCTCTACTTCTACCCCGCCGCCATGACGCCCGGCTGCACCACGCAGGCCGTCGACTTCTCCGAGGCCATGCCCGCGTTCCAGGACGCCGGCTACGTCGTCCTCGGCTGCTCCCCCGATCCGGTCGAGAAGCTCGCGAAGTTCGCCGAGCGCTCCAACCTGGGCTTCACCCTGCTGGCCGACCCCGCCAAGGACGTCCTCAACCTCTACGGCGCCTACGGCCTCCGCAAGCTGTACGGCAAGGAGATCGAGGGCGTGCTGCGCTCCACCTTCGTGATCGACATCGATGCCGACGGCAAGGGCCAGATCCGCGTCGCGCAGTACAACGTCAAGGCCACAGGCCACGTGGCGAAGCTGCGCCGCGAGCTCGGTGTCTGACCGCTTCCTCACCATCGACGCCGCGCCCGGCGACGGCGCGGACGTCGAGTTGGAGATCAAGCGCTCCCGCTTCCTCACCCGCATCCGCCGGGTGACCACAGAGGAGCAGGCGCGCGCCGTGGTCGAGGAGCAGCGCTCCACCTACTTCGACGCGCGGCACCACTGCTCGGCCTTCGTCCTCGGCCCGGACGGCCGCACCGCGCGCAGCTCCGACGACGGCGAGCCTGCGGGCACCGCGGGCGTCCCCATGCTCACCGCGCTCCAGCGCATGGGCCTGACCGACGTGGTCGCCGTCGTCACCCGCTACTTCGGCGGGGTCAAGCTCGGCGCGGGCGGCCTGGTGCGCGCCTACACCGACGCCGTCGCGCAGGCCGCGTCCGCCGTCGGAACGCGCGAGGTTCGGCTGACCGGGCTGTTCCGGGTCGACGTCGACTTCGCCGCCGCGGGCCAGGTCGAGGACCAGCTCCGCGGCCTCGTGCTGCCGAGCGGGGCGCCCGTGATCGTCGACGGCGTGGAGTGGACCGACCGCGCCCACATCGCCGTCGCTGTCCCCTCGGCCCTCGCCGACGAGCTGGACACCGCGCTCGCCACGCTCTCCGCCGGGGCACTGACCGCCACCCCCGTCGGCGAGCGCTGGACCGACTATGCGTGACGGGAAAGTGCGGCCAGTTCGGGATTTCGGCGAAAAGGGGTGTGTGCGGAGCATCTCGCCGCAGTTATCCGTCAGTTTCCTCCGCTAGGTTGAGGGGCATGGGAGCGCGCATGTTCACCGCCATCCTTCCTCCGCGCGAGGTCGTCGAGGAGCTGGACAGGCTGCTTGATCCGCGCCGCGACGCCGACTCCTCCCTCCGCTGGACGCGCCCGGACGGGTGGCACGTGACGACGGCGTTCATGGCGAGCGTCGACCGCTACCGGCTGGACGCGCTCGAGGAGAACCTGGCCGAGGTCGCGGCGCGAGCCGCGCCGTTTCCGCTCGCGCTGGCGGGCGGCGTCACCTTCCCCGACCCGGTGAAGGCGCGGGTGTTGGCTCTCGCCGTCGGGACGGGACAAGAGGCGCTGGGCGCGCTGGCTGCGGCGTCGCGGACGGCCGCGACCCGGGCCGGTGTCGAGGTCGACGGCGCCCGTTACGTCGGCCACCTGACGCTCGCGCGGCACCACCGAGGGGTCGCCGCCAAGCGCTGGCTGGAGGTGCTGTCGTCGTTCCCGGTGTGGGAGTGGACGGCCGAGGAGCTCGTGCTGATCGAGTCGCGCCAGGTCGGCCGCCACTACGACGTGGTCGGCCGATTCCCACTTGAGGCAAGGTAGCCTCGCCCGTACCGAAGAAGGGACTTGAACCCTCACGCCCGGGGGCACAGGAACCTAAATCCTGCGTGTCTACCAATTCCACCACTTCGGCTCGCCCGCATCGGGCCCGCCAAGTCTAGCGTCAGTCCTCGTCTGCGAGGGCCTCGTCCTGCTCGTCGCCGTGGTCCAGCGCCCGGGCGAGGGGCTCGATGCCGACGGCGTGGAGGGCGGGGTCGTCGGCGGCGAGCGTGAGGATGGGGCCGGGGCCGGACGCCCGCGTCTCGAACCGGACCGTTACCCGGCCCAGGCCGGCGCCCCAGACCCAGCCGCGGCCGTGGTCGTCGTGGACGACGTCGGCGCCGGGGAACCAGCCGTGGCCGCGGACGCCGCTCAGCTCCGCCGATTCCCGCGTGGTCGACGACGCCTCCGCCCGTTCCGGCTCCTCGCCGAAGAGGCTCTCCTGGGCCGCCGTCGCGAACCCGCTCACCCCAATGCCCAGCAGGCGGACGCCGACGCGGACGTCGACCTCCCGCAACAGGCCGAGGCCCACCACGGTGATGGTGTCGACGGCGTCCGTCGCCCCGCCGAGGCTCCGCGCGATGGTCCGGGTCGAGAAGTCAGGGAAGCGCACCTTGATCGTGACCGTCCGGGCGAAGAGGCCGGCCCGGGTCAGGCGTCCGGCGACCGCCGCGGCGTCGCGCATCAGGATCGCCTCCAGCTGGGCGCGGTCCGTGAGGTCCGTGGCGAACGTGTCCTCCGTCGAGATCGACTTGGGGTCTCGCCGCGACTCGACCCGGCGGTCGTCGCGCCCCCAGGCCAGCTCCGCCAGGCCGTTGCCCGCGGCCGATCCCAGCTCGCGGACCAGCTCGGCGCGGTCCGCGGCGCGCAGGTCCTCGACGGTGTAGCACCCGATCGCGACGGGCCGCTGCTCCGTCGCCGGCCCGATCCCGGGGATCGCCCGCACCGGCATGGGCGCGAGGAAGCCCAGCTCGTCGGCGGGGTCCAGGATGCGCGCGCCGTCGGGCTTGGCCGCCTCACTGGCGAGCTTCGCGAGGAACTTCGACGTCCCCACCCCCACCGACGCCGTCAGCCCCTCCGTGCGCTCGGTCAGCTCGCGCCGCAGCCAGGCGACGCGGTCCGGGAGCTCGTCCTCCGCCCAGCCCGCGGGAGCGAGGTCGACGAAGGCCTCGTCGAGGCTCAGCGGCTCGACAAGCGGCGACACCTCCCGCAGCAGTCCCATCACGATCCGCGACGACTCCCGGTACGCCTCGAACCGCCCGCCGAGGAACGCCGCGTGCTGGGCCCGCCGCCGGGCCTCCGCCCCGGACATCGCCGAGCGGACGCCGAACCGGCGCGCCTCGTAGGACGCCGTCGCGACCACGCCGCGCGGCCCGGCCCCGCCGACGACCACGGCCTTGCCCCGCAGCGACGGCTTGTCGCGCTGCTCGACGGCCGCGAAGAACGCGTCCAGGTCGAGGTGCAGGATCCGCCGGGTCATGACACCCGAGGGTAGCGTTCGCCACCCACAAGAGGGCGCCACGGGGTCGTCACTCATCCCGTCTACTGCCCCGTCCCGATCCGCACCTTCGAGCGCGACGGAGCACTACACTTAAAACGCTTCACATCGACGTCGCTAGGAAGGGCACAACCTCATGGGTCTCCTCAACCACGTGGGAATCACGGTAGGCAATCTGCAGCGCTCCATCGCGTTCTACACCAGCCTCGGCTTCGGCGAGCCGCCGGCCGACTGGGTGTTCACCATCCAGGGCGACTGGCTGAGCGCGCTCGTCGCCGAAAAGGACGCGGTCATCGACGTCGCCTTCCTGACCATGGACGACGGCACGGTGCTGGAGCTGCTGGAGTACAAGACGCCGGAGGGCAAGAAGGCCAACGACCGCCCGAACCGCGACGTCGGCGCCATGCACATCGCGCTGAACGTCGACGACGTCCGCGCGCTCTACGAGCGGCTGAAGGACACCGTCGCGTTCAACTCCGAGCCGCAGGTCGTGCCCAGCGGCCCGTGGGCGGGCAACATCGTCGCCTATCTCCGCGACCCCGACGGCACCCCCGTCGAGCTCGTGCAGGACGTGCAGTAACTCAGGGGAGCAGGCCGAGGGCGGCGACCTCTACGGCCTCGGCCTGAAGCTCCGCCACGGAGGCGTCGATCTTCGCGCGGGCGAACGCGCTGAGCGGCAGGCCGCGCACGATGCTCCAGTCGCCGCCCGCGCAGGTGACGGGGAACGACGACACCAGGCCGTCGGGCACGCCGTAGGAGCCGTCCGACGGCACGCCCATCGACACCCAGTCGCCGGCGGGCGTGCCGCGCAGCCAGTCGCGGGCGTGCTCGATGGTGGCGTTCGCCGCCGACGCCGCGCTCGACAGCCCGCGGGCCGCGATCACCTCCGCGCCGCGCTTGGCGACGCGCGGGATGAAGTCGAAGTTGATCCACGCGTCGTCGGCGATCCACCTGTCCGCGGCCATGCCACGGATGCGCGCGTTGAACGCGTCGGGGTACTGGGTCGCCGAGTGGTTGCCCCAGATGGTCATCCGGGTGACGTCGCCGACGCGGCAGCGCGCCTTGGCGGCCAGCTGCGCCGCGGCGCGGTTCTGGTCCAGCCGCGTCAGCGCCGTGAACCGCTCCCTGGGGACCCCGGGGGCGTTCCGGTAAGCGATGTAGGCGTTGGTGTTGGCGGGGTTGCCCGTGACGACGACGCGCAGGTCGGAGGCCGCCGACGCCGCGAGCGCGGCCCCCTGCTCCGAGAAGATCGCGCCGTTGGCCTGCAGCAGGTCCGCGCGCTCCATGCCCGCCTTGCGGGGCATCGCGCCGACGAGCATGGCAAGGCTCACGCCGTCGAACACCCGGCGGGGGTCCGACCCGATCTCGATCCCCCTCAGCGCGGGGAACGCGCAGTCGTCGAGCTCCATCACGACGCCCTCGAGCGCCTTCAGCGCGCCGGGCACCTCCAGGAGCCGCAGCTCGACGGGGCGGTCGCCGAGCAGGTCGCCCGAGGCCAGCCGGTAGAGCAGCGCGTAGCCGATCTGCCCGGCGGCCCCCGTGACGGCCACCCGCAGCGGGCTGCCGGGCATCAGCGGACGTTCAGGTCGTCGACCAGCACGCAGCGCCGGACGCGCGCGAAGTTGCGCGTGCGGGTGAGGCCCTCGCCGGTCGGCCCCGCGATGGTCCACGTCCCGTAGCCCTCGCCGCCGATGCCGAGCCCGGCGAAGGACGGCCCGTTCTTGACGAAGATCGTCGTCTGGATCTCGCGGCCCATCTTGGTCAAGGCCTTCACGTCGCGCGAGTGCATGATCGCGGTGTGCCGGTTGCCGTGCTCCAGCTCGACGGCGAGCGCGATGGCCGCGTCCACGTCGGGCACGCGCACCAGACCGATCACCGGCATCATCAGCTCGTGCACCACGAACGGGTGGTCGGCCGGGGCCTCGCAGACGATCAGGCGCACGCCCACGGGA
>Ga0116180_1003779_pt1 | contig 11247 bp, 12 predicted proteins | sample AD_UKC073_MetaG_FD_89804 | JGI IMG/M metagenome (GOLD analysis project Ga0116180, IMG submission 89804) | Active sludge microbial communities of municipal wastewater-treating anaerobic digesters from USA - AD_UKC073_MetaG | ecosystem: Engineered > Bioreactor > Anaerobic > Digestate | place: USA... | reverse complement strand
GGTCTTGGCCAACTGGCCAAGCACCGTGTCCTGCACATAGGAGTCGCCGACCGGCACGCCGTTGCGCAGGAAGCTCTCCCCCACCGCGTCGCTGTCGGCCATCTGGACCCCGGTCATCCGGCTGAGCGCGATGATCGACCCGAGCATCGTGATCGAGATCACGCCCATGAGCAGCAGGGTCGCGGCGGCGTTGGCGCTCTTGGGCTTCTGGAACGCAGGAACCCCGTTGGAGATCGCTTCGACGCCCGTCAGGGCGGCACAGCCGGAGGAGAAGGCCCGCAACAGGAGGAACATCGCCGCGAGGCCGACCGCGTCGTGGCCGGGCTCGGCGACGAGTTCGAGACCCGCGCTGGGTGCCTGCCCCAGCGACCCGGTGAGGGCCTTGACGAACCCCCACAGCCCCATGCCGATGATGCCGAGCATGAAGGCATACACAGGCACGGCGAAGGCCTTGCCCGACTCGCGGACCCCGCGCAGGTTCATTGCCGTGAGCAGGGCGATCAGCCCGACGGCGATCACGACCTCATGTCCGGAGATGAACGGCAGTGCGGCGCGGGCGTTCTGGACGCCGGAGGAGATCGACACGGCCACCGTCAGCACGTAGTCGACCAGCAGCGCGGAGGCGACGGTCAGGCCTGCCTTCGGGCCGAGATTCTCGGTGGCCACCTCATAGTCACCGCCACCGGACGGATAGGCGTGCACGTTCTGGCGGTAGGACGCCACAACGACGACCATGACACCCACGACCGCCAGGGTGATCTGCCAGGAGTGCAGCGAGGCGAACGCACCGCCGGCCAGCCCCAGCATGATGAGGATCTCGTCGGGGGCATACGCGACGGACGACAGGGCGTCGCTGGCGAAGATCGGCAGGGCGAGTTTCTTGGGCAGGAGGGTCTCCCCGAGGCGGTCGCTGCGCATGGCGCGTCCGACGAGGATCCGCTTGAGTACTTGGCCGGGGGAAGGCACGACTGGCATGGTATGCCGTCCCGCGGCATACCCGCGCGCCCGCCTTTGCGCCGTGAGACGGCACCTGCCCCAGGTGTAGCGTCGGACCGTGCACTTCGTCATCATGGGCTGCGGGCGCGTGGGCGCGACCCTCGCGCGGAGTCTGTCCGAGCACGGACACGACGTCGCGGTCATCGACATGGACCCCTCCTCGTTCCGCCGGCTGGGCAGTTCCTTCGAGGGGCGGACCGTCACCGGCATGGGCTTCGACCGTGGGGTCCTCGTCGCCGCCGGCATCAAGGGGGCGTATGCCTTCGCGGCGGTCTCCAGCGGCGACAATTCCAACATCCTCGCCGCCCGGGTGGCGCGCGAGACGTTCGGCGTCGAGCACGTCGCGGCGCGCATCTACGACCCGCGCCGCGCCGCGGTCTATCAGCGCCTCGGCATCCCCACCGTGGCGACGGTCCGCTGGACGGCCGACCAGATCATCCACCGCCTGCTCCCTACCGGCTCGGTGCCGGGGTACACCGACCCCAGCGGGAAGGTGGTCGTGGCCGAAGTGCCGGTGTCCCCGGCGTGGGTCGGTCGGAGGGTCACCACCATCGAGCACTTGGCCACCACCCGAGTCGCCTTCCTGACCCGCCTCGGCGAAGGCATGGTGCCCAACGCGGAGACGGTGCTACAGGACGGAGACCTGCTGCACGTCTGCGCGTCTTCGGATGACCTCGACCGGCTGGAGCGCGTGTTCGCCGCACGTCCGCCGCACGAATAACCCGCCACCTCCAGCCCAGCCAAGGACATTCCATGCGCGTCGCCATCGTCGGAGCAGGCAGCGTCGGGCGCTCCATCGCTCGCGAACTCCTGCACAACGGCCATCAGGTGTTGCTCATCGACCGGGACGCCGATGACATCGTCGCCTCGCGCGTGCCCGACGCCACCTGGTTGCTCGCCGATGCCTGTGAGATCTCGGCCCTCGAAGAAGCCCATCTGGAGGCCTGCGACGTCGTGGTCGCGGCGACCGGGGACGACAAGGCCAACCTCGTCGTCTCGTTGCTGGCCAAGACCGAGTTCGGTGTGCCCCGCACGGTGGCCCGGGTCAACAACCCGCGCAACGAGTGGATGTTCGACGAGGCCTGGGGAGTCGACGTCGCCGTGTCGACTCCTCGCCTGATGACGGCCCTCGTCGAAGAGGCGGTCAGCATCGGTGACCTGGTGCGGGTCTTCGAGTTCCGCCAAGCCAAGTCGGCCATGGTCGAGATGACCCTGCCGCCGACCAGCCCCTACGCCGGTGCCCGGGTCGGGGACATCCCCTGGCCCGACGACACCGTCTTGGTCGGCATCATCCGGGAAGGCCGACCCATCGCACCCAGCCGCGACGACGCCCTCGAGCCGCAGGACGAATTGCTGTTCATCGCCGCTCGCACCATGGAGGACGACCTGGAGAATCTGCTCTCTCCCGGCCACTTGCCGCGAGGCACCGGCGAGGACGACGACGAGTCCTGACCGCGCCGAGCCGCGCCGCACGCACAGACCAGCAGTGCGGCGGTGTCAGGCGCCGGGGGCGTCCAGCGGGGTGTGCCCTCGAAGCAACAGGACCGCGCCGGCACCGACGGCCAGCAGGTATGCCGGCCAGCCCAGCACCAGTTTGGCCACCCCGAGCGCTTCGACCTCGCCCTGGAGATACAGCGGGATCTGGATCGAGAGCCGGAGTACCGCGAGCCCAACCAGCACCCAGCCCAGCCGGCTGGCAACGCGGACGATCCCGTCATGCCTGCGCCAGCCCGTGAAGGCATGGTTGAGGGCCTCGGCGTCGACCTCAGCCGCCTCCTCCGCCGCGATGCGCTCCGCGTCGGTCATCCGGGCCAGAGCCGCTCGCCCCTGCCGTGACCCGGCGAAGCGGATCCGGGCGGACGTCCGGGCCAACTCGGGGTCACCGGCGGCGATGAGGAAACCGAACACCGGCCAGCGGACGAGGTTCGTCACGACGAACAGCAGCAGGGAGAACGCGCTCGACAGCATCCCCGGGAGGAATGCGTCCTGCGCTCGACCCGTGCGGGTCGCCACCAGACCAGCGACGACCACGGCCGCGACCGACCACCCGACGTAGCGCAGCGTCTGCCACTGGGCCAACCGGACCCCGGCGATGAGCACCGCCGAGAGGATCGCCAACAACGCGGCCACGCGGACCTCGGCAGCGATGTTCCACGCCACGACGAAGACCAGTGTCGGCACGGCCGACTCGACCGCCCCCCGCCAACCCCCGAAGGCGACCCCGAGCCGGGACCGCAACAACTCCTCGACGGTGACGAAGGACTCCTGGGCGGGCGGCCGACCCGCTTCAGCGGCGTCAGCCATGCTGCGGCAGGATCTCGTAGGCGGGGTTGTCGATCGTCGGCCCGGCGCGCAAGTTGGTCACTCGTCCATGGATGCGCAGCATGACCCCGGGCACGATCCCGGCGACGGCCCGACGTCCGAGCCAGACCAGGGTGAGCGAGCCCGTGCCGTCGAAGACCTCGGCAACCAGAGCCGGGACTTGGACCTGCGGCCGCAACGCCACCGAGCGCACCTCGCCGCTGATGATCGCCTGCTGGCGCGGGATCAACTCCGCGATGGGGGTCGCCCCCAACCGCAGGCTGGCGTCATGCAACTCGTCGGCCTGCAGTTCGGCCGACGATTTGGTCAGCCGACCCACAAGCCGGCTCCAGGTGTTCGCCGGGTCAGCCCGCCCGGAGCGGCGATCGGGGGCCATAGTCAGTGCACCTCGGTGATCTCAGGACCTCGGTCGAACGGCCGAAGATCCCCGTACCCTGGTTGAGCCGGGGGTCCGTCGTCAGACCCCTCGGCGAGGTCAGCAACCTCGGGGTCCGGGCCCTGGCCCAGCGGCAGCCGCAACGGCAGCTGCTCTCGCGGTGCCATGGCGTCAGCGCCGCGGTCGACGACGGTCTTGCGGATCACTTCGACAAGGGCATCGGCCGCTTGCTCGTTGGTGGCCGCCGGACCGGAGAGCAGGGCGCGAAGGAACCACCGGGGGCCGTCGACGCCGAGCAGGCGCAACGGCACACCGCCGCGTTGGTGCAGCCGCACTTCCTTCCCGAACGGACCGTTGACGACCTCGGCGCGGCCGCCTGCCGCGACGACCGACTGGGCCACCTCGGTGCGGATCTCGGACCAGATCCCTTCGGTCTTCGGCGCGGCATACGCCTGCAGGTAGGCGCCGGAGGTGCCCAAGGTGAGTTGGACGCCGACCGGAGTCTGCGTCGACTCGTCCACTTGGAGGGCCACCTGCACGCCTGGGGTGATCGCCACCCACAGGCTGCCCAGCTCGACCCGGGTGTCGTCGCGGGTCACCTCAGTGCGATCGAAGGGGCCACGCAACCGACTGAAGGGGGTCTCCGGCTCCCAGGCGTCCACATCCTCGACCGCGTTGCCGGTCGCCGTGGTGCCGCGAGGCGGCGACGCGGGTATGCCGTCCGCTCCGGTGTCCGGCCGCGGAGCATCCGCTTCGTCGTTGGCGCGTTTGCGTCCGAAAAGTCCCACGTGCGTCATCCAGTCCTGTTGAGCAGAGTGCGTTCGGGCCTCGAGCGGCGGGGTTCAGCCCCCGAACCCGCCACTGGCGCCATGCCCAGTCTCCCCCCGTGGGCTGTCCGGGAGCGAATCGACCTCCACCCACTGCACCGCTTCGACGCGTTGGACCACGAGTTGGGCGATCCGGTCGCCTCGGCAGACCTGGAAGGTCTCGCGGGGATCGAGGTTGACCAGGTTCACGAAGATCTCGCCCCGATAGCCCGAATCGATGGTTCCAGGGGCGTTGAGGATGGTGATGCCATGACGGGTCGCCAGCCCGGAGCGGGGGTGGCCGAAAGCGGCATACCCCTCGGGAAGGGCAATCGCGATGCCGGTGGGTACCAGGGCCCGTTCCCCTGGCGCAAGGGTCACGTCGATGCGAGCGAACACGTCGATGCCGGCGTCGCCCGGATGGGCGTACGCCGGCAGCGGGAGGTCCGGATCGAGCCGGTACACCTGGACCGGCACGCCAAGCATCAGGCCACGCACTCCCGGCACACCATTTGCCCGCCGACGTTCTTCGCCAACTGGGAACGGTGGTGCACGAGGAAGCAGCGTGAACAGGTGAACTCGTCCGCTTGGCGCGGAATCACCCGGTAGGACAACTCTTCGCCGGACAGATCGGCGCCAGGCAACTCGAAACCTTCGGCTTGCTCGGCCTCGTCCACATCAACGGTTGAGGACGCCTTGTCCACCCGTCGTGCTTTGAGCTCCTCAAGGGAGTCTTCTGAGAGGTCATCGTCGGTCTTGCGTGGTGCGTCGTAGTCGGTCGCCATGCCCGTTTGGTCTCCTCCATCACTGTCGGCCTGCGGTGGCTCGTCGCGGCTAACGCTCAGATCGTCGAATTTGTGCCCGGCTGGCCGGGGCAACGAACACGTCACTGCCTGCGGGGCGTGATTGTGCCCTATCCAGCGGCCCCGCGCACACGCGTTTCGCATGTCGATTCGGTTACGCGCGGGCAGGCCGTCGTCTGGAGCGGTCCTACCCCCCCGAAGGTCACCCCTTGGGTCAGGCCTGGGCGAGCAGGGCCAACAGCCGCGGTTGCAAGGCCGGATTGGCCGCGACGACCAGGTCTGAGCTCGGAGCGCCGCCCGCCGCGCCGGTCACCGTTCCCCCGGCCTCGGTGACGACCAGCCAGCCGGCCGCCAGGTCCCACGGGTTGAGCCCCACTTCGAAGTAGGCGTCCAGCCGACCATCGCCGACAAGACACAGGTCGATGGCAGCGCTGCCCATCCGACGCAGGTCCCGGACTGCCGGGAGCACGCGGGTGAGCACCGCGGCCTGGCGGGCCCGGCGTTCGGACTGGTAGCCGAACCCGGTCCCGACCAACGAGGGACCGAGCTGGTCCTGCCTCCCGACGCTAACCGGGACCGTCGGCCGCAGATCCTCGCCGGCAGCGGGATCAACGTGCCGCGCCGGGCCGCGCCGTCGCGCTCCCCCGCCGATCCGTGCCGACCAGGTGACCGCCAGGGCTGGGGCATGCACGGCGCCGGCGACCGGGCGCCAGGCTCCGGGGGTGGTGGGGTCGCCGACGACGACGGCGACGGACACGGCATACAGGGGCAGGTCGTAGAGGTAGTTGGTGGTGCCGTCGATGGGATCGACCACCCAGGTGAGGCCCGTGCCGGACGGGATCGAGCTGCCTTCCTCGCCCAACACGCCGTCATCGGGGCGCGCGCTGCGCAACTGGGCCTGCAGGTGGGCCTCGGCGCGGGTGTCCATCACCGTCACCGGGTCGGTGGACGAGCTCTTGGTCCCCGACGTGCTGGCCAGGTCGGCGGGTCGTCCATCGTGCACCAACCGGCCTGTTTCCTCGGCCAGACGGACCGCCAGGGCCTGCAACTCGATCAGGTGCGAAGCAGAGGGGACAGACAGATGACCGGCGGCGTCAGGGATTGTCGTCATGGTGAGCTCCACGGTAATGGTCCGGCGTGGCCGCTTCGCAGACCCTGGTTCGGGTGAGAGAGTCGTGACGACACGTCCCCGGCCGACCCATGGAGTGACCATGCAGGACCTGCGGTTGATCGGTGTCGACGACGTCGGTGGGCATCTGCTGCTCGCCACCGTCGACGGCGCCCGATTCCGCGTCCCGCTGGACGAGTCGTTGCGGGCCGCGGCCCGTCGGGACCGCCCTCGGCTCGGCCAACTGCAGATCGAGATCGAGGGCGGAATGCGACCACGCGACGTGCAGGCGATGGTGCGGGCGGGGATGTCCGCTGATGAGGTCGCCGAACGGTCCGGCTGGACGGTGGAGAAGGTCCACAAGTACGAAGGCCCGATCCTGGCCGAACGGGAGTACGTCGCCGGCCTCGGACGGGCGGTCCGGCTGCGCCAGCGCGGTGGGTCTGGCCCGTCGACCACTCTCGGCCAACGTGTCGCCGACCGCCTCACCGCCCGCGGCGTCGACGCGGACACCATCGAGTGGGATGCGTGGCGTCGCGAGGGCCCAGAGTGGACCGTCGCGGTCAACTTCGCCGCGGGTGGACGCTCTCGCCAGGGCACGTGGTCGTTCGATGTGCCCAGCCGTTCGCTGCACGCCAAGGACGACGAGGCCCGGTGGCTCAGCGAGGACGAACCGGCGGCCACCCCGATACCCCGCGAGGCCCCCGTCTACGACGTCGAGGCAGACGGCGGCCTCGACGCGGCCCGGCGCCGACCTCGAGCCGACGACCCGGTCGACCTGGTCACGGCGATGCGCGAGCGCTCAGCGGCCCGGTCGCGGCGCGGGACCGCGCGTCGTCGGGGGCTCGAGCCGGTGGCGGCGCTGCCGCTGGAAGAGGCCTCCGGGCCCGCCCAACTCCCCGTCGACAAGGTCGAGACCATCCCCGACGCCGGCCCCTCCTTCGAGTCGTCGACCGTGATCGAGCCCGTCAGCGAGCCGGTGATCGAGCCCGTCAGCGAGCCGGTGATCGAGCCCGTCAGCGAGCCTGTCAGCGAGCCCGTCAGGGCTCCGATGACCGAGTCAGTCATCGCGCCGGTTGCCGAGCCCGCCGACGTCCCCGAACCTGCCCGGCAACCAGAACCTGAGGTTGAGGTCGAGGCGCAGCCGGCGGCGCCGGCCGTTGCACGGCATACCCCGCGGCGGTCCGGGCGACCCTCGGTGCCAAGCTGGGACGACATCGTCTTCGGAACCAAGCCCAAGGACCCCCAGCCCTAGGAGCACGCGGCGGTCAGGCGTCCCGACCCGAGACGTCGAAGGGGAGCACGTCGGGCGAGAGCGCGGCGGCGCGGGCGGCGTGAGAGGTCATCCGGCGCATGTAGTGGCGACGGCAGAGCACCTCGTACTCGACGACCCCACTGCCCTTGCCCGTGTCACCGACCACCACCTGATCGCCCTCGACGACCATCTCCCCGTCGATGACGCGGGCATTGTGGGTCGCTCGGACCCCACACCAGCACAGGGCCTCGACCTGCAGCACCTGGACCCGGTCGGCGAGTTCCACCAGCCGACGCGACCCGGGGAACAACTCGGTCCGGAAGTCGGCCATGATCCCGAAGGCGAAGACGTCCACGCCCATCTCGTCGACGATCCTGGCCAGTTGCTCGATCTGGAGGGGCGTGTAGAACTGCGCCTCGTCACAGACGAGGAAGTCCACCCGTTGCCCTTCGGTGACGAACCCGACGATCGTCTCCCAGAAGTCCAGGGTGTCCGTGACCTCGACAGCCCGCCGGGAGAGCCCCAGCCGCGACGACACGACCGCTTCACCGGCCCGGTCGTGCTTGGTGAAGATCAGCCCGCCCTTGCCCCGCGCCCGGTGGTTGTGCTCCATCTGCAGCGCCAGGGTCGACTTGCCGGAATCCATCGTCCCGGAGAAGAACACGAGCTCGGCCACGACGCCCGACCCTATGCCGTGGCCGCGGGCCACTGGAACAGGGGGATCGCCGTTTCCTCGTCGCTGATCGACCCGTGCAGCCCGAGCAGAGCAACCAGCTCCGACCGCATCCGGACCGTGTCGACGACGGCCAGGCTGCCAAGGCAGTTGACCAGCACGTCGCCGATCCGCGGGCGCACCCGTTCGGCGACCGATCCCGGCGGACCGAACAACCCGGCCTCGATGGCCTCGGCCTTGCGAATCACCGAGGCGCGCTCGCCGAGGCGCTCGGACCAGGTGGCATACACGTCTTCCGTGGCGCCGGGCGCGCAGTAGAGCTGGACCGAACGGGGCTCGCCGCCGACCAGCCGCACCCCGTCGAGCAACCGCGGCTCCCCCGCAAGGTCGATCCGGTCGGCGAACGGCACCTCGACCATGCCGTGATCGGCGGTGACGTAGACGGCAGTATCGGCCGGGACCGAGGCCACCAGCCGACGCAGTTCGGCATCGACGCGCTCGACCTCCTGGCCCCATTCCGGCGAGCTCGGGCCATGGACGTGACCGATCTTGTCGACGTCACCCCAATAGAGGTAGACCAACGCTCGCGGGGTCGCGCGGACGGCGGCAAGGGTCTCATCGACCCGGGTCGCCAGTTGGTATGCCGCGCGGAACCGGCCGCCGCGCAGCGCCGCGTTGGTGAGCCCAGACCCGTCGAAGAATCCCGGACCGACCCGGGTGACTGCCACCCCTTCGGCCTCGGCGGCCTCGAACACGGTGGGCTCCGGCTGCCAGGTGAAGGGATCGGGTCCGTCGTCCCAACTCAGTTCGTTGAGGATGCGGTCGGCCTCGGGCGTCGCCCCTGGCACGAGCACTTCGTAGCCGACCAAGCCGTGGGCGCCGGGAGGCAGCCCGGTCCCGAAGCTGCCCATCGAGGTCGCCGTCGTCGACGGGAAGCCACAGGACAGCCGGTATGCCGCCGCGAGCCCGGACCGCAGGAACGGAGCGTGACCGGCCCGCCGCCGCACGAGTGCGTCGCCCAGCCCGTCGACGAGGACGACGACCGCCCGCCGCGACGGGGCCAGCGGGATCAGTGGGCGGGCGGCATACCGGGTCGAACCCAAGGAGGCCAGGACCGATGGGAGAACGGCCGACAGCGTCCCGGCCCCCGCGGGGAGGTCCGGCGCACCGGCGCACACGTCAGCGGCCGATCGTCGCCGAGAGCGCCGACGCGAAGTGCAGCGCACGGGCTAGGGCCGCGTCGCCGTCGGCGTCGGCGCTGATCCGCAGGGAGATGTCATCGGCCGCCAGGGTCCCCTCGAAGCCGTGATCGGCCTCGCACTGTGGGTCGCCGCACGACGCGGGCATGACGTCGAGACGGCTGACCGCACCCCACCCGAGCGTGAGGGTGATCTCGCGGCCCAGCGACCCGGGCACGTAAGCGTCGGGGTTGGCCACCACGTGGGCGAGCATGACCCCGCGAACCGCCGCCAACGGGATGCTCTCGCTCGTCGCGGTGGCGACGGCGCGCTCCTGGTGGTCGTCGTGGTCGTCGGCATGGACCACGACGAGTTTGGTTGCGGTGAGAACGAGCACGGTGATGTGCCGACGGACCGAGTCGTGGTCGAAGGTCGTCTCTTGGTGCACGAGGTGGGCCTGGACGGCATCGCCCGCGAGAGTGGCACCGACGACATCGGCCACGAGGGCCGGGTAGTAGCCGGCGTGCTGGATATCCGACCTCAGCTCGGCGGGCAGGCTGAAACCGGGCACCTCACGGGGAACCTTACGCATGCTGGACATTCTCTCCCATGGCCGCAGACGTCAGGTCATCGCACGACGGCTGGCGTCTTTGCGGGTCATGGCCGGGGCCACGAAGATCTCGGCCCCGAGGACGTCGACCCCGGCGCCCCAGCAGTTCACCGGCTGCAGCGACACCGTCGAGAGCGCCGAATGATTGTCCGCGAGCACCGACACCCGGGCAATGAGCTCCCGGAGGTCATCGAGGTGGATCGGCTCCTTGCCCCCGTGCCCGGTGAGCAGCGGCGCGGCCTTGACCGAGAAGACGAGGTCGTCCACGTCGACGGTCGTCAGCGGCGGGATGCGATAGCCGATGTCGCCGAGCAGGTCGGTGGGCGGACCGGCGACCGAGAAGGACACGACGGACCCGAAGAGCGGGTCCTCGGTGCTGCCGACGACGCACGACACCCCGGGTGGGGACATCCGCTGAACGGCGAACCAGTCGGCGACGAAGGCGCCGAGCCGATTGGTCAGCGAGGCGTGAGCGTCGCGCACGGCCTCGGGTGAAGCGAGGTCGGGACGGACGCCGGTGACCCCGACCTGATGACGCACGGCAGGGGCGATGACCTTGAGGATCACCGGGTAACCCAGTGCTTCGGCCGCCGCGACCGCGTCGTCGGCACTCTGCACCGTCACCGCAGGCCAAAGGTCGATCCCGTATGCCGCGAGCATCTGGATGCACTCGTCCTGGGTCAGTGCCCGCCCGCCCGGAGCATCAGCCAGCACCGCGTCGATGAGTTCATCGACGGCTCCCTTGTCGATGTCACTCGGGCCGACGGGAGTGCCCTTGTCGCGAGCGCGCCACTGCGCGTAGCGAGTTGCCGCCGCCACGGCGCGCACGGCGTCTTCCGGCATCGGGTATGCCGGCACGACCCGCCGATGCTCGCCGGGACTGCTCAGCGTCAGTTGTTCGGTGACGCCGCGCATCCCGAGGAAGGTGGCGGTGCACGTCTTGGTACTGCGCCGTGCCTCCTCACGGACGGCCGCCGCGACGAGCTCGTCGTCGGTGTAGATCGGCGGGATGAACGAGGCAATGACCGAGTCGACGGCGGGGTTGTCGAAGGCGGCCCGCAGAGCCTGGGCGAACTCCTCGGCGCTGGCCTCGGGGGCGACCGACACGGGCCCATGGGTG
>Ga0116180_1003776_pt1 | contig 11253 bp, 13 predicted proteins | sample AD_UKC073_MetaG_FD_89804 | JGI IMG/M metagenome (GOLD analysis project Ga0116180, IMG submission 89804) | Active sludge microbial communities of municipal wastewater-treating anaerobic digesters from USA - AD_UKC073_MetaG | ecosystem: Engineered > Bioreactor > Anaerobic > Digestate | place: USA... | reverse complement strand
TGTTCTCGGCCGTTGAGCTATAAATCCAATCCTCAACCTTTCACTACTTGGAGATCTTTTTATGCAATTGAAGTTGAAACTGACCGTAGCCGCTGCCATCGCCTGTGTGGCCGGCATGGCCTCCGCGCAAGACACGCAAGTGGTCAAGATTGGTCACGTCGCGCCCATGTCAGGTGGTGGTGCACACCTCGGTAAGGACAACGAGAATGGCGCGCGCATGGCCATCGAAGAGCTGAACACGCAGAACATCGTGATCGGCGGCAAGAAGATCCGTTTCGAAATCGCAGCCGAAGACGACGCAAGCGATCCTAAGCAGGGCACCGCGGTAGCGCAGAAGCTATGCGATGCCAAGGTGGCCGGTGTGGTGGGTCACCTGAACTCGGGGACCACCATTCCCGCGTCAAAGGTCTACAACGACTGCGGGATTCCCCACGTGACCGGTGCCGCAACCAACCCCGCCCTTACCAAACCGGGTTACAAGACCACCTACCGCATCATCGCGAACGACAATTCACTGGGTGCTGGCTTGGCTTTTTACGCGGCTGACGCACTCAAAGTTAAGACGGTTGCCGTGATTGATGACCGCACGGCCTATGGCCAGGGTGTGGCCGAGGTCTTCAAGAAGACTGCGCTAACCAAAGGCATAAAGGTAGTTGACGAGCAGTTCACGACCGACAAGGCCACCGACTTCATGGCAATCCTGACGGCCATCAAGGCAAAAAATCCAGACGCAATTTTCTACGGCGGAATGGACCCCCAAGCTGGCGCAATGTTGCGGCAGATGGAGCAACTTGGCATGGACAAAGTCAAGTACTTCGCTGGTGATGGAGTCTGCACTCCCGAACTACCCAAGCTGAGCGGTGGCGCAAAGACTATCGGCAATGTGGTGTGTGCTGATGCCGGTGCTTCAATTGCCAAGATGCCCGGTGGAAATGCTTGGAAGGCGAAGTACGATGCCAAGTATCCTGGCCAGTTCCAAATCTACAGTCCATATACCTACGACGCCACGTTCGTGCTGGTTGACGCCATGAAGCGCGCCAACTCGACCGACCCGAAGGTCTACACAGCGAAGCTGGCTGAGACGAATTACAAGGGTGTCACATCAGCGATTTCGTTCGACCCATCGGGCGAACTCAAGAACCCGTCAATCACGTTGTACGTGTTCAAGGACGGCAAGAAAGTTGCGATGAATTGATCCCCGGATCATCCCGCGGAAAGGCCACCCCGGGGGTGGCCTTTTTCATCGCATTTCGACTTTGGCGATCTAGAGGCGACAGAAATAATTGAGTGAAATAATTTGTGCCTTCCTCCCCGACGAAGATCTATATGAAAAAGCTCAAGTTCTTTTGTAATCCTGTTTTTGTTTTCTGTCTAATTAGCACCGTCTCTACAACAACCGGCGCCCAGGAACCTCCGACGGCAGCAGGCATACCGACTATTGCAGAACGACCGGCAGTCGATGTACCGGAGTCCTGCTCTTTCTTTTTTGGTGGTTGGGCAGGGACATGGAGCCAGAACATGGGTCCGATTCGTCTATGGGTATTGGGGATGAAATCCGATTGCACAATCAAGTATTCTTACGTCACCACCACAAATAACGATGCGCCGAGTAACTTTACATCAGGGGAAATCAAAGCGGGCGTCCTTGCGGTACCCTGCGGGCAAAATGGCACCTGCCTCTTTGAGCGAAACGGCGATAGGCTTTCTGCGAAGTATTCAAACCCCTTTGGCGGTCGCAACAACGGCCTTTTCCAAAGGATCAATTAACTCTGCCCGCCTGTACTTCTCAAATTTAGACTGGTGCGGGGATTGGGCTAGGCGAAAAAACGCTACGCCAGTATCGCTGTGGCGGCACAAGAATTACTGATACGAGCAGGAAGGAATCGCGCGATGAGGCTATCTAGGATTGAGAAGGCAGACCGTCGCACAAGGGCCTCATTTTCATCAATGTCGCCAGTCAGGTATTTAGTTGGAATTGCTTCATTCTTAGCCAATGCCGCATGCATTGCTCAGACATCTGGAAGCGGCTTCTTCGTTACCCCGACAGGCCTTGTGGTAACGAACTACCACGTCATTGAGGATGCATTAAAGATTGAGGTCATCAGTTCGAATGGCAAAAGAATTCCTGCAACAGTGCTTCGTGCTGACAAAGCCAACGATTTGGCAATTCTCCAGACAGGAGAGCACAACACTCCTTTCTTCTATGTGTCGTCTTCTTCAAATGTTCGGCGAGGCGAAAAAATCTATGCTTTAGGATTTCCGCAAACCTCCATTCAAGGCATAGAGCCGAAGCTTACTGATGGCATCGTTAGTAGCATAAGCGGTATCCGGGATGATCCAAGGACATTCCAGATCACCAATGCCATTCAACCGGGGAATTCAGGTGGGCCACTCTTTGCTGAAGATGGCACGATAGTAGGCGTTGTTGTCGCAACCTTGAATTCGTCAAAGGTTCTTGCCGCAACAGGCTCGATTCCGCAAAATGTCAACTATGCAATCAAGTCAAATTATTTGCTTGAGCTTGTAGGGTCTATCGGTAGCGTACGGCTACCACAGCCCAATGCCAAGAGTAGCCGATCAGGGCGAAAGTTGGTTGATGTGATCGCAGATGCGGAGAAGGCGTTGGTCCGCGTTATCGCAACTGAGGAGCCAAGTACGTTTGCTTCACCGGCCCCTCGCGCGCGCCCGCCTCGTGCCAATACCGAACCACTGGACGCCGAGTTGGTCAGAATTGGTCATGTCGCTCCCATGTCCGGTGGCCAGGCGCACTACGGCAAGGACAACGAAAACGGCGTGCGCATGGCCATCGAAGAGCTGAACACGCAGAACATCGTGATCGGCGGCAAGAAGATCAAGTTCGAGATGGTTGGCGGAGATGACGCCGCCGATCCAAAGCAGGGCACCGCAGTGGCACAGAAGCTGTGCGAGGCAAAGGTTTCCGGCGTCGTCGGCCACCTGAACTCGGGCACCACCATCCCGGCGTCCAAGATCTACAACGACTGCGGTATTCCCCATGTGACGGGCGCGGCAACGAACCCCAACCTGACCAAGCCCGGCTACAAGACGACGTACCGCATCATTGCAAACGACAACGCGTTGGGGGCTGGCTTGGCGTTCTTTGCCGCAGACGCGCTCCGACTGAGGAGAGTCGCCATCGTTGATGACCGAACCGCGTATGGTCAAGGCGTCGCAGATACGTTTAGGCGGACTGCCCAATCTAAGGGTATTCAAGTCGTGGACGAGCAGTTCGTAACCGATAAGACCATCGATTTCTTAACCGCCCTAACTTCCATCAAGTCCAAGGGCGCCGACGCTATCTTCTACGGCGGTATGGATGCCCAAGCCGGTGCGATGCTGCGCCAGATGGACCAGCTGGGTCTGTCCAACGTGAAGATGTTCGGCGGCGATGGTATCTGCACGGCTGAGCTTTCCAGAATTGCCGCTGGCGCCAAGAGCCTGGATGGGGTGGTCTGCGCCGAGGGCGGCGCTTCGTTGGCCAAGATGCCGGGCGGCAATGCGTGGAAGGCCAAGTACGACGCCAAGTATCCGGGTCAGTTCCAGGTCTACAGCCCGTACACCTATGACGCCACGTTCGTTCTTGTCGACGCCATGAAGCGCGCCAACTCCACCGATCCGAAAGTCTACACCGCCAAGCTCGCCGAAACGGCGTACAAGGGTGTGACAACGACGATCAGCTTTGAGCCCAATGGCGAACTGAAGAACCCTCCCATCACCCTGTACGTCTACAAGGATGGCAAGAAGGTTGCACTGAACTAATTTCAGCATTCACTTGTTTGGAAAATGCTACCTTCCGGTGGCTTTTTTTCGTAACGGAGAAGCGCACGATTAAAATTCGATATATTTAGTTCAAATATGAAAAATTGAGGAAACCATGACCAGACGTATTCTCAAAGTTTACCCATTGACACTCCTGTTTTTGTCGGTCTGCAGTAGCGCGCAGCATGGCAAACCCGACGCAAAACCAGCGAATCCACCAACGGTAAACAGAAATCTTGTTATCCAAGGTCTGCCAGTCGGGTCGGGATATGAGCAGTTTCGCCCTTTGATCAGCGCATACCTTAAGGAAATTGAGGCGAGCGGCGACTATCAGAACTGGAAGGTTGCTCCGGCCAGTGCATATGAAAGGTAAGGATCATGACTATTGATTCGCTGTTGGCACGTCGCTGTTTCTTGCCCCTTTTGGCGGTGGTGACGATGTTTGTAGCCAACACCTTGCATGCACAGGGAACTACAGGTACTGGCAGTGCCCCATCCAGCGACACTGCTGGCACCGTTTCCGGCGCGACGGGCGGAGCTGCACCCGGAGGTGTTTTCATCCGAACCCGGGCGCCCAGCCTCGCAACTGCCAGGAACGTCCACTTCGATGCGGCCACAAACTCCATTAGAAGTGATCAATGGACGTTCCCGCTACAGGTGTCAATCGCGGAAGTGAAAGAGATCTTCGATTTGGCTGCAAAACAGGATTTCTTGGCGGTGGATATTACAACCCGCAGTGATGCTCAATTGTTCGGCCTGTCGCGTGATGGAAAGGTGGCCAAGCAAATGCTGGTTACTGACTTGTTACTGGGTGACATTGCAAAGGGGTATGGTTATTTTGCGCCGCTCTATAAGACGGCCGGTGATTTCAAACCCCAGCGGTACAACTTGCTGAGCCGCCAGCAGTTTGCAGTTATTTTTGTGTTCACGTCTGCGGCTTGGAGGATCGATGGGAGCCGCCTCCTGTCAGAGCCTGCAAAACTCGAGGTGTTGAGTGTACCGACGCTTGCACAGCGCGACGGAACTAGGCGCTTTGACCTCGACGCGATGAAGAGGGAAGTTCGGGATGATTCTATTACTGAGAACGCTCGCCATATCATGGAGAACGAAGCCTACTACCGCCAAGAACGGGCTGTCCGCGACATGCAGGCCTATGCGGACATTGCCCAGCTTGCGCGTGAGTTGCTAAAGCAAAACGCCGATTTTGCAGGATTGTTCGTGGGCCAGTGAGTACTCATAGCTGGCAAGTTCAGTTTTTTTCAAGGCTGGATACTTTACATAATATACATCGTATGAAGTTACATAATCGGAAAGAGAGGTAGCTCCACGACCACGGAACATCACCACTTGCCTCGGGGTTGCCGGCTGCGGATGAAAGCAGCAATCAGTTCCGAAGATTCCTTGCGATTGGCGCGATTGGCAAAGTCGATGGCCGTCAGGCCCTGGAGGTTCTTCAACATCGGATCGGCACCCTCATCGAGCAGCAGCTTGACCGCTTCGGGGGTGCCGTAGTGCGCGGCCATCATCAACGGCGTGGTGCCGCTAGGCGCCTCTGCATCGATGTACGCGTTCTGCTCGAGCAGGAATCGAATGAGCGTCAGGTGGCCATTGGTTGCTGCATAGTGCAACGCAGTCCAGCCCGTCTTGTTGACGTGAGCGCCTCTAGCAACCAGTCGGCGGGCAAGCTCAAGGTCGCCTTTGAGCGCAACGATCATCAGCGGGCTTTCGTCCTCCTTTGTCCGGGGTTCAACGTCGGTTTTAGGCCAGTCGATCAGCACGGCGGCAACCTTGGGCGATGGCTCGCTGACCGCCACGAACAGCCCGTGGAAGCCCTTGGGGTCCCGCGCATTCGGATCGAAACCTCGCTTCAGAAGCGATTCAACTGTGCGGGAATCATCCTGTCGAACCGCAAAGAAGTAATCCTCATAGGAACCCGCCCTAACGGAAATAAATGCCGTTAAAACAAATAGATAGAACAAATACTTCGCGTACTTAGTCATGATGCATTCCGCATGAAAAGCCGATCAAAATTCTCACTGGTTTGCTTCGCGATATCCTCAATGGAGCAGTTCCTGAGGCGCGCCAGTTCGGCGGCCACATAGGGCACGTACGCGGGACTGTTTGTTTTGCCGCGGTACGGCACAGGGGCCAGATAGGGGCTGTCCGTCTCGATGAGCAATCGATCCATTGGCACCAGCGACGCGACTTCACGCAGCGAGCTTGCGCTTTTGAAGGTGAGAATTCCCGAAAAGGAGATGAAGAAGCCCATATCGAGGGCGGCGCGGGCAACCTGCTCGGTCTCGGTAAAGCAATGAAAAACGCCGCCAACGGACCCCAAGGCGCCGTCCTCCCCTTCCTCTCGAAGGATCGCGATGGTGTCGTCGGCCGCTTCGCGGGTATGGATGATCAATGGACGTCGGACCTGGCGCGCGGCGCGGATGTGAACCCGAAAACGGTTGCGCTGCCATTCCATATCGGCCACTGAACGCCCGCCTTTGCGTTGCTCCATCTGATAGTAATCCAGCCCGGTTTCGCCGATGCCCACCACCTTACGATGGGCCGCGCGCTCGATCAGGTCGGCAACACTGGGCTCGGCGATACCTTCATTGTCCGGATGCACACCCACGGTTGCCCAGAAATCGTCGTGCTGGTCGGCCAGTGCCGCCACCGTTGGGAACTCCTCAAGGGTGGTACAGATGCAAAGCGCGCGGGTAACCTGCGCCTGGGCCATTGCATCGCGGATACGTGGCAAGTCAGCCGCCAGTTCGGGAAAGCTCAAGTGGCAATGGGAATCGGTGTACATGAAAGGGGGAAAGATGGAACCACCGGCCTCGGCGGAAAGCATTGGAATGTGTCTTGCGGGTCGGTCCACGACCAGGATCAAGCAGGCGGTGCACCGCTCAGCGACAGACCTCTCAGACGGTCTGTGTCGGCCGTTCCGAAGCCATGTGGGAGCCCAGCACTTCCTCGATCTTGAGCTTGAGCAGGCGCGACTTTTCGTCGGATGGGAACCGGATGCCGACGCCCTGGGTGCGATTGCCGGTCGCTCGCGCCGGCGTCACCCAGGCCACCTTTCCCGCAACGGGATAACGCTGAGGGTCGTCCGGCAGCGTCAACAAAACATAGACATCGTCTCCGAGCCGGTAATCCCGTGTGGTCGGAATGAAAATGCCACCGTCCTCGAACAGCGGGATGTAGGCTGCATACAAGGCCGCCTTTTCCTTGATCGCCAGTTGGATGACGCTGGGCCGGGGTGTGGAGGGATTGACAGCGGTCATGGGTGGTAATCCGATGCGCTGAGTTTAGGGCAAATGGAAGATGTGATGCGCCTGTGTGGCAAGGTCTTCCAGTGCGAGGCCCGGGTTGAAAGGGTGTTCGGCTGTGCGCGCGGCCCTTGCCAGCGACTGTGCCCACCCGCTCAGCCGGGCGATCGACATCGGCGCACTGGTTTCGGGCAGATCGGCGGCGTCAAAAAACCTCGGAGGGGCGCCACACCCCTGGCTCAACAGGTCGTGACAGAGCTTCTGCAGCACCGTTATCGCTTGCGCAGGCGTGAACCCTGAAAGTGCGCCGACGTCGCCGCGCGCCAGCGCTCGGGGCAACCGTGGCCAGCTTTCGGCTGGCGGGCCGGACCGGCCCAGGAGCAGCGCATCGTCGGGCCGGCCGCCGGCAATGCGCAGCAATGCGCGGGCATCGGCTGGAGGAAATCCCTGGGCAGCCAGCCAATCCAGCGCAGCGGACGTCTGCGGCCACGCCATCGCGTGGCCCATGCAACGGCTGCGGATGGTCGGCAACAACAGATGGGAAGCCTCCGTTGCCAGCACGAACTTCACATCACCCGGCGGCTCCTCCAGCGTCTTGAGCAGTGCGTTGGCCGTGACGTGGTTCATCCGCTCTGCCGGATAGACCAGCACCACCTTTGCTCGGCCCCGCGCGCTGGTGCGCTGGGAAAACTCGATCGTCTCGCGCATCGCCTCAACACGAATTTCGCGGCTGGCCTTGCGCTTCTTGTCGTCAATTTCGGCTTGCGCCTTTTCGCCAAGGGGCCATCCCCTTTCAATCAACACCGTTTCCGGCATCAACACGGCAAGGTCCGCGTGGGTTCGCACGTCGATCGCATGGCAGCTGCCGCAGTGCCCGCAGGCGCCCTCCCCTGACGGCCGATCGCACAGCCAGGCGCTGGCCAGCGATAACGCCAGATCGTATTGACCGAGACCGGACGGACCGTGCAGCAACCAGGCATGGCCGTTTTGTGCCAGCAACTGCCGGGCCTGATCGGCAACCCAAGGGGCCATGGCCAGACCGGCGGTCATGATGTCAGGTATCCGGAAGGGATGGCGGCACGCACGCTGGCCCATACCGCTTCGCGCCCCTGCCCTGCGTCAATGCGCGCGAAGCGGCGGGGATCCAATGCCATGCGGCGCGCATAGCCGGCTCGAACCTGCTCGAAGAATGCCACCGGCTGCGCTTCGAAGCGGTCGGGAATGCGAGTTCCCGCAAGCCGGGCGGCGGCGATGTCCGTTGCAAGGTCGAACCAGAGCGTCAAGTCGGGCTGCCTGATTCCGTCGCCCCGCCCAACGGGTGTTTGCTGCACCCAGCGCTCAAGGGTTGACAGGACTTCGAGGTCAAATCCACGTCCGCCCCCCTGGTAGGCAAATGTCGCATCGGTGAAGCGATCACAGATCACCACGTCGCCTTTGGCCAGCGCCGGCTCGATGACCTGCTGCAGATGGTCTCTCCTTGCCGCAAAGATCAGCAAGGCCTCGGTCAGCGCATCCATCGGATCCGCCAGCACAATGGCGCGCAGTTTCTCCGCAAGCGGCGTGCCTCCAGGCTCCCGGGTCAGGGTCACACTGCGTCCTGCCGCGCGAAACGCTGCAGCCAATGCGTCGATATGGGTGGACTTGCCGGCGCCGTCAATCCCTTCGAAGGTGATGAAGAAAGGCTGGTTCATGCCGTCATTGTCCTCGCTGATACTTGTTCACGGCACGATTGTGCTCATCCAGTGTCGCGCTGAACTGGCTGGTGCCATCACCTCGGGCCACGAAATAGAGGGCCTTGGTCTGAGCGGGCTGCACAGCGGCCAGCAAGGACGCGGCGCCCGGCATGGCAATCGGTGTGGGCGGCAAGCCGGCTCGGGTATAGGTGTTCCAGGGCGTGTCGGCCAGCAGATGGCGTTTTCGCAGATTGCCATCGAACGATGTGCCCAGGCCATAGATGACGGTGGGGTCGGTCTGCAGCAACATGCCCGAACGCAGGCGATTGGTGAACACGCCGGCAATCAAGGCGCGGTCGGCCGGCTTGCCGGTTTCCTTTTCAACAATGCTGGCCAGGATCAAAGCCTCCTGCGGGGTCTTGAGTGGTGTGTCGGGTGCGCGCTGCGCCCAGGCCGCATCGAGTTTTCGGTCCATGGCGTGCAGTGCGCGCCGCAAGACCGCCAGATCACTGGATCCCTTGGCATAGGTATAGGTATCCGGGAAAAAGCGTCCCTCAGGTGGATACCCGGGGCGCTCCAGCGCCGCCATGATGGCTTCGTCCGTGAGGTTCTGGCTTTCAGGCTTCAAAGATTCGGCGCGGGCCAGCGCCTGGCGCACCTGGCGCCAGTTCCAGCCTTCGACCAGGGTGATGCTGCGCAGGCTCTCCTCACCGCGCACCAGCATCCGCAGCAGGGACACCGGCGTCACGCCTGTGACCAGTTCATAGCTGCCGGCCCGGATCTGGCGCGCATCGCCGGACAACCGAAACCACCAGTAAAGCAGAAACGGGTTGACGTCGGCACCCGCATCCGCGCTTGCCTGGGCCACTGCGCGCGGCGATGTCCCGGGTTCGATGGAGAGGTCCAGAGTGGGTGCCGCCAGGGGCAGCGGATGATGCAGCCACCAGGCGACCGCCAGGCCCAGCGAGCCGGCCATCAACAGCCCGATGATCAATATGCGACGCACAACCCTGCAACCTCCAGGAATGGGATCGGGCATGATAATTCACCCATGAACGAAGCCGCTTCCATCCACCTCAACGGCGTAGCCGCTCTGCCCCATCTTGGCGTGATCCGCGTCGAGGGTGAAGACGCCGCCAAATTCCTCCAAGGGCAGTTGACCCAGGATTTCGTGCTGCTTGAACCGTCACGGGCGCGCCTTGCCGCCTATTGCTCGGCCAAGGGGCGAATGCAGGCCAGTTTCATCGGCCTGCGACACGGCGCGGACGGATTCCTGCTGGTCTGCAGCCGGGACATTCTGGGACCGACGTTGAAGCGCCTGAGCATGTTCGTTCTTCGGGCAAAAGCCCGGCTGACCGATGCGACCGCCGAGTTTCAGTTGGCGGGGCTCGCCGGTGATGCTATCAGTGCAATAGCAGGAAATGACCGTCAGACGCTGGGAATTGACGAATTTTTGGGCGGAAAGCTGATCTGGCTGCATCCGGCAGGTTCGCAGCAGCGGGCGCTCTGGATCGCCGCGGCCCAAACGCCCCTCCCGCCAGGTTTGGCGCTGGATACGGGAATTTGGCAGTGGGGAGAGGTTTCAAGCGGTATTGCCATGGTGACCGCGCCGATCGTGGATGCCTTCGTGCCCCAGATGCTGAATTACGAGTCCGTTGGCGGTGTGAACTTCAAGAAAGGGTGTTACCCAGGGCAGGAAGTCGTGGCACGCAGCCAGTTCAGGGGAACCCTGAAGCGTCGGGCGTTTCTGGTGCATGGCCAAGCCGCCATGGTCGCTGGCCAGGACGTGTTTTCGGCACAGGATCCGGATCAGCCTTGCGGCTTGGTCGCGCAGGGCGCTGCGTCACCGCGCGGCGGATATGACGCCATTGTTTCGGTTCAGATCAGTGCAGCGGCATCTGGCGATCTGCACCTGGGTTCGGCCCAGGGGCCCGCTTTGAGCATGGCGCAACTGCCCTACCCGCTGCTGGACGACATCTGACGCCGGTCAGGCCCCAGCGCCTGGCGCACCGGCGGGCGCGGCTTGGCCCCCTGTGCTCAGAGGCGCGCCTGGTAAGCGGGTGGAATTTGCGCGCGCAACGCGGCGCGATTGGCTTCGGGAGTCGCTGCCAGCGCGGACCTGTAGGCGGCCAACGCTTTGTCTTCGTCCTTTATTTCGGCGACCGACGCATAGATGCCGCCGAGCTTGAACAACCCGTCCGCCTTCTGTTCCGGCCAGCGCTCGCTGCGCAGTTCAAGCGCGTTGATCGCCATGGGCCAATCCTTGGCCCGCGCGCCCAGCACATAGGCAGCGTTGATCAGGTCAAAGTCGTAGGTCCCGGCCGCGACCAGTTCCTTGGTCTGTTTGTAAGCCTGCGCCTCCTTGCCGGTGCGGCTCAACAGAATGACCTCAAGCGAATTCACCGACGTCGCCTTGGGCTGCAGTTCCTTGGCGCGTTTCAGGTATTCGAGCGCTTTCTCGTTCTGGCCCATCTGCGCATAGCCCCGCGCGACGTTGGACATGATCGCCACCACATAGGGCCGCGAATCCAGCACCGACT
>Ga0116180_1003772_pt1 | contig 11263 bp, 10 predicted proteins | sample AD_UKC073_MetaG_FD_89804 | JGI IMG/M metagenome (GOLD analysis project Ga0116180, IMG submission 89804) | Active sludge microbial communities of municipal wastewater-treating anaerobic digesters from USA - AD_UKC073_MetaG | ecosystem: Engineered > Bioreactor > Anaerobic > Digestate | place: USA... | reverse complement strand
CGAGTTGCCCCGGGCTGATGTCACCCCGAATCGCCAGGTGCGCACCGACGCCCACGACGACGAGCACGAAGATGCCCGGCAGCAGGACCTGCGCCGACTCGAGCAGAGCCTGGATGCCGGCCAGCCGAACCCCGGCGGAGCGGACGCGACCGGACTGCGCGGCATACCGCCGGACGAACTCCCCCTCGCCCCCGATGCCGCGCAGGACGCGCAAACCGGCAACCGTGTCGGCCCCCAACGCCGACAGCGCACCGAACTCGGCCCGCTGCTCCTCCTGTCGGCGGCCCAGAGCCTTCATGACCAGGGCCAGTGACGAGATGAGCACCGGCCCGCCGAGCAGGAGCACCAGGCCCAGGGTGGTCGACGTGCGCAGCAGGATCGTCGCGACGACGACGAAGGCGACGAGCGCGCCCGAGAAGCGCGCGCTGACGTCGAAGGTCGACCCCATCCGGCCGAAGTCGGTCGTGAAGGTCGTCAGCACTTCCCCCTCGGGGAGCGCGCGGGTCAACGCCGGGCCTGCACGGCGAGCGCCGTGGTCGGCGATCAGGCTGGACCGGAAGGCGGCGTGGAACCAGTTGCGCACCGCGAAGAGGTGACGCGCCGCGGCGAGCAGGCTGATGGCCACCCCGAGGCCGGCGATGACCAGTGACCAGAGCACCAGCCCGTCGCGGTCCCGGGCGACGATGCCCGCATCGATCGCCCGTCCGATCGCGGCCGGTTGGAGGGCGATCGCCACCATCCACGGGACGCCGAAGAGCATGCCGCCGAGCAGCGTGAGCCACTGCCGCCGCGCCAGCCAGAGCAGCAGCGCATCACCGGAGGTCGGCGCGGCCTCCAGTTCGGCATCGGTCAGCTCGTAGCGGAAGCGGGGCACGCGGAACATGGCCGCTCAACGGTAGGCGCCGGGGTGGGGTGCGGGCGACCTGTTTTTGCCGGGCACCTAACCTTGGGTGCGTGCTGCGAACCGCCCTCAGACCCCGATGGTTGGGTCTGCTGGCCGTGGCCCTGCTCTTCGTCGTCGCCTTCGTCCAGCTCGGTCGCTGGCAGCTCGGCGTCGCCGAGGACAAGGCGCTCAAGGAGCAGTTGGAGGCAGCCAAGAAGGTCGGCGTCGTCGAGTTGAGCACCGTTCTGCAACCACATTCGCCGTTTCCGGGCGAGTTGTCCGGGCGACCGGTTCGCGCCACGGGGACGTATGCCGCGGACGAGCAGGTCCTCGTCACCGACCGCCGGCTCGACGGGCAGACCGGCTGGTGGGTTGTGACCGCGCTGCACACCGACGCCGGCCCGACCCTGCCGGTGCTGCGCGGCTTCGTGACCTCACCGGACGCAGTGCCGGCACCTCCGGCAGGCCCCGTGACGGTCCGGGGCGGCCTCGCCCCGGCGGAGTCGCCCCTGTCGAGCGCCGGCCTGCCGCAGGGACAACTGCGCTCCGTCGATCTCTCCGTCCTGGTCAACCAGTGGTCGGGCGACCTCTACAACGCCTTCGTCTTCCTCGAGGAGCAGAAGCCTGCGTCGGATCTCACGACCGTGCCCACCCCGACGCCGACTCCGGGCATCAACTGGCGCAATGCCTCGTATGCCGCGCAGTGGTGGGTCTTCGCCCTCTTCGCGCTCTGGCTCTGGTGGCGGATGGTGCGTGATGCCCACCGCCAGGACCACCCGGCACCGGCGGCGGGAGAGGGTGGCCCGGCCCCGCGGCATACCGACGACGCGTGAGCGGCGACAATGGGTGAGTGCCTGACAACTCACCCCAGATCTCCGATGTGCCCGGGGCGCGCTCGCGCCTGACGTTCTTCAAGGTCATGGCCTTCATCGTCGGCGTGGGCCTGCTCGTCCTCGTCGTCGAGATGGTCCTGTCCTACGGCTTCGGGATGAAGGGTGACGACAACCCGCTGCACTGGTGGCCGCAGCCCCACGGCTTCATCTACATGGTCTATCTCGTGGCGACCGCGTTGCTCGGGTTCAAGGTGGGCTGGTCGCTGCCCAAGATGGTCGGGGTGATGCTCGCCGGATGCGTTCCCTTCCTGTCCTTCTGGGTGGAGCGCAAGGTGGCGCGTGAGGTCGAGGCGCAGATGGCGACCACGGGTAGCGTGAGCGCGTGACGCAGGACAACCTCCAGGCCCGGTCCGTCGTCGTCGTCGATTTCGGCGCGCAGTACGCCCAACTCATCGCCCGCCGCGTGCGCGAGGCCAACTGCTTCAGCGAGGTCGTCCCGTCGACGATGCCAGTTGGCGAGCTGCTCGCCAAGGACCCGGCGGCGATCATTCTCTCCGGCGGTCCGTCGTCGGTCTACGAGGAGGGAGCGCCGAGTCTGGATCCGGCGCTGCTCGAGGCCGGGGTGCCGGTCTTCGGCATGTGTTACGGCTTCCAGTCGATGGCTCAGGCGCTCGGGGGGTCGGTCGAGAAGACCGGGCTCTCGGAGTTCGGGGCGACGCAGGCGATGGTGTCCGACACCACCTCCACTCTGTTCAACGGGCAGCCGGACGAGCAGTCGGTGTGGATGTCGCACGGCGACTCGGTGGCCGTGGCCCCTGAGGGCATGCGCGTGACGGCCACGACTGCTGGGGCGCCGGTGGCTGCGTTCGAGGACGATGCCCGTCGGCTCTATGGCGTTCAGTGGCACCCCGAGGTCATGCACTCGACCTTCGGCCAGCAGGTCCTCGAGAACTTCCTGAGGCGAGGCGCCGGGCTCGCCGGCGACTGGACCGCGGCCAATGTCGTCGAAGAACTCGTCGAGCAGGTGCGCAGCACGGTCGGTGAGGCGCGGGTCATCTGTGGCCTCTCCGGTGGCGTGGACTCCTCGGTGGCGGCTGCGCTCGTCCAGCGCGCGGTCGGTGACCAGCTGACCTGCGTCTTCGTCGACCACGGGTTGCTGCGCGCCGGCGAGGCCGAGCAGGTCGAGAAGGACTTCGTCGACGCGACCGGGGTCGACCTGGTGGTCGTCGATGCCCAGGACCGCTTCCTGTCCGCGCTCGCCGGGGTCAGTGACCCGGAAGAGAAGCGCAAGATCATCGGGCGAGAGTTCATCCGTGTCTTCGAGCAGGCAGCCCGCGACATCGTCGGCGCGCACTCGGGCGCGGACGATCACCCCGTCGAGTTCCTCGTCCAGGGCACCCTCTATCCCGACGTGGTCGAGTCCGGTGGCGGCACCGGGACCGCCAACATCAAGTCGCACCACAATGTCGGCGGACTGCCCGACGACCTGCAGTTCAAGTTGGTCGAGCCGCTGAGGCTGCTCTTCAAGGACGAGGTGCGCCAGGTCGGCCTCGAACTCGGCGTCCCCGAAGGCATCGTCTGGCGCCAGCCCTTCCCGGGGCCGGGGCTGGGCATTCGGATCGTCGGGGCCGTCGACCGGGAGCGGCTCGACATCCTGCGGGCGGCCGATGCGATCGCTCGCGAGGAACTCACCCTTGCCGGACTCGACCGCGACATCTGGCAGTGCCCGGTCGTGCTGCTGGCCGACGTCCGCTCGGTGGGGGTCCAGGGCGACGGCCGCACCTACGGTCACCCGGTCGTGCTGCGACCCGTCGCCTCCGAGGACGCGATGACCGCGGACTGGGCCCGGGTGCCCTATGAGGTGCTCGCCAAGATCTCGACGCGGATCACCAACGAGGTGCACGAGATCAACCGGGTCGTCCTCGACGTCACCTCCAAGCCGCCGGGCACCATCGAGTGGGAGTGAGGGCCCTGATCGGTCCCTGATTCGTGGGTCGGGCACCTTGACCTCAGGTCGTGCGTTGGGCACGGTGAATCCGGAGGAGGACTGACATGCATGCGCTGTTGACCGCACTGCTCGGCCTGACCGGCGCCGGCCTGGCCCTGTGGGGCTTCGGCCGCACGCTGCGCCACCGCTATCGTGCGCGCCGCCCCGGGTTCTCGCGACTCGGCCGCCGCTCCGGCTGGGCCCTGTATGCCGCTGGGGGCCTCCTCCTGTTCCTCCCGGACGTGTTGGCCGGGGTCCTCGTGGCGGCCGGCTCGGCTTCCTCCGATGTCACCGCCGTGCTGGGGACCTTGGCCTGGCTGCTCTGGCGGGCCGCCGTCGTCCTGGGCTGGGGGATCGGCGCGATCATCCTGGCGCTGACCAGCGAGCGAGTCGTGCGTCCGGTCCACGGCGGGGTGACCCGAGTCGTCGCCGCCGTCCCGCGGCGCGACGACCTCGCGCACGCCCGCCTGCGTCGGCGGCCGGCTATGGCGACTTCCCGCGCGAGTGGGCCGCGCTGATCGAGCACGACCGCGCCCTGGCGCACCGATTGCTCGGCCAGGGGAACCACTTCGAGGAGACGGCGCACCAGGCGGCCTTGCGTGACTGGTCCGATCCGGTCACCGTGCGTGCCATGGAGGCCCTCGTCGAGTGCGATCGGGTGCGCACCCCGGTGCCGCCGCGTGGCACCCGCGACGTCATCGGCACCGACTACGGGCGCGCGGTGGCCGCCTTCGAGCAGGCCGTGACCGCTGCCGAGGCCAACGCCGCGGACCGGCACGCCACCGCGAGCTGAGGCCCGCGGCATACCGGGGAGGGCGGTTGCCGTCGGTTCGGGGAGACGGGCCTCCGGCGGGTCCGAAGTCGAGTGGACACTTTCCGCCGCCTTGGCCGCGTCCGGAGTGGCCTGAAGTGACCACTCGACCGACCGGATCGCGAGCCAGAGAAACACTCAGGTCGTGCCCCGGAGCAGGTGGGCGAGCCTGGTGAGCAGGGTCACCCGTCGGCCGAGGTGACGCAGGTCCTCGACCCAGATCTCGAGGACCGTCCACCCCTCGTCGCGAGCGCATTGGAGCTTGGCGGAGTCCTGAGCCCGTTGGCGACGGTCCGCGTGATGACCACCCTGATACTCCGCGGCCACCCGCGCAGCTCGCCACACGAAGTCGAACTCGCCGAGGAAGCCGGAGCCGTCATCGGCAAAGACCTCCACGTTGATCTCCGGTCGTGGCAGGCCCGCCTCATGGAAGATCACCCGGGCCCAGGACTCCATCGGTGACTTCGACCGGTAGTCCAGCAACGGAAGGGCAGCCTCGAGTCCACGCTTCCCGCGCGGCCTCACCCGCGAGGAGAGGACGGCGGCCAACGCCGCCCGGCTGGCCTCTGCCCGGTCCGACGCCCCTTTCCGCGTGCCTCGTGCCGCCCGTGCGAGTACGGCATCCCCCACCATCACGAGGTCGCCGAGGCCCAGCCGTGTGCTGCCGACGAGATCACCCAGGTCACACCAGGTGTGCATGGGGTCAACGACGCTCAACCCGGTCACCGTGGTGACCGACCGGGACTCGAGCCCCCGGTGATGGACGCAACCACGGCGCCGAACGCGGCCCGCCGCGGTCTCGGTCATCACGTCGAGCGAGTCGGTCGATCCCAGGCTCTCGGGCACCGGCAACGCGAGGAGGTCCAGCGCCGTCCGGTGACTGAACGCGTGCGGTCGTGTGAGGGCGGCGCTGAGCGCGGCCGCCCGTCCGGCCAGCGTCGTGTCCGGCTCGTCGAGGCTCACGACACCTCGCACCGGATGCCTGATGTCGCCGCGGCGCAGCCGCCCTCGACCCACGCCGAGCGCCCGGGCCTCCCGAACGGAGACCGGGCCCCGCGGCATACCGGAGGGAAGTGGGGCGGGCTTCACGGACCCCAGCCTGATGCCTCGCGCTAACTGCCGACGCGTTGTCCACAGGCCCGGCCGAATCGAGTGGCCACTTCCGGCCGCCCCGCCATCGGGCCAGGCGGCCACAAAGGACCACTGAACTCTCGTCAGCTCGCGAGGATTCCCGCGACGATCAGCAACACCAGGACGACCACGAAGACCCCGAGGCAGCCGAGCAGGGGCATCAACCCCGGGCGCGACTGCTTGACCAGCCCGATGTTGCCCCGCGCGAACTGATGCAGTGGCGCGGCATAGAAGACCTCGACGACCTGGCCGGGCGCGACGTCGACATCGATCGCGGCCTGTCCATAGGTGCGCATCCACTGCGCCTCCAGATCGAGGTGGTTGGGTCCCGCCCACACGGTCAGGTCCTGCGCCCCATAGCGGGTCGGCACCGGGTGCCCATTGATCCGGCAGGTCGGCGTGATCATGTTCGATGTCATGACGCTGCCCTGGATGGTCAATCGGATGATCCCCGTTGGCTGATTCATGGGTGCCACCGTAGTGGGGCACATCGGCCCGGCGCGGGAAACATGGCACGCTTGGTCACCGGCGGCGTGCCCCTGCCCGACCGCCCGAACGAAGAACGAGGAGTTGCCTGTGTGCGGGATCGTCGGTTTCCACGGTCATGACGACAGTGACCTCCTGCAGGCCATGAACGACCAGTTGGTCCACCGCGGCCCGGACGGCGACGGCATCTTCCTCGACGGCACGGTCGGCCTCGGGCACCGGCGGCTGACGATCATCGACACCTCGCACGAGGCCGACCAACCGATGTGGAGCGCCGACCGGCGGTTCGTCATCATCTTCAACGGCGAGATCTACAACTTCCGCGAGCTCAAGGCCGAGCTGGTGGCCAAGGGGCACCAGTTCCGCTTCCAGTCCGACACCGAGGTGATCCTCGCGGGGTATGCCGAGTGGGGCCAGGACGTGCTCCGGCACCTCCTGGGGATGTTTGCCTTCGCGCTCTACGACACGACCACCGGTGAGCTCTTCATCGGCCGCGACCGGCTCGGGATCAAGCCGTTCTACTACGTCGACGCTCCCTTCTTCGCCTTCGCGAGCGAGATCAAGTCGCTCATGGTCATCCCGGGCGTCCAGAAGCAGGTCAACGCCGAGGCGCTGGCCCGCTTCCTCAAGTTCCGGGTCCACGACAGCGACGAGCAGACCTTCTTCGCCGGGGTCAAGCGGCTCATGCCTGGGCACTCGATGACGATCCGCCGTGACGGCACCCGCTCGGTCACCAAGTGGTGGACGCTGGAGTTCAACCCCGAGTTCGGCCCGAGCAAGAGCGACGCCGAGTATGCCGAGGAGTACGGCGCCGTCTTCGAGAAGGTCATGCGCCGCCACCTCATCGCCGATGTGCCGCTCGGCTTCAACCTCTCCGGCGGGCTCGACTCCTCGTGTGTCGTCGGCGTCGCCTCCCAGCTCGTCCACGGCGGCGAGGACACCCATACCGGCGGGAAGTTCTTCACCTTCTCCGCGCTCTTCCCCGGAGAGACGATCGACGAGACCCGCTACATCACCGAGGTGGAGCGCTTTGCCCGGTCGGCACCGGTCTACTCCTACCCCAACCCGGACGAGTTCTGGGCCGAGATCATGCCCTGGGTGTACACCCAGGAGGAGCCGACCATCTCCTCGGCGCCCTATGCCTACTACTCGGTCTTCCGCGAGGCCGCCAAGCACGTCAAGGTCAGTCTCTCGGGCAACGGCGGCGACGAGACGCTCGCCGGCTACCTGCCCTACTTCCGCACCTACTTGCAGAGCGCGGCCGGCACCAAGGCCTACGGCCGGATGATCGCCGAGGGCGTGCGCGGCGTGCCGGTGTTCTACAAGCAGTACGCGCAGCGGCTCGAGCAGGTCGTCAAGGGCCAGGGCGTGACGATGACGCCCTTCTTGGGCGAGTCGCTCAAGGGCTTCCGCGACATCACCTTCGGCTACAGCCCCAACCTCAACGAGCGGCTCAGCCAGGACGTGACGATGTACTCCACGCCCAACCTGCTGCGCTACGAGGACAAGAACTCGATGGCCTTCGGGCTCGAGTCACGCGTGCCCTTCCTGGATTCCGAACTCGTCGAGTTCACCTTCAACCTGCCGATCGACCAGAAGATCAAGAACGGCTGGACCCGCTACGTCTACCGCAACGCGATGAAGGGGCGGATGCCCGAACTCAACCGCTTGCGACGCTCCAAGATCGGCTTCACCAACCCCGAGACCCCATGGCTGAAGCACAACGCGCCACACATCCGGAAGGTCTTCGCCTCCTCGGCGCTCGCCGACCACGGCCTGTTCAATCAGCAGCAACTGCTCGAGTCCTTCGACCGCTTCCTCATCGGCAAGGAGCGCATCGACTCCTTGGTCTACTGGCGGATCCTGGTCAGCCAGCTCTGGATCGAGCGCTTCGGCCTCGACGGCGTGGCCTGAGCCGAACGCCGACCCGACCCCGCGGCATACCTCACCTAGGCTGGGGCCCATGGCCAAGCAACATGAACTCACCATCGACATCGACGGCGAGCAGTGGGACCGGATCGGGATCAAGACCCACCTCATCACGATCCTCGAGCCGCTCGACCCGATCATCGAAGAGCAGGTCAAGCCGCAGTTCCAGCCAGGCGACTTCATCACCATCTCCGAGAAGGTCGTGACGATCAGCCAGGGCCGCGTCGTGCACATCGATGTCGTCAAGGCGAGCCCGCTGGCGAAGTTCATCGTCAAGGGCGTCAAGAAGTACGACAACGACATCGGTTACTCCCTGCCGGAGAAGATGCAGGTCGCGATCTACCAGGCCGGCTACTTCCGGATGATTGCCGCGCTGATCGGTGGCACGGCCACGCGGCTTTTCGGGCGACACGGTGACTTCTACCGGATCGCCGGAAACCGGATCAGCGAGATCGATGGCTTCAACCCGGACGCGATGGCGCCCTTCGACAAGTTCGCGATGATCGGCCCGGGCGACCCGGACGGTTACGCGCAGCGGATCGAGGACACCTTCGGGATCCCCACGGTCATCATCGACGGCAACAACATCAACGTCGAGGTCCTCGGCGCGAGCAAGGGACTGCCGGTCGACCGCGCCAAGGCACGCCGCATCCTGCTGGACAACCCGATGGGCCAGGACGACGAGATGACGCCGATCATGCTCTGCCGCAAGCGCCCCTGATCAGACCCTGCACGCAAATCGCAACGTCTGCGTCACACAGAAGTTGTCCGGCGCTGAGCGGTGGCGCTCCAGGCCAGCCACCCCAGACCGCCGAGCGGCACCTCCATGAGGTGCGTGACGACGGAGAAGAGCACCACCCCGGCTGTCGCCTGGGCCGGTGGGGCGCCCCAGCCGACGAGGGCAATGACCGTCGCCGACTCGGTGACGCCCAAGCCGCCCGGCGTGATGCCGACGGCGGTGAGCAACCGACCGATGGCGTATGCCGCGAAGAGCATTCCCAGCGGCAGCGCCACTCCCACGTCGCGCATGATCAGGACGAACAGGGCGTAGTAGAGGCCGAAGAAGCCGATCATCCCGAAGGTCATCTGCAGCCAACCGGTGCGGACCGTGTCGGTGATCCGGGCCCGCAACTCGCGGACCAACTGGTCGACGCTCATGGTCGCCGTGCGCTTCGACCGCCGGAAGAGCGGTCGGAGCAGCCGGTCGAAGAAGCGCCCCACGCGTTGGGCCTGGCGCTCGCTGGCGATCACCGCCACGAGAACGCCGATGATGATCGCGCCCGTGATCATGCCGCCGACGGCGGCATCACGCAGGGGGGCCGGCAACTGGTCGTTGCCCCACCAGAGGGCGACGATCGCGACGACCGGCAGGGCGATCCGGGAGAGGACGTTCCAGACACCCGTGACGATCGCCATCGTCGAGGTGGCGCGGTTGGTGAACCCCCACGAACGGCACATCGCGTAGGTCGCGGCCAGCCCAACGGCACCGCCGCCCGGGAGCAGGTTGGAGACCGAGGAGCCACACAGGTTGAGGATCAGGGCGCGCCAGTGTGACAGCCCGGGCATCGCCCCGGTCAGGGTGAAGGTGTAGGAGTACAGGCCCGCAAGCATCAGCCCCTGGAAGGCGAGGACATGCCACCAGGGCACCACCTGGATCGAGGACCAGATGTCGGCCCAGGAGGTCTTGGCGAAGTGCGGAAGCCCCCAGACGATGAGCACCACCGCGAGTCCGATCCCCAGGACGGCCTGAAGGATCCGACGCCACGTCCAGGGCGTTGGCTGCGGTTGCTGCGGATCGAGCACGATTCCCCCCGGTTGGCTCACGGCAGGCCCTCGAGGATATCGGTGGCGATCGGCGCACCCGCCGGATGCATCGGGTCGCGGAACCACTCGCGCCTGAAGGCGAGCGTGTAGAGCGGCCCGGGCAGACGCAAGAAGGCGGCGAGTGTGCGATCCCCACCGTCGCCCGAGGACTGTGAGGCGTGGGCGCGCATCGACGCCCGCTTGGCCTTCAGCTGCTTGCTCACGTCGATCCGATGGGTGATCTCGTCCGTGGCCGAGTAGGCCTGCTCGAACGAGGTGATGTCGAAGTCCGGCGGGAAGCGATAGACCTTCGACACCCAACGCAGCGCCTGCACCAGCAGGTCACGAGGGACCGTCGCCTCCAGCACCCGCGGCGTGCGGGCGATCTCGGCCGCCCTCCGCCCCACCTCGTGGACCCGCACGTGGTCCCGGTGACCATAGCCACCGTTGCGGTCGTAGGTGAGCAGGACATCAGCCTGCTCGGTCCGCAGGATGGCCGCGAGTCGCTCGGCGGCCTCCTCGAGGCGAGCCCGGGCGAAACGCACCTGTCCGACGGGGTTGGGTTCGAGGACCGGCCCGCTCCCGCTGTCGGCATACCCCAGCCACTCGATCTTCGCCACGCCGAGGGCGTCTGCGCTGGCCTGGGCCTCCGCGAGGCGCAGGGATCCCAGTCCCCGTGGGTCATGGGTGTACGCCGCCGCGGCCAGGCCCATGCCGCCATCGGTCGCCAACACGAGCACCACCCGATGGCCTGCTGCCGCGGCCTTGGCCATGGTGCCGGAGGTGAGCAGCGCCTCGTCGTCGGGGTGCGCGTGGAAGGCCACGATCGTCTTCGGCTTCATCGGTGTCCATCCTTCCCCATGGCACCCTTGAGGGCGTGAAGGTCGCCCTCCTGTCGGACTGCTTCCTGCCCCGGTTGGGGGGCATCGAGGTGCAGGTTGCCGACCTCGCCCACCACCTGCAGCGTGCCGGCCACGAGGTCGAGGTCTTCACGGCGACCGGCAACGGGGCCGACCGTTCCACCACCCCTCGCGATGAGCAGGGGATCATTGTCCACCGCTTCGACCTGGGCCTGCCCGGCGGCATACCCATCAATCCACTCGCCGTGCCCGAGGTGCGTCGCCGCCTGCAGGGCGGCGGTTTCGACGTGGCACACGTCCACATGGGGGTCGTCAGTCCGTTCGCTGTCGACGCCGCGCGCACGGCCCTCGGCCTGGGTCTGCCCACCGCAGTGACCTGGCATTGCGTCATCGATGGATCGGCCCCCGTCCACCGCGCCCTCGGGTATGCCGCCCGCTGGGCCGAGCGGGGCGCGGCCCTCTCCGCGGTGTCGGCCATGGCGGCCGATCGGGTCCATCGCATCGTGCCCCCACAAACGCGAGTCTCGGTGCTGCCCAATG
>Ga0116180_1003770_pt1 | contig 11269 bp, 9 predicted proteins | sample AD_UKC073_MetaG_FD_89804 | JGI IMG/M metagenome (GOLD analysis project Ga0116180, IMG submission 89804) | Active sludge microbial communities of municipal wastewater-treating anaerobic digesters from USA - AD_UKC073_MetaG | ecosystem: Engineered > Bioreactor > Anaerobic > Digestate | place: USA... | reverse complement strand
TAAAATTAATACGGGTCATCGCTATCCCTCCAGTAATTGGTTGTTAAGACACTTCCATTTTACCAGAGGGCGGTGGCCCTTTAAATTAAAGATCCACTTTTACAGACAATATCACACGTAACTCAGTATTTTAAACCGCTTGGCAGGCCACCTGTTTATCCAGATTCGGTTCCAGATATGACCATCTAACTAGAGAAATAATCTAACCTTTAAGTAAATAAAAAGGGCACTTGGCTCTTTTCGAAGGGAGGAATTTAGATGAGCCTAAAAATAAGTAATGTAAGTTACTCTTATGGCGGTCCTAGAGTGCTGGAGAACATTACTTTCTCTGTTGAGCCCGGGGTGTGTACTGGATTGTTGGGGGCCAACGGAAGCGGAAAAACCACATTGATCAAATGCATTATCGGATTACTCAAACCGAAAGGGACCATTTTACTTGCTGGTGATTCCCCTAACATCAACAGTATCTCCTTTAAGAAAAAATTCGGCCTTGTTCCTGATGACAATCAGTTATTGGACTACCTGACTCTGGACGAATACTTCAGCTTTATCAGCTCTATTTATGGAGTAGAATGTTCAGATAAGCTTGAGTATTGGCTGTCATATTTTCAGCTTTCAGAGCATCGGGGCCGCATTATCAAAAACTTTTCTTATGGAATGCGGAAAAAAGTTCAAATTATTTCCTCCTTGCTGTATGATCCGCAAATATTAATTGTGGACGAGCCTACTAATGGCTTAGATATCGAGATGATTTACTTACTCAAAAAATGTTTTTTAGACTTAAAAAAGAGTGGGATCTCTTTACTTGTTTCCACTCACAACGCAGATTTTGCCCGGGCGGTAAGCGACAACATTCTTATTCTACATGACAAAAAAATCATAGCAGACATAAACATTAATGAGCATAGTGATGTTGATTTAGAGAAAATATTTATGTCGATAATATACCAAGATGTTGAAAAGAGGGCTATAGATGGCTAGAACAAATCTATTCAGAATGAAAAAACAAGCCATGGTCAATAGAGCCCACTACTTGATGCTTACTTATCCTCCCATTATTTCGATCCTTCTAGTTGCGTGCGTTGCTTACTTATACTTTCTTTATAGCAATTTATGGGTCAACTTCAAGGGTGTGCACATTCCCCCTGAGTTAAATCGCTTCTTTTTTTCCTTCGCACAGTTATATCTGCAATTATTTATGCCCGTATTCCTGGGGTTGAGTATGGTTATCAATTTTATCGCCTATAATGCAACCAATGGCTTAATCAATAATTTCTATTTTTTGCCCTTAGGATGCAAACATACTCTTGTTAACATGAGTTTCTTTTATGCTGTAGTTTCATTAGCGACTCTAACCCCTTGGCTGGTGACATACGTAATTACGCTGAGTGGTCATTTGCATGTTGCCCTGCTGTTCTCCCTCTTATTATTTCTATCCTATTTTGCTCATGTTTTTTTTAATCTAAATATAGCTGTCTTGCTGTCCCGGGTAATAAGCATGGTTAAGAAAGTAGTACCCGCCTTGGATAATGCTTATATTTTTTTCAGTGCGATACTTCTTGCGGGATTGGGGACATATGGACTACATAAGTTTAATTTTTACATAGTAAATACAGGATCCCTCTATATATTATTGGCCGTAATGATGGCAGCAGCAGGAATTCTCACTGCCTTCATGGATTTCAAATTGGTCAATCAAATAAGGACTGTCACCCGTTCAAAGGTGGTAATGACAGATGTGTGGGCTGCCCGACTACCGCTTTACAGTCGATTGGGGATAATTACTATTGGCAGAAACTTCAAAGCCTATACACTCTACTTGCTTACCATGGGTATTGCTTTAGCATTTTTCGTTTCAGCGCAGGTGACAGTGACTAATCGGGATTTAGTAACCTTTTCCGCACCCTTAATTGTGTTTTCCTCAGGAATCAAAGGTTCTTTCTCATCCCAATTAACCAGGTTACCCATAAAGACTTGGGCATGGAATTTTTGGGACATCCTTGAGTCTCTGCCTTTTGTATTAATGACTTATTTCCTTTCAATCCTTATTATCGATATGCCTATAAGCATCGATAATCTTGCATCTTTATTAATAGTATCCAATCTACTTTTTATATTACAAAAAATTATTAAGCTTCCATTAAAAGCAGATGACGAGACTGGAGTGATTTTTTTCGTTTTTTACTCTGTGGTCGCTATGGTTATAATGGTATCTATAGCCAGACTCACAGAAATAATGAGTGTCGCGGTTATCCTTTCTTTATCGATCGCATTACTGTTGCCCTTTATATGGAGGAGATGAATGTTTATGCATTTGTGGTGGAAAAGCTGCATCAAGCGTCAGAAAGGCATCCGTTTATTAAACAGTGTTATACACGATGATAGAGTAGGAAACACCTTTACTGTTGATAGCGAACTTGCTGATTTATTGCAGAACATAAACGTTCCTATTACCTTTGAATCCCTATATCGCAATTTTTATAAAGACAAAGTGACTTTTTCATCAGTTAAGATGCGTTTGCAAGAATTATATGATATGGATCTTGTTAGCGTGTCAAACAAGGGAATAAGGAAACTTATATTCCCTAATAATGTTATTATTTGGTTTCCTGAAGCATATAAATCTATTTTATCTGTTCTTGGTATTTTCCTTTCAATAGGTGTTTTTTTGGCCTTGTTGGTTACACTTTTTCTCTCTCTATTAAATTTTGGCATCGACCCAACAACATATGCCCTTTGGATGGTAGTTTTTGGTCTGTCCCTTGGGGTTCATGAGGTCGGCCATTGTATCGCGCACATTTTTTTTCCCGTACTAATGCCACAGGTTATTATAAAATTAATTTTTGGGGGATTTCTTATTACTCTGGGCAAGAAAGTGCTTTGAGCATTATAACGGTTGCTTTGGCAGGGCCCTTAAGTGCTTGTTTATTTATTATGGCGTTTATTGTTATGTTTGACTTTAGTTTCCTTCTACCACTCTTTGTGATTCACTGTTGGTCACTAATGCCATTTAATATGGATGGCAGCCATTTCTGGGGTGAAGCATATAACCTCTTTTCCCGTTTAAAATAGTCGGGCCAATTTTATTATTTTTATTAGGGATTCCTTTTTTCTGAAGGAGGAAATTATGAAAAACGCATTTACAAAGATTGTGGTCTCTGTTCTGGTATGTTTTCTCATTTTCGGTGCAGGTGCTGTTTTAACTATGCTGATAATAGGATCCGTAGATGCTACAGAAATCTCAGAGAATGAACATGTCCGAGAGTTTATAGGTATTACATTGGAAAGAATCTTATTTATTGAAGAGTCGGATGGGTCTGTCTTGGTACGTTATGAGAGAAACCCCCTTTATAATTATTTCCCCTTCATCGGAGGTGGACTGCTGCTGTTAGTGTTAATTCCCATCAATTATCTTGTCAGGAAATGTCTCAAAAAGGATATCCTCTGAGGTTAGCATTATGAAATATGTAAAGGTTTTTATTGTATTGTTTATTGTAGTTTGCTGCCTTATAGTCGCTAGGGAAATTTACTGGGCCCGGGCCACCCTCGTTATCCCTTTATCGGAAGCGGATCTAACTGAAAAGATAAAAGATGACGATTTCCTTGTAATTGTACATGATGCGACAAGAGACCTCGGCCAAGATATACCTGATTTAAGAAGTGCGCTGGCAGCCGCTCGAACAAAAGTCTATAGCTTTGGCCTAACGGACGAAAGTGATGAGATAAAGGAAATACTATATAGCATGAACATGGTTACCTCGCTTCCTGTAATATGCGTTTTTTCCAGGGGCACGCTGCAGGCTCAGTATTACAAATCTGTAGGTGCTCTCGATAAGGACATGCTAATAAGTATTTTTGAAGCCTTTAAACAATTTAGCAGTAATCCTGACTCTTTGTTTTAACCTCTCTTCTGTAGAGTTTCGATCAATTTGCTGGGTTTGGTGACTAAGGCAGATAAGGACTGGTATTCCAAGCGACGGCGACCCCGACACCATCACTGTTCCTGAATCCTTCCTGGACAAGCTCAATGCCGACAGCCTGGAGGGCAAGACATTGCGCACCTATAATCTTGAAACTGAGTAATACAGCCCCGACAGAGGCTGTATTTTTTTTGACAAAGAGAGATGTTTGCGGCTACTATTCAGTAAGGAGGGATTTTCATGCTGCTGGCTACGGAAAAAATATGCAAAGAATACAGCGCCCAACCGGTGCTGCAAGATATAGATCTTCAGGTGCGAAAGGGCCAGAAAATCGGACTGGTGGGGCCCAACGGCAGCGGCAAAACGACTTTGCTGCGCATTATCGCCGGCGAACTGGAGCCGGACAGCGGCAGGATGATGCTGGCCAAGGGCTGCAAAATTGGCTACCAAAGCCAAAGGGTCTCTTTTTCCCCAGGCAACACCGTCCTGGAAGAAGGGCTGACGGTATTTGCAGACCTGGCGGCCATGGAAGCCCAGCTTCGCCGCCTGGAGCATAAGCTGCAGGCCAATGACGCCGATGTCATGGACCAGTACGCCCGCCTCAGCCATGAGTTTGAACAGCGGGACGGTTACAGTTATCCTGCCCGCACCCGCAGTATCCTCAGGGGATTGGGTTTTCAGGAAGAAGAGTTTTCTCAGCCCGTCAGCGAGCTCAGCGGCGGCCAGCAAAGCCGCCTCGCCCTGGCCAAGCTCCTGCTGGCTGACCCCGACCTCCTGCTCCTGGACGAGCCTACCAACCACCTGGACATTGATGCCATTAACTGGCTGGAGGGTTATCTCAAGGGTTTTCCAGGGGGTCTGCTGATGGTCTCCCATGACCGCCGCTTTCTCGAAGCCCTGGCGGATACCATCGGGGAAATGGAAAACACCAGATTGGTGCTGTACCCTGGAAATTACAGCTTTTTCTTGAGAGAAAGAAAGGCCCGCCGGGAGAAACTGCGCAAAGCATACCTGGCGCAACAGGAATATATAAAGCGCACAGAGGAATTCATTGCCCGCAACATCGAAGGGCAAAACACCAAGCAGGCGCAAAGTCGGCGCCAGGAACTGAAAAAGCTGGTGCGCCTTGCGCCCCCGCCCTCTGAAATTCATCGGGCTTCTTTTAAGTTTGAGCAAAGGCGCCCCAGCGGACGCCATGTCCTCCGCTGCCAGGACTTGTCCAAGTCCTTTGACGGCAAAAAGGTCTTTGAAAATGCCAGCTTTCATATTGAAAGAGGTCAGCGGGTGGGGCTGATCGGCCCCAATGGCTGCGGCAAGACTACCTTGCTGGAAATCATCTGTGGCCTGCAAACCCCCGACACCGGTACCGTTTCTTTCGGCCACTATGTAGAATTGGCTTACTTCAGCCAAATGCGGACAGACCTGGATCCGAAGAAAACCGCTGCCGACGAAATCTGGACGGTGGTCCCTGCCTGGACCCGAGGCCAAGTGCAAAGTTTCCTGGCTCGCTTCCTGTTTCGGGGTGAAGAGGCCTTTAAGATTGTGAAAAATATGAGCGGCGGCGAAGCCAGCAGATTGGCTTTGGCCAAGCTGTTGTTAAGCCGGGCGAATTTTCTCGTCCTCGACGAACCTACTAACCACCTGGATCTGGACAGCCGGGAAGTGCTGGAACAAGCCCTCAACCAGTTCCCCGGTACCGTCCTCATGGTCTCCCATGACCGCTGGTTCTTAAATGCCGTCACCCATATTACCCTAGAAATGAGTGCCCAGGGCATTCGGCGTTATCAGGGCAATTACGATTACTGGCTGGCAAAAAAAGAGGAGGAAAAGCCTGAGGCCTTTCCTGCCTCTCCCACAACCCAACCACAGCCAACAAAGCTTACCCCCCGGCTGTCCCCCAATGAAATTTACCGGCGGAAACAGCGCCTCCGCCAGCTGGAGGAAGAGATCGCCCAGGCCGAGGACCTCCAAGATAAGCTCAACGTCGCTTTGGCGGCCCCTGAGGCAGACCATGAAGAACTGCACCAGCTCTCCCTGGAACTCCATGATGTGCAGACTTTGCTGGAGCAGCATTACAAAGAATGGGAAACTTTAGTGGAGGAACTGGCAGAAAACCAGGAATAAAGCAAGGGCAATGTCATGTACAGCAATGTTGTAGCTGCCGCCACAATTCCTGAATCATTGAGGGCCAGGGCGGCCAAAGCCGCTGCCAGAGCCCCCCGTATTTGAGGCCAGTAGGGACTAAAGCGCTTGGCCAGTGCCCGTCGCTGGGAAATGAAAAACCAGAGGGCGGCAGCAAACAGTGCCGCAAAGGCCTTGCTCCACATAGACCAGCGGATAAGGCGCAGGTTCATGGCAAGCTTGCGCTGGACAACCTGCCAGAATTCCCCGGGGTTTGCGGCCGCCGCTGCAAAGAAACGGCCGACATGAGACTGCCTGCCCCCGATATTGACCAGCACCAACACCACTGCTGCGGCCAGTAATACCAAGGCCGCCGCCAGGCGGTGTTTTTTATTTGTCACGATGCTAAGCCCTGCAAGGGCAATGGTATAGCCTGCCAATGCAGCCAGGGCGCCGCCGAAATTAGCTCCTGCTCCCGGCAGCATCAGGATGAGGATAATTGCCCCAAAGGGCAAGAGGGCCAGCCCCTTGTTTTTTGCCAGCACTTCTCTCAGCCCCAGGAGGCTGCTGCCCAGAAGGACTCCCATATACTCATTGCCAATGCCATAGTAGCGGGCGCCGGCAATGGCGTCATAGCCGAGGATGGAACGCTGCTGCAACCAGGAGCCTGCAAGGGCATCGCCTGCCACCGCCAGGGCGGTGACTGCCCCCAACAGGGTCATGGCCCTGACAGAATCCATCCTGCTCAAGGCCAGTGCTATTGCCAGGGTGAGGGCAATCCAGGCCGGCACCAGCCACAGGGATGGGGAAAGGCCGGCCAGCACCAACAAGGCCAAGGGTGTGGCCACCGCCATCAGCAGCATCAGCTGCAACAGGCCGAGACTGCGTCGCCACCGGCGATAATAGGCCAGCAGCGATAATGCCACCAGCACAATTAAGGCGGCAATAAATCCCTTGACCAGGGGAGGACGGAGCCGATACACCGCCGCCATCTCCCTTTCCCGCTGCAGCAGAAAGCCAAGGGGGTCGGAATGGGGGCGCGACTGCAAGGGCTGGCCGTAAATCTTCCCTGGCTGATAGAGGCCGAAGTAAGCCAACACCGTAGCGGTGACATCGATGTTTGCCACCACCCCCGGCCGCCGGGTAGTGTCAGAGGTGAGGAGGCCGTGAAAGCCCTGGCCATAAGCCAGGACTGGCACTAAATACTTCCCTTCTTCCTGGGCCAGGGTTCTGTCTGCCTGCAGGCCCACTACCAATAGGAGGTCCCCTTCCTCATGGAGCTGCAGCAGCTCTCCCAGAAATCTGTCCATCTGCTGCAAGGCCTGGCGGCGAAAATGTTCCCGCCTTTCCGGCAATACCAAGGGAAGATAATCCTGGGTTCTGCTGGTATCCCCCAAGTCGATAACCAGCAAGTCTGCCTCGGCATATTCTTTTACGGCGGCGATAAATCCCTCGAGGTCAGATTGCAGCCCAAAGGGATACTCGGGATTTTCCGCCAGGGCTGTTTCTAATTTTCCTCCCTGGATAATCCCTTTGCTGTCAGCTGCAATTGCCGCCCCTTCCCTGTATTTCCCCCCTGGTCCTCCATTTACCAGGGCGGCTGTCTCCTTGCCTGCGGCAGTTAAGCAGTCTGCCAGGCAGCCAATGGATACTGCATGCAACAGCTTGTCATTGGCCTCGGCTATCTGGGCTATTCCGGGCAGCACCAAGGCGCCGGGATGAACAGAGATGCCGGCGCGGGCAGAATGAACGGCTGCCGCCAGGCCGGTTTCCAATTCTTCCTGCCCGGAATAGATCCCCTCGGCACCGGGGCCCAGGGCCCTGCTGCCGCTGGCCAGGGTCAGGACTGAGTTTTCCCGGGTCCTGGCGCCGGCGGTATTGGCATTGGCCAGGCCCAGGGCTCCCTCAGCCATGAGGATATGAAAATTAGTGAGTTCTTCGTCCTGCAGGTGTTGCAGGTTTATGCCATCCATTATTACCAGGCGTAAATTGCCGGCAGCAAATACCGGGCTTATTAGCAGGGCAAGGAAAATGCAGCATGCGGCCAGGGCTTTATGCATTGACAACCTGCTGGTACAGTGAATAAGTGCGCTGGAACATCGATTCCGAGCTGAAGTTTCTCTTTGTATTGTCAAAGGCTGCCCTGCGCATAGCCTCTGTCCTTTCCCTGTCGCGAAGAAGCTGCCTGACAGCCCGGGCAATTGCACCGTGCTCGTCGCGGCGCACCAATATCCCCGTATGATTATGGCGGACAAGCTCGGGGATGCCGCCGACAGCAGTGGCAATTACCGGCACGCCCATGGACATGGCCTCCAGCACCGAAATCCCCAGTCCTTCACTGCGGGTGGGGAGGACAAAGACTGCCATCTTTTTTAGTTGTTCGGCCACATCCTCCCGGTAGCCCAGGAATTCCACCGTGCCCTCAAGGCCTAAATCGGCAGTGAGGGCTTTTAATCTGCGGGCTTCAGGCCCGTCGCCAACGATAATCGCCCTGAGCTCGGGAATTTCCGGGCGCAGCAGCTGCACCGCCCGAATAAAGATGTCTATACCCTTGGCAGGGATGAGCCGCGCCACTGTGCCCAGCACCGGCTGCTGCTGCCAGGGGGGGATTTCTGCAGGCATCTGCACTCCGTTGGCGATTACCGCCGTCCGCGCCTCGGGTATCCCCAGCTCTTTCCAGGCATAATTGCGCAAGTATGCCGACACCGTCACCCACCAGGCTGTCTTGTCCCGCATCCAGCTTTCCGCCAGCCTGGCCCCAAACCTGGCTGGACCAACCACCTGCAGGGTGTTGTGGATGGTTACAATGGCCGGCACCCGGGCCATAACTGCCGCTGCTCTGCCCACAGCCCCGCCTTGAAACCCGTGGCAATGCACCAAATCCCATTGCCCCCTTTTTATTTCCCTGTATACCCGAAGCACTGAGCCGGGGGCAGCCGCCACCGGTTCCGCCACCTGGCAGTTGACTCCTAAAGGAGCCAGTCCCCTTTGCAGCTGTTGAATGTGGCGGGCAATCCCGCCCTGGGCTGGACCGGAAATATGTAAGACTTTCATAATACCATCCCTCCATGCCCCCTATTTTCTCCCGGAGCAGCCCGGGTATGCATATGGTTGCCCCGGCAGCATCTTAGTTGTAGAATAGGTTAAGAAGTAAAGACTACTACTTAGAACTTTAGGAGGAGTAATGGATGGCTGAGAAAGGGCGTCTTGCCCCCTATGTATTTAAAGTCCCTATTGAAAAGGTCCGGGCAGGTTATTACGCCGATAAGTACTTCACCCGCTTTGTAGATATATTGCGCAAGGATAATCTGCACCAACAGGTGGTGTACCAGTTGTTCCCCCGGGCCAACGCAGTCATTGCAGGCCTCGACGAAGCCTGCGCCATTCTGCGTTGCGGCACAGGTTATTACACAGATGAGGATAAAGCAGATAAACTCTTCCAGGATCTCCTGAGCATTGAAAATGAATTGGCAATTGCTGAGTACCGCTATGACGTCGAAAGCATAGAGGCTAATACCTCTAAGCGCCTGCAGATCCGGGAACAGCTGATGAGCTTGTGGGTGGACAAGTGGCATGAAATCAATGTCCGCGCCCTCTACGACGGCGATTACGCAGCGGAAGGGGAGCCGGTGCTGGTCATCGAAGGAGATCCCGCTTATTTCGGGCATTTGGAAACCCTCATCCTGGGCGTAATCGCCAGGGCCACCAGCACAGCCACCAGCGTAGCCAAAGTCGTCAAGGCCAGCCGCGGCAAGCCGATAATATTCTTCTCTGCCCGCTTTGACCACCATTGGGTTCAGGCCACCGACGGCTATGCAGCCTTTAAGGCAGGGGCCTTTGGCGTCTCCACCGACGCCAACGCCGATTACTGGGGTTCGGAGGCCCAGGGCACTATTCCCCATGCCCTGATCTCTTGTTTTAAAGGCAACACCTCCGCTGCCGCCTTTGCCTTTGATCGCCACATGCCTGCCAGTGTCAACCGCGTCGTCCTGGTGGACTGGGAAAACGACTGCCTGGGCACCACCGAAAAAGTTGTCGGCGATTTTTACCGTCATTTCACCGGCAAGGAATTCATTCCCGGCGTAACTGATCCCTCACCTGTAATCGGGCCTGGTAAGGGCAAGATCTGGGGAGTGCGCTTTGACACCTCCGGCAATATGCGCGACGTTTCTGTGGAACCCCGGGACGAATCTTCCCTGGGGGTCAACCCGGAACTGGTCTGGAAAGCCCGGCGCCGCTTTGACGAGCTGGGGCTGTATGATTTAAAAATTATGGTTTCCGGAGGCTTCGGCACAGAAAAAATCAGCCTCTTTGAGAAGCTGGGAGTGCCTGTGGATATGTATGGCGTGGGGTCCACCCTGCTGCGGAACAAAATTGACATGACTGCTGATATCGTGGAAGTGGAGGGCAAGCCCTATGCAAAAGTGGGCCGCAAAAAAGGTGACTTTTCTCGCCTCGCTCCCGTAAACCTCAACAATGGGATTTGAGGCCCCCGTGAAAACCGTTGATTTCAGGAAGCTGGCCGCAGAGCGGGGGACGACGGTTTCTGCAGTGAAAGCTTCCATCCGCCGGGATCTTAAAGCTGGATTGATTTGGTCCCTTCTCAATCCCGATCTCCTCAACCCGGGAGAGCTTTTCCCCTACATCAGCATAGATACCCCTCCTTCTTCTCCTGCCGCCCTGGTTCCCTTTCCTGTTGCCCGGGACAAGCTGATGGCACAGGATTTCCTGGAGCTGGAGTTTCTCGCCGCCGAAAAAATTGCCTGGTGTTACCGCGGGCAAAGGGGAATCGGCAAGAAGTTGGAAAGATACATTACCCATTTGATGGTATATTACGAGAGCGCACCGCTGATGGGCAAAGACTACTGCTGGTATTATCCCGAAGCTGAGTCCTGCCCCTACCTGCAATTGCTCTCCTTGCTCTTGCCGGCCTTTGCTAATTTCACCCTGGACAACCCCTCTCCCCCGCAACCCAGTCCCGAAATGGGGGAAGCCTGGCATACCCCCGCAGCCGATGATTTTAATGCCAGGTTCCAGTTCTCTGCAACCCAGGATACTGAGGAAATTGTCCTGGCAATGGCCTTGACGGGGGAAAAGAGTGTTTACTGCCTGAAGAATTACAGGCTTTCCCTTGACCGCTACCGGTTTTTGCGCCAGCAGCTTTTTTACCTCCTGGAAGATCGCCTTGAACCCTGGCGGCCGGAAACGGGAAAGACCAATTCCTTCCG
>Ga0116180_1003757_pt1 | contig 11291 bp, 8 predicted proteins | sample AD_UKC073_MetaG_FD_89804 | JGI IMG/M metagenome (GOLD analysis project Ga0116180, IMG submission 89804) | Active sludge microbial communities of municipal wastewater-treating anaerobic digesters from USA - AD_UKC073_MetaG | ecosystem: Engineered > Bioreactor > Anaerobic > Digestate | place: USA... | reverse complement strand
GTTCCGCGATGTGATGACCCAGTCGGCAGCGGACCGCGCGACGATCCTGTGCCAGGACCTGGGGATTAGCCATCAAGTGATCCAGGTCGACGAACTCGCGCGGCTACTCGACGTACGGACATCCGTCGACGCCTTGTACGACGACTTCGCGGCCGTATTCGGCACTGAGGCGCTGCACTTCTTCGGAACGTTCCTGATCCTCAAGACGGCGCGCACCCTCGCCCGGCGGCACGGCGTCCACGATCTTGCCTTCGGCTACAACCGCGAGGATCTGCTCGCGGAACTGCTGTTCATGCTTGTCAACGGTCGACGGCCGCTCAGCTACCCGGTCCGCTCGCTCGGAGAACAGCGGATCGTGATGCCCGTATGGCGCATCCCCAAGCTCGTGCTCGATGCGTGCCATCCACGTTTCAGTCTCGAGAACTACCGCGAGCGCGATGCCCACACCACCCGCCAGCGGAGCCTTGCCTTCTATCTTGGACATAGCCTGGATTCCAACTATCCATCGTTCGGACTGAGCCTGCTCGACGGGGTGCAGCGCGCCTTTGGAGAGGACTTCTCGCAACTGACGTACGACTCGGACCTCGACGTCTACGTGACCGAGCTGGCAGACGAGTCCCGCCGTGGGCTGGTCGGCGAGCTCCTGCGGCGCCACTTCGGACCTGCTGGTGATTGACGGAGACACGTCGCCCGATTCGCTCCCCATCCCCGCGGAGTGGGCGACCAGCGACCTCGCCGGTCTGGCCAGCGTGCCTGCTGCTGACAAAGCGCTCCGCTCCGGCGTACCTCACGCATGGCTGGCTCGAAACGCTGGCACGATCCGCTCTCATTTCGCAACCGAGTTCTGGCGGCGAGTCAACGGACCCCATGGTCACGTCGTACTCAAGCTTCCGTCGAGCATGTCGAGCGTGGCAGCTGCGGCACTGATAGGTGCTTGGATGGGCCTTCGCCCCGACCAGATCCACGGCGACATAGGAGGCACCGTCAGCCACGTGGTGTCGGGCGTGGGGCATCGGCATGACCAGTCGTGGCACACCGACAGTACCCCCTGGCATGAGCCCAACCGCTACTCCGTGCTCGGCCTGCTGTCGGGTATCGGAACCGAGGACCAATCGACCGATCTGCTCGCCCTAAGCTCCCTGCGGCAGCGCCTCGCTGCCAGCGACCCCGCAGCGTGGACCGCGCTGCAGACCGAGCCGATCGAATGGCGGCGCAACTTCCCGCACCTCGCAGACCTGAGGGCACCCGTGCTGGCGCCGCAGCAACCTCGGTGGGTATGGCCTGTGTTGGAGGCCCTGATAGACGAGCTCTCGCCGGAGTTGCGCCGCGGCGTCGGGTTGGTCGCACGCCTCGTCAACGAGGTCGCCTACGACTCACCGGTCGTCACCCCGTCAAGCGTGCTTGTCTTTGATAACGGCCGAATGCTCCATCGTGGCCCGCATCTCGAGGAATCCTCCGGGCGCGAGCTGATCCGCATCAAGGTGGCCGGCAAGGCGATCGTTTGATGGCGGTCCTGGGCATCTACGAAGGGCATAACGCTGGGGCGTCTCTCGTCTCAGAGCGCTCGGGTGAGGTGGTGGCGGTCATCGAGGAGGAACGATTCAGCCGCATCAAGAATCACGACGCCCGGCCTAGCGCGGGAAGCCTTCCGATCCGCAGCATCCGGTGGTGCCTTGAGCGTGCTCACGAGACTCATGAGCCTGTTGCCGCGATCGCCATCGGCCTCATGGCGCCGGACCTCTTGCAGCAGCGAGCATCAGACAACTTCGCGGCGGCCGTGGCCAGTGGGGAAAGCCAACGAATGCACCGTGCCTCCGAGCTCGGACTCGACGAGGCGAGCTTCTTCCAGCTTCCGCACTCTTCCCAGACCGAGCGAGTGGCCCGCGCCATTGAGGCGGTCCGCTTCGCGGGCCTGGACCCCGAGGCGGTTCCCCGCTACTTCGTCGAGCACCACATCTGCCACGCCGCTTCGTTCCTGCTGGCGCCCGTCGACCAGGCTCTTGTCGTCACCTTGGACGGCAAGGGCGACGATCTCAGCGGAAGTGTCTGGCGGGGGCGCGGGACGCACCTGGAGCCGCTCGTGATGATCCCGACAGAGGACTCGCTGGGACACCTCTACTCGGCAGCCACCGTTGCCTGCGGAATGCGACCGCAGCGGGACGAGGGCAAACTCATGGCACTCGCCGCGCACGGCACTCTTCATCAAGCCCTGTACGACGCGCTTCAAGACCTGATCTTCTTCGATCCGCTCGCCGGCCGACCGGTTAGCGGGCTGAGTCGTGGCATCGTCCAGGGCCCCTATCCCGATCGCGTGGCCTCCTTCCACAACGACAGGATGGCGGGCCTAATCCAAGGCGTCGACCGGGCGGACGTCGCGCGGACCGTGCAGCAAGTTTTGGAGGACGTCGCCGTCCGCCTCGTGCGCCATCATCTAGCGGCTACGAACGAGACGAGCGTCGTCGTGGCCGGAGGCGTGTTCGCGAACGTGTCGCTAAACAGACGTCTCGGACAGCTCGCCGAACTCCGCGAGCTGCACGTCCATCCCGGGATGACCGATTCCGGGATCGCACTCGGCGCCGCAGCCTGGACCTACGCCGAACGGCAGGATCGGCGCCCAGTGCCGCTTGGCGACCTCGGGCTCGGGCCCGCCTACGCTTCAGACAAAGCGGTGACACCGTTCCTCGCTGCGGGCTACCGGCGTTCCACCGCGCCAGGGCCCGCCCACGTCCAGATGGCGCGCGCGCTCGCTGTTGGCCACGCCGTCGCAAGGTTCGTAGGTGGATGCGAGTACGGCCCACGGGCTCTCGGTCACCGCAGCGTGCTGGCTCCGGCCCACTGCGAATCCACTCTGCGAAGTCTCAATGTCCGCCTGGGCCGATCGCAAATCATGCCGTTCGCGCCCATCGTCCTGTCGACATGGGCACCGCTCTTGTTCGCCGACTGGGACGCGCTACGCCAACCTATGCGCTTCATGACGACAGCGGTAGCCTGCACCGATTTAGCACGCAGGGAGATGCCGGCCGCGATCCATCGTGACGGGACCGCACGCCCCCAACTAGTTGACGAAAGGACCAACTCGGACCTGGCTGAACTACTCACGGCGTACTGGCGCATATCGGGCCGCATGGGCCTGGTGAACACCTCCTTCAATCTCCACGACGAGCCAATCGTCTGCCTTCCCGTTGACGCCGCGCGGTCTGCAGTGGCTGCGGGTATCGACGTCGTCCAGGTTGGACAGGAGATCCTTGTTCGCGGCGCGAATGCCTCCCAGGCCGTGGCACCGTGATGAGCGCCCGTTCGCCGGGACTCGGCACCATGACCCTCACCGGAGGATACGGACGAGTCGACCCGACGCGTGCCACCGCCGTTCTGGCGCACGCAGCACAACAGGGCGTCGCGTTGGTGGACACTGCAGATGCCTACATCGGCGGCGAGGAGCTCGTCGCCTCAGTGCGGGAGGCTTGCCCCGAGCATCCATTCCGGGTCGTGACGAAAGTCGGCCTTACCGGTCGCCCAGGTCAGCGACTTGCTTGCGGTCAACCGGACCACCTGAAGCGGGCCTGTGAGGCGTCACTACGCCGTCTTGGAGGTGAACGATTGGACATCCTGCTGCTCCACCGGGTTGACCCTGACGTCGCCATCGAGATCTCCATGTCTGCTCTGGCCGACCTGGTTGAAGTAGGCAAGGTGGCGGAGATCGGCTTGTGCACGAGCGACCCCCAGGTGCTGCGGCGGGCCGCTCAGGCAGCGCCGGTCTCTTACGTACAGGCGGCGATGTCCGTTCTTGCGCCCATGGCAGCCGGGAAACTTCTGCCCACCGCCCGCGAACTCGGTACGACGCTGCTGGCGTTCAGTCCCCTCGGCCGCGGCCTGGTCGCCGCTGATCGCGACCCCGCGTCGCTCCCGATCGACGACGCACGGGCCCATACCCCTGATATCGGCCGAGTTAGCCGCGCTACAGCGGAAGACTTCCGTCGGCTCGCCAAGCATCTTAGGGCGTCACCCGTCGACCTGGCCCTGAGTTGGCTGACCTCGCTTGGCCCTGACGTCGTCCCAATTCCCGGAGCGCGTTCCCGAGAGCAGGTGTCTCAAACTCTTGACGCTCAGAGGCGACCATTGTCGCTCGACGAACGGTGGGCTATCGAAGCATTCGTGCGAGCGATCAACGACTCGCCAGCAGCGCCAGAGCCGACCGTCCTCGATCGATGACATCCTCGGCCTCCTTGCTCATCGGCGGGGCGAAGTTCGGCCGCCAGTGAGCGAGGAACGGGTCCGTCGGCGGCGGGCCGCCGCCGAGGCCATTGATGAAGCCCGCGGTGAGGATCGGTACGTAACTTGGCGAATAGCCACCCTCGTGGGTGAGCACCACCCCTAAACAGTCGTTGCTGTCGGCCCAGCGGCGGAGGGTCTGCCCAATGCTGTGAAAGTCACGTGAACACAATGACATCCGGCCTGACGGATCAGTGAAGCCCCCGTCGTAGCCGGCCGCCACGACGATGAGGTCTGGCCTGAAGACGTCGAGCGCCGGCGCGACAACCTCCGACATTGCAGCTTCGTACGTCGGGCCACCGGATCCCCACGGCAGCGGCAGGTTGATGTTGGTCCCGAGGCCGTCGCCGCCGCCGACTGCGTCTTGGCCCCCGGTTCCAGGAGCCCAGTTGCGCCAACCGTGTAAGGACACGGTCAGCACGTCTGGCGACGTCCAGAAAATGTCCTGGGCTCCGTTGCCGTGATGCACGTCAACATCGATTATCGAAACGCGAGTCACTCGGCGATGCCGCAACGCGGTGACCGCAGCGACGGCGCCGGAGCAGAACTCGACGACGTCGCCTGGGCGCCCACGCCCCGCGTATGCAGCGTGGTGGCCCGAGGGGGTCACCAGGGCATAACTCGCCCGTGCCCTCTGGTTGAGCACGTCGAATGTCGCGGCCTGCGCGGCACCCACCGCATGCAGGGCCGCTCGGACGGAGACCGCGTCGGGATTGGACAGGGTCGCGGCGACATATGTCGGGTCGTGCACAGCGCGAAGTTCCTCCTCCGTGACCGGCTCCGCCACCTTCCACGCCAAGTCCGTCTGGTCGCCATGGGGATCCTCCTGAAGATAATCGATGACGGCCTGGAGGTTGTCGGGCTGGTCCCAGAAGTCATTAGGAAGCGCGGGCTGAGGAGGGAGGAATCCGGCGCCGGCACGCCGCAGTTCGTGAACGGTGCATGTGGGCGACCACCAGACGGTGATAGGTCCGGCCACTGGCTTTCCCCAGCTAGGTTGATCGGCGAGTGTAGTCATAATGCATTGACGGCCAGCGATAATAGGTTAATCACTACACTGGCGCAGAATGCCATCATCGCCCACCGTATGTAGCGATATTTGCGTAAAGCTATGGTAGAGATACTGAACAACTGATCCGCTACCGCATCGCTACTACTTTCCTTCGCGAGGGCATCGATGAGGTCGTCTCTGCCGACGCGAACAACATCCGCGTAATAGGCTATTGGTTGGTCCGACCGCGATGGCGGTAACGTGGTCGGAAAGACCGCCAGGCCGAGGAGTGCGAGAGCCACGGCGAGCAAGGCGACACTCAGCCACCAAAAGTACCGGGCGGAAGATGAAAGTAGAGTCGGGCTCCAGACTCCGGCGAGCAGTGCGGCCATTAGAGCCCCTACTGCAACCCCACCCCCGGCGAATAGTATCGAGGCTTTGTTGTCAGCGCGCGTGAGTTCCTCACGCGCTTCCTTGAGCATGGACTCAAGACGTTCACTAAGGTCAGCCATGGTCGGGACTCCACACTAGAATGCGATTTACTGCGAAAGTGACTTCCTTTGCACGCAGATCGTGTGATGGGTAGCGGAAGAGCCAGCCTAGAGCCTTAAGACTCTCCCTTAACATGTCGGCGTGACCGACCAAGGGCTCACCAATGGCTAGCAAATGAGACGCCTTTGGCAGAGACCCTTCACCGCACGCTTGGGTCATGTACGTATTTAGCGCCTGTTCTAGCCGCGCCGCTTCCACGACAGCCGACCCAGTGAAGGCAGGCGCAAAGGACTCCAGACCGTTAATTCGTCCCCACTCATATCGGCCAGAAGTCAAGGCCATTCGGGAGCCTAGGCGGGCGAGATTGTTTGACTTCGCGAGGGCTCCGTTTAAGTCCTTATCAACTATTCGGACTGTCTCTGTCCATCTAGAGATCACGGTAACCAGTTTCGCGGCCAGTTGCTCAGACCTCGTTCCAACGGGGTAGGCTGCTACGAACCCGTCTCCGACGGTCTGGACTTGAGTTGTTCCAGGGTACGTTAACGATCGTTCAAGTGTGCCCAACACCCTGGTCTGATATTCCTTACGAGCCGCATCGGGATCATTGAACATTCCCGTGAAGGTGCCGTTCAGTATTGCGCCGTACCCTGCAAAGTCGGCGACTGCGATGATGCCGGAGTCACGCCTCACCGTGGAAAGGCGATCCACTCTTAGCGCCGTCAGGGAGAGTCGAAGCAGCTCGGAGGGATTGCCAAGCATGCGCTGAAGTGCGCTAATCAACGGCTTTCCTAGATAGAGAAGCTCTCCGTCACTGTTCTCTTCTAGGTCTTCGACCGCGGACTGTTTGGAGTGGCCACCTGTCGTCAACGGTATTGTGACGAAGCCGTGCCGAACCTCGCGGTCCACCAAATTTGCCTCACTACCCGGCGATACCCTACGCAACGTAAAGCGGAGAGTACGAAAAGCATTAATTACGGTAGGCTCATTAATTGAGGGCTTGACTTCGAAGCAGAGTCCGTCATCTACTAGTGAAAGGCAAACGCCGCGCAATCCAAAGGACTCAGCTAGAAGTACGACTGCATGTTCGATGGCGGACTGCTGTTCCGCTTGGTAGCGCGCGAAGGCTTGTGCTATAGCGCTGGGAGTTTGCGGCGGTTCGTCGTCGCTATCTACCCGAAATTGAAGATTCGGAGGTGCCCAGTATCCCTCCCTCCCGGGGTCGCGGGGGTAAGAGTGGAGGCGAAGTAGCAAGCCGGAAGTAGCGCCGTCATCAAGCACTGCCTCCAGCGATGCCACGAGATACAAGCCAGAGACAGCAATTCCCTTGGGCAACTTGGGCTCTGCCCCGGTCATGAGTCTGGGCTGCATACCCTGATCCTATGTTGGCCCGTCCCACTCGCGAGGGTGCTCAGGCCCCGGCGGGTCGGCGCATCGGTCAACTGGCAGGGGCGGGAGTTGATGAGGCGGGAGTAGACCTGCAGGAACGCCGTGCACGTCGACGGACAGGAGTAGTCGCATCTACTTCTACTCCTGTTGTTTGATGTCCCCCGCGGAGCCGTGGCGTTCCGTCTAGTCTGCGATTGGGGCAGCGTGGGTACCGACAGCGATATCCGCGAGCATGGTCGGCAGGTCAAGGATCGCGCGTCTGATGGCGCGATAGTCCTCCTCCGGCACCTCGACGTCACCCACGACGGCCGAGAACTCGTCGTCGTCGTCCCCGCCGAGCAGGCTCTGCGGTGCGGCGTGCGTACCGAGCAGGTGGACGTAGCAGCCATAGTCGATCTGGAGGACGTCGTACCGCTCGCCTGGTCTGTCCTTGCCGGACCACCCGCGCTTGATGATGTGCAAGATGCGGTCGTCCACGAGTTGTTGAATGAGGGCGTTCTCCGTCTGGTCCTGCTTGATGAGGAACGCCCGCGCCTTCCGGCCAGAGATCACGTCGCTCAGGATGCGGTCAAGTAGAGCGCGCGCGACGGGGATGCCGTTGAGCTGCGCTGCCTTGGTCGTGGTGTAGAGCTGAGACGCGGCCTCGCGGACGTGGGCCATTGCGATCTTGGACCCACCCGCGCGAAGTCCTGCGCGGCCGACGATGCTGAGTGCGTCACGTGGCACACCCTCGGCCGCGCGGATGACTTCCTGCAACGAGGTGACCTGGGTGAAGAGCGAGCTGGTCAGCTCGGCCTCGGACTCGGGCGGGTCCTCGCCGATGCCGATTACGGCGGTCGAGATGTGACGAAACAGCAGGGCTCGGAAGAACGACAGGGATCGCTGCGCCTGCTCCTCGCGGCTCCGGGCGGGGAACACCACGAACTCATCGAGGTCGAGCAGTGGGAACAGCTCAGCACCGACCTCCGCGCCGATGTAGTCGCCGCGCTCACCCGCGATGCGCCACTCCGAGCGGTGCGGGATGGCGGCGATGCGCACGGAGACCTTTGGGATGCCGAAGAACAACCTTCGGAGCATCTCGGCAAGGTAAGGCTGGAGGTCGATGGGGATGCCGCTCCACTCGTCAATGAGCAGCCAGAACCGCGTGGCGTCGTCTGCCTCGATGGCCTGGCGCATCGACTGCGTGACGCCGCCGAAGTGGATGCGGTGCCTGACCACGCCCGTCTGCCGGGTCCGTACGCCGTCCTCGCGGGCGGTCTCGCGCGTCGAGCCCGCGCCGACATTCAGCGACGGCATCCCTCCGGGGGTCCATCCAACCGCGGCATCGACTTTCGATCCCTGCGCCGACCGATCGGTTCGAGTGTCCTCCTGTTCGGTCTCCGTGGCGACCAGCACCTCCTGGAAGTTATCGAGCATCCGGTCGAGCACGTCGATCTGCACCTTGACGTTGCCCGCGAACGCGGCTTCGAGTAGTTGGGTGTGGACGATGCTCAGTACGTCGACCACGAGGCGGGTCGCCCGTTCGCTAATGCTGAGGTTGGGGTCGGCGTAGCGGCCCTCGGTGGAGCCGACGTCCTGCTCCATGTCGATGTAGACGACCCGGTTGCCCTTTTCCCGCTCGGTCTGCGCGACGTACTTCAACGCGTGGGTCTTGCCGGTGCCCCGGCGGCCGAAGACGATGCCGTTGTCCTTCGCGCCCAGGGCGGCGGTCAGCGATTCGACGTTGACATACGTCGCGAGCACGTCGTCCTCGCTGACCCGCTCGGCGCGCTTCTCGACCTCTTGCAGCGCGCTAAGCAGGATCTTGGTGTCCACGTGGCGTTCCCTCCTCGGTGGTACTCGGTGCCGCGGCCCCCGTTCATCGGACCCCTGTCAGCCCTGTCCGGCCGTGCCGGGAGCGCCGACGGCCCCACCCCCGCGGGCGTGCCTGGAGACGCTAGCGGAGTCTACGCGGGCGCATGGACGCTCGCCTGTCATCAGTCGGCTGGGCGATAGACGACGTCCTGATCCCGGCATGAGTGTGAGCTTCCGGGACCAGCCCGCTGGTTGACGTAACGCGAATTGTTCGACAACACGTAGGCATTTTCCTCCAGGAACAAAGGGACGCTCCAGATCGGGGAGGTACCTGGTCATCGCCGGTGGTTGGCTCATGAGGTCATCCGCTGGTCGCGTGCGGCCGCGATGTATTGCGAGTACACGGCTGCGGAGCCGACGGCATGGCGTTCGATCGTCGATGGGTGGTAGCCCAAGGCGTCAGCGATGATCGGCACCGGCCCGAGCTTGGTCAACTCGTGCAGGGTCCCGAGCCGTGCAGCGCGCGTACTGAAGACCGTCTTGAGCCGTTCCCGCAGGCTGGAGCCGTGGATGTGTTGCCCGGGGGAGTAGCCGCGGAACACCCAGGTGCTGTTCGGGTGGGACGCGGTGAGGTCGTTTCCCGGCGTGGCAGCGAGTTGGCGCATGGGCTCGTCCAAGGGGGAGGGGAGTGCGAACTCGGTCTTCCCCAGGCGCACGGTGACGACGTCGCCGGTCACGGTGACGACGTCGCCGGTCACGGCGACGTCGTCCCTGACCGAACCCCGACCTACGGACACGATTTGGCACGTCCCTCTCAAGCGCCCGATGCTGGCGACGGGTGCCCCGACCATGGGCAGAACCCTCAACCGCAACGAGGAGCTCGAATACGGTGGGCCGATATTCGTCACGCAACGCGACAGAGGGGTTTCATGGCACCGCAGGGGTTTGAGGACAAGGTCGCCTTCGTGTGGAAGGTGGCGGACAAGCTGCGGGGGACGTTCAAGCAGCACGAGTACGGCTCGGTCATGCTGCCGCTGCTGGTCCTGCGCCGCATGGACGCAGTGCTCACGCCGACCAAGGCGCAGGTTCTGGAGAACGACAAGAGCCTCCCGGACGATGCCCCCGGCCGGGACGCGATCCTCAAGCGCGCCGCAGGGCACCGGTTCTACAACACCTCGCCGTTATCGTTCGCGAGCCTGCTCGCCGATGACAAGAACGTCGCGGACAACCTCGCTGCCTACATCCGCGCTCTCTCCCCGGACGCCTACCGGGTGATGGAGGCCTACAACGTCGACAACCGGATCGAGCGGATGGACCGCGCCGGGATCCTGTATGCGGTGCTCGCCGACTTCGCCGACCTCGACCTGCGCCCGTCGATCGTGAGCAACGAGGCGATGGGCTACATCTTCGAAGAGCTGCTGAGGAAGTTCTCCGAGATGAGTAACGAGACCGCGGGTGAGCACTACACCCCCCGCGAGGTCATCCGCCTCATGGTCGACCTCCTCGTCTCCGGCCGCGCATCGAGGGAACTCACCGAGAACCCGGTGCCGGTGCGCACCGTCTACGACCCGGCCGCCGGCACCGGCGGGATGCTGATGACCGCCATGCACCGCATCCGCGAGCTCAACGACAAGGCCATCGTCAACGTCGCTGGGCAGGAGCTCAACGACGAGACCTGGGCCATCGCCCAGTCCGACCTGATGATGCAGGACATCGACCCCGCCCGGATGCGCAACGGCAACACCCTCACCGGTGACGCGTTCCCGACCGAGAAGTTCGACTTCATCCTCGCCAACCCGCCCTACGGCGTGGACTGGAAGGCGTACTCGGCCCCGATCAAGGACGAGCACGAGAAGCAAGGCCACCACGGCCGCTTCGGCGCCGGCCTGCCCCGAGTCTCCGACGGGTCGCTGCTGTTCCTGCAGCACATGCTCTCCCACATGAAACCGGCCGGGTCGCGGGTCGGGATCGTCCTGTCCGGGTCCCCGCTGTTCTCTGGGCAGGCCGGCTCCGGGGAGTCCGAGATCCGCCGCTGGATCCTCGAGAACGACTGGCTCGAAGGCATCGTCGCCCTCCCGGACCAGATGTTCTACAACACCGGCATCTCCACCTACGTCTGGGTCCTCACCAACGATAAGACTGAGACCGCCAAGGGCAAGGTCGTCCTCGTCGACGCGCGCGACCTCGGCACCAAGATGCGCAAGTCCCTCGGAGACAAGCGCAAAGAACTCACCCCGGCCGCGATCGACGACATCGTCCGGCTCTACCTCGGCGCCCAGGACGAAACCACCGACGACCCCCGCATCAAGGTTCTGCTCCGCGAGATGTTCGGGTTCCAACGGATCACCGTCGAACGCCC
>Ga0116180_1003755_pt1 | contig 11302 bp, 7 predicted proteins | sample AD_UKC073_MetaG_FD_89804 | JGI IMG/M metagenome (GOLD analysis project Ga0116180, IMG submission 89804) | Active sludge microbial communities of municipal wastewater-treating anaerobic digesters from USA - AD_UKC073_MetaG | ecosystem: Engineered > Bioreactor > Anaerobic > Digestate | place: USA... | reverse complement strand
TTGCAACCGCGCCGCCCGGTCAGCCTGGACGCCACGATCGCGCTCCTGCCCATGGCGGGGCATGGCGGCGCGGCGGCGCTGGCGGATCAATTGGCCCATGCGCTGCGCGCGCTGTCGCCGCTGGTGGTGCTGGACGCCGCCGCCTGCGAATCGCTGGGCGTGGTGCGCGGCCTGCGCCAGCGCCAGCGTGCCGACCTGCAATGGCTGCGGCTGGACGCCTGGCTCGACGCGCAGCACCGGCGCGGGCGGCGCGTGCTGCTGGTGGGGGACGCCGCCGACACGCCCTGGAGCCGCCGCGCCGCGCTGGTGGCGGACCGCATCCTGCTGGTGGCCGATGGCGACACCGCGCCCGACACATCGCCCGGCGCCACGCCGCCGGTGTGGCAGGCGCAAGGCGCGCAGGGCACGGCCGAACCCTGGCAGGCCCAGCACTGGCTGTGCCTGACCCATGCGCCCGCATTGGCGCGCCCGGCCGGCACGGCGGCCTGGCTGCAGGCACTGGCGCCGCAACGGCACTTCCACGCGCGGCTGGGCCATGCGGGCGATCTGGCACGGCTGGCGCGCCACCTGGCCGGCCAGGCGATCGGTCTGGCGCTCAGCGGCGGCGGCGCGCGCGGCCCGGCCCATGCGGGCGTGTTCCATGCGCTGGAGGACGCGGGTATCCCGGTCGATTTCGTCGCCGGCACGTCCGCCGGCTCGCTCATGGCCTGCCTGTTCGCGCAGGACGAAGGCTGGGCGCGCTGCGCGCGGCGCGCCATCGACGGCATCGGCCCGCCACCCGGCCCGTTCAGCGACTTCACTCTGCCGGTGGTGTCGCTGCTCAAGAGCCAGCGCCTGCATGACTCGGTGCGCGCCACCTACAACGACGAACTGCTGGAAGACAGCTGGATCCCCTGTGCCGTGGTGGCCACCAACCTGACGCGCCTGCGCCGCGTGGTGTTCACCCGCGGGCCCACCTGGCGCGCCACGCTGGCCAGCATCTCGCCGCCGGCCGTGGCCAAGCCGCGCGTGATCGATGGCGACCTGGTGTGCGACGGCGGGCTGATCGAGAACATGCCGGTGAGCGTGCTGATCGAGCACGGCTGCCGCCACGTGATCGCGTCCAACATCGCCACCGCACTGACAGTGGCGCTGGACGCGGACGACTTTCCCGGCCCCTGGCGCATTCTGGCCGACCGGCTGCTGCGCGGTGGCCGCGCCACGGCCGGCGTGCCCACCGCGGTGGAGATATTGCTGGCCGCCACCACGCTGGCCAGCGAGGACGCCCGCGCCGCCGCCGCCGACCTGGTGGACCTGGAGCTGTCGCCGGACCTCGCGAGCTTCAAGTCCGTGGATTTCAAGCGATCGCGCGAGCTGGTGGACACCGCCTATGCCGACGCGGGCGCCGCGTTGCGCGTCGCGCGCGTGCGCGACCCCGGCGCGGCGCTGTGGCGCCTGGCGCAAACCGACAAACAACCCCCTGGAGCACCCCTATGACAGATACCTCCGTGCGAACCGGCACGCCCGCCGCCTCGCACCAACCCAAGGTCACCCTGGTGATCGGCTCAGGCAGCGTCAAATGCGCGGCCGGGCTCGGCGTGGCCCAGGCGCTGGCCGACGCGGGCATCGGCATCGAGCGCGTGGTCGGCTGCAGCGCCGGCGCGATCTTCGGCTCGATGGTCGCGCTGCAATTGCCGCTGGAACGCGCGATGAACGACGCGCGCACGCTGTGGACGTCCGAGATCACGTCCAGCAAGGACCGCATGGCGCTGCTGCGCATGGTGGCGCCGCGGCTGTTCGGCTTTCGCACGACCAACTTCGGCCTGCGCCACGACGGCCCGATGATGCGGCTGGTCAACGGCTACTACCGCGACCGGCGCATCGAGGACACGCCCATCCCGTTTCACATCACCGCCACCGACCTGGCCAACGGCGAGTTGGTGGAGCTGTCCAGCGGCCGCATCGCCGAAGCGGTGCGCGCCAGCATCGCCATTCCGTTCGCCTTTGCACCCGTGCAGGTGCAGGGCCGCACGCTGGTGGACGGCTACCTGTCCGACCCGCTGCCCATCAGCGTGGCCATCCGCAACGGCGCGCAGGTGATCGTGGCCATCGGCTTCGAGAACCCGGACCAGGAACGCATCAACAGCGTGGGCCGCTTCGCGTTCCAGATCTCGGCCATCATGAGCAACAACCTGCTGAAGTCGCGCCTGGCGTTCCACAACGCCGTGCACCACACCGAGCTGATCACCATCATTCCCGAGTTCTCGCAGCGGGTGAAGCTGTTCGACATTGAAAAGATCGGCTACATCATCGAGGAGGGCGAGCGCGCCACGCGCGAGCAGATTCCCTATTTGCGCCGCGTGCTGGGCATGGACGCCGTCACGCCGCAAGCCGCCCGGTCTGGTCTGCAGTCCGCCTGAGCAGGCCGGTCAGTCCGCCAATGCCCGCCATGCCGCACGTCGTCTACGCCGAATTCCTGCACGAGACCAACTCGTTCAGCGTTCGCCGCACCGGCGAAGTCGCGTTCGCCGCCGGCCAGCTGGCCTGGGGCGACGCCGCCGTGCGCGCGGCGTTCGCGGGCACGCGCACAGCGGCCGGCGCCGCGCTGGATGCCGCGGCGCGCCACGGCTGGACGCTGCACACGCCGGTGGTGGCCGAGGCCACGCCGTCGGGGCCGGTGGAGCCGGCCTGGTTCGAGCGCGTGGCGGCAGTGATCGTCGCCGCACTGCATGACGGGCCGCTGGACGGCGTGCTGCTGCACCTGCATGGCTCCATGGCCACGCCCGAAACGCACGACGCCGACGGCGCCCTGCTGCAGCGGGTGCGCGCGGCCGCCGGTCCGCGCGTGCCGGTGATCGTGGTGCTGGACCTGCACGCCACCATCACCCCGCGCATGGTCGCGCAGGTGCAATCCGTCGTGGCCTATCGCACCTATCCGCATGTGGACCTGGCCGCGCGGGTGGCGCAGGCTGCCGCGCTGCTGGACGATGCCATGGCGGGTCGTGTGCAGCCGCTGGCAGTGCTGGACCGTGCGCCGCTGCTGTACGGCTGTGACGGCGGCCGCACGACCGATGCCGCGTTGCCCATGCGCCGCCTGCTGGCCCGAGCCGATGCGCTGGAGGCGGAAGGCGAAGCGCTTGTCGTGAGCGTTCAGGCGGGCTTTTCATCCATCGACAGCCCCGACATCGGGCCGTCGGTGGTGGTCACGACCGACAAGACCCAGGACCCCGAAGCGCAAACCGCGCGGCGCATCGCGCGTGAATTCGCCGGCCTGATCTGGGCCACGCGGGATGAGACCAGCCACCGCTTCACGCCGCTGGCCGACGCCATGGCGCGCGCGGCGCAGGGGCAGGACGGCGCGCGCGCGCCACTGGTCATCGCCGACCATGCCGACAACCCGGGCGCCGGCGCCTACGGCGACGCCACCGCCGTGCTGGCGGCGATGCTGGGGGCAAGGTTGCGCAACGCGGTGTTCTTTGCCATCCACGACCCCGAGGCGGTGGCAACGGCCAGCGGCGCCGGCGTGGGCGCCACCCTCACCCTCGCGCTGGGTGGCAAGGTGGCGCCGGGCATGGGCGGCGGGCCGCTGACGCTCACCGGGCAGGTGCGCCACGCGAGCGATGGGCGCTTTCGCGCCGACGGGCCGATGGGCGGCGGCGCGTGGCGCCATGTCGGCACGACCGTGGTGTTCCAGGTGGACGGCGTGGCCATCGTGCTGGCCAGCAGCAACCACCAGGCCAATGACCTGGCGCAGCTCACCTCGCTGGGCATCGACCCGCTGGCCTGCGCCACTATCGCGCTCAAGTCCATGCAGCACTTCAAGGCCGCGTTCGGCCCCGTGGCGCGCGAAATCATCGAGGTGGACAGCGGCGCGCTGTGCACCCGCAACTACCTGGCGCGTCCCTACACCCGCGTGCGCCGGCCGATCTATCCCCTGGACCCGGACACCTGCCATGACCTTGACTGATGGCGGACTGGTCCTGGTGGCCCAATGCGAAGGGCCGGCCAATGCCGCGACGCTCGCGCAATGCCAGGCGCTGGCCGAGCGGCTGGGTGACGAGCTGGGCCTGGCCGGGGACGACGCGCTGGCGCTGCGCCTGTCCGTGGACGAGGCCTGCACCAATATCGTGGAGCACGGCTACGCGGGAACCGCGGGCGGGCCGCTGTCGCTGCAGGTCTGGGCCACGCCGCCGGGGCCGGGCCGGCTGCTGCGCGTGCAGTTGCGCGACCGTGCCACGCCGTTCGACCCGCGCCAGGCGCGCCAGCCCGACCTGCATGCGGAGGTAGAGGACCGCGCCATCGGCGGCCTGGGCTGGTACTTCATCCACGAAATGATGGACAGCGTGGACTACCGCCGCCTGCCCGACGGCCACAACCTGCTGGAGCTGACCCGCGCCTGCGGCGGCGACGCGTCCACGCCTGTACCCGCACCGGACCCCACCCCATGAAACTTCTGCTTTGCACCAAACACGATCTGGTGGGCAGCATGATGCTCAACGCCATGCTGCCACGCCTGGCGCCGCGCCACGAGGTGCGCGTGCTGCTGGCCAACCGCCGCCGCCCCGAGCTGGAGGCCATCCCCGAACTGGCCTGGATGAAATGCTTCGAGCAGGACATCACGGCTCAGGTGCTGTTCCCGCTGATCGACGCGGCCGCGGGCGGTGCAACGGGCAACGTGGAAGCGCGGGGCGCCACGCGCCTGAGCTTTGACGGCCTGTCGCGCCGGCACGGCGTGCCCATCACCACGCACGGACACATCACCCAGGAGGCGCTGGGCGCGCAGGTGCGCGGCTTTGCTCCGGATTTGATCGCGTCGTTCCAGTTCGGCTTCATTTTTCGCGAGGACGTGCTGGCCGTGCCGCCGCTGGGCGCGATCAACCTGCATTCGGGCGCGCTGCCGCACCGCGCGGGCGTGAACCCGACGTTCTGGTGCATGAAGGACGGCGACGCGCAGGCGGCCTGCACGCTGCACCGCATCGACGCGGGCATCGACTCGGGCGGCATCATCGACCTGCGCACGCTGCCCATCGACTATTCGCGCAGCTTCTTCGCCAACTGGATGGCCAACTACCGCCAGGGCGCGGACATGTTGTGCGATGCCATCGACACGCTGGCCAGCGGCCGCGCCTTGCCGCTCACCGCCCAGCCGCCCGACGAGATCCGCTATGTGCCCACGCCCACGCCGGCTGACGTTCAGGCCTTTCTGGCCGCGGGCCGGCGGCTGATCGATCCGCGGGATCTGCTGCATGAACTGCGCCAGTACATGGGCACGCCGGAGGTGACGCCATGAGCCTGGCCTTTACCAAGATGCAGGCCTGCGGCAACGACTTCATCGTGCTGGACGACCGCGCGGGCCGCCTGGCGGGGCAGGAGCCGGCGCTGGCGCGCCGCCTGTGCCACCGCCGCTTCGGCGTGGGCGCGGACGGCGTGCTGGTGGTGCGCGAGGGGCGGGCAGCGGGCGCGTTCCACATGATGCTGGTCAACGCCGACGGGCTGGAAGGCGAGATGTGCGGCAACGGCGCGCGCTGCGTGGCCGCCTGGCTGCGCGAGCGCGGCCTGTGCGCGGGCGACCACGCGGCGCTGGAGACACTGGCCGGCGCGGTGCAGGCGGCGTTTGAGCCCGGCGGCGGCATTCGCCTGACGCTGCCGCCGCCCGGCGCGCTGACGCCGCCGCGGACGATCCCCTTCGAAGGGCGCGACTGGACGGTGCATGCGCTGGACGTCGGCCCGCCCCATGCGGTGACGCTGGTGGCCGATGCACGGGCGCTGGCCCAGGCGCCGGTGGTGGCGCTGGGCCGTCACGTGCGCCACCACCCGGCGTTTGCGCCGCGCGGCTGCAATGTGAACTTCGTGGCGGTGGACCCCGATGGCCGGCTGCGCCTGCGCACGTATGAGCGCGGCGTCGAGGACGAAACCCTGGGCTGCGGCACTGGTGCAACGGCGGCGGCCATCGTGTGCCGGGCGCTGGGCCTGGCGGGCGAGCAGGTGCGCGTGCTGACGTCCAGCGGCGACGAACTGCACATCGACCTGTCGCACCCGCAGGCCCCCACCCTGGGCGGTACCGCGCAGGGCGTGGCCGACGGGCGCGTGCTGGACGGCTGGCTGAGCGCGCAGGCGCCGGCGCCCATCGCGGAGGCCGTCGCGTGATGTCCGGGCCGGCCGCGTCGGCCGTGTCGGCCGTGTGGTGGCCCGCGTTCGCGGCTTCGCCCGCGCGCGCGTTCGCCCAGGTGCTGGCGCTGCTGTTGCCGGTGGTGGCGGGCATCGTGCTGGTGGTCTGGCAGCAGGCGGTGTCGGCGCAGGTCGAGTCGCTGCGCGACAGCCGCTTTCGCTTCAGCCTGCACCAGGTCAAGGCCGCGCTGGAGTCCGGGTTGCGCCTGGGCTTTGCGCCGGCCGACTTGCCGGCGGCCCAGGGCCTGATCGACCAGGTGCTGGCGCGCCAGCAGGACATTCTGTCGGTGGATGTGTTCGACGCGCAGGGGCGGGTGCTGTTCAGCACAGACCAGTCCGGCGTGGGCGACAGCGTGCCGCCCGCCTGGGCCACGCCCTGCCTGGCCGCGCAGCCGCGGCCGTGGCAGGCGCGCACGCCCGACGGCGCGCTGCAGTGTCTGGCGCTGGTGGATGGCTTTGAACGCACGGCCGGCGGCGTGCTGCTGCGCCACCGGCTGGCCTTGCCGGCCGGTGCGCTGGCCCTGCCGGCGGGCTGGCCCCTGTTCGTGGCGGCGCTGGTCGCGCTGGGGCTGTTGCTGGCCGCGCGCGGCTGGCGTGCGGCGGGTGCCGTTCAAACGCACGTGCGCCTGCGGCTGGCGGCGCTGGATGCAGGCGATGCGCCGGCCGCCCCGGCGGACCTGGCGCCGGCGCTGGCCGCCATGCAGGCTCTGGACGGTGAGCTGACCCGCGTGGACGCCGAGGCCGACCACATCGATCGCCTGGAGGCCGAGGGCGGGGAGGCCGGCGAGGCGCCGACCACCGGGCAGGGTGTGACCCCGTGAGGGATGCGCCGTGAGGGATGCGACGTCCACGCCCATGCCAGGCCAGCCCATGGCCGCGCTGGCGCGCGCGCTGTGGCGCCAGTGGGCGGCCTGGCTGCTGGCGGGGGTGCTGCTGGCGGCGGCCGGCGGCGGCTGGCTGGCGGCGCGGCATGCCGCTGCCGTGACCGCGCCGGAGCTGTCGGTGACGACGCGCGAAATCGCCACCTCGCTGGCTGCCGAGCTGGAGCGTGCGCTGGCGCTGGGCATTCCGGTGAACGGGCTGGTCGGCGTCGATGCATGGGCCGCGGGCGTGGTGCAGGCCAACCCCGTGGTGCGCGCCATCGAGTTGAGCGACGCGGCGGGTACGCCGCTGCACCGTCATGGAGAGCCGGGCGCGGACGACGCCGTGGTGGTGCGCCTGCCGCTGCGCGGCGTCCACGGCGCGGCGGGTGACCCGCCGCCCGTGGGTTGGCTGCAGCTTCACGGCCAGATGCCGCCCGCGCCCTGGCAGGCGCTGGGCGTGTCGCTGCTGTGGGCGCTGGTGCCGCTGGCGGCCGCGCTCGCCTGGCTGCGCCGTGTACTGCGCCGGCAGGTGGTGCAGCCGATGGCCAGGGTCGAGGCCACGGCGCAGGCGCTGACAGCGCGGCAGTGGCCCGGCACTGTCACCGCGGCCTTGTCGCCCGGCGCTCAGGCCGTGCCTGACGCGCGTGGCCTGCTGGCTCGTCTGACGGCCCGCGCGCAGGCGCTGGCGCGGCGGCACGCGGCGTTGACCGCCAAGCTGGGCGAGGTGCGCGCCGCGCATTTCGACCCGCGCGTCATCGCGCGGCTGGACGAACTGGCAGCCACGTTGTCGGCCTGGGGCGGCACCGCGGCGCCTGCCAGCGCATCGCTGCAGGCCGCGCCGGCGCGGCGCGAGGTGCTGGCCTTGCCGCAGCGGCTGGTGGCGGCGGCGCTGGCCGGCCTGCTGGCCGTGGCCCTGCTGGCGGCGGGCACGGCCGCGTTGCACCAGCGCGCCGCCGCGCGCGATGCCCTGCGTACCGGCGAGACGCTGCTGCGCACCGCCTGGGACGCTACCCTGGAAGGGCAGCGCATCACGCTGCGGGACGCGATCCAGCGCATGCTGGCGGTGCCGGGCTTGCTGGACGCGATGGCGCTGGCGCTGCGCGCCGAGCGTGACGGCAGCCCATCGGTTGCCGTGCCAGTACGCCCGCCGCTGCCGGATGCGGTGGTCGTCAGCGTGCTGGGGCCGGATGCCGAGCTGCTGGGTACATCGGCGCCGGGGCCGGCGCGGCCCTATCCGTCACGCGCCGCGCTGCGAGTGGATGCCGTGCGCACCGACAGCACCGCCGATCTTCTGGCAGGCGTCTGGCAGGGCCAGGACCGCCGCTACCAGAGCGGGCTGGCGCGGGCGGTGGCCGATGGCTCCGGCCGCATCGTGGCGGCCACCGTACCGCTCGCGGTAACCGTGGACCTGCTGGCCCGGCGACTGGACGCGCCCGTGGTGTTGGTGGACCTGCGCGGCCAGCCGGTGGGGCCGGACGCCCTGGGCCTGGCGGCGTCCTGGCGCGAGCAGGGCCGGCGCAGCCACGCGGCCGAGCTGGGCGGGGTGCCGCGCCATGTGCTGGCCATTCCCCTGGTGACCGCCACCGGCCACACCGGCGGCACCCTGCTGGCCGCCCGCGCGGTGGCCACGGGCTACAGCGGCACCGAAGGGCTGCTGATGCTGGCCGCGCTGGCCGTCATGCTGGCGGTGGCCGTGGCCGTGGCAGCCCACGCGCGCCGCAGCCTGCGGCCCTTTGCGCGCCAGGCCGAGCAGTTGCGCCGCCTGGCCAACGATCCAGACCTGGGCCCGCCCGGCGGCGCGGTGGCCGCGTTGCGTCTGGCGCCGCTGCGCCGCGCCGTGGCCGAGGTTGGCGGGCGCATCGACGCGCTGTGGGCGCTGCGGCGTTCGCGCGAACGCCAGGGCCGCCGTCAGGCGCGGTTCATCCGCCACCAGATGATGGCGCTGGCCACCCGGCTGGACCCCGCCGCGCGCGTGGGCGTGCTGGCGGACCTGCAGCGCATCGAGGATGCGGGGCGCGCCGGCAGCGACGAGCCGCCGCCCGGCCCGCAGGCGCGGCGCCCGGGCGCTGACCCGTGGCTGGACCCGGTGGTGGACGAGGTGGGCGTGCTGGCGCTGGGCTTCCAGAACCTGGTCAGCCGCGTGGGCGACCAGTACCAGCAACTGGACCGGCTGGTGGCCGAGCTGCGCGAGGCGCTGCGGGTGAAGACCCAGTACATCGCGATCCAGCAGGAGCTGGAGATCGCCCGCAAGATGCAGCTGTCCATCCTGCCGCGCGACTTCACCGACCGCGACGGCCTGTCGCTGCGCGCGAGCATGACGCCGGCCAAGGAGGTTGGCGGTGATTTCTATGACTTCTTCCCGGTGGGGGAGCACCAGATCGCGGTGGCGGTGGGCGACGTGTCGGGCAAGGGCGTGCCGGCCGCGTTCTTCATGGCGGTGTCGCGCACGCTGCTGCGCGCGGTGGCGCGGTTCGACCCCGGCCCGGCGGCCTGCCTGCGGCGGCTGAACGAGCTGCTGGCCGCCGACAACGACGAGATGATGTTCGTGACGCTGTTCTACGCGGTGATCGACACGCGCGACGGCGGCGTGGTGTGGGGCAATGGCGGCCACAACCCGCCGTACCTGGTGCGCGCGGGTGGCGGCATCGAGGCGCTGCCCACGCTGGGCAACATGGCGCTGGCGGTCATGGAGGGCATGGACTACCAGGAGGGGCGGCTCACGCTGGTGCCCGGCGACGGTCTGTACCTGTACAGCGACGGCGTGACCGAGGCCATGAGCCCGGTGCAGGAACTGTTTGGCGAGCCGCGGCTGGAGGCGCTGCTGCAGGCGCTGCACGGCGCTCCGGTGGCCCAGGTGCCGGCCGCCGTGCTGCAGGCGCTGCGCGAGTTCGAGGGCGAGGGCGCGCAGGCCGACGACATCACAAGCCTGATGCTGCGCTGGGCCGGGCCCGTGGGTGGGGGTAACGAATGACCGCCCGTCAGCGGCTGCTGGCCGCCTGTGCCCTGTTGCTGGTGGCGGCCTGCGCGCTGCTGCTGGCGCTGCAGCACGCGCGGCTGGCGTCCACTTTCGAGTCGCGCTCGCGCGACCGTCAGGTGATCGTGGCGCGCGACCTGGCGCAGTCGGCCGAAGCGCAGCTGGCCCTGGGGCTGGAGCTGTCGGACGCGCCGACCGTGGCGCAGCTGCTGGCGCGCGCCCGCCAGCAGTCGCCAGGGGTTCAGGCGGTGGCGGTGCTGGACACGCGCGCGCAGGTGCTGCTGGCGGAAGACGGCACGGTGGGTGGCAACGATGCGCGGCCCCTTGCGACAGCACCGGCGCCCATCTGGGCCGATGCCGCGCGCGGCGCCGTGGGCGGGCGGGTCGGCCAGGCGCGCAAGGGTTCGACCGCTGCCGTGGCGCTGGGCCTGTCCAACGCGTTCGGCGCGCGCGCCGGCACGCTGGTCGTGCACTACGACGACAGTGCCGCGCGCGCGCTGGCGGCCCAGGCCTTTGCCGGGCTGTGGCCGATGGCGCTGGCGGCCCTGGCGGCCGGGCTGACGCTGCTGGCCGCCGCTGGCCGCTGGCTGGCGGGCGCCGACGACGAGACGCAGGCGCACCGCAATCACCGCATCACCGGGGTGCTGAGCGTGATGCTGGTGGCGCTGCAGGGCCTGTTTGCCTGGAATGCCTACGACGCCGTGAGCCGCCTGGCGCGCGAGGACGCACCGCGCCTGGCCGGCGCGCTGGCCCAGACGGTGCAGCCCACGCTGGACCGCGCGCTGGGCCATGGCATCGCGCTGCAGGACCTGCAGGGCGTGCAGGACTGGCTGCGCACCACGCTGGGCGCCGGCCCCGAGTTCGCGGGCCTGCGGCTGACCGGCCCCGACGGGCGCGAGCTGTACCGGGCCGACGCCATGGCCCGCGCGCCGCAACAGCAGGTGATGGAGGTGGCGCAGCCGCTGGTACGCGACGGGCAGGCCGTGGCCACGCTGCACGTGGCCCTGAACGTGGATGCGCTGGGCGACCGCGCGCGCCAGATGGCGGTGGAGTTCGTGATGGTGCTGCTGGCCGGCGCGCTGCTGATCCACGAGGTGCTGCGTGCGTTGCCGGGCGCCCGCGCGCAGCCGCCCGATGGCGCGGCGGACCTTCAGGCATTGCGGCTGCCGCTGTTCCTGTTCTTTCTGGCGTCGGAACTGCCGCGGGCGTTTTTGCCCGTGTGGTCCCAGACGCTGGCGGCGCAGGCCGCTACCCCCTCTGGCGCCCAGGGCGGGCTGCTGGCTACCTGGCTGCAGGCGGTGCCCGCGCACTGGCTGAC
>Ga0116180_1003753_pt1 | contig 11311 bp, 5 predicted proteins | sample AD_UKC073_MetaG_FD_89804 | JGI IMG/M metagenome (GOLD analysis project Ga0116180, IMG submission 89804) | Active sludge microbial communities of municipal wastewater-treating anaerobic digesters from USA - AD_UKC073_MetaG | ecosystem: Engineered > Bioreactor > Anaerobic > Digestate | place: USA... | reverse complement strand
TGCGTGCCCCCGCAGGGCGTGTGGCCGGAGCGGATGCGGGCGGCGAAGCGAGCGGCGCGGTGGGCGGCGCCGTGGGCTGCACAGCGGGCGTCGAGGTGGGCGTCGAGGTGGGCGAGGCGCCGGGCGCTGGCGTGGACGGGGCGCGTGCGACTCCAGGGCCGGGGGCGTCGGCACGCGATTCCGGAGCGGGCGCAGCGGGCGGCGCGGCAGCGGGCGATGCCGGTGCCGCCGATGTCGACGCGGTCGTCGGAGCGCTCGTCGTTGCGGACGTGGCGGGCGCCGATGGTGCCGCAGGAGGCGCCATCGGCGCGGTCGTGTTGCCCGGCGCGCCCGGGGCCGCCGCAGGCTTCGGCGCGACCGGCTCGCGGCGCTGCGCGGTGCGATCGGGGTCGCCGACGATCGAGCCGGCCACCGTATACGTGGTGATGCCGAGCTCGGCCCGGAAGGCTTCGACGGACTGGGGGCGGTCTTCGGGCCGCACGGCCAGCGCGCGGTCGATCGCGGACAGGAACTGCCGCGAGAACCCGCTATTGGCGGCCGCCTCGGTGAGCGGCTTGAGCGGGTCGCGCATCATGCGCGACACCGCCGGTGTCGGGGCCTTGCCCATGATCGCGAAGTAGGCCACCGCCGCCAGTGCGTAGACGTCGGTCCAGGGGCCCTGGCGCACCGAGGGATCGTCGGCGTACTGCTCGATCGGGGCGTAGCCCGGCTTGAGGATGACCGTCAGGGCCTGCGTCATGTCGCCGATGACGCGACGCGCGGCGCCGAGGTCGAGCAGGATGGGGTTGCCCGTCTTCAGCACCAGGATGTTGTCGGGCGCGATGTCGCGATGGAAGCACTGCTGCGCATGCATGTGCTCGAGCGCGTCGAGCACGGGACCGAGGATCGCGCGCAGCCAGCGCTCGTTCGACATCTCGGGCCGTGCAGTGAGGTACTGCTTGAGCGTCTCGCCCTCGTAGTACGGCATCGCCATGTAGGCCGTGCCGTTCTCCTCCCAGAAGCGGAACACCTCGACCAGCGCCGGATGCTTGAACTGGGCCAGCATCCGCGCCTCGTTGATGAAGCTCTTGAGGCCGGCGTCGAACGTGGCCTGATGATCCGGCGAGCGGACCTTGACGGTGCGGCCGCCCGCGCGCGAGGCGAGCTGCGACGGCATGTATTCCTTGATGGCCACACGACGCTGCAGCGAGGTGTCCAGCGCTTCGTAGACGATGCCGAAGCCGCCTTCGCCGACCAGACCGGTGAGCTCGAACTCCTGCAGTCGCGTGCCCATCGGCAGCAACGCGCTGGTCGCACCCGGACGCGCGCCGCCTGCAGATGCGGAGGAGGATGGATCGTTGGTCATGGAGTACCTCGGGTTCGAGGATTCTAGCGAGCCCCCGGCGCCCGCGAGAATACTGCTTTGTACGTAGCGCGCCGCATCGGTGTTGCGTGCGGCGCGACGAGGTCGCGATGGGGCGCGCGCATGGTCGCGGGCGCGTTCAGGGGATCTCCCGGATCTCGAATCGGGCGGCGCCGTAGGCGGCGCACTCCGCGGCCGGGAGGCGGCAGCCGACCGGCGTGCCCGCGAACACGCCCGGTCCGGCGTTCCGATACGCGCGTGCCGCAACGGTGAGGTCGAATTCGCTGAAGGGCGTCACGCGCTTCAGCCCCGCGGAGGCGAAGTCGCGCGGTGAGGGCGTGACGATCGCGACGAAGCGGTTCACGCCGGCCGGGCCGCCCGCCACCATCGACCATCCCGGGCGGGGCAGGCGCACTTCCGCGCCCGCCGCCAGCCGGTTGTTGCCGTCCAGCGTGTTCGGAAACAGCACGTAGAAGTGCGTGCTGTCGGTGCCCAGCATCAGCAGATAAAGGTAGCCCTCGCGCGCGGAACGCACGCGGAACTTGAGCTGATCCTTGCCGATCCGCACCGACGCGCTGTCGGTCCTGATGTCGACGCCCCAGTCGGGGTCGCGCCCGGCGAACACGGCCTCGAGGACGCCGCCCGGCGTGAACGCGGGCAAGGGTGCCGGTGCGGGTGCTGGCGCCGAAGCGGGTGCCGACGGCGCTGTCGACCGGGCCTGTGCGGCTGCCGGGGCAGGCGTGGACGCGGTCGATGCGGCGGGCGTCGGCGCGGACGGCGGTGGTGCGGGGGGCGGCGACGTCGGAGCCGGCGTGGGGCCCGGGGCGGCGCCCGTCGCCTGCGCGGACGACGCCGCGGCCGGTGCGGACGCGGCGTCGCCCTGCGTCACCGCATTCGGCGTGTCGGCCCCGCGCGTGGCCAGCCAGACGGCAATGGCCGCGCCCGCCACGACCGCGGCACCCGCGGCCAGGAGCGCGATCGGGGCGCGCCGCGGTGCCGCGCCCGGTGAACCGGCGCGCGCGGCGGCCGCCGCCGCCGATGCCGAACGCGTGGCGGCGCCGGGCGGATCCGGCCGACGCGTGGGCTCGAGCGCATCGTCGGCGGAACTCGAGATGTAGTGGTCGCCTTGCAGGGCGCCCGCGGTGCCCGCTTCGGCGCCGTCGGACAGCGGTGCAGCGGGATGCCGGGGCGCCGTATGCGGCGTGGGGGGCTGCGCACCGGCGCTGCGGACCGGCGCTTCCTGCGGCGCGTGGGCGGCAGGCACGGCGCCGGGGGGAGTCGCCCGCGCGGACGGCGCGGCCGATGCAGGTGTTGCCGGTGAACCCGCAGTCGCCGGCGATGGCGCTGACACCGGCGGCTCTGACGCGGCCTCCGGCGGGGCCGGCCACGATGGCTGACCGGAGGCAGTGGCACCCTGGGGCTGGTCCGGCGGCGCGGCCAGCGGAGGTTCCGGCGCTGCGGACGACGGCGCGGATGGAGGGGGCGCGGATGCCGGGGGCGCAGAGGGAGAGGGCGCAGAGGCAGCGTGCGCTGACGCGGGGGGCGCGGTGCTCCCGGCCATCCGGGCGGTCCCGGACGCGCGTGCCGTCGCGGCGCCGTCCTGAGGCGCGCGGGCGAGCTGGGGCTTGATGACGGTGAAGTTCTCGGCCGCATCGGGCTCGATGCCGAGCTCCTCGCGGAATTGCGCGATCGATTGCGTGCGATCCTCGATGCGCACGGCCAGCGCATGATCGATCGCCGCCAGGAAGGCGTCGTCGTACGCGCCCCGGCCCGCCTCCCGGGCCGGCACCATCGTGTCGCGCATCATGCGGGCGACGGCCGGGATCGGCGCCTTGCCGGTGATGCAGTAGTACAAGACCGCAGCGAACGCGTAGATGTCCGTCCACGGGCCCTGACGCATCTCGGGGCCGTTCGCGTACTGCTCGACGGGGGCGAATCCGGGCTTCAGGATCACCGTCAGCGCCTGGGTCATGTCGCCGATCACCCGGCGGGCCGCGCCGAAGTCGAGCAGCACCGGTCGCCCGTTCTCGAGAATGAGGATGTTGTCCGGCGCCACGTCCCGGTGGTAGCACCGCGCGGAGTGGATCAGGTCGAGCGCGTCCAGCATCGGGACCATCAGCTGGCGCAGCCAGGCCTCGCTCGGGAGGCCGCCGAGCCGCTTGAGGGCCTGGCGCAGCGTGTCGCCGCGGTACAGCGGCATCGCCATGTAGGCCGTGCCGTTGCCCTCCCAGAAGCGATACACCTTCACCAGCGACGGATGATCGAACTGCGCGAGCAGCTTGGCTTCGTTGACGAAGCTGTGCAGGCCGCTGGTGAAGGTCTCGGCGTGGCGGTCGGACTTCACCGCCACCCAGGCGTCGTGCGCGCGTGACGCGAGCGCCGACGGCATGTACTCCTTGATGGCCACCTCGCGCTCGAGCAGGTGGTCCTTGGCCGCGTAGACGATGCCGAAGCCGCCTTCGCCGATCAGGCGGGTGATCTCGAACTCGCCGAGCCGGGTGCCGATGGGCAGGCAGTTCGAGCCGTGCTCGGGCTGTTCGTGGCCGTCGGGTTCGGACCGGAGGGGCGGCTGCGGGTCGCTGGGCGCCATCGGGGGATCCGGGTCAGGCCTGCACGTCGCCGCTGCCGATCAGGGCGGTCAGCAGCGCAGGATTCAGGGGAAGGGGCACGAGTCGCATCTGACCGGGGCTCTCGCCGGTCGCGGGCACCCACCACAGCGCACGCTCGCCGAGCGCCGTCAGCAGCATGCAGCCCGCGGCCCGCGCGATCGTCGCCGACAGCGGTGCGTCGAGCGGCCACGCGCCGATGCTGCCCTGCGGGCGGAACGCCTCCGGTCTGATCAGGCCGTCGGTGTGCAGCAGCTTCGGCCGGCGCAGCACGCCGAGCCGCTGCTCGAACGCATCGACGCCCATGCCCTCGAGCGCACCGAGCCCCGCGTCGGTGAAGCCGTCGAGCAGCGTCTCGATCTCGTCGATGCTGCTTGCCCCGAACGCGCGCGTGTCGATGCTGTGGCAGACGGTCAGGGGAAAGTGGCGTCCGACCCGGTCCACGGACGGCATCAGGATGCCGCACCAGCCGGTGGCACCGAACCATCCGGGCGGCAGGACGAAGCGCCAGATCGGGAACGTCAGGTACAGCTCCTGCCAGTCGGCACCGAGCGCCGCGCGGCTGTCGGCAAGACCGGACTGAATCCACTGGTCCCAGCCTCGGACGAATTCGGGCGGCAGCCGGCGCTGTGCGAAGTCGCCCATCGCCGGCATCTTGCCGAACCATCCGATCTGTTCGTTCATGAGCCTCGGCCGTGCATCGGTCGCGGACGCGCTGCGCGCACACGTGCACCCGATCGGAGCACGGGGATCCGCGAGGGGATCCCCTGACCGGTCCGAGGGCGGGTCCGCGAAGCGGGGTCGGCGGGCATGGGGGTCATCGGAGCGCGCTCAAAGTCCGGTCGGGCAGCGGAACGCCTGGAGTTCGTTCAGACGGAACGGATTCTGCACGCTGGCCGTCGTGACGTCGAACTGGATGCGACGATCGTCGATGGCGAATGATGCACGGAACTTCTCCGGCTGGGATCCCTGTTCGATCTGTGCGCGCGCGAACATGCGGAACAGCGCCCACGGGCCTTCGAAGACCAGGCCGGAACTGCCCGATGCGCCCGGCGGCGACACCTGGATGCGGATCTGGTTGGTCTTCTTCGGGCCGGGCCACTGGATGCTCTGCGGCACGGACGGGCCATGCGCATACCGCAGCACCTGGCCGTCGACGTCGAGACTGAACTGCAGGATCGCGGGATCCATCTCGAGCGGCTTCATCTCGATGCGCAGGGCGATGTCGCGCCCGCCGCCGCCGAAGAACACGTTGCGGATCTCGGCCGCGCGCTGGAACTCGATCAGCGCCTTGCTGTCACCCATCGAGACGTCGCTCAGCTGGCGGAACTTCCAGGGCTTGACCGTCGTGTCGACGTAGGCGGCGAGGTTCTTCTGGAAGAAGTCGTCCATCAGGCCGCCGGGCGCGAACAGGCGCGCGAAGTCGTCCGGCGTGACATCGTCCTTGCCGTCGCGCACGAACGGGAAGCGGTTGGCGACGGCCTTGGTGCAGAACTCGGTGATCGACGTCTTCAGCGCGCGGCTGATGTTCTCGCGCGTGGCGCCCTGCGCCTGGGAGGATCCGCTGGCGGCGAGTCCGCCGAGCATCGCGCGCAGCGGCTCGGGCAGACGGCCCGCCTCGCTCTTGATCCGGGCGGGCACGTCGCTGGCCGGGGGCGGTCCGCCCGACTTGACGGCGGTGTCGGTGGCCGTCATCAGCATGTAGAAGTCGTTGATCAGCGCGACCGTCTGGTCGATCGGCGCCGGCCCGCCCGAAGCGGGCGCGCGGACCGTGCGCCGCAGCGCGTCGAACCGGTCGTCGACGATGGACTCGATGCGTCCGCCCTGGCCCTGCACCGCACGGGCCGCCGCGTCGGTCGCGGCCGGGCCGAGCAGCCGCGACAGCGTGTCCTTGGTGTCCTTGACCGCGCTCGCGGCCTTCTCCACCGCCTTGTCGACCGCGGTGCGTGTCTCCGACTCGGTCAGCGAGACCTCGCGGACGATCGCACGCAGCAGCCGCGGCAGCGGCGAGTCGGGCGCCGACAGCAGCTTGGCGCTCTGGATGGTCTGCGAGAGGTCGTTGCCGCGCACCACGGAGATGTCGGCGACGAAGCGCTCCCAGGTCGAGGCGTAGTCGTTCAGGTACAGGCGCTTGACGTCGTCGGTGAGCTCCTGGCGCCCGGCGGCATCGGCGGCGCGCCGCGCGTTCTCGGAATCCTTGATGCCCAGCACCCAGACCTCCTCGGCCGCCAGGTCGCGGATCACCTCGTCGAGCGCCTTGCTGAACCCCTTGTGATAGCCGTCGTACGTGAAGATGCCCGGCACGCCTTCGTTCAGCGAACGTCCGCTGGTGCGGGTGAACACCACCGCCGCCGACGGACCGCCCGCCGCCGTGATGCGGAAATCGGGGAAGTCGCCGACGCCCTGCCGGCGGACCCGGTCGTACACCCGCTGCGGGAAGGGCGTGCGCGTGAGCGCGGCGCGCGACTGCGCGATCAGGTCGGTGTCGATCGTGACGGCATCCTGCACGCCGTTGCGCGCCAGCAGGGCTTCGACGTGCCCCAGCATCTCGCGGCGCTGCTCGGGGGTGAAGTCGCTGGCGAAGTTGGTGTCGAGATCGAACGCCACCCAGCCCTTGACGGCGGCCGGATCGAGGTGCTCGGGCGTGATCAGCATCACGTAGGTCTTGAGCGTCTCGTACTGCAGCTCCGGATTGCCGGCGCCGCGCCGCAGCACCGCGGCGATCCGGTTGGCGAGCAGCGGCGCGAGCGTCTGCTCGAGCAGCCGGTGGTAGGCCTGGCGCGAGGCCTCGGCCAGCTTGCCGCCCTGGAACAGGCCCCAGCCGTACGACAGGCGCGGATGCTCGGGATCGACGTCCTCGGTGAAGGGCAGGGACTTCACCGTCGAGTACAGCGGCAGCAGCGCACGCAGGGGGATCGCGCTGGCGACCGTTCCGGCGAGCGTGTTCTTCAGCGCGGCGACCTTGGCCGCGACGGTGTCGACGTAGCTGCGGTTGTTGTAGAAGCTGTACGACCAGGCGAGCACCGCGCCGGCGGCGAGCACCATGGCGGCGATCGAGGCCGCCCACTTCAGCGTGCCGGCGCGCCGTTCCCACCGCAGGTTGGTGCCGGCGAGCCCCGCTTCCGGAAAGATCACGCCGTGCAGCAGACGGGTGAGGAAGAACGACTTGCCGCTGGGGCGCAGCGCCGGCAGCATCCGGCGCTGCAGGCCGAACTGGCGGGCGAGCGAGCCCATCACGCGGTCGATCGGGTTGCCTTCCTGCGTGCCGCTGGTGAAGTAGAACCCGCGCAGCATCGGCTGGCGCGCGAGCTTCGATGCGGGGAACGCGGTGGACACGAAGTCCGCGAGTGCCGCGCGCACCGTCGCGAGCTGATGGGCGAACCCGAAGATCGCGGCCCGGCGCTGCGGGTCGCGCTCGGACTGCAGGCGGTCGAGCGTGAGTGCGTCGATGCGCGCGACGAGTTCGTCGAAGCGCGCCTCGAAGTCGGGCCGCGCCACGCCTTCGGGCGGGTCGCGATGCTCGAAGGTGGATCCCCAGACCTGCTCGCGCGACTCCCTGTCGAAGTCGCCGAAGAACTCCATGAATCCGCCGATGAGGTCGGCCTTGGTGATCAGCAGGTAGACCGGGAAGTCGTTGTCGAGCGAGGTCATCAGCTCGTTGACGCGGTTGCGCACGGCCATGGCCTGCTGCTCGCGTTCGGCCGGCGGCAGCTGCAGCAGGTCGCTCACGCTGACCGTGACCAGCGCGCCGTTGATCGGCTGGCGCGGCCGGTGCTTCTTCAGCAGCTTGAGGAACTCGGTCCATTCGCGCGCGTCGGCCGAGGCGTCGCTGTCCTGCGTCGTGTAGCGGCCGGCCGTGTCGATCATCACGGCCTGGTCGGTGAACCACCAGTCGCAGTCGCGCGTGCCGCCGATGCCGCGGATCGGGTCGCTGCCCAGCCGCTCCGCGAGGGGGAACTGCAGTCCGGAGTTCAGCAGCGCCGTGGTCTTGCCCGAGCCGGGCGGGCCGATGAACACGTACCAGGGCAGCTGGTAGACGTAGCGCCGGCCGCCGAACAGACGCGCGGCGAGTCCCGTGCGCGCGCCCGGCCGCGCCTCGCGCATCACCGCCAGCGCCTCGACGAAGCGCTTGCGCACGGTCTCGAGCTGCGCGGCCTGTGCGGCATCGGCCGGCGGGGCCTCGACGCGTTCGCGCGCGGCCAGGTCCTCGACCAGCCGGCGGTTGCGGATCTTCTCGCGCAGTGCGCGGTAGACGCGTCCGCCGAGCCACAGGCCCAGCAGCAGCACGATGAACACCACGCGCGCGAGCACGCTCTCCAGCGGATGCCAGTCGGCAAAGGCCAGCAGCGGACCGGCGAACCAGACCAGCAGCGCCACACAGAGCGCCCCCAGCGTCAGCAGCACCAGGGGCCGGCGGAAGAATCCGAAGAGCGTCCTCATCACTGGCTCACGAACAGGGTGATCTCGACGCGCCGGTTGCGCGCCATGCCGGCGGCCGTGTCGTTCGGCGCCAGCGGTTCGGCGTCGGCGCGCCCCTCCGCCTGCATGCGCTCGGGCGCAACGGTGGCGCTCAGGTACTGCAGCACGGTGCGCGCACGCTCCTGCGACAGATGCCAGTTGGACGGGAAGCGTGCCGAGCGGATCGGCTGACTGTCGGTATGGCCGGCGATCAGCACCCGGCCGGGATTGGCGGCCAGCCCGTTGCCGATGCGCGTGAGGATCGGCTTCACGCGTTCGGCGATCGCCGTGCTGCCCGGAGGGAACAGGCCGTCACCCTGGATCAGCACGACGCTCTTGTTGGCTTCGTCGCGCACGGTGACCAGGCCTTCGCGGATCTCCTGCTCGAGGAACCGGCCGAGGCGGTTGCGGGCCGCCGGCGGGGGCGGCGCGGGCGGGGGCAGGGGGGCCGCCGACGGCAGCCGGAGGGCCTGGATCGCACTGAACACCGGGTCCGAGCGGCCTGCGAGCAGGACGGTGTAGGTGAAGTAGATGCCCATCGCCACCAGGGCCATGGCGGCGCAGAACACCCAGAACGGGGTGGCCGACAGCCATCGCCGCTCGCGGGCCGCGGCCGGCGCCCAGCGCAGCGACAGCGCGCGGTCGGGGGCGGGGACGACCTTGCGCAGCATCAGGTGCAGACGCTCGCGCAGCTGCTCGAGCTGCGCGCGGCCGTTGTCCAGCACCCGATAGCGTCCCTCGAACCCGAGCGCGAGGCAGCAGTAGATCAGCTCGAGCAGGTTGCGGTTCTTGGCCGGATCCTCGGCCAGCTTCGACAGCAGCAGGAAGACCTTTTCGCCGCCCCAGGTCTCGTTGTGGAAGCGCACCAGCAGCGTGTCTGCCGCCCACACGCCGCCGCTGCCCCACGGGGTGCTCGCCGCCGTCTCGTCGAGGAACGTGCACAGGATGTAGCGCGCCGCGATCACCGACTCGCGCGGCACGCCGGCCCGTCCTGCCGCCTGCTCGAAGGCGCGCACGCCATCGGCCAGCGATTCCTTCAGCCCGTGCGGATCCCGGTGGTCGGGCGACATGCGCATCTGCGGCACCAGCGTCAGCAGCGGATGCGCGCAGGCCAGCAGCGGGTTCTCGCCCGGCGCCGACACCGTCGCATCCTCCGGCAACGCCTGGGCGGGCGGCGCGGCGGGCGCCGGCTCGATGCCGCCGTAACTGGTGCCGAACGAACGCACGCCCGCCCGCGGGCGCACGATCGTGCGCTCGGACTCAGGCAGCGGCGTGTGCTGCGGCTGCGGCCGCGGCGGAGTCGGATCGCTCATCGTCGTCAGCCTCGGATGGCCCAGAGCTCGAGGTCGATGCCCGGGAACTCGCCCGACACGTGCAGCGCGAGCCCGCCCGACTGCGGCATCTGCTGCCAGAGCTCATGGCGTGTGTCGAGCTCGAAGTAGTTGAAGCCGGCATGGAACGGGATCTGCCGGGGCGCGACCGGCAGCGGGCGCAGCGCGACCCCCGGCAGCTGCAGGTTGACCAGGTCGCGGATGCGTTCGACCGGCCCGATCTTGGTCTGCGTCGGCAGCCGCAGGCGCAGGGCCTCGGACGGCATCTGCGCATTGACCGCGAGCACGAACGCCGCACCGGTGATCAGCGTCTTGTCGGCGATGACGGCCACGCGCACGCCGTGCTTCAGGTCGCGCAGGTCGATGCGGATCGCGCTCTTCTCGTGCTGCATCGCGAGCGCGCGCCGCAGGTGCTCGAGCACGGGCCGGAAGGTGAGTTCGAGGTCGTCGTGGTCGTAGGCGGGGAACGGGCGGGCCAGGCGGCGCTCGGCGCCGAACGGGGTGAGGTCGCCGGCGAGCTCGACGCAGCGGGTGTAGAGCCGGTCGGGGTGCAGGCGGGGCACGTTGAACAGGTGCTCGAACACCGCCAGGTGCCGGTTGACCGTCTGCAGCAGCAGGAAGTCGGCGATCTCGGCGACGCCGCCGCGCCCCGGTTGCGTCATGGCGGCCGCCAGGATCTCGGAGCGCTGGTTCAGCTTGCCGCGCAGTTCCTCGATCCAGCCGCGGATCGCCGGGCTGTCGCTGCACGACAGGGCCGGGGCGATGAACTGGCGGTCGATCAGCAGCTGCCCGTCGCTGCGGCGCTCGACAATGCGGGCCACCGGCATCGCGGCGTAGGCGCCGGACAGCTCGCTGGCCGGCAGCAGTCGCAGCCGCAGCGCGCCGAGCTGCATCGGTGCGGCCTCGTCGAAGCCCTCGGTGATGTCGGGCACCTCGCTGTCGCGCGGCGCGTACCGGATCGGCAGCTGCCCGGATCCGTCACCGAGCGACGTGTTGGGCACCCCGGGACGGTCGAGCGCGATGGCCAGGTACACCAGCGTGTTCTTCAGGGACTCGCCGACATCGAGTGCGGGCGGCGGCAGGTCGTCCTGCGGCAGCGCAAACACCGTGCCGTCCGGCAGCACGCCGGCGGCCGAACGCAGCGCGAGCTTGCCCAGCGTCAGCGAGGCTTCGTCGATCTCGAGCGATTCGAAGCCCCACGTCCAGCTCGCCATCGCCTTGCTGCGGCGATCGGCGAGCTGTTCGAAGTAGCGTTCCTGCTGCTGGAAGTGCTGGGGGCGCAGGAAGAGCCCTTCAGTCCACAGAACCTTGTTGCGCCACATGGCAGGGTCAGTCTCCGGCAATCGGATCGGCGTGACGCGGGCAGCCCGGGCTGCGCCTGATCCGGGGGGCGTTCACGGCTTCTCCAGCACGACCGCGCGTGCGCCGAGGCGGATGCGCAACGGCACCTCGGCCGCCTTGCCCGGGATGCGCAGCACGGAGGGATCGGGGTCGGGCAGCGGCACGACCGCGCGCCAGTTCGAGCGTTCGAGGTCGCGGTAGGCGACGATCACGCCGATCGCGCGTGCACCCGG
>Ga0116180_1003749_pt1 | contig 11317 bp, 10 predicted proteins | sample AD_UKC073_MetaG_FD_89804 | JGI IMG/M metagenome (GOLD analysis project Ga0116180, IMG submission 89804) | Active sludge microbial communities of municipal wastewater-treating anaerobic digesters from USA - AD_UKC073_MetaG | ecosystem: Engineered > Bioreactor > Anaerobic > Digestate | place: USA... | reverse complement strand
GGCAAACATCAAGTCCCAGATCAAGCGCATCAAGACCAACGAGAAGCGCACCGAGCGCAACAAGGCGGTCAAGAGCGAGCTGCGCACCGGCGTGCGCAAGTTCCGCGAGGCCGCCGCGAGCGGCGACAAGGATGCCGCGGCCGAGGCCCTCAAGGCCGCGTCCCGCAAGCTCGACAAGGCCGTCTCCAAGGGCGTCATCCACGCCAACCAGGCGGCCAACAAGAAGTCCGCGATGGCCAAGAAGGCCGCCGCTCTCTGAGCGGCCCGGGCTGACGACGAGCGGGGCCGGTTCTCTTCGGAGAACCGGCCCCGCTCGTCATTGCTTGGGAGATCGAGGCCTACTTGACCGAGATCTGCGCGCTGTCCAGGGCCGGGTCACTGCCGTTGCAGACCCCGTAGGACCACCGGGTCCCGCCCTGCGTTTCCCAGGTGCCGGCCTTGGTGTAGTAGTACCCACCGGAATAGTTCCGACAGGTCACGGTGATCCGGAAGTAGGTCAGCGGAGCGGCCTTGCCGCACCACGCACGCATGGTCTGGACGTTATAGCGGCTGACGATGCACTCTTCACTGATCGTTCCCGCAGAGGCCTGGGCCGGGATCGCGACAGCGCTGGAGACAGCCAGTGCGGCTGCGGCGAGCGAACGGACAAGCGTTGATCTCTTCATCTGGGTTCCCCTGTCAACGGTGAATGGAGGCGGACGAGAGGAACCTAGCGCCTCGTCCGGGTCCGGCGCGTCAAGCGGTGCGGTGGGCCCGAATTCCCGCGGCCACCTCATCGAAGCGCGCGCGGTCGAGCACTGCGCCCTCGCGCCGCACGTCGGCAGGGTCGACCCGGATGATCCGGTCCACCCGGGCTTCGCTCGGTCGGCCGGCGCGGTCCCAGGAGCCCGATCCGACATCGACCCATTCGCGCCCGGCGGCGCGCTCCTGGGCAGCGTCGCGGTCATGGTCCTTGGAGGTCAACGGCACCGCCAGCAGCCAGGGTCCGTCGCGGCCGACGAGCAGCACGGGCCGGTCCTTGCCCTGGGAGGGGTTCTCCTGGAACGGCACCCAGGTCCACACCACCTCGCCCGGGTCGGGGCGCCCATCGGGGCGCGGCCGGTAGTCCAGAGACGGCATACCGCGAAAATCCCCCGGGTATGCCGTGCCGGCACCTGTGCGGGACGGCGCCGGCGCCGGGGCCGGTGTGGGCCTCGGGGGAGTGGGGCCCGGTCGGGTCCCGGGACCGCCGGACGGGCGACTGCCGTCGCGATCGAGCCCCAGCGCGCGGCGCAGCCCCGCGAGGAGCTGGTCCATCGTGCTCATGTCCGGCAACCTATCCCGCCCGCCGGGGCGACTCGAACGCCACGCGCTCGCCGCGCCGTCACGGCATACCGGGGCTCCGTGGGAGACTGTCCCGAACTGTGTTGTCCGCCCCCGTCCGTCTGAACTTCGAGGTCCCCGCACGTGTCACCCATGGCCCGCACCGCGCTGCCTCCGCACGCGACCCCGCCGGACCGCATCCGCAACTTCTGCATCATCGCCCACATCGACCACGGCAAGTCGACGCTGGCCGACCGGATGCTGCAGCTCACCGGGGTGGTCGACAGCCGGCAGATGCGGGCGCAGTACCTCGACCGGATGGACATCGAGCGCGAGCGCGGCATCACCATCAAGAGCCAAGCGGTCCGGATGCCGTGGGATGCTCCCGGCCCCGACGGCGCGCGCACGACCTATGCGCTCAACATGATCGACACGCCCGGGCACGTCGACTTCACCTATGAGGTGTCGCGGTCGCTGGCGGCCTGCGAGGGCGCGGTGCTGCTCGTCGACGCCGCCCAGGGCATCGAGGCGCAGACTCTGGCCAACCTCTACCTCGCCATGGAGAACGACCTGGCGATCATCCCGGTGCTCAACAAGATCGACCTCCCGGCGGCGCAGCCGGAGAAGTATGCTGCCGAGCTCGCCGGGCTGATCGGCTGCGACCCGTCCGACTGCCTGCAGGTGTCCGGCAAGACCGGAGTCGGGGTCCAGGAGCTGCTCGACCAGATCGTGGCCCAGGTGCCCCACCCGGTCGGCGACCCCAATGCACCGGCCCGGGCGATGATCTTCGACTCGGTCTACGACACCTATCGCGGGGTCGTCACCTACGTGCGGGTCGTCGACGGCAACCTCAACCCGCGTGAGCGCATTCTCATGATGTCGACCAAGGCCACCCACGAACTCCTGGAGATCGGGGTCTCCTCGCCCGAGCCGGAGCCGTCCAAGGGCCTAGGCGTCGGCGAGGTGGGCTACCTCATCACCGGGGTGAAGGACGTGCGCCAGAGCCGCGTCGGCGACACCGTGACCAATGCCTCCAAGCCGGCGCAGTCCGACCTCGGTGGCTATCGCGACCCCAAGCCGATGGTCTTCTCCGGGCTCTATCCCATCGACGGCTCGGACTACCCCGACCTGCGAGACGCCCTCGACAAGCTCAAGCTCAACGACGCGGCCCTGGCCTATGAGCCGGAGACGTCGGCCGCGCTGGGCTTCGGGTTCCGGTGCGGCTTCCTCGGGCTGCTGCACCTGGAGATTGTCCGCGAGCGGCTGGAGCGTGAGTTTGGGCTCGATCTCATCTCGACCCAGCCCAACGTGGTCTACGAGGTGACCCTGGAGGACAAGAAGGTCGTCACGGTCACCAACCCCAGCGAGTACCCCGACGGCAAGATCTCCGAGGTACGCGAGCCGATCGTGCGGGCGACCGTGCTGGCCCCGAGCGAGTTCATCGGCGCCATCATGGAGCTGTGCCAGTCCAAGCGCGGCACGCTGCGCGGGATGGACTACCTTTCCGAAGACCGCGTCGAGATGCGCTACACGCTGCCGCTGGCCGAGATCGTCTTCGACTTCTTCGACCAGCTGAAGTCGCGCACGCGCGGCTATGCGTCGCTGGACTACGAACCCGACGGTGAGCAGGTCGCCGACCTGGTCAAGGTCGACATCCTCCTGCAGGGCGAGCAGGTCGACGCGTTCTCGGCCATCGTGCACAAGGACCGCGCCTACGGCTATGGCGTCATGATGGCCAGCAAGCTGCGCGAGCTCATCCCGCGCCAGCAGTTCGAGGTGCCGATCCAGGCCGCCATCGGCAGCCGCATCATCGCTCGCGAGACCATCCGCGCGATCCGCAAGGACGTGCTGGCCAAGTGCTACGGCGGTGACATCACCCGCAAGCGCAAGCTGCTGGAAAAGCAGAAGGAGGGCAAGAAGCGGATGAAGATGGTGGGCCGGGTCGAGGTCCCCCAAGAAGCCTTCATCGCGGCCCTTTCCAGCGAGCCGGTCGACAAGGCCAAGAAGTAGGCATCGGGCCTCTGGCGGCGGCCGCACGGCATACCCCGCTCGCTCGGCTGGGTTTCACCGCCTTCGGGTATGCCGTCAGCCGCGCAGTTTGTCGGTCAGCCGCGCCGTGTCGGTGTCGGTCCAGCCCTGGCGGTCCAGCCAGCCGAGGACCCCGCCGTAGTCCTCGTCCAGGGTCTGCAGCAGCAGGCGCATCGTCTCCGGGCGGGGGGACTGCTCCGCGACGGTCTTGCCGGCCATATCCGCTGCGTATGCCGGTCGCCGACGTAGGCGCTCCAGCAACTGCGGCACCCGCTGCGCCGAGGCCGCGAAGTCGGTGACGATGGCCTCGGGCTCGGCTCCCGCGACCATGAGGGCCAGGCTGGTGACGGTGCCGGTGCGGTCCTTCCCGGCAGCGCAGTGCACCACGGTCGCACCCGGCGCGGCCGCGATGGTGCGCAATGCCGCGACGATCGAGTCCGGCCGCTCGCCGAGGTAACCGAGGTAGTGCGTGGACCAGTGCCGGTCGTGGTCGGGGTGCGTCTGGTCCTGGCCCGCGGGGAGCCAGCCGCGTTCACGGGCCATGGTCTGCCAGGGCAACTCGCGCTCACCTGGGGGGAGGGCAGAGTGGTGAGCGTCGGCGGCATACATGGTGAAGTGGGAGATCCGGACCTCGGGGCGGCCGGTGAGCGGGCTGGGCCCCTCGCGCTCCAACTCGACGAAGGAACGCAGGTCGACCACGTCGGTGACTCGCATCGGTCCGAGCAGGGTGCGGACGGAGGCCTCGGTGAGGTCTTGCAGGTTGTCCGAGCGCAGCAGCCGGCCTGGGGCGATGACACCTCCGTCGCGTGTCGGCATCCCGCCGACGTCGCGCATGTTGACCACGCCGTCGAGGTCGATCCACCGGATGTCGTACACGCCTGGCACCTTACGCTGCCCCGCCGTGGTGGCTGCGCAGTAGCAGAGCCAGGGACAGGGAAAGGGCCCCGGAACGTATGAGGTGCCGGGGCCCAACCCTGCCAGACAGCCGAGGCCGCCTGCCAGATCCGCCGAGCCGAAGCCCGGACGGTGCTCCCGACCCGAGGGTCGGCAGCCGCTCGGAAACCCGAAGGACCGAGCTGCCACGGGCCGAAGCCCGGGCCAGCCGGACCTAAGTCCGGCCGCGCATCGCACGTCGAATCCGCCTCTCCCGGAGGAGAATTGGTGCTAGGTGCTGCGCTTCGCTTTGGGCGAACCCGCTGCGTAGGGATATGTCTAATCGGGTTTCGCGGGGGATGCAATACCCCCTCGCGGGCGACTTTCGCGGGAGGTGGAGTGCTCGGCGTGTCGCAGGAGACACGCCGGGTGCAAGCGGTTGCCCGCTGTCTGACAGGCGAGACAGGGTGCTCGCACGGTGGACGGATCGAGAGAGCCCGACGCCCCGGTCGTTACCGTGGCCGCTGATCCACCTCGGTGAGCTCGGAAGGAGCGCCATGCCGACGCTGCCCGATGGCGCTCCAGCCCCCGCCGACGGCTTGCTCCCGTCAGGAGCGCTGGCGGAACTGCCGACGCGACCCTTCGGCGTCTACGTCCACGTCCCCTATTGCCGGGTCCGCTGCGGCTACTGCGACTTCAACACGTATGCCGTGACGCCCGGCCCCGAGGGGAAGGCGACGGTCACGGCATACCCCGATCTTGTCCTGGCTGAACTCGACCTGGCTGCCACCGTGCTCGGTGACCAGGTGCCGGAGGTGGCGACGGTCTTCTTCGGCGGAGGGACCCCGACCCTGCTGCCCGCCGATGGAATCATCCGGATGCTCGATGGGATTCGCGCCCGTTGGGGCGTGCAGCCGGGCGCCGAGGTGACGACCGAGGCCAACCCTGACACGGTGACGCCGCAGCTGGCCGAGGCGCTCGCCGCCGGTGGGGTGACCAGGGTCAGCCTGGGCATGCAGTCGGCTGTGCCGCACGTGTTGGCGACGCTCGACCGCACCCACGACCCGGCCGGGGTGGCGCGGGCCGTGGCGATGCTCACGGCCGCCGGACTGCGGGTCAGCCTCGACCTCATCTACGGCACGCCGGGGGAGAGCCTGGCCGACTGGCGGACCTCGCTGGAGTCGGCGATCGCCTTGGCGCCCGACCACCTCTCCGCCTACGCCTTGACCGTCGAGGAGGGCACCAAGCTCGCGGCGCGGGTGCGTCGCGGCGAGATCCCGCGGCCGACCGACGACGACGAAGCCGACAAGTACGAGCTCGCCGACGTGCTGCTCGCCGAGGCGGGCTATCACTGGTACGAAGTGAGCAATTGGGCTCGCACCCCAGCTGACCGGTGCCGTCACAACCTCGGTTACTGGGACGGGTCGTCCTGGTGGGGGGCCGGCCCTGGCGCGCACAGCCACGTCGGCGGGGTGCGCTGGTGGAACGTCAAGCACCCCACGGCATACGAGGGCCGGGTACGGGCGGGGCTGTCACCTGCGGCCGCGCGCGAAACGCTCACTGCCGCAGAGCGATACGAGGAGGACGTGCTCCTCGGGGTGCGTTTGGCCGACGGGATGCCGGTCGGTCGCCTGCGCCCAGAAGGCGCTGCGGCCATTGCTGGGCTCATCGCCGACGGCCTGATCGACGGCCGAACTGCGTTGCGGGACAAGAAGATCCGACTGACCCTACGCGGCCGGTTGCTCGCCGACACGGTGGTGCGGCAGCTCGTCGGTGAGTGACCTCCGGTCCTCATGAGTCAGTCCGGCGGCACCGTGACGAAGTCGATCAACTCCTCGACGCTCGCGAGGAGAGTGGGTTCGAGGTCGGCATATGAGCGGACCGTTCCGAGGATCTGTTTCCACGCGCGGGCGATGTCGGCTTGAGTGGCGTGCGGCCAGCCGAGGGCGGCGCAGATGCCGTGCTTCCAAGGGGTCGAGCGTGGGATCTGCGGCCACTGTGACCACCCCAACCGGGCAGGTTTGACCGACTGCCAGACATCGACGTACGGATGACCGAGGACTGTGACGCAGCGGCCATAGTCCGGTCGACGGCGCACCTGGTCGACGATCGCCGACTCCTTGGTGCCCGGCACCAGATGGTCGACGAGGATCCCCAATCGGCGGTCCGGGGTCGGGCCGAAATCACGGATCGCCGCATCGAGGTCGTCGACCCCGTCGAGCAGCTCCACGACGACCCCCTCGACCCGCAGATCGGCGCCCCAGACCTTTTCCACCAGCTCGGCGTCATGGCGGCCTTCGACCCAGATCCGCGACCCGGAGGCGACCTTGGCGCGTTCTCCGGTGACCGCCACCGAGCCACTCGCGGTGCGCGCCTCGGCCCGGCGCGCCTCGGCGAGCTTGGCATTTGCCGCGGCGACCGGGGGCGTGAGGATGACCGGCATGCCGTCAAGCAGGAACCCCGGCCCCAGCGGGAAGCCGCGCACCCGACCGCGCCGATCCTCCAGGTGCACGACGTGCACCCCACCGGCCTTCTCGACGTGGACGACGGCCCCGACCCAGCCGGTCTCGACTTCCTCGACCACGAGCCCGGGCTCGGCCGCGACCGCCTGGGACCGCCCGCGCGGCGGGCGACGCCAGTCCCCGGACAGCACGTCGCGCCCGTATCGGTCAGCACTCACGGCGGTGAGAGTAACCCGCGCGCGACGTAGACTTGGCACTCGACACAAGAGAGTGCCAAACGGGTATGCCGTGTCCCGGCAGCCAGGGCACCCACGGTCGCGAGACGCACGAGTCTGGAGGTGGACACATGAGCGACGAGCGCAGGCTGGCGGTCTTGCGAGCCATCGTCCAGGACTATGTGCGCACCTGTGAGCCGGTGGGCTCCAAGGCGTTGGTTGATCGGCACCAGTTCGGCGTCTCGGCGGCCACTGTGCGCAACGACATGGCCCTGCTGGAGGAAGAAGGGCTCATCCACGCCCCGCACACCTCGGCCGGCCGGGTGCCGACCGACGCGGGCTATCGGGTCTTTGTCGACCGGCTCAGTGCGATCAAGCCGATGTCACCGGCCGAGCGGGCTGCCATCGGCCGATTCCTGCACGACGCGGTCGACCTCGACGACGTCGTCGACCGCACGGTGCGGTTGCTGGCCTCGCTGACTCATCAGGTCGCCGTCGTGCAATATCCCTCGCTGAGCCGCTCGACGGTCCGCCACATCGAGCTTGTGCCGATGGGTCGCGACCGGCTCATGGTCATCCTCATCGCCAACACCGGCCGGGTCGAGCAGCGGATCGTCACCGCCGACCGGGTGCTCGATGATCTTGCGGGGCAGGCGCTCGTCGGCCGGATCCGGGGCGAGATCCTCGCGCAGGCCGCCGGGCGGGGCTTTCCGGATGCCACGACGGCGCTGCGCTCGGTGCCTGACGCTTTCGAGCCCGTCGACCGGGATCTCGTGCGGTCGATCGTCCGCTGCCTCGACGAGGTGCTGGAGGGCGAGCGCGAGGAGCGGGTCGTGTTGGCCGGCACCGGCAACCTGGCTCGGTTCGGTGCCGATTTCCCGCGCAGCATCACCCCGGTCCTGGAGGCCCTCGAAGAGCATGTCGTCTTGCTCAAACTCTTCGGCCAGTTGGGGGCGGGTTCGATCGGTGGCGATGCGGTCGCGGTGACGATCGGCCACGAAAACCACCACGAGGGCCTCACCTCGGCCTCGGTCGTCACGACGGGGTACGGTTCGGGGTCGGAGCTCGTGGGCGGGCTCGGCGTGCTCGGCCCGACCAGGATGGACTACCCCTCGACGATGGCTGCCGTGCGGGCCGTCGCGCGCTATGTGTCGGAGCTTCTGGAGGCCTGAGCCGTCACGCTCAGAACCCCCGCGTATGCCGTTGTGAGAGAAGGAAACTCGGTGAACGACTACTACCAGGACCTCGGGGTCGCACGCGACGCGAGCGTCGAGGAGATCAAGCGGGCCTACCGCCGTCTCGCGCGCAAGCTGCACCCCGACGTCAACCCGGGTGCGGAAGCCGAGGAGCAGTTCAAGACGGTCTCGCGGGCCTACGAGGTGCTGTCTGACCCCGACAAGCGACGCTCCTACGACATGGGCGTCGACCCCTTCGCCACCGGTGGCGGGGGCAACGGCTTCGGCGGTGCCGGGTTCTCCTTCAGCGACGTCATGGACGCCTTCTTCGGCGGCGCCGCCGGGGCGTCCCGTGGTCCGCGCTCGCGCGCTCACCGCGGTCAGGACGCACTGGTGCGCCTGCAGATCGACCTGCAGGACGCCGTCTTCGGTTCCGAGAAGGACCTCACCATCGAGACCGCGGTGCGGTGCTCGACCTGCCATGGCGACGGGTGCCAGCCCGGCACTGGCCTGAGCACCTGCACCCTGTGTGGTGGGCGAGGCGAGATCCAGTCGGTGCAGCGATCCTTCCTCGGCCAGGTGATGACCTCACGGCCCTGCCAGAACTGCCACGGCTACGGCTCCACGATCAGCCGCCCGTGTTTCGAGTGCTCGGGGCAGGGCCGGGTCCGCACCCGCCGCACCCTCACCCTCAAGGTCCCCGCGGGCGTCGACTCCGGGACCCGGATCCAGCTCACCGGGGAGGGCGAGGTCGGCGCAGGGGGTGGCCCGGCCGGTGACCTCTACGTCGAGGTCACGGTCACCCCGCATGCGCTCTTCACCCGGCGCGGCGATGACCTGCACTGCCGGATCGAGATTCCCATGACGGCCGCTGCGCTCGGGGCCACCCTGCACCTGACCACCCTCGACGGCGAGCGCAACCTCGACTTCGCCGCCGGCACCCAGCCCGGTGATGTCATTACGCTGCGCGGGCTGGGGGTCACCCATCTGCGCGGCACCGGCCGCGGCGATCTCATCGTCCACGCCGACGTGCGCACCCCGACCAAGCTCACCGACGCCCAGGCTGAGCTGTTGCGTCAGCTCGCGGCCAGCCGCGGCGAGGAACGCCCCGCCGGTCGGGTCGCGCCCACCGACAAGGGCTTCATGGGCAAGCTGCGCGACGCCTTCAAGGGCGTCTGACCTTTCGTCGTCCACCAACCCACCACGCAGGTATGCCGTGACCGCTCACCTCTTCCTCGTGCCCCCGGGCTCGCTCGACGCGGCGACCTCAGGGACGGTCGTCGACGTGACCGGCGCCGAGGGGCACCACGCGGTCTCAGTGCTGCGGCTGCGCCTGGGCGAAAGCGTGTTTGTCGGCGACGGACGAGGGGTGCGAGCCGCGGCCGAGGTGGTTGACGTCGACCGATCCCGGCTGACGGTGCGCGTGTCCGTCGTCGAGCGTGAGAATGTGCCGGCCCTGCGCTGGGTGCTCGTCCAAGCGCTGGCCAAGGGGGACCGGGACACCAGCGCGGTCGAAACTGCCACCGAATTCGGCGTGGATGAGATCGTTCCCTGGCAGGCCGATCGCAGTGTGTCGGTGTGGCGCGCCGACAAGGTCGAGCGCGGCCGACAGCGCTGGGAGGACGTCGCGGTCGCCGCGGCCAAGCAGTCCCGACGGTTCACCGTCCCGACGGTCAGCCCGATGGTCCGCACCCGCGAACTGGCCGCGCGGGTGGGAGGTGGGGGGACGGCATACCTGCTGCATGAAGAGGCGACCGAGCCGCTCAGCCGCGTCGCGCTACCGACGTCGGGGGAGGTGCTGCTCGTGGTGGGGCCGGAAGGCGGGATCGCCCCGGCCGAACTCGAATTGCTCGTCGCGTGCGGGGCAACGCCGGTGCGCCTGGGGGCCGAAGTCCTGCGCACGTCGAGCGCCGGCCCGGCTGCGATCGCCGTGCTCAACGCGATGACCCGCTGGCGTTGAGCGCGGCGACGCTCGGTCCGCCCACCCGGCACGGGCTAATCTCGCGGTATGAGCGCGCCGACCTGTCTGTTCTGCAAGATCGTCGCCGGCACCATCCCGGCTACGCTCGTCGCTGAATCCGATCACTCGGTGGCCTTCCGCGACATCGACCCGCAGGCGCCGAGCCATGTGCTCGTCATCCCGCGTCGCCATGTGCAGAACGTCGGTGAGTTGGCCGAGCACCCGGCCCGGCTGGCCGACCTGTTCCGACTGGCAGCTCGAGTGGCCGACGAGGAGGGCCTGGACCGCGGCTATCGGTTGGTGGCCAACACCGGGTCCGAGGGTGGCCAGGTCGTCTTCCACGCCCATGTGCATGTGCTGGGCGGCCGGCGGATGGGTTGGCCCCCGGGCTGACCGGCCGACTGGGCGGCCCGGTACCTGGCCCGGGAATGGCGTCGTGGTCCTTCACCCCTGCGACCTAGACTGAACCCGACATGACAGACCACCATCTCGCACCGCAGCCCGCTGCCGCCGGCGACTCGCACGACGCCGGCGCTGCCACTCCCGCCGTTCCTGCCGCTCCGAGCGCCCCCGCGTCCACCCGCCCGACGTATGCCGTGACCATCCCGGCAAGCGTGCCGATGGTGACCCTGCTCGGCCCTCGGGACGAGTTGCTCACGACCATCGAGCGGCAGTTCCCGACGGTCGACGTCCACGTGCGGGGCAATGAGTTGACCATGCAAGGGCCCAGCGCCGAGGTGGCCCTCATCGAGCGGCTCATCGACGAGTTGCTCATCGTGCTCGACAACGGGCAGTCGCTCAACCGCGACGCTGTGGAGCGCTCGATTGCCATGCTGCGGGCGCAGACCGCCGAACGTCCGGCCGACGTGCTGACCCTCAACATCATCAGCAACCGCGGCCGCACGATCCGGCCCAAGACCCTTGGCCAGAAGCGCTATGTCGATGCCATCGACACCCACACGGTGATCTTCGGGATCGGGCCGGCCGGCACGGGCAAGACCTATCTCGCCATGGCCAAGGCGGTCGCAGCGCTGCAGGCCAAGCGGGTCAACCGGATCATCCTCACCCGTCCCGCGGTCGAGGCGGGCGAGCGGCTCGGCTTCCTCCCCGGCACCCTCAACGACAAGATCGACCCCTACCTGCGCCCGCTCTACGACGCGCTGCACGACATGGTCGACCCCGAGACGATTCCCCGGCTCATGGCGTCGGGCACCATCGAGGTCGCGCCGCTGGCCTACATGCGCGGGCGCACCCTCAACGACGCGTTCATCATCCTCGACGAGGCGCAGAACACCACCGCCG
>Ga0116180_1003747_pt1 | contig 11323 bp, 9 predicted proteins | sample AD_UKC073_MetaG_FD_89804 | JGI IMG/M metagenome (GOLD analysis project Ga0116180, IMG submission 89804) | Active sludge microbial communities of municipal wastewater-treating anaerobic digesters from USA - AD_UKC073_MetaG | ecosystem: Engineered > Bioreactor > Anaerobic > Digestate | place: USA... | reverse complement strand
TTGGGTTTTACGGATGCTGCGTTAGGTTTGAATAAGCAACCCGTTTATCCCATTGTTTCTTTGCCGTTTTATTATATCGATTTTTTCGTTGCCGATATCCTTTCTGCATATTGGTTATCGGGTCGCGGGGCTTCCAAAAAGAATATCTCTGAACATGCTAATACTGTTGACGAAATAGCTCTATATAAGTTATATCCTGACATTGCCGAACGCTGTAACGTTGACACCGCATCCATTCCACCAAGCTATTTTCACCACTATTTCTTCGATTGTGCTGCTTTCTACGTTTTTTCGAATCTTTATTTTCGCATATGCAGCCGAACAGGTTGCCCTTATTCTCATGATGCTGTAGAGCGGATTCGTATTGGTGTGCAGGCTTCTGGTTTCACTTGTAATTTTCTGAGCCTTTCAACTAAAGAAGCCATTTACGCTGTTTGTACGACTTCTTCTACTAATAAACTTTTTCCGCAGTCCTATCTTGAAGAGCACCCGGAATATTTTCTTGAGATTTCTCGATCAGAACTTCCATTTTTTACCCGACCGACGCTGCGCTGGTTTTGGAGCAAGCTATGAAAGTACTTGCATTTCCTCAAGAATCGCTGTTCCGTGAGGTATGCTGGCGGAGTTACATCAGTACGAAGATAAGTAGGTCTAGCAAACCATATGGAGTAAGGTTGGAATATTATGATCATAGAATGCTCAGTGATTTTCCCCACTTAATTCAGCAAGTAGCGTTTGTTATGTTTTATCCCCATCCTGAAGATCGGTTTAGATATTATCTGTTTGTTTTACCGGACGGCAAGAAGAGTTTAGGTGTTCCGGTTCATATAGCTGCCCCTAATACGTTTTTTCCGACTGGTTCGCTTGTTGTCTCCTTTGGTGTAACAGGCAGCCTTGTTTATTCGAAGACTATAACCATTCATTTTCCCAAGGCTTATCGGGAATCTATAAACCTTAGCGGCGAAAGATTTCCACTGAAGAGCCTACATGTAAGTCAATATGAGGACCTGCGACTCCCTTATTACACATTCTTAACAGGTCCGTTCAATAATCATGCTGTTTACATTTTGCAACTTCCCTCTTATCATATCTTTTCCTCAGATAACGCGAAGATTACTAATTTTCTGACTCCTATCGAATTTTTGCAACTCGGAAATCGCAGTTTGTTTAGCGAGCTTGTAGCTCGCCGATTGGATTGGGATGAATATCTATGCGAACGCGAGTTCCATCTGATTTAGTCGAACTTTATTATGATAATCAGCGTATTCATCTAGCCATTTCTGACCCGGTTCCCGATACCCTTCCTAAATTTCATTTGAAAGTGGGCATCTTTTTCCGCTATTACGATAGTATCATAGGCGTATATGATGAAGCCTTGCAGCTCGGAAAATCCCCGTTTTACATTTACTTCTCTTTTCCTATTACATACGGTGACGTAATGTTTTCTCTTCTTAAGAAAGACTGGATTAAATTTTCTAGAGATGACCTAAAAGATGAATCGGTCTTTCGAGGAAAGTCCCTTTGGGAATCCTTTCTTCATATTATTCATGACTTTTCAGAGGAGCGTCTAAAGGAGCTTTGTCAGGGCGTCCGTGTCTCGAAGATCGCATCCTTATGCGCATTACAGTATTTTTGGTACCTTTATCTCCGTATTTGTAAGTACACCAAATTATCCTACGAACCGGATATCCTGCGCTATATGGTAAAAAAGTACGGTTCATTCTTTTATAATCGTGAGCATTCCTATCTAGATTTTGCCAATTACTTGGTTTATACCTATTTTCCCCGTTCTATAGATATGGGAGGACTGTTGCCTGAACCGTTTTTATATACGCATCTGCAATTTTTTAAGGAGATACCTTTTAAAGAGCTGAGATTACTAGGCTCTAACTATTATCATGAAACAGGCGCATTTGATACCGTTGTTGGCTATACCTTATCGCCTAATGACCGCCTTGCTATATCTTACGGGTTCAAATACTTGTACTTCTAAGTTCTGCTCGCTGAATGCCGGAAGAAATCCGGCATTCTTTTTTTTAGCTATTCTACAATATTTAGTTAGAGTGGCGTAGCAAACTATAATTTTTAAGGAGGTGCTTTTTGATTCACCTGGTGCGTCTATGGGTTTGCGTAGGTTGAGAAGATTCCGACGCTATAATACTGTTTCCAGGTTTTCTGGATTGCGCGGGTTTTTCTTTCGGTTGATTTTAAGAGCCATCGTTTTTGCATTACTAACAACGATCCCAATTTCTTTTATAGGCATACCGCCTGACATTTTAGCGACCATTCTAGACTGGTTCATTAGTTTGTTGTAGGAGAAAAACATGCAACATTATAACAAGAACATTAAACGAGCCTATGTTCCGCCGCAAAATCAAGGTGGGGGAGGCGCAGCCGGTGGCATGCCTCCTGATCTTATGCAACTTCTGATGGGCGGGGGCGCTCCGATGGGTGGTGGTGCTCCTGGTGGTGAAATGCCTCCCGATATGATGGCCATGATGGGAGGTATGGGAGGCCCGATGCCTCCTGGAGGTGATATGGGCGCCCCTCCTGGAGGTGATATGGGCGCCCCTCCTGGTGGAGATATGGGAGCTCCTCCGGACCAAGCTGGCGCTCAGGGTAATGTAACGTTCGAAGAAGCTAGTAGCATTTCTCCTGATGCTTCAGTTAGTCAGGATCACGTAGTGCAGTTGCAAACAGCATTGGCAGTTCTTAATGAGGGCATTAAGCAGCTTCGGCGGATTGTTGATGCTCTGACCAATCAGCGCATTGCGGGCGGCGCAGCCCCTGAAGAAGCCCCGCCTGAAGCTCCCAAGGTTGCTTATTACCGAGGAGTTCCGGTTAGTGGTAAGTCCGCTGCTGTTTTGAATTTGCTTCGCGCCCTAAATCTTGATTAAATTTTCGGGATGCCAAGGGTATTGGTAGGTTGATATGAAAATCGACTTTTATTCTAAAGATAATAAGATTTTAAAAGAGAACGTTCCTGCTGAATTTGTGATTATAAAATCCGATTCAGGCGTTCCCCTTGCCTTAGCTCGCCAGATTACTGCAACACAATTTCTAGTTCATCACGCTGGTGAACCTAATTTTGAGCAAGTGCTGGCAACCCTTGGCATCCCTTTCAACATTACGGTTATTCGGGAGGATGTTTCCAAACAGGAGGGCAAGAGTCCATTTTTGCTTCCAGAAGAACGTAAGATTTTCGTACCATAATGCATCATGCTACAAGGCGCAGCCGGAAAGATAGCTATCGATCTTGTCCTTCCGAAGGACTTAAGAGATCCTTCTCGCGTTTGGGACTCTAAAACAACAAAACAACTTCTCACGGAACTCGCTGAGACGCACCCCGAGAAATATAAAGAAGTAATCGACCAACTCCTTCAGATTTCTCGTGTTGGGGCAACCTATTCCCGCGGATTTTCTTTCGGTTTGGATGATCTTCGCCCTTCTCCTTTTCGGGATCAATATGTTCGGGGTTTAAACGCTCGCGCTATTGAGTTGGTTTACTCTAAACTTCCTAATCGCCAAGAAGAGCAAGATATTACTCCTTTAGTTGAAATCAATAATAAATACTATGAAAAAATCAAGAAGCAATTAGAGGAGGAGCAAAATCCCATTTACGTGCTAGCAAAGGCTGGAATTCGCGGAAATGAAACCGTCGTTAAGAGGTTTAAGCATGCTGAACCTGTTTATATAGATTCTTGGGATCGCCCGATTCCTTATCCTATTTTCAATAACTTCTCTATTGGGATGTCTCCGGCGGAATATTGGGCCTCTGCTTATGGTAGTAAGCGCGGGATTGTTACCACGAAGCTAGCTCCAGGCCAAGCTGGTTATATTTATAAGCAAATGGTGCAAGCCGCTCATCGTTTAGTCGTTGTAAAGGATAAGGGCCCCTTTGCTGGCGAGAAGCGCGGTGTTCCTATTTCTCTTGATTCGCCCGATATTTTAGGGTACTGCCTTGCTGAACCTGTAGCGGGTTTTAGGGAGGGAACAGTTATTACTAAGGAGGTCTTGGCAAAATTAAAAGATAAAAAGCTAGATTCAGTTCTTGTTTATTCCCCGATTGCCGGTGGGCCTCCTGATGGTATTTATGGAATCCAAGTAGGTTGGCGGGGCGGCGGATTTCCGAAACCTGGGGACCTCGTTGGACTATGGGCTGCGCAGGGTATTGGTGAAAGGCTTTCCCAATCTAGCGTGGGAAAGAAGCACCAGGGTATTGTTCGGGGAGGTATCACAAATATCGCCAAAACGGTCGGTCAACTCCTTAATATGCCTGAGAACTTCCCCGGAGGGGCAGCGCACGCTACTGTTGAAGGGCGCGTGGAAAGTATTAAACCTGCCCCTGCTGGTGGTTATTATGTCTCTATCAAGGGCGTCCAGCATTATATACCTCCTGGCGTAGAAGTCTTTATTAAACCTGGCGCTTATGTAGAAGCTGGCGATGTTTTAAGTGGCGGCCTTCCCAATCCAGAAATGCTTCTTAAATATAAGGGCATTGGAGAAGCTAGGCGCGTCTTTGCAGAAACGCTTTTGGATGTTCTACGTGGAGGCGGCCTAGCAGCGCATCGCATCAATACAGAAATTATTGCTAAAGCCCTCTTTAATTACGTTCAATTTGATAAATTTCATGATGGAAATGTTCCTGGGGATGTTGTTAAATACGATACCTTAGAACATTTCTGGAGGCCGCGGGAGGGTTCGAAAGCCGTTGATCCCAGTATGGCGATTGGGCAATATTTAGAGGCCCCGGTTTTACATTATACCATTGGTACTAGGATTACCCGCTCAATAGCCAAGCAATTAGCAAATTATAATATTAATAGGATTGTTGTACATCCAGAACCTCCCCCGTTTACGCCGATTGCCGCTGCTGCCAGAACGATTCTTCAATATGATCCTTCTTGGATGGCGAAGTTCTTGGGGAGTTACCAGAAGCGGACCCTTCTGGAATCGGCAGCTTACGGGGGCGTAACAGAGAAGTATAGAACAACCAGTTTTGTTCCAGCTCTTGCAGAAGGCGTGCAGTTTGGCAAAAAGTGGCCAGAAGAAGTATTGCAACCCTTTCGCTGATTCCTATTAAGAACGCCGATGTCAGAATCCAGTGTAAAAATTCTTGAACGCATGAGGCGGCAACGGCTCTACCCGACTATTAAGCGGGCAGCCGACGACGCCAAGGCTTCCTTTGAAGCTAACTTTTACAAACTAACGGACGCGCTTGTTTCCGAGCATCTTCCCGGAATCGAGAAGTACGATCTAGGTTTTCAGCTAATCGACAAAACCAAGGATAACTCCAAAGCCTTCGGAGTTAGGGCCTTCCGCTTACGAACGCTGGCATTTGTTCCCTTCTTTTATGATAACGGTAAAGTAACCGGATACGAACTCTTTTATCTTCCCAAAACAAATATTTTTGTTCCTACAAGTCCCCGCTGGATTACCTACTTAAAGCAGCAGAATACAGCCGATTTTGGGGAGTCCTCAGACCTCAAAGACTTTGCAGACTTTTCTTCTGCGCCTAATCTCCTTCCCTTGCGGCGCCCGATGGCCTTCAAAACAGCCCAATGGTTAAAGGCTGCCCAAACAAAACGGGCCTATAAGAAGATTGTTCCAAAAATCCTCAAAGATCCTGGCTGCGCTGGCGCCTTTATTTCCCTTTTAGATAAATATCCTTTCCTTGTTGAAAAATGCGCTCAAGTTTATGGCAAAGATAAACTGCGGGAGATGGTAAAGACGGCCAAAGCTGCCGTCCTTTCGGTTTCTGAGCAGAATATCCCGAAAGTTGCCATTCCTGTTGAGCAGCAAGAGAAGGCCGCCAAAGTCCGCTTCTACGGTCCTTTTGATGATACTTTCGATCTAACAATCAAAGAAGTTGACATCCTCAAGAAGACCGGCTTCTATGTTAAAGATGCCAGGGATGAATCTGAGAAATCTAAGGTTGTTCCGGCGCTGATGGATCAGAAGCTAGGCATTGTTGGCAAGCCGGGCCTTTATACTGTTTTGGATACAAACCTTAAAGAGCGGAAGCTCCTTGTTCTTCCTGCTGCTGATGAACCTCGTATTGTTACCAGCTTTTCTAAGGAGCCTTTCCCGCAGTATCAAGGGAACTGGTTAATCAGAGACATCACTGCCGGATTTAAGAACAAATTCTATCGCTACAATGCCAATCTTTATTATCTCGAGGAGCATCCCGAAGCTGAGTTTCGGGCATTCTTAGAGCGGCTTCCGAAGGTTAACTTCGATGAACTTTCGGAGAACATTAGATCCAATAAAATTAATCCTAGCTCCGATAATTTGAAATTAATCATCGATCCAAGCAACTGGCATACTTATATTTGCTGGTTGGATGTTGTTATTATTCCGTCGGAGTGGAATCGCGTCCTCCGCAAGAAGGAAGGCGATCGAACTCTGTTATTTGTTCCCAAGGATGCTATTCAAGCGAACTATGGCCATGAGTCTCCGGACCTCTATGCAACTCCTGAGCTCATTTTCCACTGGATGAACAAAACCGCGGATTATGTTAAAGTTTACTTTGATCACGGGCAGTTCATTATTAACAAGAAAGCATTTGAGAAGGCTGCTGCGCTTAAGCACCTCATTCTTAATTATGGCGTTTCTGTAAAGGACGGCCTTCGCATTCTTCGGGAGACCCAAATGCACAAGCAAGCGCGCTATTTCATCAAACGCGCCGACAAGGGTCTTCCCCATTATCTTCTTCAATCTGAGCAGCCTGTTGTTGACATGAGTGGGGATGTTAGGGTTGAATTTGCTCCTGGGTATTCGGCGGAGGTGCCCTTTGAAACCGAGCGCTGGATTCCTGGCCTTAAGCGACCGCAACCGCTTGTTAACATTATGCAACCCCCTCCTGAGAAGGTCTTTAACACGCTCAATCGCCTTTCTCAGGCCAATGAAGGGGATGTTTTTGATCTTGGCTTACTTGTTAGCTTGATTCATAGTACTCGGAGTGCTGATGTCGTTGATTCTTTGGTGCCTCAGATTTTGAAAGGCCTTGATGGTTTAGGAAGAGTGCTATTTGTCCTTTATCGGCATAAGGACAAACTCAAAGAATCTTACGGAAATGATGACTATAACCGAATTGTTGACGAAGTTCGCACTAATTTTGAGCAGCTTGGTGAATGTATTATGGACCTCGTTCAAGACAAGATTGAGCCTTATGTTCGAGGTCTTGAAGGCATAGAAACCGACGTTGACTTGGATTGATTTGAGGAAGCCTTTATGCGTGCATTTTATAAACTTCGCTATTATACCTTATTTAATAATCAGATTACGATTCCTGCTGGTTCTACGGCTAAGGTTGTTACTGTTACCAATGTTCCGCCGATGGGGCTTGTTCATAAGGTTGTAGGGCAGCAGACGGCAGGTGCGAGTGTCGCCTTTAATATTGATCTTTTAGATTTCGATCCTACTGCCCCTACGACTCCCCATCCCGATTTAAGCAGGATTATTAATACTGTAACCGCCACAGCTGGAAATACTGCTAGTTTTAGTAGTGATCACGGCGTTCCTTTTGTACTTCCCGATAAGAAGCTTTATATTCGCGTTTGGCTTGATAGTGCCCAAGGTGCTGCTGTTTCCTTTGATTTAGCGGTTGTTCTTGCGACGAATGATTAGTTAATTCTTTAATACTGCGATAAACATTTTGGGATTGGGACTGCAATCCCTGGGTATCAATCCCTAGAAGCCCACGACTTTAATCGTGGGAGCAGTCACATGAACAAGGAACTTGCAAACTTCAAATGAACAAGGAATTTGCGAACTTCAAATACACAAAAGATAAGCTTGAAGCGTTGCACTCGCTGCATCCGAATTCCCCTACTCGCCTTCCTGATTGGCGGGTGCGGTTAGTGCAATACGCTATCGGGAGAGGTTCGCTCAAAGGACTCCGCCTTGACGCCATCGCTAAGCGCTATTATAAATACGAACTCGCCAAGCAGCAAGCTAACACCAACCCTGATCTTCTTCTTACAACCTTTCATCGCTTCTGGGAAAAGGACCGCGCCCTTAGCGAAGCCATTGCCATTGGAGAGAATCTTTTAAATCCTAACCTCGCTCTTAATCTCCAATGCTTCACCCTCGCCAAGGCCCCTGTTGAATATATTGTTGCTAATTTTAATATTAGTTCTCAAGGATATCAATATTATCTTGCCCTTTACTTTGATATCCTAGATCGGATTGATTCCCTCTCTTATATCCTTAATTTTGCCATCTTCCAAGACGGCAACTTTGATCTTACTAACCATTCCAACCGCGCCCGCTTTCTCTCTTACTTTGGAGGTCTAGAAGCTGCCAAATATTGCTGCTATAGAACTGCTCCTAACCTCTTTACTTATTCTGACGGCAAACCTACAGAAGCCACAACCAAGGAACTTTTAACCCTTGCCTCTCATAACATTGCCGAACGCATTTACGCCCTTACTAGCTCCAATACTGACCTCTACGCTTCTGAACTAGCAACTCTCTATAAAGCCCTTAAAGAATCAGCGAATAAATCTGCTACTTCCTCCGAGACTTCTGATGTAACTCAGGAATTACTTAAGCTCGTACAATGGAATCTTAAACTCCGAGACGATCCTACTTCAGTACAAAAAGACATTTCCCAATCTAAAGCCCTAACAGAGCAGGTTTATAACAGAGATGAGTGCTAAAAAGCCTAATCTTCAAAGAAAACACATAAAAGAAACTACCGTCGAGTTACTCGCAAAAGCCGCTTCTCAGGCTGAACGGGATATCGCCTCTGGCGTAGATCCCAAAACATCCTTTCTTAAAGCTGCTAAAAAGTATAATCTTACTCCTGAGCAAACAAAGCTCATCGTTCGTGGTTGGAATATTACTAACTTTAATGAGCATTTCCGTAATACCAAGCTCGCCTCTCAGCGCGCCGCAGATATTCCCGTCCTGCACTTCGATGAACTAGCCCCCGCCCTCACTAAAGTAGCTAATGATCCCCTTGGCCTAGAGTCCTTTAGCGAGAAGTCCGCCTCTATGAATATCTGGCCCGGCTATTTCTCTCCCCCCAAATTTGCTACGCCTACCCCCTCTCGCCTCCGAAATCTTATTGACTCCGAAATCGACTCTTTACGGCGAGATAAAATAGTTTACAATCTTCATGCTATTACTAAGAAATCTTCTAAGGAGCAGCTCCAGCTTCAAGATTTATGCAAAAAAGCTGCTGACGCCTTTACGGCGCTTTGTGCAGAATTTTACACTAAAAAAGCTCAACTTATCCCTCTTCTCCAAACATCCCAAGTTCCCGATGATGTCCTAGAGGCCAATCTCCGAGTTACTGATAAATTGGCCTATAAACTCCTTCAATCCCTTAAACCTTATTACTCTACCAAGCGCGCCTCAATTAATCATCCTATCTACACTTACGACGCATCTAGAGAGCCTTATCGCTCCCTCCATGAATGCAGTAAGCTTATGCAGGAGATTAATGATAAGGCTATTCTTCTTAACTCCCTTAAGCAGCATTATTACTATGGCAAAGATTTAGAGAAGCAAGCCTCTGCCCGCCGAGCGCAGGCCTTTGAAGCTATCGAGCTCTTCCCCCTCTCTGGCGGGGCTTATAGATCTGTTCATAAATGGATTAAATCTGGCGGTACTGTTCTCACTCAGCAGGATATTAATAACATCTTTAAAACCATGAAGGCCGATTCTCAGCCTACTTTTGGCTCTGTGCCTAGTATTCTTCGTCGAAAAGAAACTAGGCAAGAAGCCCTTAAGCGCGAAAATCCTAAATCCTCTATTAAGCCGCCAAAGCATCTCGTTTTTTCTAATAGCGTAGAAGTTGTTGAATCTGAAGAAGACCCTGCTAGCTCGGAAAGAGACTCAGAGGCCGAGTTCGCAAGGGAGCGCTTTTCTCTTAAGAAAAGGGCGCAAGTTCAAATTAACCCCAGCGTTTTGGGGCCGCCAGGGGGCCCAATTGGAGGAGGCGGCGGAGGTGGCGGAGGAGGAACCCGGGGAGGTGGTAGCGGAGGAGCGGGAGGAGGTACTGGAGGTGGAGGTGGCGGAGGAGGAACCGGGGGAGGTGGTAGCAGGGGCGGTTTAGCTACTAAAGAGGAGGTTGCTAAGCTCCGCGAAGCCATTAAGAACTTACGCAGCCAAATAGCCAGCATGGGTGCCGGGAGTGCCTTAAAGCGGGATCTAATCGGAGCTGTAGATACCCTTGATAAAGTTGTAGATTCGTATATTAAGGATCGGGCGGCGGTGATTGAGGAGAAGCACTCGCCTGAAGCTATTCGAGCAGAAATAGAGAAGCGCTTTCCTAAGGAAGAGGTAGCGGAATCTACTTTTAGGCTAGATCAGTTAACTGGAGCTGTTTATGGGATTTTGCGAGATCCGGTTTTAGCTAATTATCCTATTTCTGATGTTGTCGAAGCTGTGGGTTCTGTGGCCAAGCTAGCTCCGGATCTCCTTGATAATCCTGCCGTTTTGACAGTTGTTGTAAGAAAATACCTAGATCAAAATAAACTCCTTGACATTCAGGATATTGTCAATCTTGTGCGTTTGAACAAGGCATTTTGGAGTATGAACAAGGTAATTGAGGGCTAAGTTTAAATGACCGATCCCTATTTAGATGCATATTTAACAACTAAAGATAACCTAAGTTTGTTGTATAATGATGCCGCTACGACAATCCCGGCAGCGGCTCAAACTGCCCTTACTACTTTTAATGCTATTGATCAGCAAATTCTTAATACCGATGCAAGCCGCCAAGCGTTCCAAGATGCCTATGCCGAGGCTAAAGGAACTATTGGCGCTGTACTCGATGAAACCTCGACTAGGCTTAAGCATATAACCGATCCTGATAACCTCTCTAAACTCCATAAGAATCTCTCCGATACCCCAGGCTTTACTCGCGCTCAATATGGGGCCCTTATTGGCGCTGGAACCGTCGGTTTAAAGCGGGCCCTCGAAGGAAAGGATGTAGGAGAGGTGACTAAAGGTATGCTCTCTGGGGCCCTTGTAGGAGGAGCTGGGGCCTACTTCTTACCAAAACTCTTAGAAGCGGCCCTCGCTGCTCAGGGAGTTAAAGTAGGAGCTTATGGGGGATTAGATGCTACGCAAAGCTCCCCTCAATCTACTCAGCAGTCTGCTCAGCAAGCTACTACCCAAATTCCAGGAATGCAGAACTTGCTGAATGTTCCAATTACGGCTACAGAACCTTTTAGATTCGGCGGGGGTATCGATCCTCTCCTGGCCCCTTATACCGGATATACGCATTTCTATAACCCCGATCGCTATGAAAAGGCTTATAGGCAATATTATCAGCTTCGCTCTCGCTATCCGGCTGTTTTAGGGGGTC